>JAABUP010003000.1_pt1 | contig 30772 bp, 40 predicted proteins | sample 5559201 | NCBI WGS metagenome assembly JAABUP01 (sample SAMN10711887, study PRJNA513373) | rock metagenome | isolation source: Antarctica rocks | place: Antarctica | reverse complement strand
TACCACCCACCCACTTACTCACTCACCCACCCACTCACTCGCTTACTTGCTTGCTCATCCACTCACTCATATGCATGTGCTCATCCACTCGTTCAGCTACTCACTCAGTTCATTGAATCAATGTTGCTGCGTGCACATCGCTTGCTCATAAATGCAATCTGCAGGATATGCTTATTGCACACATAGCATCATTTCATGATTTGGATCTGTTGCAGAAAGCATCATTGTTATTGGCTAGCAAGGTTACATGATGTTTTGGTTCTCTGGCAGCAAAACGTGCAGTTCCCTATGGCTTGCAGAGCTGGCAATTCCGCAAGATCCTGATGGCAAGGTGCACATGGACCTCATCACCCAACAAGGCATACAACCTTTAGACATACACATCTGCAAAAACCCCGATGGCACAGACTGGCTGCTGGGGGTGGGAGGTTACGGCAAGGTGAGCGCCTCAATCCAAACCACAATTTCTCATCGAGTGTTGAAAGACCAATGTAGCAGCTACTGTACACTTTGTGAGGGATTGATGTTGCCATGATGGACATTCAGTCTGCCAGAAAGGAAACGAAAAGAGAAGACTACGCCTTTTGGCGTCAATTTGATGAGAAGCCAAGTATTATACCGGGCTGCCCAGGCATTGAGTCTGCCACTTGGATGCATTTATTTCCTGCCATGCGCAGATGTATGTACGCATCTGTATGTCTATATGGGCCATGCATATGCTCATTGGAAGCTAAGACAGCTAATCTCACACAGCTCCAACAATTGTATCAATGATGTTGGCTATGCTGATTGTCACTTAGACTTGGTGATTGTAAGATTGGAAAATGGACATTGGCACCTGCTTTATGCCCTACTTTGATCTACAGCAGCAACAGTGTAGGACAAGTATGCTGCCCTGCACAGGTGTACAAGGCTCAGAGGCCTGATGGGCAAGAAGTGGCTGTCAAGGTTTTGCACAATGCTGACAAAGTCAGACTTCAGATGTTTGCTATGGTATGGCCCTTTGCCTGACGGATTCAGCTCATATGCATGTGTGAGCACAAGATACAGGCATGCAACAATCTTGTGATAAATGCACTATCTGCTGCAACTGATAGCATGCAAACATAAGTGTGTTGTAAGTTGCAAGTGTCTCAAGGGCATGCTTGTTTGATGCAGCTGACATGAGAGGCATGACAGACGTCTGAGCCCCGGACTGCAGTTATCAAAACCCCACATTGTCTCACTTTGCAGTCTTGCATGTTTTGAGAAATCTCATGAGAAAGCTTCACATGACAGCCGCAAAGCTTCAGGTAGCTTGCTGTGGTCCATCCTGCACCTTGACAGAGCTGCCTATTTTGTCTCTCCTACGCGCCCTATCCCTCCATACTTTTGTCTGCTCCCCTGGTTCAGATTTGGTTCCGCATGCTTGCAACATTTGTTGTCCAGCTGAAGTGAAGTTGACTGGCTGCTTGCAGGAGGCAAAGGTCCTCATGGCTGTGATCAGCCATCCCAATGTGGTGCAATTCCACGGTGCCTGCCTGCCTGACAACCCCATCGAAGCTGCGTTGAAGCTGCGCTGATGAGCCTGAATAAAGCTTATGTGGGTGAATACAGTTCTAAAGGTAGCACACAAACACAGTGGCAAACATGCACAGCGTGAGGTGTAGTGCCAGATTACAGACTTGCAAAATGTGAGAGCAGGCTGTTTGACAAGCGCATGCTCTGGATATAAAGCAGAACAAGCCTTCAAACAAGGGACGTGGCTGCTATTGAAGCATCAGGGGGATCTGACAGGTGGTAAATTCTGGTACACCTCGCCTCCATGCCAGCTTCTGTGAAGCAGCTTTGAGGCTTACTCAGCATGAATAATTGTATTTGTCTCACCTATGCAGCAAGGAGGACAGGGTTCTCTCTCGTATGAATGTCAGCTTTAGCTGAAGACAAACACCACATATGTTTTTTTGTGTGGTCTGAATCCGATGATGAGTTCCTCAAACTGCGCTCTTCAGCACGGTTCGGTAAACTGTCAGGATCAGTCTGTACGTAGGAAAGTATCACTGCAAAATGTGTCGGCATGCATGTGCAGGTTCTATACACCACATGTTTGACTGCCCCACATGCGGTCATATGTGTGCAGTACAGAGCCTGCATGTACGTCAGCATAATAACTTGCTATTGATCAGCCCTACATGTAGAGCACTTGACTCAAGATACTTTTTGCACAAAGACAGGCTGTACGGACCTGTCCACTTTTAGCCTGGCTTATGGACTTCATAGAGCTAGATCTGACCAGAGTATATGTTGTCAGCACTGGCGTACTAAATTGGAACAGAGTGTGTGGCATCACTACTGGAAAGCGCTACATATTGTGTTGCATAGTGTGCATGCATTAGCACCCCGAAGGCAATAAATGTACATTAAACAGATACAATTTCAAGTCAGTGTAGAGGCTGTCATTGCTGACTGCCTTGTAAGCCTACATCAGTGTCAGCATGACCATGTCTCACAGTGCATTACATACACAAGGGGGATACACATTCAGTCATAGCACCTGCAAAGAAATTCTAAATATGCCTGATGCTGTAGACAAGGTGCCTATAGCACAAGGACATTAAAAGCATCCTGCTGGGATATTCATGACTCCTGCTCAGTATTTCATGACCAAACCCCTTATTATTGGCTTCAGCATGACAGTCCGTAAAGAAGTATCACATACAAAAGTGAGTAGCAACAGCAAAACTACACCCTCACAGCAAGCCAAAATACACATTCACAGCAAGCCAAACTACACCTACTGCTGAAGCCTAGACCTCATAGACGCTCTCGCCTGTGCTCTGTATCCTGGGGCAGTGCGCTGATAAGGAGACTGTTTCCATGTGTGCCCATCTGCGTCCTTCCAAAAAGCCATTTTAGCAGATCTCGACAACACCTGATCAGGGCTGATGCCATTCCTTGCAGTGTCGTACTCTGCAGCTAGTGCAGGGTACAGTGAATGCAATGAGTTGCATACGCAGGCCTTTGCGCTGCTACAATAGGGGCAGCCGTCACCTCTGCCAATGCAATACTTGGGAGCTGTCGTAAACAGGTGGGGTTGACCTTTAGGGCATTTGGTACTAATCCAGTGCACCACCTTGGCATTTCCTGCTGTGATCTTGTCAGGATCGAGACCTGCTTTGTGGTTCCTCTCAAAATCAAAGCCCAGCATTGCAGGATGCTTGCTCTGTGTCAGACTTGGGTGTCTGTGGTAGCCTTTTAGTTTATTTGAGCACTTTGGACACCCAGTCTTTTTGGGGACTTTGGAGGATATCTGGGTTTGCCAGCTGTGATCACATGATGGGCAGAGCCAATGCTTGAGGGCATGACTGTAGGCCGTGACCTGGTCTGAGGTCACACCACTCTTGGCTGTGTCCCAGTAGGCTGCGACAGCTGGGGCAACTGTCGACAGCGAGTTATGTTGGCACAAACGCTTGATGGTGCAAAAAGGACACCGATTGTTCATGTGTTGCCTGTTATCAACAGTGGCCAGCCATTCGTGCTCAAGTCCACAGGGACACTGGTCACACCTCCACCACTCACGCAGACTACTGCCACCTTGTATCTGCTTGTCTGCCAAATGCTGATTTTTGGCATGATGCCACTGCCTCTGCAACTCTGGCCTCAGAAGGCTGATGTCTGGGCCTGCTGAGGACCGCTGCCGTGTTTCATACAACAGCGCAGTCTGGGTACCCTGACGCCAGACACCAGTCAATTTTTGACGGTGAGTGTGAAAACTTTGCAGTTGCTTAGAAGTTAGAAGTTCAGCCACATACCAGACGTCCGCCTGATGCCCCTTAACTGCAGTATCTCTTCGTGGGGCAAATACCGACAACCTAGCACATTCTGCACCTGTGATGAATCGGAGTACCTGCATACAGGTCAGGGCTGATGACGTAGACGTGCTGCCGTGTGGTGTGCAAGAAGAAAACTGTACATGCCTGCTGTGGGGTGGTGGCCTGAACCACGTCACACAGCACAAGCCCGTTACCATGATTTCGGGTCCGACGGCGCTGACTCGTTACCTGAGCTTCATAGAGCCACACAACGAGCACACAGCGTGAGCTAAGCAGCGTGCGCTAAGCAGCGTGAGCTAATCAAGCAGCTTGAGCTCCGAAACCAGAAACGCCACCAAGACGCTGCAGTCTTCGCACACCCCTGCAGACAGACTCAGCTTCTTGCGGCATGGTTACGTTCTGTGCTTTCTGCGCATACGTGGTCGCGAGAGGGTCCACTTCGACTTGTCTCCTTGTCTATCATGCCTGCATGGCCCGCAGCGTCTGACAGCTGCAAAGTCACGGGAGACATGGTTCAGTAAATGTCAATATGAAGCGGAAACTACCGCCCGCTTTACCTTGGAGGTACGGTCCTGCATATTTACTGGTCTCTTAAGCATTGTGCTTTTCTCGAGCCGCTCAAATGTGAGCTGTGTCCGGAATTCAGGCCTGTTACAGACATGCCTCCTCCTGGTGTATTCTGTACGGGTGAGGCGCTAGAGTCTTACGCTTTCCTGCCGTCTGCGACCGTGTCCCGGGGGCCAGCACAGGTTCGTTTTACAGATGCAATCCTTGGTGAACCGCGACGTCGCCTGCTGCCTTCCATCAGCATGTCTTGGATCAGCTTCAGTATGCTTTTAGCTGGACAAGGTGCAAGGACTACAGCAGGCTGAGAAACTGAGCTGACCTTGTCTCTGTTTTGCATTGCAGGCTTCTCGAGACCAGAATGAACCGCGGGCAGCACCAGCCCCAGCTGCGTTTACACACCCCGCTGTTTCTCATCACAGCTCAGATGACGAGGTTTTGTCTGCTGAGCAACCACAAAGAGGACTCAAGCGGTCAAGAGCAGAGGCTGTGGCTACCACAGCCAATGCAGCTGGCTCTGCAGCAGCTGATGACGCTGCTGAAGCTGACCAACCTGCAAGGAAACTAGCAAAGGCCAAGCATATGCCACGCCCTGCCTCTGCTCAATCCTATGAATCAGGCCAGTTGTCCCCATCCGACTGTAACCAAGACCTTCCAACCCCTGCTGCAGCCCCAGAGACCGTACCAGATCCTGCCCCTGCTCCTGTCCAGCCCCCTGCTCTACCCCTAGAACCAGCACAGCACCTAGCACCCCCACAGGTTACTGAGTACCCCTCGCATGCTGTGCATCCTCACGGCGTCGCTCCCAACTGCAACCGCAACGTCCAGGAAAGGATGGCAGCTGTGCGTGGCATCAAGACTCCTGCTGAGCGTGTGGCTCTCAGAAATGCTGCAGCCCCCGCCTTGGCTGATTTGCTGAACCCCAACAATGCAGCATTCAACCCTGAGTTTGCTGCCCACCACAGAGCCATGCGTGCACAGGCAAACCCACTGTATGCGCAGCAGAAGGCTCGCAAGCAGGTCATCAAGCTGATCAAGAAGTTGCACTGGGACAGGGCGTCTGCTTTCACAATGGAGGAGCATGGATACTTGCTGGACTTGCATGGTGACTTTTCCAAGCTTATGGTTGCTGGAACCGGCATTCCCACAAATTGAACATGTCTTTTTTGGTCCCAGTCTGCTGCCTGCTTTTATCAGCGTGCAACAGCAGGGTGTAAATCTAGAAAGATGTCAGCATGTTGCCCATGCTAAGCATGCCGCCTGACATTCATCATAGTGCTCATGAGACTCTTAGCACATAGCTGATGGCTCATATGCTGCCTCAACATCAGCCTGACAGCTACAACTGAAGGCACTGCACTATCATCTTGCTGATGTTGTGTCTGTACCACTTCAGTGGTCTGGTGTTGCAGATGTATCATTTGGCTAATGTTGTGTCTGCACCATTTCAGTGGTCTGGTGTTGCAGATGTGCGTTTGGAGGGTAAGGATGCCGGTAAGTTTGAGAGCCTGAAAGCACGCATGGGCAATGAGCAGCGGGAGTATCTGAAGCAACTCAGGTCAAAGGCCTTTGCAGACCGCCACCGATACACCTCCTGTCACCCAGAGGCCGCACACCAGATTCAGGTCTTGACTCCCACATACCATTTGGCTTCCTGTAGTGAACTTGCTCAGTTCCGCATCAGCCCTGTTTGCCGTCATGTTGACATAGCTGTTACTAGTTTATGCCTCAAAATGAGCGCTTAAGTAAGGTTGCATTTGTTGGTGCAATCTTCTGATGCGATGTCAACATAAATGTGTTATTTACTTGTCTGATGTATAGCGTGATGCTGCTGTGGATGCATACTAGCATCATGCAGACTGTGCCGCCCTGAAATGAGTCCCTTTTGACTTCATTTGTGTCATGCTTGCTGCTTGTGTTGATACACTCAGTGATGCTGCGCAACACATGTTGTCAGACTCATACTTCGCCAGGAGTTTTGGCATTTGAGCACCTGTTACACAGTTGGCACACAAGTGTTGCACAGCCCAGCCATAATCCCAGTTGTCCCCATACCCCGGTGTTCATTGCATGACTTGAGCTACAGGCAGAGCTACTTGCTCAGAGGAGTGTGGTCCAAGGTTTGCCAAAGCTGTGGCAACTGGCCAAGCTCTTTTCCCTCCAATGTATTGAGCAGCGCAAGCCCAGGGACCCAGGCATGCGTCACATGGCCACCATTTCCCGCCAAGGCCTTCCCGCCGTTTTCAGCATGCCTCAACCACTCACACCCATCCCTCTTGACCAACCTTGCATGCCAAGCTTGCTGACACAACAGGCTGCAGTCAGTGCTCCACTGCCTGCCTTCAACACTGACCACCCAAACATGCCCCCCATCGCACCCACCACCACCACAGCTCAGACAGACAGCACCCCAGGCCTAGCTGATGTGCCACTGCATCAGGATGGTGTCTGCAGCAGCAACCCTGCCTGTCAGCAAGCAGATCTGCTCATGACAGAAGGCGCCTTTGCATGTCTCACTGGCATCTGGGCCCCATCCTACCGGCTTGGCTGGGAGTTGCCTTTAATCATCAGAGCTGCAACTTCAGCACCGCATTCTGGTGATCCTGAATCATCTCCGCCGTCTGAGGAGCATGCAAAGCAGATAATCATTGACTCACCCCTGCCCAGGAGGATGCTGAGCCTTCGTGAGAAGCATGAGCTGCTGTACCAGCATGCAGTACGCAAGCTGGGCTGCGACTTGTGGACCAGACAGAAACATGCCAGGCATGCTGCACAAGCAAGCATGGCAGAGCGCCCTGCTGCACATCAGCAGCCAGATCACCAACAGCAGCAGCAGCAGCAGCAGGCTGAGGAGCACATGTATGCGCCTTACTCACCCTCAAATGATGTGCCAGTAGATGCACCATACTCCCCCAGCACTGACCCCTACATATATGACCAGCAAGGCATGTACAACATGCCCAACTCCCTCACACCAACAGCAGCAGACCTCCCAAGCGCAGCCATGGCCACAGCACCCATTCAGGGAAGTACTTATTTCCTCGGGGATGCTGATACCACGGACGATGATGACAACAACAGTGAAGCCAATGCTTTTGCGCATGCTGTGCTTGGTGATGAGCACGATGAGCCTAGCTCTATGCAAGCTCAGATTGACGCCAGTGCTGCTGATCCCAGTGCTGGTAGCTCAGCTGATGCTCAAGCTCTGGCCGATGTCATTGCTACAGCTGGCAATGATCCATGTGCTGAGGATGGTCCACATGCAGTGGCTGCCACAGCTGGTGATGGAACAGGCACCTCAGAGCCTGCTGCTGCTGCAGTCACAGCTGATGATCATGCCACAGCTGAGGCCACTGCCACAGCTGATGATCATGCCACAGCTGAGGCCACTGCCACAGCTGAGGCCGCTACCACAGCTGGAGCTGCTCATACCACAGCTGAAGCTCAACTTTGGGCTACTGATGATGGTGCTGATGTCACCACTGCAGCTGCTGCTGCTGATGATGCCACTGCTGCAGCTGAGGCTGGTGAGCTTAATGAGAGGGCTCAAGGCACCACAGGTGAAGCAGCACGTGAGGCAGGCGTAGCTTATGACAGCTGGCAGCTGGGAGACTACAAGCTGGTCATCAGGACTAAGCTTCCTGCACATTTGGTTCATAATCCACCGCCCCAGGTGGGCTCTCCCTGTCCACAAGCTGCTGCGCTGTCGTTTTCGCCTTTTGCAAGGATGATTGCATGCACAAATGCTCACAATGTGTACAAGGATGCAGACTTTGGATGTTTGCGTCGTGAAAAAGGGTCCATGAGCACTTAAAAGCAGTTCACTTGTATGCTCAGATGAACAGTCAGTTGCTGCAGCAACAGTTGGCTCTGCCTGATAGGCATCTGTAACCACTCTATAGGTTATGCAGAACAAACTGTTTTGCCCTGGAAATGTAGTCGCGTGCCTGTGCTTTGCCACTGCCATCTTTATATGCATCAAATCTGTACAGTGACTGACACACCTCCACTTGTTCACTTTGTAGCCCCCTGGGCAGCCCCCACCCGGCCCCATGCCCCTGCGCCTGAGGAACAAGTTGGCAGTGTTGGGTGTGAAGATGGAGTACCTGGAGGAGTGGGGCTTTGAGATGCTGCTGGCTGATGAGCTGGCACGCTGGTGGGCCGCCATCCTACTGCACCCCCAACCTAATTGTGAACTGGTGGTGAGTCACCACACTTTAGAATCACGTACTGCTTGCTTTTAGACCTGAGCTCTGAGCCCTTATGACTTGCTCCAATGCTACATGCTCTATATGTGGTTGCATGAACCATTGAGGCAACATTTACTCACTCGCTTTTTCACTCACTCACTCACACACACTCACTCACACACACTCACTCACTCACTCACTCACTCACTCACTCACTCACTCACTCACTCACTCACTCACTCACCCCCCTCACGCTATCTCATGAATCTCACACCTCCTCCTTTTGCTCCCATACTGTTTTCATATCAAGTCATTTTCTTCATGCACTGCTTTGCACTCAGTCAGTCCACACAAGTGGCATTCACTTCCTAGTCCTGTACGTGGCCAGCGTACAGCTATGTCATAAACATCTGTCAGACATGCCTTTGCTGCCGAACTCACAACTGATGCAATAGCAAGCACTGCCCAACATGCTATGCCCTCTTGAGCATAAATGCCAGACAGACTGGTCCACGTATCTTGCAGGTTGCCAAGGTTGGCGTGCATAGCAGCCACCTCTTGGGCATCCAGGCCAAATCCAGGGGGTGGGTCATGCAAGAGTGCAGCAGGCAGCAAGTGGACATCTCTCATGTCCAGAGGCTGATTCCCTTACTCATGGGGCAACTGCAGGACCTGGCCCCAGGGCAGTACCTGCTGACACATGAGCCTGGGGAAGCTGCTGTCAGCTGCTTCACTGCACAGATCAATGCCACACAGGATGAGCCGGTACGTATCATGCACAAGAGCTGGTGTGTCATGACACAAAGCATCAGGCAGTATGCATCATGGACAGGAAGCTTTTTACATGATGTAGTTGCTGTCAGTCTACACGTCGTCACATGTATACTGTTGCATGCTGTGTTGTGGAGACAGGTGCTGAATATACATAAGACATGGCACGATGCAGGCTCCTGCCAGCACTGCATGAGAGTCTCTGTTGTGTTCTGCTCATCTTACAGCAGACTCTGCGCTTCACACACCCTGTTTAAAACTTGGAAGCACATGCATTGAGAACCTCTGTTGCTCTTGATCCCGAAACATATATTTCACTTCAGAAACGTCATCCCTACACTGGGAATCTAAGCTCAGATGTCTGGGGACAGTCAAAACGCATTCCTACATTGTGGAAGTGTTTTAGTGCAACACCAATGCTGTTGTGCATGCTGTAGGGCAGCCTGGGAGTGCCCCTGCCCTGTGGACATCTGGGGGTACGCAAGGGCACAGTGTATGATCTCCATGCGGCTCATGTCAACAGTGGAGCCACTGACACTGAACAGGTAGCTCTCCCCTCCTGGGCAGCCCGGTATAATACTTGGCTTCTCGTTAAGTCGACGCTGACAGGCGTAGTCTTTTCTTTTCTTTTCTTTTCTAGCTCTCCCCTGCAACGTCCTTGACAGTTGTCAAGATGGGTGGTGCTGCAAAGACCATTACCACAAGCTTGTCACTGCAGCTCAAATGCGTCAGTGCCAGCTCAAAATGTTGCTGAGTATCAATGAGGGTTGCTGTGACAAATGCAAGGCTTGGTGCATGCCTGTTCATGTCAAATTCTGGCTGGCTCTGTTCCTTTTGTCTCCAGCATTGCTGTGTCGACGTTGGTTAACGCCGCAAGTCTGACATGCGTGCCATGCTTCTACCATGCAAAGCCTGTTTTGTTTCAAAAAGCTGTTTTCGATTAATGCAGGACTTGTTTGCTGGAGCCTGGCAGCAAGCAGACCCAGAAATTGACCAGGTTCCCTTCACTTTCCCACCAGTTCATGGTCCCTCCAAAATGGGTAGGGGGAAAAGGGCTAAGAGGGGGATCTTCAGGGGCAGAGGAGCTCCTCGCCAGAATGGTGGGCAGGCTGCTAGGGGTAGGGGTCAGGGCAGGGGCTTCATTCAGCACCCTGCAAAGCTACTGCCCAAACCAGCCAAGCCTCCCAAAGTCAGACACAACTACGTCCCACCACAGCTTGCACCCAGACGTGGAGTGTCAGCTGCTGACTATGCAAGTGCTTTAGACCAAGGCCTTTGACACTATGTAGTACAGACAACAAATGAAAGATGCTCGACTCATTCAGGCTCTAAGCTATTGTTTTGGGGAATATCCTGGGAAACACTGACCTGTTTGTGTTGTGTGAGCCTGTATCATGCCATAGTCGTGGGTGATGCTGACCTTTCCTTATGTTTGATGAAGCATCATGGGGATGAAAGGCTTATGCAGACCCTTTGCATGTAATGCACTATGCAGCGCTTTTGCCTGTGCTTGATCAATATACTGGCATCGTCTCTGGCAGCGCTGGCATCAGACGGTGTCCAAAACATTACAGCTTCGTGAGTCTCGCATTTGCATTACACATCACAGTCACTGTAGAAGAATCGCCTTACTGAACCAGGTATTCAACTGTGAGTTCGTGCTGCGTTTGGCAGAGATGATGGTACAATAACTCATGTGGTATCAAGCCAGACTGTTCACGGCACAAAGGATGCAGAGCTGTTTGTGACGTTGTACAAATCAATACAAACACCCCGGAGGAGTCCATAAAACTTGGAGTCCATAAAACTATTTAACACAAGCATCTCTTCAAAACTATTCAACTTCTGCACACAACATGCCAACTGTCCATCATTTGCTGCACAACAGAATAAAAGACTGCGCCTTTCGGCATCAACTTAATGAGAAGCCCTGCACAACAGGACCCACTGGGCTTGGCAAGCCCACTGCACTGCATGTAAGCCTGCTAACAAGATCCTGTTGTAGTGGCCTGGTAAGCAAGGCGATGTCAAGAGCAGCTGCCAAAGGCGTCTTCAGCCATTTATTCACCTGCGGTTGCATATCTTTGTTCAATGGTCAGATGATACGATGCAACAGCGGTAGAGACAAGCATTGCATAAGACAGCAGCTATGCAACAGAAGGATTGGGCGGAACAATCTGTTCCTTTAGCAGCTGCATATGCGATACTGACATGTGTTCAAACACTCTGCTTCTGCACTGCAACTTTGCATGGCTTGCTTGCATTGTCTGCTCACTTGGTTGACATTAGGGCTTCTGGTTCTGCAGCCATGTTGTGTTGAGTATGAGTGCATCAGTAACATACTTGACTGCACTATGCAAGTGCAACAGCATAATCAGATTCACCTGTGAGGCCTTCAAAATTCTGATCCTTGTAATACCATACCCCCCATGAGATTTGATTGGGAGTCTTGCTTAATGGCGTGTTGACCAGGGCCATCACCACTAAGCTGGTTCACAGAGGCTTCAGGTTGATTGCCTGTGCACTGAGGTTTGAATGCATCCTTCTTCTCCTGCCTGCGCCTGCCCAGGCTCTGACTCACCCTCTGCCCTCTCCCCTTGGTGGGTGGTTGCTGACTTTTGCGCTGAGCTGCTGGCTTTTCGCTTGGCGTCTGTGGTGGCTGCGCACTGGCTGCCTTCTTCCTTGTAGCTGCTGCGGGTGCTGCCTGTGACTGTACGCCTGCTGCAGGGTAAAAGGCTTCTGGCAGACATCCTAATGCTCTTAGGAGGTTGTTGTCATCCCAAGGAAACTCAGCAGTCCATGCAAGACTTGAAGGGCTGGCATTCGGATAGCTGTTAGGGAGAACTGCATCCTCTGGTGACTGTGAGAAATCCATTCGCTGTGGTACCTTCTCCCAACTTTCGACTTCACCACGTGAAGGCATTCTGAAGGCTTGCCCCCGCCGTCAGGTCTGTAAGGTCTGCCTGTGTCCTCGCTTACTAGCAGCTCCTCCATGTGCATGTCAGCATGAATGACCTCATTGTCGCCGTTGAGTGGGAGATGACAAAGCATTGGAAAGAGAATGATGCGATGCGGTCTGCAAAGCCCTGCCAAGATCTTGTATAATGTAGCATTCTTTGAGATGTCCTTCTGGCTGAGGAAGAAGACCACTGCAAAGAAGTTGAAATAGTAGCTGTCTGTTGGCTTTGATGCAATCTTCTTGGTGACTTCCTCAATGATCTTCAACTTGGCTTCTTCAAGCATACAGACTTCCAGCTGTGGCAAGACATGAAGCATGTCAGAAGTCAGTGTTCCCTCAAAGACGTTGATGCTGCATTTTGTGCCAGCATCCTCTCCTTTCACCTCAGCAACCTGTGTATAAACAGATTTGTCAGTAGCAGTCAATGTGCAGCTGCAACCACACTCTTTCAGGGACTGCCCACATCATGCACACCTATGTCAGCAAGTACTGCTCGTAGATCAACATGCTTTGCAGCCAAACTTCTGACCGTGACTCACATAAACTCAGCTGACCTTCCAGTGGCACTGTGACAGATGCAGTAGTGTGGCCAATATAGCTTGCAGACTCGCCAAAACTGCCCAATACGAAGTAGTAGGCTTTGCAGCAAAGGTTCAGCAGCTGAAATCGATGCTGGAAATGTTGGGATTTGAGCTTTTGTGTTGGACATCATGGACCTCACAAGGCTGCCCCTGTCGTGGTAGAAAATTAAAAATGCGCCTGGCTTCAATAAAGCCATCGCAAAATGTAATTGAGTCTGTGAGCACCTGAAATGGTGCACACTGTGTCACCAAATGTCAAGCTTGGTGCAAAGACAGCATTATCACTCTTGTAATGTTTTCAATGTACTGGCGCATGGTCTGTGTTGTCAGTCTGTATAGCAACAAGCACTGTCTGCTCCTTATCACAGACACACCACACACACACACCTCAACACAGACAAGGGCCCTTCTGTAATCCAATCCATTATACGTACATGACTGATAGGCGCATTCAAGATGTGGCCTTACCACCAGGTCTATCTTTCGTACTTCTGGCCGTACGTCTGCCTCTACTATTGCTGTGCCATCTAATCTGATTGCACGCAACTTCATGGGCAATTCTTTTTGCACAAAGCCTGTGTCACCAACTGCCCTGCGTGCTGCGCTGTGTAACGGTGCCACGCATGCATTCTCAAGTTGGCGCCGGAAGACCCGGTTCCCCTTAGCAACCTCCAAAACCCTTTCTGTTGATGCTGTGTACTCTACTGATTCCTCCACAACTGTTGGGGCAGCCTGCACAACAGCAATCAAAGGTTGAGCAAGCAGTTGAATAACATTGTTGGCATGCATAGCTTGCAATCACCGCCAAAACAGCAGTGACAACAGCATATTAGTGGCAGTCCAGAGAACACCACAAGCTACATTGTGCTGACATCTCATTCAACAGATACCCACAGTGAACATGCAATAGTTGACTGTCAGCCACGTCGACTGAGACACTGATGTAAAGGCGCGTTTCCAAATTGCATCTACTGTGTCTGGAGAATCTCAGCTTGAGCAGTGATCTGCATCTGGTGTTAGTGTGGCATTGCGCCCATGCTTGTTGTACAAATGGCATGTGCATATTCAGTGAAACCCACCTGGGGAGCCTCTCCACATGCTATTCTTCCTGCCAGCTTGTGATCCTCACTTACAGTTTCATGCTTGAGATGGGGCTTGCCTTCCCTCTGCAGCCATTCGTAGAGTTGTCTTAATCTAGTAGTTGCAGATAGGCTGCGAGACACAACTGTCAGCAACTTGCCTTGAGTTCATAGCAGCTGTAGATCTTCTCATAGTATGTGCCAGTCTTATCTGCTGATGTGTCATAGCTTGATGCAGGTGGAGTCTCGCCATTTTCCCATCTGTGTATTTCCTGGTGGACTAGCTCTGGATCAAGGTTAGTCCGCTTCACATAAGATTCTGGCTGATAGTTATTGATGAAGCAAAGTGATTCTAAGGCTTTTTCACCCTTGAAACTATGCAGCGGTTGAAGCAGCAGCCCCTTGCTAACCCATGGCCAGCCAGGTGGTGCTAGCAGATCGAATGAGTGCTTGGCCCGAATTGCTGTCCATGTAACGTGGATGGTGTCATGCGATTTTGAGAGGCAGTTGCCTCCCTTCAGGACCCACAACTTGTGCTTCAGCTCTGACGGTGTCAGTGCCTGCAAGCAGATGCTGCTCAGTCTTGTGTTCCAAGATGTGTTCAGTCATTTTCAGTCCACGGCGAATTACCACGACACGAAAATCTGCACCCACACATGCTGACATGCACAGCGCAGCTCTACATAGAGCCATTGTGCTGGCTAAAGGAAGAAAGGCTTGCCTCTGCAAGGCGTTGTGTTTATTGCAAACAACCAAGTAGTCTTGTCATGCTGGGTCTTTGCTGCATGTATATGACCTTATGCAATGTTGAGACTTTCTTGGCAGTGCCATACCCGGGGATCCGGTTTCTCCCCCTGCTTCTTCTCCTTCTCCTTCTCCTGCTTCTTCTTCTTCTTCTTCTCCTGCTGCGTCTTCTTCTCCTTCTCCTTCTCCTTCTTCTCAACTTCTGCTTTTTTCCCCTGGTCCCATCAGGACTTGTCGAGGCAGCGTCTCGACGCTGTCTTTTGCCGCGTGAGGCAGGCACGCTTGTGTCCATGTCACTCTGCATTCATCAGTAGACCGCCTTGATAGCCACATGAGTACAGTATGAGTCACACGCATGCTCCATTTGCATCAAGGGCACAGGACTTGCGCTGTGGCAGCTCTAGCAGCACATGCAGGGCACGACTCACATCATGTGAAGAGGCTGAATCCACAAACAGCAAATCAGGTCAACATATTACTGCTGTATGGATGGAATGCATGTGGTCAAAACAGTGTGAGTGCAGTGTGTGCACTTGAGGCATTGCTGAGTTAGGAGCATCGCTGAAAAGTATGCTGCATGCAGGGCACCAGTGCAGCTGCAGAAAGTGTCATGAGTGCTTTTGTAATGGAACCTTGGAAGGAGAAGCTAGCGACTCCTGAGCAGAGTCTGGTGACTCATGACCAACCTCTGGATGGACAGTGTAATCGCCATCCTGGAATGGGTTGATGGGACGGGAACATGCATCCTGCAAGCAGGCAGAATACAGAGTTATATCTGCAAGTTGTGGAGACAAAAACACCTTTGCTGATAACACATGATCTGGTGCAAATGCCAAACCAGCGGCTGATGGTAGTGCTTTCAATATTGGCCCTTCCAGGGCCAATGATCGATGGCGGTTCGCTAACAGCAGCACAAGCATATGCACACGACTGAATTGCTCTGCAGGTTCTTTCAGCAGATGTACCGGAGGCAAGGGCCCGGTAGCGAGCCCGCTCAAGACGCAAGCTGAGATTGTACTTCGCGAACGCTTGCGCCACGCGGCGCCACTCACCGGGGTATTGAGTGCTGCTCGCGAGTCCAATGGAAGACCTTCTAGGCTAGAGTCTATTTCTGCTGGAACCAGGTCTCGTCACCAGCGCTGAAAGGGCTTGAAGGCGGAACAGTAGGCACCACGTCGATACGCCGCCTTGTGCAGCGAATCCAAGCCTGAGCGTCGGCGTCGCGTATGGCCGTTGACACTCAGATCTACTGTAAGTCTGAACTGGGGAAGTTGCAAACGTGACGTCACAAAGAGATTGACAGGCTAGGATCGGGGGCTGAGCGATGATTTTTCGACAAAGATGCGCGCTCGTGCTACTGCGTTTGGGCTTGCAGGAAGCACAGACACAGCAGCTCTCAGCGCGAAGCACGCGCAGCATCCGAAACCCTTACTGGTGTTATTGTTCTTCTTCGTCAGGGTACAGTTAAATGCCCCCATGAATGAGATGCACTCCATGACACTTGGACAAGCCAGCAATGTGCTTGTTTTCTTAGTGGTATGAATCCGATGACCAATTCCCGAAACTGCACTTGTCAGCAAAGCTCGGTAAACCGTCGGGATCAGTGTGTATGTACAAAAGTATCAGTGCAAAATATGATAGCAGGCAGTCAGGGGTCTTGTATGCACGTCGGAAATATTGAATTACAATGTGGCTGGCTGCGTGCTGAGATACTGTAGGCTGTCAGCTGTAAAGAAATCTGAGGCTGAGCTTAGGTCAAACTGACAGAAGTGCTGCCGGCCACGAGTTCAGGCACAAAGCATGTAGGTCTGTCGTAGGAGGAAGCAGTTTCTATACCTATATCAGCAGAGTAAAAGCCCTCAGAATGAGTGTAAAGGCTGGGTCGAAGATTCCAGGCAGGCACAAGCAGATACTCGTCCACTCAGGCACAAAGCAGACAGGCTCGTGACCGGCGCGCTGAAGCTGTTCTGTGGTTGTTCGCCGTTGATTTGTGTGTGCTTCAGCTGCTAATGTGATGTGCTTGTTTGACCACAGATGGCTGCTGCCATACCAGTCAGAAATGGCCTTCACGTCATTTCCTCGCGTGAGGTGCACCTGCTTGACTATGCCATGATGGTACACATATCCTCTGGCCTATGCTGGCCATGCATGGCTTACATCTGAATTGGACTATACCAGCACATTAGGTTGAGGCATTGACAAAAAGCATTGACGATGAAATCCCATGATACATGGTACACAGCTGGTTGATACATAACAAGAGGAGTAGAGTGTTATAGGGTGAAGGAAAATATTATTACAAACAGCTTAGAGCTGTTGGCTTGATGCTGAAAGGCACCAACCAGAGAACATCGCTACCTTAGTGTATCCCGTAGACTCTAGAGCTGTACAGCTTTCAAAGCGGGGTCGGGACATGTTTCCAAGCCATACGATACCTTGCAGGCTGTTTCATAGCCTCTGCCACAGCAGCTATGCTTAAGCAACTGTGCATGGGGAGTGCTGTCTACAGCGTTGGTCATGAAGGTTAGGTTGTTTCCGTAACAGCTGAAATCATTGCCTTTCCAAGAAACCAAAAAACACTTAAAAAGATGGGTGATCGTTTTGTATGGCAGACCTGACATTGATGCCTTGCACATGCCTTGTCCTCCGAACTGACCAACTGTCATGCAATCTCGCGTGGTCAAAAGAACTGAGTCCTCTGCGCTGATGATGGATAAGACAGGTGCAGCACTTGAGGACTTGCACAGCAACATACACTCTCCACTTGTCCCTCGGTTCATTGTCACAGAGTAAATGAAGTGCACTAACTAATGTAGATGGCAGGTCTGTGTTTTGGCATAACATGCTGGCTTGCAACCATTCAAGCTGGTGGTCATTTTCAACAGGTTATGCCACAATATATCCCAGCTAAGTGTTGGTCAAGCTGTGGTGAAGCATTGAGGAGCAAGGTCATCATCATTGTGGCGGTTGTGGCATGCCTTGCGGCCTTTGTTGCATCCCAGGAGGAAGTGGCATGCCAGGAGGAAACATGCCTGGCCTCATCTGCTGGTACCCTGGTGGTGGTGCACCATACTGCCCAGGAGGAGGTGGCATGCCTGCAGCACAAACAACAAGATATAGCATTTTATGCCTCCTAGATAATGCAAACTTGGCAAGCAGACACCTGCCTGTTCAAAACAAAGGTCACAACACTGGCTGACAAGGCATGTGTGTGGTACTGTTTGTGCAAACTGGTGGCTGCATTGTGCTGCTGATGTAATATCACTCTGACCAATAGGCAGTACAGTCATGTAGTTACGCATGGATGTTTGGCATGTCAGCAGTCTTGCAAGGCTCATCTGCAGGGAATTAAAATGCAGTCACTGCTGTGCATACCTGGAGGCATCAGCCTGGGTTGTCCAAAACCAGGAGGGCGTGGCATTCCAGGCGGGAAGTTCCCGTACATTTGTGGAGGGTACTGCTGGGGTGGGTACTGCCCGCCCTGCTGCGGCGCTTGGCTGAATTGGGGGGGCATAGGGGGTCTGCTGGTGGAGGGGTACTGCTGTGAAGAGGGGGGTTGAGGGGGGGCCTGGCTGTTTGCCCAGGGGGGAGGGGGTGCCCCACTTGATCCTGCAATGCACAACCTTTTTGCCACTCTCTGCAACAAATTGAATTGCGGATTTTGTAGCAGCTTCAAAGGAATAATCATTACAGATGTGCTAGCCCTTTTCTGCAGGGTACCTATAAGGTGTATTTTAACCTGGTTCTGCACTTGTGACAGCTTGTGGTGTATGTACACAACTGTCTAGCAATACATTTTTTTGCACACGTCAAGACATGTCGTGAAATACTTGTCCACGTTTTCTTTGCTCAAGATATGACAGCCTCAATGTGTCAGCACCCCAAAATTGAGGGAAGCTAGCTGCTGCACAGTCTATTGTAAAGCAGAGCATACCTGGTAGTGGAGGAGGGGCTGGGGCAGATGGTGGTGGGGGCGCAGAGGGGGCAGGTGGGGGTGGGGCATAGCCATTTGCCATGGGAGGTGGTGGAGGTGGCGCTGCACCCCCAGGAGGGGGTGGGGGTGCTGCACCCCCTGCTGCAAATCCAGATGGGGCATGTATGGCTTGTGGGAGGGCAGGTTGCATCATGCCCTGCCCTGGCTGTTGCCTGGGTGCAGTCGCAAACAGTGTGTTGGGTCTGCTTTGTGATGACAGCATGGCCTTCTTGCGCTCTGCCAGCTGGCGCTCTGCTGGTGTGCCATGACGCTCTCCTTTGCTGTCCTTCTTGTAAGCATATGACACAGTAATGGCCCTGCAACATTTCCAAACAAATTAGCACAAGATGACATGTCAGCAGAGGACGACATGCCTGTTTGAGGTGACAATGGAACATGACATGCCAGAGTATTGTACCAATACGCATGACATGCTGATATGCATCCTTGTGTTGTGTTGCTCAATACAACAGGCCAGCATGTCCACATATGAGCTTGTGTTCAGGTGTATGACCCAGGGCAGCCCGGCATAATACTTGGCTTCTCATTGATTTGACGCCAAAAGGTATAGGCATTTTCTTTTCTTTCCTTTCTTCAGGTTCATGACAAGCTCAGGGCTGACTTCCTAGTCTTGTGCCATGTGCGCTTTGCCCAACAAAGTGGCAAGCCCTGTTTTGGGCATACTGAGGTGGCAGACTGCAGCGAGTACCTGTTACAGAGGTACTGCCCACTCATGGCCTCTATAGCTGCATCTGAAGCCTCAAACCCATCAAAGCTGACAAAGCCAAAGCCTCTGCTTGCTCCAGTGTCAGGATCCCGCATGATCTTTGGCGTTGCAATGACCATCCCAAATGCACTGAAGGTGTCATACAGCAGCTGCAACGGGGATCCGCAAGCTTCAGCATCGTTTCAGCAGAAGAAAGTAGAGCAAGGAACCAGGTATGCAGAGGATGCAATGTGACAGTTGTAAGCTGGGAACTCATTGCAACATGCATGGCAACAAAAGTGCAGTATGATGCTCAGTAATGTGGGCAAGCAAAGCAATCTGTACGGAAAGTGTGTAATGAGCTGTTGATCACATTCACAGTCAATTTGCGGCATACCTTCTCATCAACGTCTGGATCTAGATTGCCAATGAACAAATTTGCCCCCACGTCAAGGGTGTCCTTGTCTTGTGAGGCTTTGTTGACTCGAATAGCTTTGCCAAACAGCTTAATCATATTCAAGATTTTGATAGCCTGCAAGTCAAGCGCTTTATAACATCATGGCTGCTCAGTGGCAGCAGGTAAGTGGTGTAGACACATAAATCAATCTTACCCAGTGATGTTTTATGCAGCAAATATGCCACTCAATAGAGCCGTCGCAGCTGTGGAATCACAATATGCTACACGTGCACTGAGTGTACACAGACAAAGGATTTAATGGATCTTGCAGCATGCGTACAGTGAGTAGCACCAGCTGCAGCTTACATAGTCTGCATCCTCTTCACCTCTGTACTCAACAAAGCCATATTGCTGATGCATATTGGTCACCCTTCTGCGACTACGATGTCTGCATGGCGCCCCAGGGCGATCCTGGGAGCACGTGGGATTTGACAAACCGTTCGCTGGTAATTTCTCTTGTCTGTATGAATTCACTGAACCGAACTTCTTGTCTGTTGGGTCCCCAGGACATTAAATACATTGATTGATTGAATTTCGGTGTCATCTCTCGCTGGTAATAAAGGGCGTTCGATAATGGGGAACAGCTGTCTCTTTTATAAATTGTATCAAGTCTGTATAAAGGCAGGCGAATTGTGGCACTTCTCCACAAATGCCGCCAACGTTGCAACTGTGCAGGAGCTTCACGGCACCAGTCGTAGCTTGTGCACTACTGTTCGTTCGTGGCATTGCCAGAAATAAAAAAAATGTTTCGCAAATTGTAAGCATTTGAACTTCACAATGCCCTTGGTCATGTCAAAATTTGTGACTCTCCTTCACACAACAGGCATTACCTCATCCAACATATTGAAATCCTGAGCAAATGCAGGCATTGCAGGATTGATGCAGCTTGAGCCTAAATCGCAGAAGACTATCCTATCCTTTTGCACAAGCATGTTGCGTAAATGAACGTCACCGTGAGTCACATGTCTGTCATGCATTGCTTGAAGACCTTCCTTGGCAGACTTCAACAAGTGACTGCTCAACTGGTCATTGGTGTTGATGCTTTGCCCTGCCCAATGCATGACAATTGTTGGATACCTTGTATGAGCCATTTGGCCAAAGGCATGCAACGCAGGAATTGCGTGCCCTTGGATTTCTGACAGTGCATTATATGCCTTGAGCTCCTTGACAAAGCCTTTGATTGCTGCGCTGTCATCGAGATTGAACACTTTCATTACTAGCACGTCTGGACCACGCTGTGCCTGCAAAGGAAAGGCTCACTGTAATTTGATTGCAGTGCAAAACACGACCATTGCAATCAACTTACAAGATGAGAAAAAGCATGGCCTACCTTCATGACCCTGGCAAGAGAGGTGCTACCAAGGCACTCCATTGTAAGCTTCAGCTGATCAAGCTTTATCACTGGAAGCTCAGACAGATCGTCTTCATCAGCCAAGTTCTCGTGAGATCTGAGCCATAGCGAGAGTGCAACTTTCAGGGAACCTGCTAGACTGGAGCTTGACGCTAGCATGTCAAGGCTGTTGGCTTGTGTCCACTGTTTTGTTGCACGCTTGGCCTGCCGTGCAGGCTGCTGACGTGTGCCTGCTGTGTGAAAACCGTTTAATGTTCTGGCATCTAGTCTGATATTCCTTCCACTGGGCAATTCAGCAGGATAGCCTGATGTGGGAGTGTCAGGTACATCATCTCGGAGCAACACACTTTTGCTCTTGGCAGCACGGCACTCTTGAGCTACAGCCAAGAAATGCAGCCAAGCTGCACGAGGGGGCAATGAGGCCTCGTTCCATGCAATGGGCGGGGAGGCCCAGATTCTCTTGTCCCCCACTTCAGACAGGTGCCGGCGACAAAAGAAGGTGACATCGTAGTTGCTTATAGCAAAGATGGGTGCTTCTTCAACAACTGCATCGCCATAGGCCTGCAGCAACGCCCCATGCACATCAGCACAATGGGAGGCATGTATAACATTGGGAAACACACACACTTCTGCAAACAAAAGCTGAAATGAAGTGGCAGTGGCTGTCAATGTTGTTGTAACTCAGACAAGCATCCAAGTTTATGCAACATCATCACTGCATAACGATACGCATACCTGATTGCAGATTTGCACTGAATATCAAGCGCACCTTTTGCAAAGCTGGCAAAACCTCCCTGCAGTAGTCAGGATGGTCAAGAGCTTCTCCCAAAGACATGTTGTCAGGCAGACTGAGCTGCCAAGCTCCTTTGACCTCTATAATCCCCCAGTTGGCCGCGCTCAAATGATTGACATCTGTGTTACGACACTCACGTAACAAGAGGTCTATAAAACAAAAGTTTCTGTTGCTGCCAGCGCCTATGTACTCAAACCCTGCATTGACACATTTACCATCGCCTGCTCGACCACACGGAAGGAAGCCAATAACACATCACTTACAACATTACAGCCACAACAGTCAACCATCAAGACAACAGTGGCAAAATGCCAAGGCTGTTGATCTACAAGCACACAGTTGACGCCAATACGCTTCCAGGTAACCACACATGTAAGATATCAGACGCTGCACACTTGCGTGAGGCGGACTAAGAATGGTGCATGACTGTGTGTACTTTTGCAGACTCACCTAGTCCAAGCTCTGGGGCCAAATTGCTGAGGGGCTCCAAAAACCTGAAGATGTACCCCCGCACCTCTGACTCATCTGCTGCAGTTTGCACTGTCTGACAAGTGGACAGGTTCCCATCTTCTGATATTTTATGTTCGCTGACCTGAATAAAACAAAATTGTGCATCACAGATCTCACTGCAACCAGCATTGATCGCGTCGCTATACCAGCACACCTTCATGCAGTCACGCCTACAAAAAGATCTGACCTGGGGCAAGTAACGGTGTGCTTTGTCATCCAAGGCTTCAAACCGGCTGATAGCCTCAGGAAAAAAGGACTCCCAAACTAGGATTTCTGCAAAGGTCCTGGGGCGACGTGCACAAGTCTTAGTGTTTGAAGCACGCTTTGTCACCCTCCTTTTCAACTTTGGAATAGGTAGCCTGACAAACTCTTTCATAGTGAGCAGCCTGACGAACTCTTTCATGGTGAGCGCAACCTGTGGCCCTGCGGCACAAATAAAAGTTTGGCATGGATGGCGTAAGCTGCAGTGAAGTACATGCAATGCAAAAGCGCAGTGTCACATATGTGGAGTAGCAATTGGCAATAGGCTCCTTGATGAATGAATGTCTCACTTGCATTATCACCAGAACACAAACAGCACATGAGCAACTTGCATTGTACAAAGAGTGGAAGGCAGCATGGAAATGTTGCCACCACAGATACAATAACTGCAATTCAGCCAGCTCAAAGCTAGTTGCCCACTGCTGCCAGAAGTGCAAGCAAACTGGTTGCATCATTTGCATCAGATGCGTATACAAACTCCTGATATATTGCTCTGAGCCACGCAAGAGAGTCCGTGTCATGCAGCAGCAGGAAGCTGACCTGGTCGTGCCATCTGATACAATTTAAAGACTGTTAGAACCACCAACAATGCCACGATGACTTGGCTGGTTGTGACTTTCGGCATTTGCAGGGAACTCGCCCAGGCTTTGTCTCTAGACTTTGCGTCCGGCAACGCCAGTTCACCAAACCTTAGCAACCAGTCCATTTGCAATGGCGCCTAAGGTGAACACAGGCTTCCAATTAGTGGCAGACAACGCAGTACAAAGCAGTGTACCGCGGCCAGGTAGGCAGCGAACTTCAGAACTTGCGTGAGCATGGTGCCGAAGTACCTGTGACAGCGAGGGTGCTACGAGCCATGAGGCTCCATAAAAAGAGGTCGTCTGCGCATTTGCCTGCCGACAAGAGAAACAGTAGCTAACGAGATAACAGCGGGAGCAGCAAATAGGCAGTGTTCGTGCAGGAAGCTGCCAGAAACCACATGGTCGATGGCAGAATGGGCGAATTGTCCAAACCCTAAGGTGGCGTTTGCACTATCTTAGCACAGAAGCGCTTGAATACAGCGCATTGCCGCGTTTCAGCATGAGTGCTACTGCGCCCGATCCCCCGGTTGACCTCACTTCGGCAGAGGATGATCCTGTTGACAGTGCAGCGACCTCAAAGGGCTTGAGGACCTTTGGGATCAGTACACAAAGATCAAGCTAGAAAAGGGTGAAGCTTGCATCGCAACTATGACGCAAGATGCTGAGCGTGTAACACACAAATGCCTGGCAAGCCTGATAAGCTCAGGAGGCACCTTGCTACTTGCAACACGGCTGCCCCACGCAGTCAGATACACGCTCTACAAGAGCAGGCAAAGCGTGCTGGCTCAGCTGGCAGCCTATCACCAGCAACTCAGAGCAGCCACAGCCTGGGGGCACCCAGACACACAGTCACCCAGTGGGTGTCGACACAGCTGATACTATGGAGCTGTGTTCAATTGCAGAGTCAGTAGAGCTGTTTGCTGAGTACAATGCAGCTGATGTTCAGCGAAAGGAGGATAATTCCTTTGTGAGTGAGTCGCATTGCAGTGTAGACTTGGATGTCAATCACCCTGCACGGGATGTGTCAGCAACAACAGCTCAGTGCACAGTTGGGTGATAAGTCCCAGCTAAGTGTGAGTCAAGCTGTGCTGAAGCATTGAGGAGCAAGGTCATCATCATTGTGGCGGTTGTGGCATGCCTTGCGGCCTTTGTTGCATCCCAGGAGGAAGTGGCATGCCAGGAGGGAACATGCCTGGCCTCATTTGCTGATATCCTGGTGGTGGCGCGCCATACTGCCCAGGAGGAGGTGGCATGCCTGCCAGCACAACAGCAAGATTAAAACATGGTTGCTTGGCAAGCAGACACCTGCCTGATCAAGAACAAGGCCACATTGTTGTCAACTTAGGCTAACAAGACACGTGCGCAATGCTAGTTATATACGCTGGTGGCTGCATGGTGCTGGTAATGTAATATCACTCTGGCCTATAGACAGTATAGTCATGTAGCTACGCTGAAATCTTTGCATGTAAGCGGTTTTGCAAGGCTCATTTGCCGGGAATCGGAAGACAGTCACTGCTGTACAGACCTGGAGGCATTGGCCTGGGTTGTCCAAAACCAGGAGGGCGTGGCATTCCAGGCGGGAAGTTCCCATACATTTGTGGGGGATACTGCTGGGTCGGGTACTGCCTGCCCTGCTGCGGTGCTTGGCTGAATTGGGGGGGCATAGGGGGTCTGCTGGTGGATGGGTACTGTTGTGAAGAGGGGGGTTGAGGGGGAGCCTGGCTGCTTGCCCATGGGGGAGGAGGTGCCCCACTTGATCCTGCAATGCACAATTTCTTTGGCCACTCTCAGCAATGAACTGAGTGGTGAGCTTGTAGCAGCTTCATAATGAAAATCATAACCAAAGAAAGAGAGGGAAAAAACAAGATAACAAAAAGCATCACAGGTGTGCTAGCCTTCTTCTGTAGGGTACCCTCCAGGTGTACTCAAAATTGATCCTGCACTTGTGACAGCTTGTACTGTATGTACGCAACTGTCTAGCAATACAGGTTTCTGCACACATTAAGACATGTTGTGGAAACACTTGTCCACTTTGTTCAAGATGCCAAAAATGAGGTAAATAATTGCCGCACAATCTGTTGTAAAGCAGAGCATACCTGGTAGTGGAGGAGGAGCTGGAGCAGATGGTGGTGGGGGCGCAGAGGGGGCAGGTGGGGGTGGGGCATAGCCATTTGCCATGGGAGGTGGTGGAGGTGGCGCAGGAGGGGGAGGGGGTGCTGCACCTCCTGCTGCAAATCCAGATGGGGCATGTATAGCTTGTGGAAGGGCAGGTTGCATCATGCCCTGCCCTGGCTGTTGCCTGGGTGCAGTCGCAAACAGTGTGTTGGGTCTGCTTTGTGACGACAGCATGGCCTTCTTGCGCTCTGCCAGCTGGCGCTCTGCTGGTGTGCCGTGTCGCTCTCCTTTGCTGTCCTTCTTGTACGCGTATGACACAGTAATGGCCCTGCAACATTATCAAACATGTCATTGCATGTCAGATGGCATGTCAGCAGAAAACGACGTGTCAGATGACATTGCAACATGACATGCCAGTGTGTTGTACCAATTTGCATGACATGCTGATATGCGTCCTTGTGTTGTGTTACTGAGTCCAGCAGGCCAGCATGTCTGCGCATGGGCTTGTGCTCAGGTGCATGATAAGCTCATGGCTGACTTCTTAGTCTTGTGCCACATGCGCTTTGCCCAACATGGCATGCCCTGTTCTGGGCATGCTGAGCTGGCAGACTGCAGTCAGTACCTGTTGCAGAGGTATTGCCCACTCATGGCCTCTATAGCTGCATCTGACGCCTCAAACCCATCAAAGCTGACAAAGCCAAAGCCTCTGCTTGCTCCAGTGTCGGGATCCCGCATGATCTTTGGGGTTGCAATGACCATCCCAAATGCACTGAAGGTGTCATACAGCAGCTGCAACGGGGACCAGCAAGCTTCAGCACAACTTGAGCAGCAGAATAGATCAACGCAATGAAAGCATGTATTCAGAGGATGCAATGTGACAGTTGTAAGCTGGGATTTCATTGCAGCATGCATGGCAACAGAGGTGTAGTGTGAGGTTCAGTAATGTGGGCAAGCAAAGCAATGTGTACGGAGATTGCGTGATGAGCTGTTGGTCATATTCACTATCAATTTGCTGCATACCTTCTCGTCAACATCTGGATCTAGATTGCCAATGAACAAATTTGCTCCCACGTCAAGGGTATCCTTGTCTTGTGAGGCTTTGTTGACACGAATGGCTTTGCCAAACAGCTTAATCATATTCAAAATCTTGATAGCCTGCAACTCAAGCGCTTTATAACATCATGGCTTCTCAGTGATAGCAGGTAAGTGGTGTAAACAGTATAACTCTACCCAGTGATATACATTATGCAGTACACTTGCCACACCACAGAGCCGTTGCAGCTGTGGAATCATAATATGCTGCCCATGCACTGAGTGTATACAGACAAAGGATTTAATCCCTTGCAGCATGCATACAGTGAGTAGCACTAAATGCAGCTTACATAGTCTGCGTCCTCTTCACCTCTGTACTCAACAAAGCCATACTGCTGATGCATATTGGTCACCCTGTCCTTTGGTAAATACACGTTCACTGCACATTACACATCTTGGTAAGCTCTTTGTATTGCCGTGCGTCGACACTCTAGCACTGATCACTGCTCAGAAACCTACCAACAGGTCCAGCTTGCACGAACACCTCCCAGACGAGCTCCTCGGACATCTGCAGATCAGCTCATTGTGATTTCTGAGTTGCAAGGGACCAATAGCTGAGCGCAAGCTGCCAGGTACAAGCTTCTGCTGTGATACCCAAGCTGCTGAAGCAGTACCTGAGGATCCAGGCCTCCAACATACACGGTTGCGTCTTGATTCCTGTCAGCAGCATGTTGACCTATGAGGTTCGCACCCACACCCGCTGTGATACGACCTCCCGCTACGGCAGCCATGGCTCAGATCCTGTACAGGCGCGTCAGTAGTGCTCAGCTCTCAAAGGGTCAGCAGCGCTTTGAATGCATCATAAACCCAGGTCACTGCGTTCATTTTCTGGCACGTATGCGAGTCTACACGACATCTCGCCAAGCTCAGGCTCTGTGCATGGCTATTTCGACGAATTTTCTGAAAGGTCTTGGCTAAATCGTTTGACCTAACACCTGAGTAGCTGAACTTGTTACTCTCGGTCGAGTCCATCGCATCCGTGCTCACATTGCCGTTTTGACATTAGCACAAACACCAGCAGCAACTGATCCGGCGCAAGGTCGTCCTGCCAGATCCGTTGTCGGCTACAGTGCACACCGAACGCGTCCACCGCTGATCACATTGCTCGAGGTTAACACTGCAGATCGCGGCTGTTGATCGCTTGAAATCACAGCATCATCCGGGAACCTTGCGTCAGAGTCATCTGCAAAAGGCCACAAGGGATTCAATGCGGTGCTGATGGGCATCGATGGTGCTGGTCGGAATGGTCAAGCAGGGCGATTCAGTCGAGGTGGCAGCTCACAACCGCCCAGACGTGCGAGCAGCTCGCATCTCGCACCAAGATATGATGGCCAGACTAGACACGCGCGCCAACCTGAGCATCAGGGCAAACTGGTATTGAGCACCATCGCCAATTCAGTGCGTTGTCGGTCCGCCCTCGCAGCGGCTGATGTTTTCTGTATCTGCAGGTGCTGTTGTTCTTCATTTTGATTATTGGTAGCTGCACCGTTATTATACAGCACAAGCTGTTCCTACCTGTAGGCCCCTGCAGTACATGACCAGCACCTTGCTGCCTTCTGTGGTATCTTGCTGTGAAAATATGTGCCATGCATTGTGCTGTAGATTGACAGCAAGACCTCAGACCCACAGTTGCATCGCAAGCACCTTAGAGCTGAAAATCAGGACCTGCGAGAACAGGTTGGTGGTTGAGCTCATGCATGCTGCCATGCTGTCATCAGGAAGATCTGTATTGCCAGACTCTGCCATCGCGACCAGCTGCATTTGTGTTGCTACAGCTTTTCTGAATGTTTCAAGTTTTTAAAACATGCCACATCATTCAGAGTTTCTCCTGCAGTTCACAAGCCACAAGCTGTCAGCTCTGCACAGATCTTACACCCAATCTGCCATCCAGAATGCCACTTCCAAATTGCAAGCTGCAGTAAAGGTATGTCTGACATCCCAGAGAGCATAATGGAAGCAGCAGCCAGACAGATATGCCTGCATGATCAGTCAACTCTGCATGGCTACTGTCATCTGCTGCATCTGCATATCAGCTCAACTGGTAGACCCTGTGGTTTGCTGCAGGAGGTCAAACGACAGCAGGGCAAAGAGCAACAAATCATTCAGAAATCAGCAAACAATGATATTCAGTTGGTAAATGCCTCCCCAGTCCCAGAACCCCCCCTCACCCACAACCCCACTCCAACACCATCCCTCAACCTCCTCACCCTTGACCAGCTCAGTGTCAACAACAGCGCAGGTGCGTTTCACATTCAAAACAAACTCGACCCCACAGAAGACTTCAGCGCCACAGGCCTCGACAAGAAGCGACGGCTGGTCAAGGAAGCTGCAGCGCACTCTTGGAAAGCATATGAGGAGCATGCATGGGGCATGGACGAGTTACAGCCCATCACTCAGGATGGGAAGGAGAGTTTGGGTGGAATAGGGGCCACTATTGTGGACTCACTGGACACTCTGTGGCTCATGGGATTGAAGGATGAGTTCAGCAGGTCTGTCTTGGTCTAGCCTTATCATGACAGAACATTGTCTGGACATCAAGTCATTTTGGCGCTTGACACAGAAGCTATGTGCTTTTAGTGAGCAAGACGTCTGTGCTGGCTGTGCTTGGGCTAGCTTGAAATGTATGCATGGGTTTGCCACAAAGCCCAGTCATGCCAACAGGATCTTGTCTTAGCACAACAGACTTTTGTTTCACAAGCCCAGGCACGAATTTGCTTTTACAGGCATACATGCTTATTACGAGCATCCTACACTGTGTGCAAAGCAAAACCACCTGAAAAGCTTACAAGCATAGCCTTACAACAACAGATGATATCTTTCTGCCAGCAGCTGTGACGCTCTTGAAGTGTGAAGCACAGGGCAAGGGAGTGGGTCAGCACCAGCTTGAAGTGCAATTCCAGCCGGCGCATCAGCCTGTTTGAGACCAACATCCGGGTTGTTGGCGGCCTCATTGGCGCCTTTGAGCTGACAGCAGACCACCTGTTTCTAGACAAGGCTGTGGAGTGCGTTAACCTCATGCTGCCTGTCTTCCAAACCTCTTCCACTGGTGAGTGATGTGTGCCTCTTCCACTGGTATCTGCGTATAAGTGATGTGTGCAATAGCATTTGTGTGACAGGATTGGGGAGTTCAGCTTTATTGCAACTCTGGCAGTGTTTGGAGTGATTAATACACAATGCCTGAGATCATACACTGGAAGCCCCCTGACAAATGCAAATTAGTTCTTAGGATGCTGTGTGTGTTGCACAGTCCCAGTTTGCTCTTTACACAGTTTGCTCTTTACAGCATCCACTCAGCCCTTTTGACGGCTGCTACAAACTCTCTGTGTTGTGGCTTTCCAACCTGGCCAGACAGCCTGAAATGCTTCAAATAAAGTACAGTGCAAATAAAATGCAGTATATACGCAGCATTTGCATAATCTGCTGGGCGAGCCTGGTCATCATTTAACAAGCTGGTCGTTGCATTTGTGCTGTTTGTCACTGTGTGACTTGCCCCCCTTCCCCACCCCCACCCCCCTTTTGCCCCCTTTGCATAAGCTTGCTGTGCTTGTTGAAGGTATTCCAAACAACCAAGTGACCCTGAAACAAACGGGCAAGAAGACACCTCGCTTGCATGGGTCCCTGGTGTCCTTGGCAGAGTATGGTTCCTTCGGGGTGGAGTTCTGTGCCCTCAGTCAAAGGACTGGCAACGCCTCTTATGCAGAGGCAGCAGAGAACATCTATAGGTACATGCTGCCTGACGTGTACCACCATCATGACTTGTCTGATCAGCTGTGGCATTCTGCAGTCTACAATTCGCAGTTCTTGTCAGGCAGACATGCACACATCTGACATGCATGCACAACCTGATTGCATTGTCATGTTGCTGCCAAAGAATGTTGCGTCTTTGCTCTGGCTTGGGCTGTCATATGTGAGCAGTTGAAGCAGGTCTGCTGCTTAGCAAGTTGGCATGAATTGCTGAAGTCTTGCTCGCCTGAGACTGTCTCTTTTGAGTTGCATCAGTCTGGCATCACTGAACCAATACCTTTGCTGTCTACTACTTGGTATCCAAGTCCATCAGCCGTTGCCCATCACGTCCAAACTGCTGATTGATTGACATGCCTTACAAACACATGTCAGGGCTGAAGGCCTAAAAGCAAGATTTGCACCCTTTATTAGGCCACCCCTGACTTGCTTATTCCTCCACACTCTGCTGCACCGGCATATTTTGGAAAGCATGTAGCATGTGCCCCCTCC
>JAABUP010002999.1_pt1 | contig 30782 bp, 40 predicted proteins | sample 5559201 | NCBI WGS metagenome assembly JAABUP01 (sample SAMN10711887, study PRJNA513373) | rock metagenome | isolation source: Antarctica rocks | place: Antarctica | reverse complement strand
AGAAGCTTGAGAACAGTTTGCAGGTTCGAAGTATACAGTTGTATCTTGATCCAACTTATCCATATTGCCTATGCTCTTGGATATTGAATTGCTGGCGCAATTTCACACTTCATCATAAATATCATTACAGTTTGGTTTCGTTGCAAAATTTCACATGTAACATTGTCTTCCCCATCAACAGAAATGCGCAATAGTGTACAAGGAGCACTGAATGCCAAAATTGTAAATACATTGCATGCTGTGATTGCTGGTCAGTTATGTTGAGGTATCCCATACAGAACACATTGCATTCATCGGAAGCAAGACACGGCATCACAACACTCTGCCTAGCATCTGTCTATGCAAAGAATTGGACTGTACCTAAAAACACACGCCTTCTGACATCAGAACCCACACCCAACATGAGCTGCTGATCAAAGCCTGGACATACCAGCTGTGGTACAAAAACAAATACAGCTGTGTAGGATCAACGGACAGCTGACTATAGAGTCAGCTTGCCATCTTCAAAGGCCAAAAAATATTGGAGACCGCAAGCTCAAAATGGCTGAGCTTTGCTGAACCCCAAAGAATGAAGCTAGCGAGGTACCATCTCCTAGGAAAATCAGGTAACTTAGTCCATCTACTGGATCAGCACCTTAGGGACAGGCGAGACAAGTCCTCTTCTTCTGCTACAAAGGCTGTCATGCTGCCAGGACAACAAAATATCCACAAGCACCACGTGATGTGTATGCTCAACCCCAGAATTGAGCGCTGGATGGGGCCCATGCCAACGCAAACTTGCCATGTTTATCAAGGCTGGTAACGTAGATTTATGATTTGTGTTTTGCACCCAGGACAGAGAAGTCTGCGCCTGCTGAATCATTCCCATGTGCTTCTGTATCTCTCAAGTATGCCATGAGGGGTTGTAGCCTGCCAGCCTGCCTCAACCTCCTACATCCCACACTCCAACTCTTGAGTGCATGTGCAACACTGAGGCAGAGATCCTGATGCTGACCGATCATTGTGAAAAGCAAGTCACTTGTTCACAATCAGTTTTAGACCACGAACACTCTACAACTCAACACTCGACAACTCAATGACCCAACACTTGACAAGAGAATACTGTGTATAACCAACAAGAGACTCCAAGCTGAGATATAGGTGTGTCCAGTCATGCATCATGTTTAAGTGCGCCACTTTAGCTTTGAAGCTGCTGCCTGTGTTGGCATTGTGTGTGTGTACTAGCTTGGCTTTTCTTTTTGGCATGCACAAACTCCATGAACAAGCAAAGGTCAAAGCAAGGCAGACTCTAGTTCCGCTGAACACATGCAAACTCTGAAACGCTGAGACACATATCCATTGCATTCTGTCTACCCTCAACTGTCCATGCATGCCTCAGATCACATTGCAGCAGCGCAGGGCTGCACAGGACATACAAAGCCAGAATGTCTGTTGCTGAGTGAGCTCCACAGAACACAAGACATGCTGCCATAGCACACTTCAAAATTCACATTCCTCTGCTCTGCAGAAAATGTGTTTTAATTTGCGAGTAAGTGATGTAACAAACAGCCAAACACGCACCTGAAAGCTGAAAGCTCATTCTTGCGTACACCTTCCACAGACATCTTCAGCACCTTGGCTACATCAGTCAGTGATTGAGGCTCGCCAGTGAACAAGCCATATCGAAGGGCCAGGACCTCCCCCTCTCTGTGGGGCAGCAATTCCAGCACCCCCTCTACATCACTGGCAAACTGCCTGTGGCACAAAAGGCACCATGTTCAGCAAAAGGCAGGCTGGCAGATATGAAAGAAGACCCCCTTTACATCACTGGCAAACTGCCTGTACCACACAAGGCAGCGTCTTCAGTAAAAGTCAAGCTAGCAGGTCTATAATTCAAGGGGACATCAGCAGCTGACTCGGTCTGGATGACAGCTGCACCTCAGGTTTTGAGGTTGGGCCACAAGTCACATGTGCCATCAGTCATACAGTGGCACAACTCACGCCTGCTGGACATTGTTGCTGAGACAACAGGAAGGACAAGACATGCATGCATTCAGTCAAGCACCCATGCAGTCATGCATGCACTTAGTCATGCTTCTAGTCAAAACATATCGGCCTGTACTCACGAGTGCATGACTGAGTTAAGGGATGTTGCGCCTTTGTCATCATCAATGCTAGAAGCCAGCAAGTCAACCATGCTGTCGCGCTCGTTGTCTGTAGGTTGGGCATCCATGTTGATGGGCCTCTGAGTTTTGCGCATGCACAGTACCACTCGGCTGAAGGGCTGCCGCAAGTGCTTTGCAATCTCCTGTGGCGTCGGCTGCCTCTGCAGCTTCTGCAGTTGGTCACACAGCTGAGACCAAACACTTGCATGACCAAAGATGAATATATGAGCTTCTGAAAACAGCTGATAGAACACTTGAATGTGGATGCCTGCAGTCTTGCAGTCGCAGCTCTACATTGAGTCAGCTCACATAAAAGCACCTACAGGTGGTTCTGTTATTTCAGCAACCTAATTCCATCTTAGGTTGCTTTGGATACTAACATGGATGTTGAGAGGCTACTGATAACTAGACATTGAATTGTGGTGCACACTGCTGCTGTGAATGCTTTGCAATGTGTTGAACCTGCAGACAACAGCACAATGGAGACTCTGGAGTGCCTCACACTGCTGCTGTGAGCGCTATGCAATGTGTCAAACCTGCAGACATTAGCACAATGGGGACTCAGGTGTGCCTCACAGGCTTTGAGGGTTCAGATCCTAACCCACCTGAGAAAGCTGGGTCTGTGCGTACTTGATCTTGCTCTGAAGCTCCTTCAGATTCACAGGAATCTTGATGACGTCCTCGTGCTCCATCATGTACCCCACAATGCCCCTGAACAAAGAAAACACATAAGAAATAATTATAAATAACAATAATAACAAAACACATAATACTAATTATAATAACAATAATAACAATACAGATAATAATAATTATGATTCACAGGCGTTGCAGCTGATTGTCCCGGCCAGGTACCTACTAGGTGTGCCTAAACAAAACAGATCAGTGAGTAATACCCACCGTGAATAGCTAGCAAGATACTGAAACCAGCGCAGAAACAGGCTGCACAAATGCATGAATGCAGAGCAGAGACACACTGAGTGCTGTGTTGTCACACGAGGCATACAGCTGTTTGCAGGAGACTGATGGGCTTTGGAGCACAGCTAACATGTGTAGGACACATGATGAGAGACAAAATAGGGAACCAAACGTAGGAGAAACTGATGTCATGATCAAAACACAGACATCACAATCACAACCAAAACAAACAAAATGCTTGCATAACTGTGGGAGATGATTGAGTGTATAAAATTCTGACCTATTGACCCTCTGAAAGGCATATGTTGTGAACCGGGTCCCTTTGTTTGGATCCCACTTGATGGCAGCTTTGAGCAGTGCCTCATCACCAGCAAGAGCCAGCTCGCCAAACGCAACTTCTGTTCCCAGGTGCTTGCAGCGCCATACAAACTGGCGCACCAGACCTTTGTTGTAATGCAGCAGCATGGTCTTTGCACGCTCGCCCCTGTAGCCAACAGACTAGGGTATGATGCCTGTCTATAGACTTAAAATCTGAGCATAGGGGTGACCATGCAGAGCGTACAGTCTTGCAGGTTGTGTTGTAGACCACAGTGGTCAAATGGCTAGAGCTGCTGACACTGCAGAACAGTAAAGTGTGATATGCACCGCTATGGGCTGTCTGGGCAGCTTACATTGGTGCGTCTGTCAATTGAAAGCTGCTTGCCTTGAAACGCAAACATAGCATGCAGCCTGGGCAAAGCATCTGCTTTTGCAGCATCTGGGGCAGCATCATGATACTGGCAATTGCAGCTGCATGTGACAGTTGGAGCGTATGTGATTCCTTCAGCAAGTGAACCACACAAGCATTCTGCCTATCAGGCCATCAACATGTCACAATGCAGTCATAGCACTTATTGCATCCTTCTTACAGCGCACAAACATGACAACGGAGCCACCATATCTCTTACTCAAGACAGTTGTCCAGGTGCAAAACATTAGCAGTGTGCTCACCTGTCGCGTCTATAGTGCAGCTGTGAAAAGGTAGGAGCTCCCACTGCATCCTTCCACTGCTTCAGCTTCTGGTACTTGTCCTCTTTTGGAATGGACACACCTTCAGAGGCTTCAGCAGCAATTGCTGAGCCATTGCCCTGGTGGCTTGCAACAGAGTCATCGCCGTATACCATCAGTCGCTGTTGTTCAATGAAAGCAGCATCCTGAAGCAGGAAACAAGTTCAAAGAAGGCCAGCGGCGTTTGGCAGCGTCTGCATGTCAAACAATGACTTTCTGCTTTATGTGACCGCTGCCCAACCATGGCAGCAAGCAAGTTCACATCTGGACTAGTGCATGCAAAATTGTGCCAATCTTGGGAGCACGCAATGATATTGCGGATGGATGTGCTGATACAGGCGCAAGGCAGTTGACCCTATAGCAGTATACTCTGTCATCAGAGTCTATAAGGAATTCGAGCAGCAGATTGAGGCTGAATAAAGATGCAAATGCACAAGCTGCATGAAGCTCAGGGTGCAAACAAAGCCCAGAGGAGCTGCTAACCTTGATAGCTGAGCATAGAGCAATGTCCTCTTGCTTGCTGAGAGTGCGCTGCTTCTTCCTTTCGAGCCCAGCAGGTGCTGACTCTTGCACTGCCAGGTCAGAGCCTGGAATGGCGCTATTCAAGAGTGCTGCTTTGAAGCGCCCATCTGATTGTACATCGCTTCTGTAGCGTCTCCTCCTGGCATTCTTTGTGCGTGCAGGAGGTGACCTGTCAGCTACCTTGCTAGTCTTGACGTCACGTTTTGCTTTCCCGCTTGCACGTTTTGACGGCGTCTTTGACGTCTGCGTTCGGGTGTCCTCAGGTATACCTTCTCTCTGCAGCTTATGAAGTTCCATTTGGTCTCGCAGCTGCTCCTGCAAAGGCCTTGTGTTGGTTGTATGCATGCTGTCTGACGTGCTGAGTACTGCGCTGCCTGCATTTTCTGCGGTGCGAGCTGCATCTCTTGGAATCGCCACCGGCCCAGCAAAGGGTTTAAAATGTCGCCTATCTCGTCGGAAGGACGACAACGTGTGACAAAGAAGCTGCACGTTATTGCCGACAGCTAACGGCATGCTCGTTTTGAGGACCCTGAGCGTTCACACTGATGCTGAAGCCTACTGTCCCAACATGCAAGTCTATGCCTGACCTACCCGAATTGACAATAGCACGCGCAGGAAGATCAGGCACGGCAAAAGTTCGACCTGTAGCCTGTATGATGTCCACGATGCTTGTAATCATGGACCACGTGAAGAAAATCATAATCCACAAGCTGTCCCGGGGAACTATGAAAACCCAGTATTGTTGACCGTTCCCTGGGACAGCTTGTGGATTATGGTTTTTTGGATGCACTCGGCTGTCGACCTGCTTTCAACTTGCTTTTTTTAAGTGTAGCGACTTCCTGCTTCCATCTGGACGCTGTGTCCTGATGCTTGTGGCCAGCAGACCTATGTTTGGCCACCATGCGCAGTGGCTCTGCAGACAGCATCACCTGTAAAATGTTTCTGTGCAGCCTGCTGAGCAGGTCCAGGTTGTATGTAACTGTTCCACCATATACGTCAATGAGAGGTCATCTCCGAGCTCCTGCTCAGACTTGTTACGAGGATTCTCGAGTGCGCTTCAAATTCTGTTGAAAAAATGCAACAGCTTCCAGAGCCGAAAACGGACGTTATAAATAAAAGATTGATTGGTGTCTGCCCCCCCCCTCCCCCCCCTCTTGCCCCACCACCTCAAAAGACATCGACTAACGTACTGACTTGACAGATCCTGCTTCAAGATGGACAAACAAGACCTCAGGTCTCCGAAAACATGGTCTGCGTTGCTGTACAGTGCACATTTGCAAATTGGATCTGAGCATTGTATGACATGTATGACACGTGCACGTCCTGTTCTTTTACATGGCCCTAACGATATTTTCAGCAAATGTCTATCATACAATCGATGTACAAAGGACATACATGTGTACACACAATGGCCACAGCTACCACAGCAGCCAAAAACACAAGTACATGTGTGTTGCACATGTATGACACAATGGCATTGCAACTAACCTACTACCGTAAGTCAGGCCAAAGTGTTCATGCACTGCACACATATACTTGTGTACAAATATCATGCAAAAACTCGCTCAGTAGCCTACTCTACATTTACATCTGGACCCCAGATTCTACCCAAGATGCCAACATGCAACTTCCCCATTATTGATATTTGGCATGGATAGTCGCAGAAGCTTGTCAAAGTTTGCTGCACAACAGAGTCTCCTGCATGGCTTAATGTGATTTGACCTGTCCACCCAATGCAGAAAAGTAAAAGTATCAATTCTGTGAAACTAGCTTTCTGAGGCTACTCTTCTCCTTAGCCTAACCTTCATACAGAAGACCACAGAGGCAATTGCCCTACCACAGTATGCTCAAGAAGCCTGCTGCATGCAGGATGCCAAACACACAGGCACGACTCCCATCTCAAGCAGCACTGTCATCAAGCTCTCTTGTATGAATAGTCGCTTGCTGATTGCGCTTCTGCAGGCAAAGGGCATCCTGGAAGCGGCCTGCCCTCCCACACTCGCACCTGGGAACACTGCTGATTGCGCAGAGAATGGCACATACGCATGCATATCCTTGACTGTAATGTGCTCAAGGTACTCCTGTAGCGCATCCCATTCTGCTGCCATGCTTCCCATCATGCAGCCGTCTAGGACTGCATCTTTTGAAATGTTACCAGAGGCTTTTGCAGTGGCTTCTAAAACATCTTCTACGTCCGGCATGTAGGGATAGGCATGAACTATTGTTGCAGCCCACTGCTTTGTGCTGAATAGCAGGCACAACAGGTCATATGTAAACTACAGTTACCAACTGCTGCTCACAACAAGACCATGCCAGTCTCTTTATAGGTCGTTATGTGCAGGGCATCAGCAAAATCAAGCTTGAATGGCAAAGGAGAACGAAGGTCATGAGCCACATTGTTGGGTGACAAAGTGCTGTGCAAACAAAGGCTTACACAGGCAGCGTATGAGACGCAGATTTGCCAGAAAGGGTCTGTGCTTGCTGAGGAGTCTTCCCCACACAAACAGCTGTACACATCAGCATTGGGTCAAGCCATGCACAGTGATATGCATACCCCTAGTCGGGCAGCAGCTGCAACTCAACGGTAGACTCTATAGTCCTCCTGAGCATCTCCTGCAGCCTTGCAGCCAAGCCTGCCACCTGCACCCAGCAGCACTATATATATACATAAATGCATAACTGAACACTGACCACAGGGTCTTCTCTTTGATTTGCCAGACTATGACGGGTAGTAGGGTTTGGGTGTGTCTGTATGGTTGGACTGCTTCATGCCAGACTGCTATGGATGAGCATCACTCTCTGAAGAAGCAGGCAATTTGCGATATGCAGCATGATTGGCACAGACAGCCATGCAGAGCAAAACGGCCTTGTAGCATCAGACATAGCAGCTTTGCAACAGCAGCCTATACACCAGCATGAACCCCTCTGCGGGAGTCTTGTTCTGCGCTGTTGCTTGGTTCGGGACCAAAGAGCTCTGAGGCCAAAAACGCATGAAGATCTGTTTCGTTGGACTGGTTATGCGAGTTGTAATCACGAGGCATGTCAAGCAACCTTGAGTCTGAGGGGAAGCACTTTATGAGGCTTGCGTCAGGGACAGATGCAGAGTCATGCTGGTCTTGTGCGGGCCCAGTCGAATTGTTCATAGACTTTGTGAAGCGCACGATCAACCTGTGTACAGGCGAGGAACCCCAATGACGCTAATATAACGGTTTCGGAGCAACTTCGGTTTCTCTCTGCTTCGGTGTTGACTGTGAAATACACAGTCACACGACCCTTCCCCTAACATTTGTGGCTCCTATAGTCCCAGGCTTTGTCAGCAAACAAGGATGCCCTGGGCAGCCCGGCATCATACTTGGCTTTTCAATACATTGACGCCAAAAGGTGTAGTCTTTTCTTTTCTATTCTTCAGCAAACAACGGGTGCAGGGAGCGGCAAGGAGGCTACTTAACGCAAAAATGCCGAGCGCTTTCTCTTCGCCTCTATGCAAGAAGATGCATTTGGGAACTGCACGTGCATTGTGCAAGTTTGTGATAATTGTCATCATGTGTCATGAGGGTCCTTGTGTCATCTCGGAGCGGCGTTGAAGTATAGGCGGGGATGGAACGGTGCATGTGCTTCGGTTGCTGCACTTTGGCTCTGCACACCCTGTGCTCACGGCGCGAAAACACGCATCCACTTCGTTTTGTGCTGTAGTTGATTCGCGAACATCACCGCGTCGTCGCCGTGTCTCCACTATGCCGACACACCAAATTTGGGAGGTTGCTTTGAATTCTGCCATGGCCAACTGCCTCTTACACAGGTAGCATAATGCGCGTTGAGTGTTTTTGCGAAGCGAGCCTTGTGTCCAGCGTTGTCGAAAAGCTGGTGTGTATGTGCAGAAGCTCTCGCGACTCGCTACCTGACGATATTTGGTGTATGATCTTGCGGCATCTCCCGCTTTCTCGGCAAAAAGCTGCGCTTGCAGTCGTTTGTGCGCAGTTGGCACGTTGCCTGGCAATGAAAGACAGCTACTCAGAGGCGATAGGCTATCGGAATGGTAAAGTAGCTTTACGCCAGGAGCTCCGGGGACTTCGGCCTGGTCTTGTCAACCTAGACGAGTTGCACCGCAACACTGTACAAGCCGAAGTGCATTGCACCGGCGTGACATACAGTCAAGCCCTTCCGAATCTCTTCAAGCTGACGATCGTTCTAAACAGCCATGACGGGTATGTCAAGCTGCCGACAGCCACAGCAGACCTGTTTCCACAGCTTGAGGAACTGCATGTGGACAACAAGGGGGACTTTAACTCCACTGATCATGCTTTGGAATGGGATCTGCGGGCCATGCCTTCTTTGAAGCAAGTTGCCTGTGACTCCCTCAACAACTCATTGGAATGGGATTTACACCAGTTGCCTAAGCTACAAAGAGTGTTCTGTGGGTCTACAAGGATCCCTAAAATGCGCCTGCCATCAAGATGCACAGCTGATCTGGAGCTCCAGCTCTTCATGCAGCAGACTGCGTGTGATCCTGAAACCTCCCTGGAGTTCCAACCATGGAGCTGTATCAGTTCTCTTCACCTAGACAGGTTAGCAATGCACTCCGGTCTTCTGCGGTTTTCCAGTTTGTGACTACAATGCTGATTTTCGGGTCTACTAGCCTGCAGCCAATCACCGTACCTGATGCTGCTGAGCAAGCAAACCTGCCCTGTCAGTGATGAAGATAATGTGCTGGAGCTGCTCTGCTGTTCTGTGCAGCAGCAACAGCTCCAGCAAAAACAAGCTGCAGCAATTGCTGAGTGTCTGTTGTATGTCACTGCTCTCTAAATCAGGAAGTTGTCTCACGCTTTGCCACGACATCTTTTTAATAACAGAAGCTTTCAGTGTGTGTTGTTATGCAATGGACGCTGATCAACACTGTCTGCATTTCTAAGTTGCTGCTGTGGCCTTTGCAGATTATGGGTGGGCTCAAGTGTGATAGGGGAACACCCAGGGAGAGATCAGCGCCTATCTCTGCTTACAGCCATGCTGGACGTCAAGCATCTGTCTTTAGCTGTTCACTTCGGCGACGTGCTGGCACAGAGCAGTGGAAAGCTGATCTTCCCCGACCGAGTCCATTTCGAGACCTGTGACATATATGCCATGCTTCATGGGAAGCATGATGCTGGAAGCTGCATGGGCTTGTGTGAGAAGTCCCTTCAGCTTCCTGAGGGCTGGGGAGTAAGGCAAGTTGCGTGTGGGTCACCAGATGCGCCTAGCGATAGTGTGCGAAGTCAGTGGAAGGGTCTTGATTTTCGGTACTATGACCCATCAGAGCAGACATACGCGCACTTGCAACTCCACCACCTCGATGAATGAAGCTCAGAGACATGCAGGTGCAATTTAAGTACCTGTGACTTGCGACATACACAATCTGGTAGCGTCCCACCCATGCTCAGAATTGTTAATTTAAATCCAAACAAAATTGACCTTGCTTGGTTACATTATCTTGTACATCTCTTATACATTACCTTAATGTGCTTTGTCAGATTTGATTTTATTGATACATTGATAAGTGTTGTAGACTAACGGGCCCTTGAATTATTGTTGTCTGTGACTGCTTATTTTTTGCCGGATGTGTAAATGGTGTAGCCTGTATGTATTGATTACATTATTGGAATAAAAGACACCAGGTGCTTCCCCAGGCTCATGTCTTGTGCCTGTGTGCTGTGAGCTTTCTGTTTCATTCAAACACACTGTAGATCTTGTTGACATGCACAACGCTGCACTCTGTGTGAAGAAGCACGACATACATTGTACATGACTAACTTTGATAGCACAAACAGCCTGCCATGTTGCTGATGCTCTCAGAACCATTGACACGTTCAAACGCTGAGTCACAGAAGGCTGATGCTGCCGCAGTCAAGTGCAATAAACATCAAGTCAATGCTGACAGGACCCTCTGGCTGTCACTTTTAGCCAGAACGTGTTCATTACACTGTTCTGGCAACATACGTTATGTTATTGCCTTTTTGGGATAGTCACTGCTTTGCCTGACGAGATCATGCTATGGAACATGGCCATCTTGGCTTGCTCCTCAGCATTAGCTGCTGCCAGCTTCTGAGCAAGCAGATCCTGTTTGACAGCCTGCTGCTTGCTCCTCCAATCATCCTTTCTGGACTCCCTGCATCATCATGTAATCTTGCATCACCATGCAATATTGCATCAATGCAACATTGCATTGATCTTCCATGCAACATTGCATTGATCTTCCATGTAACTCCATGCAGTATTGCGTTAATCTTCCATGTCACAGATCCACTGGATTGTTGCTTACTCCTCCAATCATCCTTTCTGGACTCCCTGCATATGCATCACCATGCAGTATTTGCATCAATGCAGCATTGCAATAATCTTGCATGCAACATTGCATTGATCTTCCATGCAATTCCATGCAGTCTTGCATTAATCCATCATGTCACAGACCTGCTGCATTGTTGCTCACTCATTGACACCTTGTCAGAATTCTTTTGGACAGTGGTGATATGTTTGCCCATGCTATCATGTCAGTGTGATTACAGGATATAAGTAGGAGGATTGGACCAGGAGGGTGGGACAAACGCAAACACATGCTGCAAAGGGCAACATGCAGCGTCCAAATGCTTCACACAAGCATGGCAGCAGTGGTGCCTGTCTCATACTGCTATGTGCCTCATGCATGTTAACAGCAAACAAGCCAGGTGATGAGAATAGTCAGCCACCACGAACAACAAGACCGCACACACAAAACACCACCAATGTGGAAAACAGCTTGTATCTGTGCAAAACTTTTGCTCTGCCCAGCCGATTTGGAGAAGGCGGCTTACGCAGAAATGACACGGACGTCTCAAACATGTGATACCTTGCTTTTGCAGCTGCAAATGAATCATCTCCCCCCATGATGTCACCCCCTCCAGGTAGCTTACTAATGTCTGGGCTCTGCTCCCGCTCTTTTGCAGCTTCCCGACTAGCAGCTTTCTTCTCAAGCTGCGCTTCTCTGCAGCATGCAGGCAAGCTTCAGATTGGAGTAATACAATGCTGCTGATGATGCCATGTTGCAGACACAACCTTGTCAGCAATCATGTGGTCACCTCAAGCCCTGCCCTCTGATTGCCACATTGTCTACATACATGTTGCTGATCTCTCTCATCTCCGTTCTTACAACAGTGAAGCAGACCAGGGGCACTTGACATGCTCAGGATGACTGCAGAAGTAGAGCACACGTGCTGGTGCTGTCACTAGAGCCATATTTGTGTTGTGAACACACCTGCCGGTTGCTTTTGGAAGCTGCTCTTCTAGCCAGTCCTTCTGGTCAGCTCGCCACTTCCGCCTTTCCACCTACAGAATCACACACAAGACATTCTGCAGAAGCGCGCTGGAGCATTATAGCTTTGCATCAGCAATGGACGCAAGTGTGTGGGCTGATGCACGCAGAATTGCCATGGGTGTGATGTCGATACGCGGCGTGAAAAACACACTCAAGACAACAGTGTACTGCGTTTGGCTGTGGGGACAGGAACAGCAATGAGAGTAACATATGGACTCAAGACACATTTTGGAACCAAGAACAATTTGTCTTAATGTTGAACAAATCTCTTCGTTGTGTTTCTGGTTCCTCTCTGAGATGCTGTCTAGCTGGGCTTGCATTGGTCCCTGGGAAAACAAACATACGCAGTGGTGTTGATGGCTTTGTACCTGCTGACCCTGTCTGGCTGCTTGCTCAGCTTCCCGCTCTTCTTCCATTGCAGCAGCCATTCCTACAGCCCCCGATGCAAGGTCTGCATCTCCACCTGCATAATTGCAACTGACTGTCACTGTTGTTTTATGTCTGCATGACTACTAGTTTGTAGTAGGTCAAATGGCAATGCTGTGTCTTCTTGTGGGTGTCCTTATTTGTCTTGGCTATGTTGACCTAAATTGGTTCCTGAATCACTTTGATATCGCTTCCTATCTTGGTGAAATGCTGAGCAAAAGACGCAAGAGCTTCTCTTTGAGCAGCATACAAAGCACAAGCTGCGAGATGATGCAAAGGTGCTGTCAAGGCAGGCCCAACTTTGCCTGACGCATATGTGCCGATTAAGCAATACTGATGAACTAGAGGCAGCGCTGACCTTGCCTGATGCCCCACTGATGCTTGGTACGCCGTATGCTGGCTCCCCCGGTCATGCCAGTATAGTACTTAGCAAGAAGCCTTCGCCCATTCCATTCTTCCACAAACTCATCTGCAGTATGACAGAGCAAATCAGCAAGCAGCTGCTGGACTCTGACTGCCAAAATGATGAAGTGAAATGCGTTGTGGGTGGATGGAAGTTAGACGTGATGCACCATGCAGCTGTGTTTGAGCTTTGGCAGGGAAGTCAGGTCAAGCTTTGCCTTGACTGCCGTCAGGCTGGTGCAACTGGATATCAACACCAGTGACATATCATTGCATGGCAAGAGACTCACACATGACTTGGCTATACTGCAGAGTGCGAATGCTAGATGCTGTCAAACGTGCTTTTGCCGCACTGCAGAGTGTGGATGCCAGATGCTGTCATGGATGTAATGTGTAGAATCAGGAGTGCGCATGCATACCAAATAACGCTCTAGTCTCATCTGAGTCCATCTCGTTGAAATACTTGCTCCTCTGCTCCCTCAACCATGCAGTGAACTCAGCATTCTTAGCAAAGTAGTCATCCTTGTCTATATTCTCTATCTGCGGTGCAAACATACAAACTGTTCATGGATAGTCAAGGTCAAAACCCCGGCAATGTGTATGGCAACTTTGCTTGACAAGCAGCAATTGAGACGGTAGCCATGCTTGCAACCTGTACCTGGGTGTTACTGTCGAGGGGTTTTACATCTTCTGTTGCTCCTGCCTTGCCTCCTTTGAGCGCTGCATCAAAGGCAGTCATTGTCGCCAAGCATCAAGCATGAAGAGGGGTGGACTCTTCAAAGGGAATGCATTGAGTCTGTGAGCTTGTTTCGTAGCTGGCCACAGAGGCAGGCTCCAGCACATGTGCATGGCCAAATCATGTGGAATTGTGCTGATGAATTTGCTTCATGAATGCAACGTAGACACATGAAGGCTGGTGCATTTCGAAGACATACTTTGCTTCAGAAACTTTTTTGCTTCTTGAATCCGCTTCTCATCCTTCTTGGACTTCTTGTGCTTGTCCTGCACAGTAAACTCAATGCATCTGCCATCAGAGTGTGAGGTTCCAACTGCAGTTTCTACTGGTGCACACGAAAGGACACGAGATTTCAGGCATCATGTGCCTTCGATACAAAGCTGCCTCACCTTCTTGGCCTTGTCTTTCTTCTGCTTTCTACTTTTCTTGTGCTGCTGACTTGCATCTGCAACGGCAGCAGTTTGTACGAAATAAGGGTAGACTACCAAAAGGCTGATCCCGACGACTATAGCCTCACCACTGCTTTCGGAGGCGTCCGCTTCTGAATCATCAGAATACTTTCTCTTGTGCGACTTTTTGTGCTTGTCACTTCCCATGCCGCGCGCAGCGACAAAACCAGTGATCGCAGGTTGTCTGACCTAGTTCCTGAGTTTGCGAAGCGTGACGCACGTCGCCGATTGCGTTTGCGATCGACTGTCAGGCAAAAAGGGGTGCACTTACATAAGCAAGGCAAAGCGCAACGGAAAAAAGCGTTTGCGATGGCTTGAATGCTCTATACGAAGAAGACTGCGAGATGCATACAGTCACGTTCAAGCATATGCATATGCACCAGCTTGACCGTCATTGCCCAGCCACAGCTGCACGGCAAATATGGCTGCTAGACATCTGCAGAAGTTGCGAGCACAAGACCTGCCTTCTGCCTTCGATACATTCGGAGACGACGCTAGCGAAAGTGAAGAAGAAACTACAGGGCCTGTGAATCCGTTTGATCTTCTTGACGACAAGGAGGTGAGCTGTGCCGAACTGGGGATGATCAGCAAACACGCAAATGTGACACCAAGATTCGGTGAACTTTAGGCCGATGATGGCGAGACCGAGCAGACCGTGGCCCCTGAGAGCGAGACACCAGAGCAACAGCCCAAACAAGACAGCAAAAGCTCTGCTGCGAAAAAGAAAAAGAAAGCAAAACAAAAGCAGAAGAAGGTCACTGCCAGCACTGCTGCTGCTACACCAGCAAGTAAAGCTGTAAAGCAACAGCCTGCAACCCAAGCAGAGGATGATATTGATCAGTTGCTGGCTTCTCTCAACATTCCTCAGACAGTACATCCAGCAGCTTCCACCAGCGGCAGAAGTTCTGCCACGCCCATCAAAGAGGGGACAGCCCTGCTTGGTGTTAATCCTGCCAAGCTCAAGGCAGATGATGAGATGCGGAGGATCTTTGGCAGCAAGGTTGTGGATGCAGAGGCAAGGAATGAGAGTGCAGGAGGCATGGTGGGTGCAAGCCGTAGAGTTCGCAGGTGACAAAGCTTCTCAAGCTCATGGCTTTACACAGTCATTGATCACATTGCTTGCTGCTGCACGCTCTTCTATGTTAAATGCTAGCCTGCCTTCATTGTCTTGCTTGATATGGTAGCGTTCTGCTTGTCAATGAACTGGCCCCATAGCACTGTAAATCTTTCCCACCAATCCCAATGCTTGCACATCGTCATGTCACACAGGACCAAATCAGCCATGAACTTTAGATTTTTGACCTATATCAACAAGATGACATGCGCATTTTGTTGCAGTCTATGCAATCAACAACATTGCGGTAATCTGACAAATTGCAGACTGCTATGCTCACTAAGCAATGATCGTGATTTATCAGGCTAGCCTCACCATACTGCCCTAGTTGACAGCATGTCAGGTTGCTCATTTGTCACATGTGCAGGCTGATGGCCAGGAGTCTCATCAAAAGGAGTGTGCTCAAAGCAGGACTACTGATCGCCCCCAAGGAGCACTGGCCCCCCTTCGAGGGGGGTCTGTCCATGGAGCTGGCAGGGGTCACCCCAGGAGGCCAGCAGCTCTTCAAATACACCCATTCTGCAGCATACCACGTAAGCACTCCTAGCACACCACTGCGTATCAATTTTCCTAATTTGGGATAGACTGGTGCTGCCAGGCAGCAGTTGGTGAATCAGAACCCCCATGTCTGTTGTTTGCCTCTGCCGTGATTGTGTTAACCAGGCTCCTTGTCAGCAACGCTGTACTACAGTAAAACAAAGTTCGTCGAAATCGGCTGGAATTGGTGTCAGTAAACCACTTCTGTCACCATGAGGCTCAGAGTTGACCCAGTTGAGCAGCAACTAATGATTGCTCCCATGGTCACTGGGGGCTGTTTTCATGCATTTTATCAACACAGCATTTCCTGGCAGCATGGGCCTTCTGCCGATGCAGTCATCAACAATAGACAATAGCATCTGAATGTGAGTGGCACTTAGTGGCATCCAATGTAAAGCTGCAGCTGTGCAGCAGCACAGTCAGAGTCTGAGTACGGTGTGTGCCTTGTGTGCAGGCAGTCCAGATGCTATTTGAGCAAAGCCAAGCCAGCTTTGATCCCAACACCATCATGGCTTTGCTGCAGCAGCACCCCTACCATGTTGATGCCCTGCTCACCATGCATGAGCTCTACAGGTCAGGCTTGTGATACTCTCTTGCTCTGAATGATTCTGATTTAAAAAAGGAATTTAGCAAATTTGGCATATTTCACGCCTCACCGTGTGATTCCATGTTGCTTTGAATGATTCTGACTAGGAAAAGGAAGGAAGCAAATTTGGCATATTTCACGGGAATGTACCCAAGCAGGACCCACGCAAACTCTTCAATAGTATGTGGTACAACTGGCCGTGTAGGCTGTTTGCAAACCTCTGCAGCGATGCATAATTCGATGCAAAAGTGCTGCATTTGCTACCCAGCATAGTTGCTGCAAGTGCCTACCAAGCGTGCATGCAGCACTGTCACAGTTCTCTTCGCACAAACAGTTCCCATCCAATTTCTTGCCTCCAGCACAATAGGTGCTGCTGAGTCTGAGCTACCAGGTTTCGACAGCCTGGTATCACATTACCAAAGCTTTTGCCAGCTGCAGTCACAGAAATTTATTTAGCAAAAGACTGCTTTGTTGCCTATAGGTCCATGGGAGAGGTAGCAGCAAGTGATGAGATGCTGGAGCGCTGTATATATGGTCAGCTGCATCCCTCCTGCTCTGCCTGCAACTGCTGTCTCCTTCATGTCTGCCTATGTTGGCTTACCACAGCATGCCACCCTACTCTGATCTGTCAGCCACTCAATCTGCATCACACGGGTTTGACAGCAGTGCATGTTCCTGCTGGGTGACTAACACATTTGGCATGCCATGCATATAAGCAACAAAAGATTGTAATGAACATGCCCAGCAGGCACTGCTGCTCTGTCAAATGATGCATTGTATAGGTAGCTGTCACTCATGGTTGCGTGCACCAATCCTGCAAGCACATGTGAAACGTCCATATTGTGTCTGCAGCTTTGGAGATGGCGTGGCATCCCTACTTCAACCCTGGAACAGCTAACACACGCATGGACTATGAGCACCCACTGAACCGCCCCTTGTTCATTGCCCTGTTCAAGCAAACACAGGCAAGCAGCAATGCTTTTGGACTTTTCCTTTACTGTGAATAGTGCGGGATTGCGCAGAGCATCGTTCTCCCTTGTGTTGGTCTCTGGCCTGGTTGACAAAGGACAAACTGTTTACAATATACAAACATACATATTACAATGTAATACATGTCATGTACAAACATACTTCGCAAATACACAAGCATACAAAGTACAAATACAAGCCCTTGTGAATGTACTGGTTATGCTAAACTTTTGACCGACCAACAGCAAAGCATCAAAACCGCTACAACAAGGCAGCATGAGTGCTCCAGGTGGTCATGCAATCCCAGGTCATGTTCAATTGCTTTGCAATTTGGACAATTTGAGGCAACTCTGACGAAGCACTTGAGTCATCACACCAGGTGCTTGTCACGTCAATCATTTTGGCCCTCTGCAGCAGATGCATAGGTCAGCAAATTTGTTGTGACCGTGCAGAATCTGAGCAGAAGAGGGCTGCACGGCACAGCCCTGGAGTATGCAAAGCTGCTATTGGGGCTGGACCCCAGTGACCCCAGAGGGGTCCTCTTCTGCATAGACTACTTGGCCATCAGGGCACATCAGTACAAATTTCTGAAGGTATGACTCTTCCTCAAGCTGTCAATGCTGTATGCTCTTTTTCATTCATTTAGCACTACTCTGAGATCGTGTCTTCCCTGAGGGTCAGGTCTGTACACTTCTGAGTGGCAGATCCTGATTTGGCAATCAGTCTACCATGTATGCTTTTAGCTCCCTGCATTTGATATGATCTTCAGTGGTATCATGGACGCCCATAACAGTCCTAACAGAGTACGCAAGATGTCTGACACACATCATGACAGCAGATGCATGACATGTTGTGGTGCATATTTCATGATTTTGAAGAACAGGCCTGCCATAGATACAACTACAACATGTCACGACTCCAGCATGGACTCCAACAGGCTGTCTACAGGTTTACAAATGACTGACTGCGAAGTAATAGCAGAGCACACAGAGCTGAACATTTGCAAGCATGCCATATGATGCTCAGTGTGAGGTGCTCATAAGCACATGCGCATCTTTTGCATCAGAGGTTGGTGGCAAGTTTGAGGAGCTGAGATACTGCCAGACTGTCTGACAGCATCCTGCTGACTACTCCTCGCCACACTCAGGGTGCTCAACTGTTGTGCACGGCACAGTGGCTCTGCCTTCATCATGGCAAACCTCCCTCACTCATTTTTGTTTATTTAGCACACAACAAACAGAACAGAATGAAGTAATGGAACATCTCTAACAGCAGTTTTTTACGCTTTGTACTCTCTTGCTGCCATGGTGTGTCAAAAGATCCAGACTGTTGCCTGGTTGCTGTCGAACAAAACAAAGAGTATTTTGGATTTGTATCATAAAGCATTATGTGTATGTATACGCTTGAGAATGATCTGAAATGATACTCAGTTGGCCATGCAGAGGCTTGTATCAGAAGATGAGGACTTGAGTCACATGCCCAACTTTTCATACAGCACCCTGCTCGCCGAGTTCCGAGAGCGCACCGGACACACCGCCGACAAGCAGGGCAGGGGCTCCGGCTTTGCCCCTGCACCAGGCCCCAGCAGCAGTCACGAAGAAGAAGAAGCTGGGGAAGCCCTGCTAGAGCAGAGATTGTCACATGCTGTGATGCTGTACCCTGTTGTTGTCGTGCGGCTGATGGACAAGTGAGTATTTTCACTTGCTGCAATATGGTCCAGACGGCCCATATAATGGTAAGTATACTACTTTACAGGCTTTCCAGCTAATCATTCTTGCCAGGTACCTACTAGGTGTGCCTAAACCCTAAATCTATGAGCCAACATGCACATAATGAGACACTAAATTGCAATCAAGACGGCCCATATGCAATGCGTGTAGGTCTGACCCTTGAGACCTGCTCAGCCTACAAGCTCAAACACCATGTTGTCATTCTTTTGTACATATGTTTACTTGTTTGTTCATTTGTTTGTTCGCTGGTTTGTTTGTTTGTGCATTTGTTTGTCATGTGGCTTGCCCAGGGGTCTGGTACGCACAGTCTTGAGTAGCTCCCTCTTGCTGGATCATTTAATCAGGCAGACAGCCTGTCTTGACAGTCAGTGTCCCAAGCCTAACGCGTGCGGATGTTCTCTTAATCAGACTGAACAAGCACTTCACGCTGTAAACTTTGGACGTGCCGTAATGAGCAGAACAGCTGATATCACTGTCAGCATGTGTAACCGTGTCCACACCTTGAAGTATAAACTGTAAATTATGCCGACCTGTCTCATCTGCCAAAAGCTGCTTTGAGCCCTCAAGGATGATTTACAATGAGTTTGTGCCCATCTCACTTTTTTTGGGTGAGTAAGACAATCTTCCTCCTTGTGCATGTTCATGTTTCCTGTACCTTTTTCGTCTTGAATGGTAAATCTGCACAAAGAACTCCTGGGAAACCGCCCCTATTTGATGAACTGCACCATCAAGCTGTTGGACAAAGGTAGCGACTCCTTGTAACCAGATTGTGTCTGTCCAGATTGTGTGTGTCCAGCTGGTACTTGAGCACACTGGCATGTCTGCAGGCTGCAGGACAAGGGGGTGGGCAAGGATGCAGAGTGGGGCAGCCTACTTGAGAAGCCCCCTCTGAGGCACGCAGATGACACTGACAGCGCTACCCTCAGCCATGCTGTTGACATCTTTGTGGAGCGCCACCATTTGCTCTGGAAGGTGTGCTTCAATCCAAGTCTAATCTTGTTATCACCCACTCATCTTTATAAATTTCCTTTCCTTTCCTTTCCTTTCCTTTCCTTTCCTTTCCTTTCCTTTCCTTTCCTTTCCTTTCCTTTCCCTTCCCTTCCCTTCCCTTCTTTGAAGAATGCACATGATGCTCCTTTCATCATGGCTCTGCCTTCAATACTTTTAGCTTTTGGTAGAATTGCTGTAGGCTACTTGGGCATTCAGATTGCACGCTTGTGCTCAGTGCCATCTTCGTTTGCAAGACAACCAGAGACGGGCACAATCTTGCCCCTAGGCTCTCACCTCCACCCCCCCCGCCCTTCCTCCTCTCCCCTTCTCCCTTTCCCCCAACCCCAGCCCCAACACCCCAACCCCATCGCTGACCAGCAAACAGCGGGGTGCCAGGGGGGGTTTCTGCATGACAGTGAGTTTCCTGTATGCATGTGCATGATGGTCAGAGCCCATACAGGACGACATTGCAGGCACTTCCCAAGAAGCAAAGCAAATTGCATGCGTTGTTGCACCTTTTGAATCGCCTTGTCAAAGAACAAAAGAAAAGAAAAGACTACGCCTTTTGGCGTCAATTTAATGAGTAGCCAAGTGTGATACCAGGTTGCCTAGGGATCGCCTTGTCACATTTGCCACTAGACCAAACAGCAGGCTGCCTATGAACACAATGCTGGTTCTGCATGCAGGACATGATGCCCAAAGGCTGCTGAAAGACCAAACAACAGTGGCTTATGAATACAATGCTGCTTCTGCATGCAGGCACATGATGCACAAAGACTGCTGAAAGACCAAACAACAGGCTGCCTATGAACACAAGGCTGATTCTGCATGCAGGCACAAGATGCCCAAAGGCTGCTGAAAGACTAAAAGCAGGCTGCCTATGAACACAATGCTGGTTCTGCATGCAGGCACATGGTACTCAGAGGCTGCTGAAAGACCCGACATCAGGTTGCTTATCAATGAAACGCTCATGTTGCATGCAGGCATATGATGCACAAAGGCTGCTGAAAGACCAAACAACAGGCTGCCTGTGAATACAATGATGATTCTGCATGCAGGCGCATGATGCACAAAGGCTACACAGAGAGGCATTGCAACCAATCCCCCAGAGGGCATAGCAAGTAGAACAGCATCATGATGCCTTTCAAGCCACCTCAGCCTATGACGAAATCTTTGTGAATGCAATGCTAAGTTTGCATGCAGGCACATGATGCACAAAGGCTGCTGAAAGATGCCTGCTCCCTGGCAGTGCAAGCCTCTCCAGAGGACCAGAGCAACTGGGCATGCATGAGAGAAGACATGTATGCAGATACGCCAGCAGATGTGAACACCTACCGCCACTTGCGCATTGCAGACTTCTCTGATACTGTCTCGGCTCTTCCGCCTGAAGAGCTACAGGTCAGCACTCCTGACTGCTGCCAAACATGAGCAGTTCTTGCTGCCATGTTTGTCTTCGTATTTGCGCACCTTGAGCGTTTGTCTGCAAGTCGTACAACTTCTCTGTAAGCAGTAATGTCTCTGTACAGTGTCCTCAAGAGCAACAGAATTTTGAATCTAACTTGAATTACTGTTTATGAATGAAGCTACATTTTGACAAGGGCATTTGTTTTCAAAGCAGTGACGCTTTTGTGTCCCTAAGAGCAAATGTGTCACCACTGGGTGCATGGTCTGCGGCCTGCCTATGCTTCTACAGAGCAATAGAAGGGAGCGTTTCCTCATTACCATTGATTTTTTATCATTTCGTATTTGGTCGTGATAGGCCTATTGTACAAGGCATAACCCATTGGTTGCCAGCATCGAGTCACAAGTCCTGCTGAGACTAAGGCCCTACCCCATGAGGGGGCATCAGCTCTTGTGTCACCAGTATCTTCCGTTTCCTCATCACCAGTGTGTTCTGTTTCCTCTATGCAGCAGCATGCATTCGAAAGACATCATAACCTTTGCTGGTTCACGTCTGGCAGGCTGCCATGGGGGGCGGGGGTATGGCAGGGCCTGGCCCAGGGGCTATGGCAGGGCTTGGCCCAGGGGCTATGGGGGGTGATGAGGGTCAGCTGCCACCAGAACTGCTGCAGGCCATGCAGCGTGGTATGGATGAGGAGATGCTGCTGGCCGACATGCTGGGCAACATTCCAGCTGATGAAGCTGCAGAGCTTCAGCGCCTTGTGCAAGAAGGTGACCTGCAGATGCTGTCATGCTCGCAAGTTTTGCTGCTCAGTTGCTATCGCACGCTACTCTTCTTCAGCTGCAGAGCTTCAGCGCCTTGTGCAAGAAGGTGACCTGCAAATACCGTACAGCTGAGCAGCAATATCCACACCCTGCTGACCCTCTGCAGCATGAGCAATAAGCATATGGCTGAAGAAGAGTAACATGCTACACAACAGCAGATGAGCAGCAATATTCACAAGCCATGACAGAATTTGCTTGCGCATGTTGCTGCTCATCTGCTATGCAGCATGTTACTCTTTGTCAGCCATATGCTTACTGCTCATATGCTTATTGCGCATGCTACAGAGTGTCAGCACCCAATACAAGTATACCAGTTATGATATGTGTTGATCTGACTTGGAACACATCAAAACATGATATTGTTCCTTCGCTGACTGCCTAATTAGGGCCTCATGCATGGAATTGCTGGAATGCTACTCAAACCCTACAGGAAGCCATGTATGTAATGAATGCAATACATGATCTTTGTACAAGGTGGTACTGCCAGCCTCAAACATTGCACATGCACATTCTCTATGGCCACAATGTGTCGCGTCAACCAGCAGCTTTTTGTCACATGACACCAGGAGTGCAGGTGGATAGTGATACTATATCGTGTCAGGCGTACTGGTTACCAGCATAGATAACAGCAGCTGTTGTATGCTGTTGTCCCTGACATGCTGATCTCACAGGCAGGCTGCTGTTAACATCATACAGTTCAGCGGGGAAGTAGGAGAATGTTCTCTATCTGTTAAAGTCATGGAAGCTGCTGAGCAAGCACCACTATTGTCAACACTGCTGTCCTTAGATGCTACATAGGCACATTGCACATGAAATGGACGACCTGGCAATCACTCATCACTCAGGAAATGTACTACTGGCATGCAGGTGGTCTTGCACCCCCAGATGTTGGCAATGAGGAGATACAAGCAGCCAACCCCTGGGGCATGCTGCTCAGGACTTTCTTGCCTTGGGTTAATGCTGGTCAGGTGCCTGACTATACCAACCAACAGGAGGAAGAAGAAGCTGAGCATGATCAGGAGGCAGAGGGTGCAGAGCATGACATGACAACTCCAGAGGAGGACGATCTCGACTGAAATACTGGCCTATGCAATGCATCAATAATAGCGTCAAGTGTATCTTTGAGATCGTGTTCTTGAATCAGGCTATCATGGGACCGATGTGCAGACTAGTCCATGTTCCCGTGCTGCTGTCAGAGTACTCTGGCGCAATTTTACATAAGAACAGCGAGCTCGCCTGCCTTGTCTGATATGCGTTTCATCAGCCACAGCTGCACAGAAGCAATGTTCCTGGTTCAAAACTGGCACGAGATGCTCATGTACATGCGACCAAACATAACGCAGGTATCAACAGCACAAAAATGCTTAATACGCTACATGTGCAGTGACACTCACAGTCAAGGCTAAACATGTTTATAAGTTGCGTTCTGCTGCTGAGGCACCAACTGACAGTCAAACCCAGCACACTGCATAAGTTGACTCCCACCGGCTCAACTGCTGACTCGTCCAGCACCAGCATGCAGTGTCGACATTGCAAGTTGACCGGCTACCCAATCTTATAGTGTTTCATCCTCATCACTGTCTGGAGCAAAATAGTCATCGCCTCCATATTTGCCTATAACACTTTGCTCTGCTGCACCAAGATCAGATGCATTATCTACTAGCTGGGGTTGTGGACTTTGTTGACCCCGCCGCACACCAGGACCATCTAGTCGTAACACATACCTGAAAAACGCTGCGATACCTCCTAAAAGTGGTTTCCACAATGAAACAGCGCTAATAGCAATGCCAAACAACAGGACAGCCCCTAGTGTGGAGAAAAGGCCCTTGGACAATCGCAGGAATCGGCGCCAGTAGTCAGAGGGGTCAAATCTGAATCCTCCCCCACCTTTCCCACCACCACTGCCTCCTCCCCCTCCCCCTCCTTTTCCCTTCCCTTTCCCGCCAGAGCCACCTCCAGGAGCGTCATCATAGACGGCTAAGAGATCTCCCTTGTCTTTGAACATGTCCTGCAATGCTGCTCTTGCTGCGTCCTACGCAAAATGTAAGCACGTGATGCTACAGTCGTGTTAGGAAAAAAATTCTTGATTTCAGAGGCAAAGGCTGCTGTGACAGGTGCTTACCTCCTTCTTGGTGTTCTTAAAGGGGTTCCAAGTTGGTGCAGGCTTAGCTCGAGGGACATCAGAAGGCAGAGAAGGATCTCTGCCCGGCTCTGAGGCACCGGGTCGGGCATCGCAGCAAGGATTACATCTGTCTCTGACCGACTTCGTTTGTTGTCGTGCTTGGTACCGGCGGCCGATGGCAAGTCTGGCACTAGGTACAAATGTCTGTTGCGCGCATTTGGAATGAAGCGAGACTCCCTGACGGGGCGACAGCCCAGTCAGGGCCATGTCAACGCAGCCCTGCGGACGAGGTGACCTCTGTCACGACGCTGAGCTGCCACCTAATGCTGATAAGGCTCAGACACAGAGAATCGATGCTTCTTTCTCGCAGTTGGTGTGACACTTTTGACCAAGTTTCACTGCAGTTTGCTCCGAGAGTCAGCGCTGACTCAAAATCCTGATACAGCTGGAAAGTAGGGTTCGTCTGTTGTTTGGAAACCCTATTCTTAGGGACGATTGCAATGTCGGAGACCGTATCAGCTTACGTCTGTCGTGGTTGTGAACTTGACCTCGATTCAACGCCGCTGTGACCAACTGTGTCTTGTTGATAGGCTGTCCCTGCACTTTCCTCCTGAGCTTTTCAAAATCTGCAATAAGTAGTCCTCTGCGAGCCTTCCAAATACTTGCCTTGTGGCAGGCTAGGTGTGATCTTTGCTGACAGCGTTAGGTGAAAATGGCTAATGTGGTCACGCCCGTTTGCTAGCACTTAAGACAGATCTTCAGCAGAGATGGACTCTCAAAGAACAAAGAGAGCCATTAAGCCCCCAAAGAAGTACATGGAAGACGAAGGTGGCAGACTTTGAAGCTTGTCGTTACAACTGTCTTTGCTCGGTTGCGCAATGTCCGATGCTGTCCACCATGCTCACAAACGCTGATGTGGGTTGTTGTTGTGTAGATGAACAACCATCAAGAAGCACTCCTGAAGCAGAGCAGCCCAACTTTGTATATCGACTACTGAGAAAGAAAGAGGTCAACAAAGATCTGGTCCACCAGGAGGTATGGATTGAGCTGCAGTTAGCATGCCACAAGCATCACATCAAGACATGTCAGCTGCATTCTTGGCTTCGCAGGTCTATGTGCTATGGCCAGACAATGGAATCTGGTACAAGGCAGAGGTTGTCAAGGTGCGTTTGCTTGTGCTCAGCAGCTACAGCCCTGTTATCCGTTGCACCTGCTTGGCATCAGCTTCAGGTTTGTGAGAGATCAAGGCTCACATGTTCCTGCATCCTGCAGTTGCGCGTAAAGGACATGAAAGCAGTCCTTGAGTATCCCAAGGAGGAGGAATCTGAAGAAGTCGACCTGACTGATCTTATGAATGATGGGCACATTGCACTCAGTAAGTTTATGCACGTCATGAAGAGATTCACATATGTTTTCAGTGTATATGAACCTGCGCTACTGCTAGGACATCTATAGCCACAAACACACCTCATGGGCCCAATCTTAATGCTTAGCAACAGCTTACCCAAGGTTTCACCTCTTACTGAACCATTCTACACATCAAGGGTGCTGTCACAGCTCACAGTGTTTGCAATCCAGTTTGATCCTCTGTCGTTCTCAAATTCAAATTATGGCTGGACTCATGAGCAGATGTACATTGCGCTCACACTGTCTTGACGTGATGTTTCTACTCAGCCTATAACATCTCCACAATGTAGAAACGCGTGTCTACTGTCCCCAGACGTTTCTCTATTTAGATTTCCAGTGCAGGGAGGACATTTCTGAATTAAATTTGACGTCTCGGGATTAGAAAACAGCTGCTGATATGCCATGCCATGGGACATTGCTGTCCCCAGGATCTGTCTCACCTCACATGTTTTGCTGCAGTGGAGCCCAGAGTCCCGAGTCACAGGCTGCGCAGGGATGAGTTTCCTGTCCCAGAGGATACAGAAACCCCAGATGTTTCACAGCCCGTCCTAGAGCTCAGCGAAGATGATCACGCCTCACCTGACAAGGAAGAAGAGGACGAGCAGGCCGAGGAGGAGGAAGAAGATGAGGACGACATACCAGATGCTGGAGCAATTGAAGAAGAGCCGAGTGAAAGCTCTTACGTCAGCCAAGCAGCCCTGTCCAATCCGGGGTCCTCTAGCAGCAGTGGTGAAGATCCCATGGTCAGTCAGATGCTTGCCACACACTCCTGACTTTGCATCAATCCTTACCATGCTATAACAGACTTGCCCCATAGCACACACACTCAAGCGTGGTCCAGTGCAAGAGCGCAGCGCTCTTTGAGCACACTGTACAGTGTTCTGGCTGTGCTGAAGCTGCAATCTGTTGTTGCTTGTGGTGCTTATCAGGTCATGGTCATTGCTCAAGTCAGCTAGCTCACTTATGGGTTGACACAACTTTATGCTGCTACCAAAGTCTGCTGTGCTGAGTACAACTTGAGGCAGCATGACTGGCAGCATGATCAGCTTCATCTGCCAGAGACAGTCACTTGCCAAATAGACTGCCTGAGAAGCAGACGCTTGCTGCTACCATAGGTGGCAGAGGAAGAAGCAGAGAATCTGGAAGCAAGCCCAGAAGAAGAGGAAGAAGAGGATGAGTCTATGGATGAAGCTGAAGGCAGCTTGCCCAGCCTTGGCAAGCGGCGCTCAACAGACACAGCCTTGTCCGGACAGACATCAGCCAAGCGCTCACGCCCAGGATCCCTTGCAGAGGTGGGCCTTCCTTCCCTCAGAAAAGAAAAGAAAAGAAAAGAAAAGAAAAGAAAAGAAAAGAAAAGAAAAGAAAAGAAAAGAAAAGAAAAGAAAAGAAAAGAAAAGACTGCACCTCTTGGCGTCAACTTGATGAGAAGCCAAGTATTGTACCGGCCTGCTCAAGTTCCTTCATTCAAGTATCTGACCATCCGCACCTCCATCCCTGTATCCATACATCCATCCATTTGGCATCTCATTCAACGTGTGTCATGCCCTATTGTCAAGTATAAATCAGTCCTGAGCAGCTCTCTTTGTGAGGTGAGACTGCTGACTGTTGGGGTCGCTGATGTCAATGCTGCCACTGATCGAATTTGTTTGAAGCACCCAAGCTGCAGCCATTCATTTATGACCATGGTTCCTTTCCCACTTTGGTGCCAGCACTGCTGCCTGCCACTGCTGTCAGCACCTCATGACAGAGGTACATCCAAAACTTAATTCACCAGAGCATTTTTTTGCTGTGCAGCCTCAGGCCATTGGCCCAAAACTCATGGGACAAATGCAGACATACTGCTGCAAAACACATGCTGTGGGCCTATCGCGCTCTGCAAACATGCAGACTAATCGCAGCTGTGACCAGTCAGATAGATGTACCATGCGGCTGCACATGTGACTTACAGGTGGCACGTAAGCAAGCCTGGAGGCCCCAACCAACAGCCCCAAGTCAGCAAGGGCCCCCTGCTCAACCCCCAGCAGCATCGCCAGGAAAAGGCAGCCAGCCACTGCATGTGGCTCAATACTTGCCACCGCTGGGCTCCGACCAGGCAGTTAGTCCCACTGCCGGTGGCGCGGCAGCCACAGCTGTGGGTCAGTCACATGGTGCAGACGCTTTGCACTCAGCCGAGGCTGCTGCTGCGAGGGCGAGTCAGATTGCTGAGGCGGCAATGACAGCAGGAGCAGCTGCTGAGGAAGTTGCTGCTGATGCAGAAGATTATGAGACGGCTTCTAAATATGCACAGGAGCTGCTGGGGTCCTTGGGAAAGCCCAAGGGCTCAGCAACTGCTGGCAAGCGCTTCTATGGTGAGCGCATGTCACATCATTCTATATGTGATCCGACTTGCTGGCTGGCTGAAGAATTGTCATCTCTCTCTCTCTGACGCCAGCTAGCGGCCTTACAACACCATCTACCAGACTGCAAGACCCTTCTAGGTTCACCTCATGCCTTGAGCGCTTTGACTCTGTGAGCAGCCCGGGCGCAACTTGTCGTCGGATTTCTCAGTTGTGGTGCCTTCTCAGGAAATGCGACGTCTATCTAATTGAGTTGCAGGAACTGCTAATCATTGCTTTGCAGGTGCCCAGCAGTCGTCTTCAAGCCTTGGTCGGACGTCCATGGGGCAGAAAGCCAGGATGACTCAGCCCAAGCCAGATCCACAGGTCAGTCATCTCAGTTTATTCATTTCATACCTTGCAGTCTGGGGTGTGAAGCCAGTTGTGACAAATCAGACATCCTGGTTTGAAAGGACAGGTGCAGTCCAGGCCGCATGGCACTGCACACATAGCGGGGCATCAGCACCAAGTCGCTTCAACATCAAACTCACAAAGACCCAAATACCGTTGCCACAGTCATGCACATCCAATATTTGCGTCTTGCCTCACACTCGTCATGTGCATGCCTTTGCTTTTGATGTCCACTGCTAGCTTGCTTTGTGTTGCATGTGCGTGACAATGTATTGTGAGCAGCTTAGCTAGCCCTTCACCTATGGCAGTCATGGAACAGTACCCATGTAGCGGCAGAGGCCAATCAAAGTGCTGCACAGAAAGCAGAATGCTGCACAGAAAGCAAAAGCTCCAGCTTGGGTTTTTGTGCGTGCAGGTTGTGCGCGACAAGGTGGTCAGCAACCTGGCCACCTCTTTAGAGAAGGCAGCTGCTGAGCTCAAAAAGGAGGGCCATGCCGAAGGGCTCCCTGATGCCACAGCTGTGGCCAGGGCAGTTGAACAAGCCCTGCAGACAGCCTTCAGTATGTCCCACTCTTGTGTCAAAGCTCAGGCTGTTTTTCCCAGCCTTGCAACTACCTGTGATGCATTAGGCGTGTGTGTCCTGAATTTGTTGGTTGCAGTGGTCATGCTTTGAGTCTGCTGATGAATGTTCCAAAGCATGCCACACCTTGCATCAGCTTGAGCACTGTCATGCTGCAGACAATTGCCTCTCCCATCCCATTCTGTAAAGAAACACAAGTAAGCAAAGGTAGACAGTGCACTTCAGCAGAAATGTCAGAGTCTACTTCCCGGGTGTGTCAGGGCTTACGTTTCCTTCATGCCACAGAAAGTAGTGATGTTTGTGTGTCCCCAAGATCTGCAGGTCTACCTTCCTCTGCATGGCACACGTAAGCAGTCACCTAAGGTTCACACGATCTTGACATCTTGGACCGCATTAGAGAGAGAGAACACAGACACAACCAGACAGAACAGGCCAGAATCACCTTAGGTTCATGATATTACCTCCCCCTTTGGGCTATAGCCTTTGATGATAGCTCTGGGCTGCCGCCTCAGGAGGCTCCTGTGACGACCCCTGAAAAGCATAAACTTCTCTTTTCTGTTAAGTCACCCAAAAGCTGGTGACTCTGCAGAGTTCTGTTTTCAGTCATCAAAGGGCTGGTGACTATGCAGGCACAGACAAGGAGTACAGGCAGAAGGTGCGCAGCCTGTCGTATAACCTGCGCGATGCCACCAACCCAGAGCTGAGGGCTCGGGTGCTGCAGGGGGAGGTCCCCCCCGACCGCCTGGTTCAGATGACCCCTGCCGAGATGGCCTCCAAGGTCAGTGCTCACAACTCCCACCAGCTGTCAAGAAAGCCGAGTCTGGTTAACAGTAGTAGAATGGCGCAACCTTCAGCTTAAACGGCTCCTCCAGCTTACACAAGAGTTGAGTCAGGTCAACCATAGTACAATGGCGCAACTTGTGTGCAACTCACAACCTTGAGCCTTGAAAGGCTCCTCTTGCTTGCACAGGAGCTGAGTCAGGTCAACAATAGTACAATGGCGCAACTTCTATGCAACTCACAACCTTTAGCTGTAAAGCCTCCTCTAAATCAGGTCAACAATAGTACAATGGCGCAACTTCTGTGCAACTCTCAAGTTCAAACCTAAAACACTCCTGTTGCTTGCACAACAGCCGAGTCTGGTCAACAATAGTACAATGGTACAACTTGTGTTCAACCTTAAGCCTGAAAGGCTCCTCAAACATCCCCACATCGTAGAAATGCGTTTTTACTGTCCCCAGACATTTCTCTATTTAGATTTCCAGTGTAGGGATGACGTCTCTGAATTAAATCAGGCGTTTTCGGGATTGAAAAGAGCTCTTGCACAGGAGCTGAGCCAGTGGGGCAGCAGCACAATGGTACAACATGAGTTTGATCTCAACCTCAAACCTAAACGGTTCCTCTTGCTTGCACAAGGGCCGAGTCAGGTCAACAATAGTACAACTTCTGTTTAACCTTAACCTTGAAAGGCTTGTCTTGGTTGCACAGGAGCTGAGCCAGTGGCGGCAGCAGCAGCTGCAGGAGTCCCTGCGCAACTCTGTGCTGGACGAGGAGGCAGCAGCCAAGTTCAGCACAGCAGCTGCACTGGCTGCCAAGGAGAAGCGCAACCAGATGGCTAAGGCCAACTATGACAAGGGCCTCCTCACGGCCGTGGACACTGTTGACGCCTTTGCACAGGTTGGCTGCGTGTGGATCAGGTCCTGTGATCCCGTTCACATGCCCCCCTTCACATTGCCCCCTTTGCATGCCTCCATGGCCCCTTCACGTGCGACCCTTGACATGCCCCTCTTTACATGCCCCCCCCCCTCCATATGCCCCCCTTCACAGCCC
>JAABUP010002998.1_pt1 | contig 30786 bp, 37 predicted proteins | sample 5559201 | NCBI WGS metagenome assembly JAABUP01 (sample SAMN10711887, study PRJNA513373) | rock metagenome | isolation source: Antarctica rocks | place: Antarctica | reverse complement strand
AGCTACACCTTTTTCGGCAGCTGCAAACGTCCAATAGCGCTACTAGCTGGCAACAACCGTTTGATGACTTTTGTGAATGTTGCCGTTTCATGCATTTTGAATGCTGGCAAGGGTGGCAAGGTTCATACCCAAAACTATGCATGCTTGGACGGGATAATTGATCATGTACCCAAACGACGGCATTCGATCAGCTTCAACCATAGATTTCGTGAATAATCCTTGCCATCCTACACTTCATGTGGCTTTCGGACAAGGCTCACCCGTGGCGCCGAGTCAAGTATATGTTTGTGCTCATATTGACTTGAATCGGCCAGGCACAACAGAGGATGACACGTAACAAAGAAAAGGCGCTTGATTGATCCCGAGCAACCTCAGTCACGGCATCGCCATATCCGACTCCGTGGTGTTTATTCATCTGAACGGAGGATGCAGCATTTCAGTCGTTTGTTGAAAACGATACACGTCTTCTCCAATCCCTGTTTTGCAACGTCAACTTATCTTTTTTGTTCTGCAAAGAGCTAAAAAAGCCTTCCACTTCTCACGATCGTCCTCCGTTTTGGTTTTCCCCGAACGATCGTGTAGTCATCTGAAGTTGTTAGGGACAGTTTCGACCACGATCATCCGGATGTCAGGATAATGGCTTCGACCTTGCCGCGATACGTTCCTTTGTGCATGCTGAGAAATTCCGACTGTGTGCACGTGTATGTACAAAATTTCAACACCTCAATGTCGCAACACCACAACGTATCTGTTGCGCGTCCATCAACGGTTATGTCTAGACGAGTCAAGATCTCAGCGTGCAAGCCACTGCTGATAAAATAACGAAGGGTTACTTCACAACGTTTATTAAACGTGTTGAATCAATGGATCAACTAAACACGTTTTGAACAGTCCAAGTCTGGAAACTCGTCTGGAATCTTCTACTCAACTGTGTTTGCACATAGTCACTTTGTTGCGTAATGATGTGTGTCAAAATGACAGCTGTGCCTGCTTTGCAAATGATGGCACGGTCATCAACGAACCATGCGACGAGCCTCCTCGTTGGACGCCAAATGGGTTCGATTATCATGACAAATGTGATGAATACTATAATGCACCAGGTTGGCTGCGATTTGGACCTACAGAATAAAGTAATGCTTTTCTTGATGCACTTGCCACAAACAAAACGAGACTGACTAATAGACAGCGCAAGATCAAAGAGGTGCTTGACAAGCTTGGCCACATTCCCCCTGCGCATATGATCAGCTTCAATGTGGATGAATGTCTGTGACTGTGATCAGAAAATTGAGAACAAAGTTGTGTGGACAAGCGTTGTGCTTGAATAATTGGCAGGTTGTAGATTTACTTGAAATGATGCATGAAAAGTTTTATCTGAAGTTGAATTCCAGTCACAAACAGACGGACATAGACATGATGTAAAGATATCAATGCATAAGAGCTCTCTGGACATGCATTCTGAAGGGCAAGGCTTTGCATGACACTGCATTCAAGTCGAAGCCTTGCTGACTGGCTCAGTCAGCTGAGCGTTGCCTGCTAGCCAAACTTGCTTGGTCAAACAAGCCTTCCACACCTATTTGACAGTCAGTGGGCTCGGTTGTTAGCGTAGCTCAAATCAGATCTACATTTCTTTAGGGGAGTTGGGCAGAGAGGGAGAGAGATTACAACGCTTTGGCCAGCCAACAAGTCTGATCACATTTGTCATAGAAACCTGATCATATGCTTGGAAAATCAAGACGATCTAGAATAAAGTTGAAAACTTGCATGTGATCCTTTTATTTAGACAAAAGAAAGGCCTCATAGTGTCAATGTCTACGCAAAACAATGGTGCGTACTACTGCCTCAGCGGTTCCAAAGCAGGACATACATCTTGGTGCTGATCCATCACGTCGGTCACACCATGTGATCTTCCACGTCAAGGTCTTAATTTTTTAGAATTATTAAATATTTAAAAAAAATCAGGATTTCGAAACTGCCTCGATTCACAAGCAACATTATAAATCTTTGGCAGCTTATTTTGGAAAACCAGAAAAAATTAAATATTTAAATATTCAATAGTTGCAAGATTGTCTGCAGATTGTTGCCCCAAGGTGGAGGGTCTCCCAGCAGAACATATGCGATGTATTGCGACGTTAACAAGCACGTGACTGATGTGCACTGGAACCACAGCATCTCTAGTGCAGCTCAGATATGCATAAAACCAACGGAAGCACATCGGAGTGCTTGCGAGCATTTTGGCTCATGCAAGTCGTCTCGAGATGGCTTGACACACTTGTAGTCATATACCTACTAGCTCAGGACGCTGTCTTATGGAAATGTCGTTGCCATCATGTTCCACCATCATCCTTGAAATGGTACAGATAGTGGTCATGTCAGCTCCGCTGTCATCTATCAGCTCCAAAATGTCAGCTCGGCCGCAGTGTGCTGTCTCAGCATATTGCAATTGCCAGCTGGGGCTGCAAAGTGTCAGCTCATTAGCAGATTGTCAGCTCCACTGAGAATTGCAAGCTCCGTTTAGGATGCTCAGCTGCAATATCTTGGCTCAATCGTAACCTGCAAGCTCAGCCTCATACTGTCATGGATCTGCAGGTGTGTGAACCAGATGTGGCCACAGCCTCACCATCAGCAATTCCAGGGTGCACTGATAAGCTTGAGTTTTGTAAGGTCTCTATGGGTGCCCAAGCACATACATGTGTACAAGAGGTTTGGGTGTGCTGCTGCTGTCATGGGTAGCTACACCTGAGGCGTGACTATCTGCAAGATTATCTGCAGTGACTCTTGGTCCATGCGGCAACATCGTGGCTCAGGTGCCGCTTGTCAACTCAGCTGCAACTTGTCAGCTCGGCTGTCAGCAGCAACCCGTTAGCTAGCATGTACTTTGTCATCTCGTTTGTACTCTGTCCGCTTGAACTTGTGACCTGTAGTGTCAACTACCTGTCAACTACCAGAGGCTAGGTGGACCTCTGGGGGTCATGCATCACACACTGATGCACCTTTGAACCACAAGGCAAATGATCAAGCAAAATCCAAGCATAGAGTTTTGCTCATGCTTGAAGATATTGATGACAACTGCTTACTGCTTCTAAATCCTCACAAAGCACCCATAGTTCTACATAACTTTCACCAATGATCCTTGCTATCCTTGACGACGCTCACTTGCAATTAATTTGGCAAGGATGGCAAAGATCTGCAGTCAAGCATCAGCATAACAATGGGCAACGTGGATTGTGACAAGCTTCACTATGTTGTCTTTTCCAGATCTCCGTGTTCATTGCAACGAGAGGACAGAGTCCAAATGAGGACATACTACAGCTCAGCCAAAATGTTGCATCTGACCTGGTAGCTGAGCTGACGAGTTTGATCTGAGCTAACAGGGTGCAGCTGAGTTGACACATTGCAGCTGAACTGCCATACTGCTGACAAAATACACTGTATTTAATACAGCTGAGCTGACAGACTGCAGCTGGACTGACAAAGTGCAGGGCAGAGCTGCAAACAAGGTGACAGTGTTCAGCATTGCTGACTGCCTTGCGCCCAGCCAACAACTTGCAGACAGGCTGACAAACTGACGGACTGAAAGGTGCACACCTGAGCTGATAGTTTTGAATCTGACAACAAAAGTAGCAGCCAAGCTGACAAACTGCAGCTCAGCTGACAAAAGCTTCCCAGCTATCGATTCAGATAAATATCGAACAGGAAACATCGACTGACACAGTTGAACCTTGTTGAATAGTGCAACCTTGGCAAGTAAGTGGTGCACCTAACTCCTTGGTGCGTTGAACTTCTTTAGGCTGGACTCCACTGCGCTGCTGCTGGTCACCGTTTTGGCTGTTCCCATGGCTTGGATTTCTGTACAGGGCAGCTGGTGTCTGTTGGAAAACACCCTTGTTGTGCATGAACGCCTCTATCAGCAGGTCTAGGAGAGCGTGTCAAGCATCTGTCTGGGATTCAAGTCAAGCAAAGCACGCTGTCTCTCCACGATGTTAATTGCCATCAGTGCCCCGGTAGCAATGTCTTACATGGCGCTGTCTCTGCATGATATTAAATGCCATCAGTGCCCCGGTAGCAATGTCTCACAAGGGCCCTCACGTCATTTTTGAATTCGGTTTCGTCGTTTGTCGAAAGTGAACAACGTGTTGTATGCACAAGATGGTAGAGTACTTAGTCTAACAAAGCTGGACGCGCTGAAGAGTTACTGTATAGATAAATCCGGTGCAGTGTGCGTGACGAAAGTCACACGATTCTCCTTACGACCGCCTTTGCACACACCTAGTGAACAACGTGATGCTAAACGACGACGCTCTCCACCGACTTTGCCTGTGTGTCATGCCATTTAGTCTTTTTCTTGACTGGAAGCAAACAGGGGCATTTCGAGTCACCCTTCTAGTCAAGAACCTGGGAAAATTTGGTCAGCTGAGCTGCAATTTGTCAGCTCAGCTGCTAAGTTTGTGGTCAAATTGAAACCTGTCAGCTACAGTGCACACATTCAGACCCCCTGCAATGTGTCAGCCCGGCTTTGACCTGTCGGCTCAGCTGCGATCTGACAGCTGCACTTCAAACTGTCGACTTGGCAATCTGTCCGCGTTGGCTGCAGCTGGTCAGCTGAGCTGCAATTTTCAGCTTCTCTGCCATGATCCCAGTCAACTTCAGGCTGCCAGCTCAGGTGCAAACCTTTCAGCTCGGCTGCAGTCAGTCAGCACTGCTACTTAGTGTCACTTGCTTTGCAGCTCTGCCCTGCTTTTTGTCAGACCAGCTACAGTCTGTCAGCTCAGCTGTATCTGTCAGTTCAGCTGCAATCTGCTCTAGCATATTCTTTCATGCACTTCATCTGCTGTGAAAGACCAGCTGCCAGAAATCAGCTCAGCTTTGAAGTGCAAGGCTCCTTTGCAATCTGTCATCTCAGCTGCAAGTTTCTACTTAGTCATGATCTGTCAGCTTGGCAGCAGTCTGTCAACGCAGTCTGTCAAAGCAGTCTGTCAGCTCAGCTGCCATATGTCAGCTCAGCTGCACCCTGTTGGCTCGTCAGCTCAGCTGCAACATTTTGGCTGAGCTGTAGTCTGTCCTCATTTGGACTCTGTCCACTCGTTGCAATGAACGCAGACATCTGTAAAAGACAAAGTGATGAAGCTTGCAACAATTACGCTGCTCATTGTTATTATCCTTGCCATCCTTGACAAGGCTCACTTGCAAATTTGCTTGGCAAGGATGGCAAAGATCTGCACTAAAGCATCGTCTTAGCTGCAATCTGTCTGTTCAGTCATGACATGCCAGCTTGGCAGGGAGGGACATTACAGGGAGCTGGGCACCTTTCTCTCTCCAAAAAATCTCTTGGATTTTCCAACTCCGCTTTGTCAGCTCAGCTGCACATATTCAGCCCAGCTGCAATTTGTCTGCCCTCATGTAATCTGTCACACACGGTTGCTGAGCTTTACTTGAGTTTCTTACAGTGAGTCTGGGCTGTTGGGTACTATCGGCCCTGTGTAGTGATGTCGTTGCTTTGATGACAGCAGGTAGTAGTCCAAAAGCTGTGCCAGGTCACTGCAGCTGCTATTCAGTGGGTCCAGACTGATGAACAACTGTGATTTGACAAGGTGCAGCTCAGCTGACTAGTTGCAGCTGACATGGCAGTTGACAAGGCTGCTGACATAAAGCTACAACTGAGGCTGCGGATGAGAGCTGAGCTGACCTGACCCCTCGCAGCTGAGCTGTCGTATTGTGACGGAGATGACAGACTGAGCTGACAGACTGCTACCAAGATGACACATTATGACTGAGCAGACAGATTGCAGCTGAGACGACAATTTTGCTACCTGCCAAACACTTGGCACTTTCCAGCTGAGCAGATGTCTTGCAGCTGGTCTGTGTGACATGACACAATACACTACAGCAGCTGAGCTGACAAAAGCAGCCGAGCTGACATAATGCAGAAAAGCTGCAAGGGAAGTGATAATGTACAGCACTGCAGCCGAGCCAATTGATTCACTGAAAAAGTGCAGCGGGGCTGAAAGGTGCACCTGAGCTTTGGAACGTAGCAGCCGATTTACTGACAAACTACAGCTCGGCTGAAGACAGCTATTGCTGTCCAGCCACATTCGCATAATAATAACAGTCATCGCATAGCTGACACAGAGCGATACGCCATGCACGGGCAATCACGCTCTGCATTAACAAGGCCAAGACTCAAGATCAGAGCATGGCTCAACCATATGCTTCACTCATCAAGAAAATTGCGTGACACGTATGTCACTAGGAAAGCACGTCTGTCACTAGCAATGCACAGCTATCTCCAAGCGAGTGCCATAAAGCGACTAGGCTTCCGTTGCAGTCAGCACTTCACTCAAAGTCAGTCAAACATGGAAACAAGCAGGATGAAATCAAGAGATGATATCATGGCGGTTATGCATGTGGTTTACACTGGAAATGACGCTTTGCCTATACAACAAGACACTGAGCTGTGGGGTCCCAGATGTGCTAATGATATGAAATGATCCTCAAGGTTAAAAATAATGCCTCAATCATGAAAATGAGTGCCGAAGACATGTGGACACGGAAGCACAATGAGCTATGGTAGAAGCTGGAAGACAACACAAAGCATTCATTCTGCAGTGCACTTTGGAAGTGGCTGTTAATCATGATACCGGATTGCTGTGTGTTCATGCGAATTTCCCACCAGTGAACAGTTCAGGAAAGAGACCCTTATCAAATCTGCTAGCAGCAAAGCTATTGCAGCCACAACTGAAGCGCAAACAGGACAGCCAGATTGTTGAGGACATCAAGTCCAACGTATCAAGATTGACACTTTGATGTCCATAGGCCCTTGTGGCGATCATCTCAAAGATGGCCTTCAGGCCACGAGTCTGTACGGTGATGAAGTTGTGAGACTCCTGGATACCTGCACAAGACATCATGACCACTTCAATGGATTCAAATTGGCTGCCATAGTTGTACTGGGGACTTCAATCATACAACGACATCTTGTAGCAACTGTTGTTCCAATCATATATACTGCTTCAATGGGATTCAGAGGTACGTGGTGATGTTGCTGTGCAATACTGCAGATTGCAGTGACTGTTGAGGTGAATTGCAGGCCAGGATCTCATGGTCTAGCTTACTCGCTCCTCACACCTGTTGTGCACTGTGTGCCTGTGCCAATGCAACTTGTCACATGGTAAGCTTACTTGCTGAAGCAAAAGTACATTCTTCAGATTGTTACAGGGCATCCTTGCCAACCTTCACTTCCAAGAATGGCAAGGATTGTCAGTGAAGTTGTTAGATGGCTACATTGTGTGTTTAGTAAACAAGTGTGCGTTTGAATGCCTTGTGTGGGAAAGACACTCACTCACCATTGTCACTTTACAGCTCACTCACAATTCATATCAAGACAAACTCCAACTCGACCATGCACTGTGCTGCAGCTCAGAACATTTCCTTGACTTTGCCTTCATTTGCTTAGTGGCCCTCACTCTTGGTGTGCGCTATGTACCTGTTCCAATGCAAGTCATCACATGGTAAGCAACAGTAAAATTGAGAGGTTGTTGCAGGCCATCCTTGCCATCCTTTACTTGTAAGGATTGGCTTGAAGTTGGCAAGGATGGCAAGGATCATCAGCAACGATAAACAACAATCATATCTTGTCTTGTCAAAATGAATGGGCCATGCAGTCAGTCAAGAGCACAAAATGCATGATAGCTTAGACAGACAGCAACATTCGACGTTTGTTTTGAGCAGATTTTCAAGCTCCTCCGAGGTCTCAGTGTCAAGTGTCATCAATGATCGTGATTGCAGCATCATCTATGTTGTTGAACTTGGCACTTGTGTACTGCAGATCCTTGCCATCCTTGCCGGCTTGCGACTGAACCTTGGCAAGGATGGCAAGGATAGTGGGTGAAATGCGACTGCAAGAATGGCTGCTTTGTGAGAATCTAGAAGCAGAGTGAGCACTCGCCATCAACATCTTCAAGTGGAGCAAAGCTCCCTTCTTGATGTTCTTTGATCGTTTGCCTGTGATGTTAAGGTTCACCAGTGTGTGATGATGCATGTACATATGATTCCTTTTGTTCAATCTGAGCAATTGACTGCAACAACTTAAACTTTTTGTCAAAACAGTGCTCTCTCATCTATGCTTTTGAGTTACCCTCGTCACCTCACCAACGCCTCTAATACAACATCATCTGCTCAGATCGCTGCTCAGCTCAGGCAAGCAAATTTTACAATGGATTGTATGCCTGCCAGCCGGCGTCCTGCTACAAATCTACAGCGTCTGGTCCAGCGTATGCGGCGTGCATAAGGGCATTTACATCATCTCTGGGACGTGTTCTCTGCCCCCCCAGCTGTGGTTACCAGCCAGCCTGATGCTCGGCGGCAACCAGTGTAAAGAAACGTGTCACAAATTGATGCAAGTCTTACACTGGCACAGCAAAGTAAAAGTGATGGCCATTGTCTAACAGCAGCAGTCGTAAGGTGAAGCCTCAGCATGTGTGTCCTCGATGCTGGCCTGCCACCGAAAGCTCGGCGGTGGTGTCAGGAGATGACTAATGTCAAATGCGGCTGGCAGTACATTGTGAATCTGGGGCAGTGCGGCTGTGAAGCGATTTATGGGGGAATTGATCAAAGCGACGATCGCGCTGTTGCACACGCGAGAGTAACAGGAGGTTCCTGGTGCGTGTCAGCATTGAAACACAGCCACTGATAGACCGGTTGATGGACACAGCCGTGGAACAATTTCAGGGTGGCGTTTCTATCTTTCAGGAGCAGCTGGACGCTCTGATAGCCAGCGTCAGTGCCGAGCGCACCATCTTGGCAGAAAGCAGTGAGCAACTGAAACGTGAAAGGCAAGAGTACGAGGAAGAAAAGCAACGTGTTTCCCAGGTTTGCTTCAATTTCAGCCTTGTCTCTGAGGCACGGCATGCCTTGTCAACGATAGCTTCTCAAGAGGTCCAGCTGAATCCAGGTTTTCTCAGGCAACGACAAGGTCGTGTTGAACGTGGGCGGCGTCAATTTCACAACCACTCAAACTACACTACAAAATGCACCTGCTCCATCACTCTTTGCTGCAATGTTCAGCGGAAGACATACTTTAACGGCAGACCAGGCAAGTGAGTGGTTGCTCAGTATGTTTCCAATTACTGTAGTGTTTCTGCCAATGCTGATACGTGCTCTCCTGCCAATGATAATATGTGTTCTTCTGCTAATGATGATAAGTGCTTGGTCATGTGAAGCATTGCTGGCCACGCAGAATGGTCACTACTTCATTGACAGAGATGGCAGACACTTCCATGACATACTCAACTACCTTCGAGTAAGCATTGCTAATGGCAGCTCTAGTGACGATGTCCCGCATTGATCAGATGCATGCTTGAAGCTCAACAGTCTGAAATGTCATGTAGGATGGCACCTTCAGTTACCCTCCTGATGGCTCTGACTACAAGTATTTGCTGGAGCTCAGAGCAGAAGCAGAGTACTACGGCCTGACTGGACTGCTAGAGAACATTGACAGATATCCCGTGCGGCACTATCCACATGCACTGAGCTGTTTGGCCAAAGCATGCATACACAGCTTCCCAATCATGACGTGCAAAGCATCGTCGCCGTAGTAGGATGTTGCATTGTCTGTCCATGCCACAGTCGCAAGCATCCTCACCCAACAGCAGTAGGCACAGTTGTGATTGTACCACCTTGTATGCAGTACGCTCTGATCCGTGCTCAGCGCACCAGCAGCCTCAACACAGACGACAGCTGGATGTATGAGGATGGTCATGATGAGATTGTGTTCAGCGTTGACCAGCCGTGCCAGCTACTTGGGGTCGGCCTGTGCGGCACTGAAGGTGCATACACAGCAGAGCTGGAGCTTTTGGAGGTGAAACATCTTCGTGATCTATGACGCGCTTGCCCTTCACTTGTGTTTGTGCTGGAAGCTTCTGGCAGGTTTGAGCAGCTAATCTTTGCATTTGTATGTCTATTCCTGATCACATATGATCGCTGTGATGCATATGCTGCCAAGTCAACAGCTGGGTTGTTGTAGCATAGGCACCTGTAGTTGCATTGCTCCACGCAAAGGTTGTGTACGTGCATCTGCATGATAAAGGGTGTTTTGAGATTTTGCGTCTCAGTCTAGACATAAGATAACTCCACGTAGGTCGACCCAAGCAATGTTTCTGAGGAGATTGCCAAGATGCAAGATGCTGCTCAGAGCTACACCAAAAGTGATGGAGAGGTAGTGCGACTGATGTTGCAGAGACCAGCTCTGCTGGCACCCAAGAAATGCTACATGATCAGCGCCCTTATCAAAGTGAGCCGACTTACCTCTATCATGGCCATGTTAATCATGTGTCAGCTGTATTGTGAGGCATCTGTCTGTACAGTGCAGCACCTTTGAGACTATGCACAGACAGCTATGTACCAGAATTTGCTTGTACATGGCTGCAGCTTGCAGCTTTGTTTGCATGCTTCTTGATCAAACTCATTGTGGGTAATGACGAAGCTTGTCTGGTTCTGCAGGGCACCGAGTCATTCTGCTGTGAAGAGTGCTTAGCCACGGTAGTTGCAGCAGGTGTGCGAGTACACTTTCACGCTTGGGAGTCTCCAAATGGCACAACAGATCAGAGGGGTCAATTTCCTGAGCTGTACATTAGGGCCATGTAGCATCACTGTGCTGGTCTTGGAGCTTACGTCTGTACTCTCAGTAGTTTCTGCCACGTGCATGTGCTGTGGATGTAGGTTTCTGCAGTGGCAGTCTGTGCAATGCAAATAGATAGGGCAATCTACCATTAGCAGCGTGTCAACTACCAACACAAATGCCTGTTGTCACACAGCTTGATTGATATTGTGCACACAAGCAAAGCATAGGGTGTTTGATGCTACTGTGTGAGCTTGTTCTTGCTAGTACGCAATATTGCGCCTTGCAGTATGCATATGTGTTTTGCTTGTTGAATTCCCAACCTTACTTCACTGGGCAGAAGATCCAGATTTTGCTGAGCTCATGTTCCATGTCTTCCAAGAGGTTTGCCTGGCTGCCATCCATCGAAACATGCTGCACAAAGCTGCAGTGACTGCTCAATGCCGACAGTACCCAACATCCACTTTGGTGAAGAACTTGCTGGCAGATGAATGCGTAAACTTGTGAACCAACACGTGTTAATGAGTGCAGATCTGCTCTGATGCAGAGTACAATCAGACAAGCCGATACAAACTAGTAAGTGGGTATACATGTTCCTCGATTTGTGGAGAAAGCAGGAAAATCCGATTTAGTCCAAAAACACCACCTTTTCTTCTTTGTCATCATATCGTTGGTACGATGATGATAATATGATAAACATTCAGTGTGACGCAGATACAGTGGGACCCACTGAGTGGGTCAATCAAGACTTGTGGCCTTGAATGTGGGCGTGCCATTTAGACTATCTTTGGACAAATGACCAACAAGCAGGACACATGCAGAAGCAGGTTCACAAAGTCATGATGCAAAGGCTGTGACATTGCCAACAACAATGATACAGGGAGACAGCTGTTCATCATGCAACTTGTCAGCCACAGATACAATACTGGAGTGCCAAGTCTGCTGCTGCTCTGTTCCAGCCCACTTGATCACAGCCACCTATAATGCAGCAAGCAATATTCACTGAGGGCTCATGCATATGCCTTAATAGGTAGGCAGCAGCTCCACACAGCACGGCCCAATCTAAAACTTTGAGCACTCTGCAGTGCAGGGCATATGCTCACTGGTGTTTCTGGTGGCCAAGCAGTATCCAGCAAGTGTTGCATGATGACCCTTAAATTGCTGGCAGCCATCAGCAGCACTATTGTATCCAGCTGAGCATACTTGCTCCATTCCATCTTGTCTGGAGCATGTGCAGTAAGCACCGTATAGCTTGTACTCAGTACAGCGTCTGTCAAGGGAAAGCCTGCAGTAATGGAGAAGTGATTGGGGTGCCAAAGACAATGATTGCTCGCTCTGTTTGATGAGGTAAGTGCTCTCACGGTGCAGCCGTACCTGATGTGCATGCACGCCTGTCTACAGCCAACAACCCAACTACCAGTCATCACAATCACACCACATGTAGAAGCCGCAGTCATGTAGCTTGCCAGCAAAACCACTGCTGTACTGTCAACAGCGACAAGGTACAAGCAGCAATATGGCAAGCATGACAAACAAAACGAGGATTTGTGACAGCCTTCACCTGCTAAAACAGGTGCTGCTAGTGCAGATGATACCCCAGGTACCATTTCATGAGGGATGCTGGCAGCTGAAAGAACTCTCAGTTCGCTGCCAACTCTTGAAAATGTTGAAGGGCAACCGCCCTTGAGCCTCACCACATCCTTGCCCTATCCTGAGCACAATCAGATTTGTATGATTTGTATGCTGAGTTGCTGCATGATGATTGCTTGCGGTGCTGTGCTCAAGGCTTACTGCTGAATTGAGCAGCAGTCACACAACAGGGTTGATGGGTCGGAATGCAGCAAAGCAGAGTTATCCGCATGTTCCATGTCTTCATAGCAGGCAGACTACCTGCTGACACAAATCCACCAGCAGATTGTCAATATCAGGCTGCTTTATTGACTGCTTCTGTCCCCTTTTGCCAACATATTTGCGCACTGCTGTTGGACTTGCAAATTCATCAAGAGCTGCCTGAACAAATGTATGCAGTTGTCAGGCAAGCAATTTGGCAAGGGTCAAAGGCTTCACTTGTTTCGAAGCTACCTGGGTTCCCAAATCATCATACACAATGACCTCTGCACGCTTGATGAGCTGAACAGCTTTGAGCTGCAGGCACAGACAGTGTTCACGGCTGGTTGTGTGCCCAGAACTGTTGCAGGGCTTGAAACACTCACGGTCAAATGGTCAGTCGAGCCCGGTCCAGATCCTACGAGCCAGCATTTGCCAGGTGACAGCGCAAGTTTTTCGTTGGCTGAGTTTCTGACAGCACAACTGACCACAGGACAAGTTCTGGCTATTGCACGTGGTTGCATGGGACGTGTAGTTTCTGCTGCCTTTCGGTGAGTATCAGCAATGCAAGACACTGCTGACTCGTTGTGAAGCGCCACACATCTTCCCTGTTGTAGCCAAAGCCAATCGCGCCACACGTTTGCCTGTAGGCTATATCATGTGTTCTCCAGCTTGCAAGGTCAAATTGAGCCCATCTGCAGATTCGGGTCAATTCCTCATCGATGCTCAATCCCTTTGAAAAGCAACTCACCAGACACAGACCAGGAAGGATCAACATCGCGCACGGCAGTGTTAAATATCGGCTCCGACCAGCCTGAGTGCAGGTGAGCAAGATGCGATGTATGCGAGGGCAAAATGAACGCAACCTGCTTGTCGAAGTACCTATAACATCCACCTCATAAGATGTGCACTTCTTTTCTCCGACAAGCTGCAACGTGTAGTCGTGTGTGATCTCTGCAGGCCAGATGTACATTGGTACTGTGGATAGCTTCCAGATAAAGAACATGGCTCGACAAAGTCCCTTGTGTTGCTGAAATGAAGTTCCTGGACCTTGCATCCCTTTCTAGGTATTATTTCTGCATTTCGACTCAATCTTGTATTTGAGCTTGCACACAATCTTCTGCACATCTGCTTATTGATCAAGCATGGATGCTTGTGCGTCCAAGAATACCAGTGAGACTAGCTGACTGTTTGTCCACTACAGGATTAATACCTTCTTGGACAACGTTGACGTTGGCGAATACTATGTGCATGGGGACCTGGAAGCATATTCTTGTAAGACAACGATCGCTGCCATGCAAAGCTGGCATGCCTGTGGTCACATACTGCCTGCAACCTCCAAGTGAGGTGCAAGATACCTGATTTGTATCTGAGCGAGGCACTAGAACTGCAGGCAAACTTGCTGGGTTGGACAGAAAACTCTGCAAAAATTTAGAGGAAGATGTAGAGGCTGATTGCTCTCCACTGCAGCTTTCAAAGTCTCCTGTAGGCCCTTTGGCAGAGTCTTCAAGGTGTCAAGAATGCAATAGACAGTCCAGTCTACACCCTGTTGCTCTGTATCTCTGCATCACAACTGACTCTCTGACTGTTGCTCGTGCAGTCGGAAGACTCTGATATATCTGATCCTCACATTGAATCATATTTACCCAGACTATGATTTCAGCCTGTTGCGCGCTCACCATTTCAAGAAGGAGAGCGGAGTTGAAGCTGTAGAGGAAGCCATAGATGGGCACTTGCTAGAGGTTTCCAAGGTATGTATCATCCTGCATGTCAGCACATGGTCATTCAGCATGGGCTGCATGGTGCTGAAGATCCAACATTTGCACCTCCTGAGTAGCATTGCAGCTAATTGAGCAAGGCTCAATACAACTTATTTACAACTTGAACACTACAGCACAGCCTTTGCAATGCACAAATGCCACAATATGCTGTTGAGCAAGCTTTGCAAAGGTCATGGCATTGCGATTATACACAAGCTGGTCCTCTTGACACCATTGAGGAGTGTTTCGCACCTGCATCATAGCTGCATAGTGCTGTGAAGTCTCTCATCCAGGTGACTGTCAATTCACAAATCTGTCTGAGGGGAGAGTGCATCCTGGCAGGTGTGGGACAACACACCAAGCGTCGGAGAGGCGCCTTTCTTAGACAGCATCTGGACTGCACTGGACGAGGTACAATGCAGCAAGGCATTTTTGCTATATTGCCGTGGATGTTCTGGCTGCAAAATGCTAAATGACGAAAAGCTGTTATGCTGAGAAATCTCTGCAATGGCGCACTTCAATCATTGCTGGTGATTTTGTATGACTTTGTGCTGTTTTGCAACATTATAGCAAGTCAGGATCTCCTTCTCTTACGCTGAGAAGTGAAGCTGTGTAGGCTGTGCTGCATGCCAGTGTTTTTTAATACCAGAGATCAGCAACAACATGAAGTAGCAGCCCTTGTGAACTTGTTGCTCTTTGTGTATGATGCAGGGCATAGGCTGCAAGTCATATACACCCTCCTGCTCAAAGGCTGTGTCCTATGTATGCTTTCAACATATACTCATGTATAATGTGTTTGCCCATTGTGTTTACATGCCACCTTGCAGCCCTAAGGATAATTTTTTTTTTTGGCCAACATCATGGCTTGTTTGCTTTGCAGGCCATTGTCCTCAAGGAGTGTGATGTCTACAGCTATAAGTCAGATTTGGAGACTGACCCCTTTGGTATGTCACCACATTCAGTCTGCTACACAATCAGGGTGTGAATATCATGGAAACGCACCACATGCATTCCTGATTTATGCAAAGCCTACTGCATGGCCAAATGGTGCCGCCTACTGCAGCTTCTCACGTTACTTGCATGTTGAACAGGTGAAGATGGTAATGTCTGGGCGTTCAACTTCTTCTTTTATAACAAGAAGATGAAGCGGATTGCGTATTTTAGTTGCCGTGGCATAAGCAAGTCAGTTGCTGGCAACACTGCAGCTGAAGACTCTGGTCTCACATACAATAGTGAAAATGATGAAGACACTGTCACAAGATACGGCATGGCCAATGAAATGGATCTGTGAATGCTCAGCACAGCAGGGGTGTCAGGAGTAAGTCACAAGTACACGCCAGGTAGCTGTAAGGTTGAGACACTAGACTGTCCTGTAGATAAGACATAGCTTGAGCTCACTTGCGTAGCAGGTCTTGGGCAGAGTGCTATTGCAATGCAAAGTTATACTTGAATATCAGCACTACTTTATATACCAGTAATATTGCAAGTATACTGATTCATTACTTTTTCCCCCCATCATGCGTATTTGTCCACCTGCCTATCCATGTTCTACCTTCCCGACCCTTGTGGCACTGCTCTGGAGGAACTTGTTCCAAGTATGTGCGAGTAAAGCCTGCAGAAAAGGAATGTTGCAGATGCTGGCATGGCATCAAGTGCACAGAGCATGTTGGCCAGCTTGGTCGCATTTGGGGTCAGCATGCTTTGTGTGATCATCCTTACCATATGGCACAGTGATACAGGCATTTCAGCGCAACAGTGATCAGAGCCCTGTCACAGCACATGACTAACAGGACACCAGCAGGTGCTGTGTCCACAGATACTGCAAAGCCCTCTGCATGCTTGCCAGTCAGCGAGCTTGACATCCACCAATGTTATCCACTCATGCTGGCCAGTGTCCAGATTGCTCTGCTCATCAGCACATGATTCTGTGACAGCATGTATTATGCTGACAGTTACCGGGTAACATACACAAACCTTCGAGCTTCAGCGTGTCATCATACAGTTCCACCGGAACAGGCCAAGGAGGCCCTTCACGTCCTTCTGACTCTACAGGAAACATTAGGGTGACCAATTCACCACCAGGTTGCAGCCAGCTGGACCAGGCCTGTGCCCACTTTTTCCTCATGGCAGGCTCCAGAGCACAGAAGAACCTGCACAGCAGCACAGCGTATTCTGAACAGGAAACAGGTGAAGGGGTCCAGCACTACTCTACGTGCAGTTATGCACATCCAACTGTCACTTTGCATGGGCAAGGGTCATGCTGACATGCCAATGAGCAGCGGTCACAAAGTGTCAGCCATGCACTCTTTTTCCTTGCTGTGCAGGACAAGTGACGTCATAGTTAGCCGTGCTAGGAGTGAGCAATTCTGCACTAGACTTACGTGTAGTCATATCCAATGTCATAAGCATGTTGAGCGGTGATCTCAAAGAAGTCACCTGCATGGAAAAGGCTGTGTAATGGGAATGCAGAACAAACAGGCAGGTGCATCGCGTATAGGCTGGCACTACACTCCAGTGCCTGCAGAAGACTTACCTGTCACAATTTCTGTTCTTTCTCGCTGTATGTGATCCAGCTCACTCTGGTTTACATATGCTTGCGCAGCTGCAGCCTAAGACACGGCATCGTTTGATCACATGCTTGAACTTGGGTCTCAGCTTGGATATGAAACTTCCATACTACTCACAGCTTCTGGCACCAGCTCCATGCCTTTTACTGAGAATGCTCCTTGCTTTGCAAAGTCAATCACATCATAGCCCCGCCTGGTACAAGTCAGCAGAGCAACGTCTGTACACTGTCAGTTTCTGCAACAAGACTTATTTGCATATCCTCAGAGTGCAAGCATTTTTGATGTCAGATGCATGCTGCTGCCTCACCCACAGCCAGGAACAAGGACCTTCTTGCCTCTGACTTCTAGCTTCCCTTGCTCGATCAGTGCCAGCAAAGCTGGAGACGTTGCTGACGCGTCAAAAGCCTAAAGGCAACGCTGCTGGTGTGAGATGTAGCCAGAAGTCGAAAGCAGGCTTGCACAGGGTGTGAGGCTCCGTGCTTTTGCTCAGTCTTCTTTGCCATTTCAACGTAACTCGTTCACAGTATAGCAGTGCACACACCTGGCCGGGCTCAAGTCCAGCCTCCCATATGTTGTTCCAAAGTTTATCATAGCTCTTATCACGCTCGGCCATGCCGTATACCCGCAAGCTACGCAAACACGACGCTTGTGATAGACGACTGTATGGTTGACTCAAACGAGCTGGTAACGAAAGGGTCTTCGATACAATCGCACAGGGCTGCAGCTGTCTGTTTTGCGATGCTATCATGCAGTGAGTGTGGCTTACAAGCAGGGAGACTGATCAGGGCAGGAGATTCCTTTAGCCGAGCTGTCAGAATAGGTCAAAGGCAGCTTCGAAGTTCAATCGTCGCATGACCTGAAGGAAGGAGAGCAGACGCTTGCAAGAGCCCCTCTCTCTCAAGAGCACCTGAGCTTGTGTCTTTAGGAGTTGACACGAATTTTGAATTGCCTGGTGCCTCTGCATGCCTGTAGCAGCGTTACCAACCTCAAACCGGCACGACCTACCTCTGACGGACTCCTCCTTGTCTAGAGAAAGGCAGGTACACGGCAACCGGCCCCGGCAAAGCAAGGTTGGACGGGAATCTGTGGTAATACAGAGCGCCAAACAGTCCTGCGGTTTGGAGCAGGTGGCTCAATTGGCAATCACCTTGTCTGCCCTTTGTGTGTCAAAATATGTGAAGTTCCAACTGCCAGCTCATCTGCTGTATGTGCTGCGACAGATGCTGTAAGACAACCAGGGTCGATGCTGTTCACTTGTTGCGCAGATCGTACAGGCAGTATCTGGAGCAGTAGAGGGGTTGCGTGATCAGCTTGAAGCCCTCACTATACTTGATGAGACAGCCTTGACCTGGCCAGGACTTAGCTTGGTATGTTGCTTGTCGTCTGTTAGGCAGGACCTGTAACCTGTCTGTACCAATAGCAGTAATAGGCAGCAACAAATATGGTGCAAGAACTGAACACATAGCATATAGCCAACCCTTAAGAAAGATACATATGTGTGTCAGATGACAAGCGGTTATGATGTACAGCCTCCATTCCAAGTATCTTCAGCGCTGCGGCTTACCCCTGGCATGTTGGTGGCAGGTGTTGGAGGACCTTGAGGCTTTGGTCAAACTTCTGAGTGCAAGGGCACGTGATGCTGAGGAGGCAGCAACACAGCTGCAGCAAGATGTCACAGCAGCACATGCAGCAGCTGACCGAGCCAGCAATGACCAGCTGGCATCCAGCAAGCAAGCAGACAGCTCTAAGAAAGAAGCTGCTAATGCAAAACGGGTGTGTTCGGCATTGGTTCCAATTTCAGGATCAAAACCTTGGCTTTCCTGTATTTTGACACGCGCAGATTATGCTATTCTCACTCATGGTGCACTTGTGTGATACAGGAGTTGACTGTAGTCAAGGCAGAGCTGGCCAGTGCTACAGCTGAGAGCAGCAAACACAAACAAAGATGTGGCGATCTGCAGTCACAAAATGCCACAATGACTTCAGAACTGAAGCACAGTCAACAGAGCCTGTCATCCACACAGGTGCGTGTCTTCTTTCTTCCCCCACCAGGGTGATGGCAAAGAAGTTGACTGGAACCCCCCTCTCATGAATGCGAACGAGAGCTACCGCTTTTGCCCTTCAAGTCATTGCATTGTGCCTTGAGTTAGCAAGCTGCACTGGCACATGACTTATTGCTGGCATGCTGTTGAGTCATGCTACCGTCATTTGCACAGGCTCAAGACATGCATGCAGGTAAAGCTGCAGGTGGTGGAGAGAACAAGCACAGAGCAGGCATCGCAGATCAGTACACTGCGCGAAGAGCTGAATGGCAGTGTTGCAGAGCTGGATCAGGTATGCGTCACACTTAGCAGAGTGTTTGATACATACAATCAACACAACTAAAGAGGGCACTTTACAAAGCTATTTCATCAGGCATGACATGTATATGCACCTGACCCTACATGCCCTACATCACCAAGCTGCTTGTCAACAGTATCCTGTTGAGGCTGCCGATATCTGCTGTGTGACAAACAGCATATTGCGGCAGAAAAGGTCCACAGCTGATGCCTTATTACCATCATGCAGCAGCAAGTATGCGAAGCCATGTACACCTTGCTGCTGTGCTTGGCACCAGAAGCATACATGCAGCATTCCAGCAGGAATGATAGATGCCAGAACGCTTTTAATGGGCACAGCTACCATGTATTGTGCTTTCCATTGGGTCCTTGGAGGACCACCTTGTTAGCACGTGATGAGTGTGTGTGTTAAGCAGTGCAGGTGGAGGCGCGCCTGCATGATAAGGATGCCGTGCTGGCCTCCTTGCACCAGGCAGCCCAGGTTGCGCAAAAGCAGCAAGCTCAGGATAGGGACAGCATCTTTGCTGGTAATGCACTGCGTGGACAGCTCGAGGGGCAAATCTCTTCTTTGTCCAGGTCAGCTTTCCCGCTGTGACCAAGTTGAAGTTGATAAGCCATGGTGCCCGCCTTCATGCCTGAGGACTCTGCTGTCTACTCTTGCATTGTATAACACAGTGTTCAGCGCACTCTGAGGTTTCTTAGATTGCAAAGCATAGCATATAACGCACACACGGCATCAACTGATCTCATCAGTGGATCAATGAGACTTAGTAGTCTGCAGCTGGGAGGCCTGTGCCGGTTGCCTGCTCACACAGAATGAAGCAGTGCTGCTGCAAGCAGGCAAGTAGGAGAATTACAGGAGCAGGCAGCAGGGCATGCAGCAGAGGTGCGCAAGCTGTATGACTGGCGAGATGTCATGAAGACAGTGCACAATGAGCGGCTGCAAGAACTGAGCAACAGGCATCAGCAGGAGAGAGACGGCCTGCTTGCAGGCATCAGCCAGAGGTGTGCTGCATGTCCAAATGACCAGCATAGCTCTCCTTGGCTGTCTACCTTAAGCACAAAAGCATCACTTAGTGCTTGAGGTCACATCTATTGGCCCCACAATTGAGTTTAGTTTGCAACAACGCAGCTTTGCTGCTGTACGTATAAGATACTCTCAGAAGGCTTTCCTTTTGTCTGAAAAAGGCAGTGGTTTTGTCACAAGTCTCATACATGATGACGCCAGCATCAACAAACGCTAATCAACCAACGTTTAAACTGCAGAGCCCATGTAGTCATTTGGCAGGAATGCATTTGCAGGGAAGTAAGTATTGAGCGCCTGAAGTCTGAGCTGGCATCTTCACAAGAGCAGCTGGACAGTCAGACTCAACAACTGGACTCGCTGAAGAGCAGCTTTACTCAGCAGACGGCTGAGCTGCATAAGGCACAGTCCTCTGTCAACCAGCTGCAAAATCAGGTACACTTTCCTTCACATGCGCAGTCCTCGCGCAAGATTCATGACTGCTCAGGCTATTTGCTGATTGCAACCACACGGCTGGGGACGCTTGATGTTCTGCCCACTTGCCTGTCTCAAGCATGTCAAGTCAGATCATCCGTTGCAGATCCCTGCTGAAATTGAGTTGCAACTCGTGGTGCGAGCAAATCATACCCGATTCATATTTGCTTGACCCTTAGTAATGGACACAATGCACTGTGTACTGCCTGTCTGGACACACAAACTATCACATGTCTACTGTGTGTGTAGACACTGGTACACATGCTTACTTCACTGCTGCTACTGTGACAAATGCACCACATGCAGCCATAGAATTATTGTCTGTGTGAAGGTGTTGACAGCTCAGACCAGTCACACTCGGCACCTGAGCGAGGCAGCTCAGCTGAGGCAGGAGCTGAGGCAGCTGTCAAGCCGCTTACAGCTGGCTGAGTCAGACCAGCACCACCTGGAGGCGACTTGCAAGCAAACCACTGCCACAGCAGAAGCAGAATGGGCTACAAAGGTGCATTAACACACTGCTGGTCCACCTAGAGGACAGAAGTAATGTCTGAAACACCTCAGATGCACATGCTTTGCCAAAGTAACTGAAGTATCGGTTGCCTGTTGCCAGCAAAGCTCAATGTATGGATTTTTGCGCATTGCTTGCTGACTCACAAGTTGTCTGCATGGCAGAAGTGACAAGATGAGGGCAATACCTCAGGCATGCATCTGTGTCTCTGGAGCATTTGAAGTAATGGCATCTCAACAGGAGTTCTTTCCGGCGTCATGCATGCTTTGTCCTATGCCCTATGCCCTGATGGTGTATGTGAGTGACATCTGCAAGTGCCACCCAGGTTGCTGAAGCTGAGAAGGAAGGTGCAGTACAACAGGCCCTGGCTCAGGGCTGGCAGAGGGAGGCGGCCCTTCTCGCGCCTCAGCTGCATCACATCCAAGCCCAGCTAGCCATGCATGAAAAGCAGGTTTGTGCTGCTTGTTACTGTAACCTGCCGGCCTGCCAGTTGGCACCAGAGCAACGTTGGCAGCCATGACTGTTGCTGCCTTGCCTTGTCCTGTGAAGCTGCTCAAAGCTGTTACTGTCAGCACAAATGCTGCTGTTTCAGTGCTGTGTGTGGCACTCACATGCACTGTGGGCTGCATTGGGCATAGAGATAACACATACAACTTGCCTGGGAGGGACGGAATGCTATGAAAAGCTTTGCCTGGGGTGTTTGCTTGGGTCTGTGCAAAGTTTATGCGCACTTGTGCATCATGACTGCCCACTGGTGTGCAGGAAGATAGCAGGAAACAAGGTGAGGATGCACAGGTCAGGCAGCAGGAGCTGATCAACTTGCGGCAGCAAATTGAGGACCAAGCTGCAGAGCTACATAAGGTCACAGCAGAAGCTGCTTCTCAGCAAGCTTCGTCTAACTACCTCATCAAACACCTGCAAAGTCAGCTGCAGGCTAGCCAGGCAGAGAACGATGCTTGTGTAAAAGCTTCCCAGAAGCCACTGCAAGATACAGGGTGGACAATTCAACAAGCCACTGCAAGCGTTGCAAGAGTGCTCAAAGTAATGTCTGAGTCTCAAGCACGCTAGCATGACTGCTTTGCTTTCACCATGTGCATAGTAGATGACAGTCGTCTGCGTGGTATTCTGTGTATTATGTGTGTATGTGACAAGCCCGCAGCTTTTACTTTGTTCGTGATTGGACTCTGCTGCTGAATCAGCTGTGCAAGAAAGACATTCCAGCTGTAGTATGTTTGTTTTGCGCAAGCACGCATTCACTCTTTGCTTCCCAGTTGCACATGCTGCAAGCACTGCCATCTCTGCCAGACTCGCCACCTCTACAATGAAAAGCCCTGTAAAGCCCTGACTTTCAAAATGTGTGGATGCTGTGACTACAAGATGAGTAAACCAACCTGAGTCTGTCATGACAATAGAGCTGTCGCTTGACGGTACTGCGCTGAAGTGCCAAACGTTTGAGTCCGCTTGACGAAGTGCAAGCTCTCATCGGCTGCAAACAATCCATAATATGGTTCGCAGCATAATCGCGCCCACATACTTCTGGCCTGGAGCAACAGGGGTGCCAGACGGTTGGAGCAGAGTCATATTGGCAGCAACGTATGTCAGCACAGTGCTGCTCAACCCTGACAGCGGACCTGGTCAACAGCAGCTTCAAGAGTTTGTCGACATTACACGCCAGAGTCAGGCAGCGGGCATGAAGGTGCTAGGCTACGTAGACTCCAGCTATGGCAGCCGGGCAATCAGCGATGTGCTGAGTGACATCGACACGTACAGTAGCTGGTATCAGGTTGATGGCTTCTTCATTGACGACATGTACATCCAAGGTTAGTTGCTGCAGATGGACAGCATTGCACATACCCTTGTGTTGTTAAACTCACTTTTCCTCCACTGCGCAGATAATGCACAGGTGAACTACTACCAAGAAATTCATGATGCAGTAAAGAACAGCTCCCTTTACGCCAACGAGTCTGTGGCTCAGACACAGCTCATATTCAACCCAGGAGCGCCTGATGTCCCAGAAGCCTACCTGCCTCTTGCTGACACTTTTGTCAGCTTTGAAGGCTCTGCCACCAGCTATCAGAGCTTCCAGCCTGCTGCCTACACAACCAACTATACGGCCTCGAAATTTTGGCACATTGTGTATGGTTGCGACAGCAATGCCACCATCAATGCAACTCTGCAGCAATTTACTAATCAGACAGCAGAGTACCTCTACATAACAGATCTTGGCTTGCCAAATCCTTACAACAACCTGCCAAGCATAGACACATGGGCACAGCTGCTTTCATACATGGCCAATGTGTAAGTATGCCTATCTTCTGAGCCCAACTAGATGCCAAACACCATGCAAGCTTCCATTTGATCCATACATCATGTCTGTGGCAGCTTGACTCACTGTAGTGTGCATTTTGACATATGTGCGGCCTGGTATACGGCTCTCTTAGGTATCCTTGTCTTGTGTGCCACAGATGACTATCTGGTCATCTTGCCTGCAGGGACAAGAACAGCTCCACAAGTAATGTGACAGGTGACTGTCATGCTTGCAGGGACAAATCCAGCTCCACAAGTAGTGCAAGCTGGCAGATTCATTCAGTGCCCGCAGCCATGGCGCTCCTGTTCTTGACTTCTCTGCTTGCGTGTGTGCTGCAGTAGATGGGCAGTACGAAATAGCTGAAGTATGCTCTGAAGATGAGTTGAAGCTGCAGCAAACAATTGCTGTGTGCTGTGATTATGCTCCATCTGTACCCTTTCCTGGCCCCATATCTGAAATTGTCTGATCTCATGTTGGTCTGATCTGCAGCCTGCTTGTGACTTTCCATGAGTGCCACATGTGCACAGCAGCTGACTTTGCAGCTGTGCATGGCGGCTTACAGTAGTTCTCATGTACCATGGAAAGGTCCACTCATGAGAATGCAGAGCTGCACGGGCCTGCAAGGTGCCTTCAAGAACCATGCTGTGGATCAGGCTGTGGATGTACGTTATGCTGGCTGCGGCTGCCAATATTGGTTAATCGGCCTCTTCCTGACATGCTTACCTATAAGTCATGCATGTGCTACAGCGTTGACCGGTCAACAGCGCATACCGGTACATGACCTAGTTGCATTATCAACTTTAAGCACTTGTGACGTCAATTGGATTCGCTTTGCAAATGTGTTTGTACGCACTGCAGCTGCGCAGTGCTCATTTTGGTTGCAAATGCAAGCAATGACAGGAAAAATGCAGAAGGAAGAAAGGCTGGTGCGGTCTAATTAGGAATGCTGCGCAGGCTAACGAATGAATGGTACATTTCTGTTTTGCCAGGGAAGGCATGTTTGAGGACATGAAATAGTGTTGAACTACAAAGGACGCACTGTATATCACTACAAATTCACTGGGGGTTATTGGGCTATATATATGGGCAGTATATACCAGTCCTTGCAAGGATTGGTCTAGCCCAATGCCCAATCTCTCCCTCTACAACTGTAGAAAGGCGTGATAGGGATCTGAATGGCTGGGATGTAAGCAAATGTATACATGGCAACATTCAGGCACTGAATTGCACCCAGTTTTGACGGTAAGAGGAGTAGATACCAGGCACGCACCATATACGCACATTCTGCAGCTTAAACAATGCTGCCAGATCAAACAAGTCACGTATCATAACTACCCTTGCACAGAGTGTCTTAGCCAAGCCAGCTTCACGCGGAAGCAAGCAAGTTGTTGCTGCATTCAGAGAGACTGCAATTGTGCCTCTTGACCTTTTGCATGCTGACAAGGCTGCTGACGGGGCTTGGTCCTTCCTTTCCCTTCGTAGTGGGCTCAGATTCCGCTAGGAGAGCATATGTGCGCTTATACCGTACAGCATTTAGATCAACGTCATGCTTGGTTCATTGCCACGTAGAGCGCATGTGTAACATCAATGTTGGGGCCTTGCCTTTAGCCTTTTTAGCTGGCTTGCGCAAGTCGTGTGCTGACGAAAGTAGTTTGACGCCTCCATCGCACGGCATGCAACAAAGCGACACTGTCTGTACTCTGTAATCTACTGTCGCAACATTCGCGTAGCAAGCAACAAGCTGCTTGTTGCTTGCTACGCCTGGGACTTGCCGGTGATCGGGTATTGATCAAGGTTGCAACATTGCTTTACCGGAGCTTCAGGTGCCGGGAACAAAATGCGTGTCACTATCAAGCCTGACTTATCCCGTTCGGAGGAGTTCTTCAGGGCAGTAAACTCGGGCAAGTCAGAGCTGTTGAAGGCAGGTTCACTCAAAATGCCCCTTCTCGAATAAGCATGCTGGCTTGTGCATGCTGCATGAACGCAGGTTATGGGCACTCAGGATTTCTTCTCCCTCGTTTGGGTTTGGGCTTGCTGATGCAACATATCTCGTTGCATGCTGCAGGAGTTTATCGCCAACAAGAAACAGGCTGCTGATATAGGCTATCTGGAAGAGGTCAACAGGGCAGATGGTTGCACTGCCTTACTATGCGCTGTCAAGAAAGCAGACCTGGTCACCGCTCAGATTGTAAGCACCACGCTCAACACATCACACACAGCCTGTGTACTGTGTTCTGATTTGCTGATTTCCTTTGTAATGATGACCTGTCGTGTCAAGAGAAGCTTGAACCTATGTGAACCCTGCTTGGTCTGCACATTCTGAGTTGCAACTTCATTGTGTTTCACCTGCAGCTGGCAAAAGCAGGAGCAAGAACAGTGGTGCCATCCACAGGGCAGTCAGCCTTGCACATTGTGCTTGACAACATGGGTCCAGATCAGCAAATGCTGGATTTTCTGTTGCATCATGGAGCCTGTCCATACATACCGGACAAGTCAGGTGGGGATCAAAGCCCTTTGCGAAATAGCTTACAAGCAAAGTTCAGGTCTTGCCATAATGAAATGGTCAAATCTGTACTCATGACTTGGATCTTGTTGCGGCAGGTCGCACAGCAATGGAGTATGCATTGGAGCGAAGAGCCAGTGCTGATGGCTACTACAGAACAGCAGATCACATGGGGAGATGCGTCATGAGCTTCATCCAGGCCCGCAATGCCTTCGCTGGCATGCTCCAGATAATGGTCAGAACAACTGGAAGCAGAAGCTGGTACAAGTCCAATGTACTGGCTTATGACACTACTGTCTGGTCATTGTGTTGACCTGCAAGGTCACAGCAGGTTGTTGTTCAGTGCGTGCTACTGTTTAGAGGATGCTCCCAACATGCTTGTCAAGAGAAGGCTATTCAATTCCAAATGCTGCTCAAAGATGGAATACTGCTTTGTCAGTCAAGACGTTTCACAGTCATTGCAGCTAACTTGGGTGGCTCTTGCACAGGTTCAAGCCCAAGCCAGTCTGGAAAGACCGCTGGTGTGCCTTGGTTCCAAGGTGCGATTCACAGGGCGATGCTGTTGAGACAGAACTCCTGGTTTTCTCCAAGGACAAGCTACGCCTGAAAGCTACCCTGACTGCAACAGGAGCACAGCCCAGCCAGCAATCAATTCCACTTGCAGATGGCGCAGCACCAAAGTCAACTGTTGCTCTGGTGAGACCTTATGTGCCTTCATTCTGAATGCCCAGCCCATGCTCCAAGACAAACCTAACGAGTGTTGCATGCCAGTCTTTGACAGTCCAAGAGGTGCAATTGACAAGCTTGTACTTGTATTGTGTACATTGACATCATCTGTCCCCTGGTCCCTCAGTTTTTCGCACAGCTTGCCGTGTGGCTAACCAACCTCCTTTAGCTGTGACGGCACAGGCTGCATACCAACTTCGTCCTCAGCCCTGACTGTCTATTGTCAGGCGTATATGTGACAGCTGCTAACAGTATGTGTTTGCAGGAAGTGCCAACACAGAAGCCCTCCAACGTGAAGAGCCTAGAAGGCTTCAAGTGCATGAGCTTAGCCACGTCCGGCTACGTCATCTACCTGGGCCTGTCAACAGCAGCAGGCACCTCAAGGAGCAGCTTGGCCTTGTTCATGGAGCAAGTAGCTAAGCCAGCAAGTCAGCTGTTTGCGTCCAGCAGTCCCAACACCACCCCAACGTTACCCCTCTCTCCCCCTCCGGCACCATTAACTCCTCAAGCAACCACTCCATTTCCCCATGCAGCATCTACTGCAGCCTCGATCTCTTCCGTCCCACCTTTGGCCTCCACTTCAGTTAGGGTGACAACCTCAAGTGTCACCATGCCAAGATCTGTCAGCACTCCACCAGCCATGCTGCCTGGCTCAGTGCCAGCTGCAGCTTCAGCCACACTGACAACAGCCACCCTGGATCCTATTCCCAGTGCTCCCCCATGGGTCCCACCCATGACCGAAACGTTGACCCATCCCTTGTCAGCCACTATGCTCATCCCACCAGCAGTCAGCATGACTCCTTCACCTGCATCTGCCATAGGGACACAAGCACAAATGCTACAGTCAGACCCTGACAGCAGCTTTATCTCTCCCAGCCAGCTTGCATATCCAATGCACAACTCCACCATGATTTCAGATGGCTGCCAGTTGGACTCAGTATCCAGCAGCATGTCAGGCAGTGAAGGGCCTGCCCAGCCCCACGGCAGCACCTCAGGCAGCTCTCATGCACAACCCACTGAACAAAGGACTGCAGCATCGCTTGTTGGTTCACCCACTCCCTCCCAGCCAGCAGCAGCAGCAGCAACAGCAGCAACACTAGTGCCGCCACCTCCTGTTGTGGTGTCCAGAACTGTGAGCTTTCACCGGCCTGCTCACCTCTTGTGCTTGCAGCATGACTGGCAGAAGCTAGCGGCTCAGTGCAACAGCCTGGGTATGGAGGTGCAACTTGTGGCTCAGGTACGTGGTCATATGCTGAAGCAGTCAGCAACTCCACTGCCTGGAGCACCTCATGATGTATGTGCTGTGAGAAGTGCTGAGCATATCCACAGTGGTTTGTGAATATCGACCTTCTGCGTGTTGAGAAGCTGGGCCTGTATAATGCTGTCGTCGTGCATGTGTCAACCTCCTCAGCTGCTTGCATCTCCTGGCATCTCTGAGGCATCAGCAACTCCTTGCAGATGGGCTTCTTTACATGGTATTTCTGTGCAATCAGTTTTGTTTTGGGAGTCCCTCAATCATCGCAGATGCACCTTCTGGCAGGCAATCCGGCTTGCAGGCAGGTCCCATGCAATTTGCTTGTTCAAGGCATCTTCCCGGGTCAACTCTGACTGGAACATCCTGCAGGGTGAGGTGTTGTTGACTGGGCCAGGCACTAGCTTTGCAGAGGCAATGGCTGTGGTGGACTCAGCATGTGAGACCAGCCAAAGCAACAGCAGTGAGCAGAAGCTGAACCTAGAGCCTCACAGAGCCGCCTTGTTCACTCACCCTGCAGTTCAGGCGACAGGGAAGCAACTGAGGGACAGCATCAAGAACAGACATAGGGTCTGGTGTGAAGAGAGCAGTGGAAATCAGAATGCTGCCTCTGCCCTCAATGGCATCCATGTGCAGGTGAGTTGCACCAGCTCCTATAGGCAGCAGCATATGTCGCTGTGCACTCAGCAACAGCAGCAACATTGTGAAAGTAGCTTTGGTTGCACTGTGTGTCAGCAGAGCTACATGCTGTCTATCCTGTTACAGGCCCTGTTCAGTTTCTGCTGTGCAATACTCAGTTTTTATACACGATTGGGTCATCGCTACATCAGGTCAATGATCATACTGGCCATAAGTGTCTGATCAAGCAGCTCCTCTGTCCGTGCCAGTCCTGACTCATACCTCAAGTGGAAGGTGTCGCATCCATGGTCTCACCCCTAGGCCTTGTGGTCGGCTGCAGCATTCAACATAAAGCATGAGCTCATGGACATGGCCTGACTGCAAGAGCATGACGCACGGCGGCTGGGGTGCATTATGCAGCTCACAAAGTATCCGCTCTGCTGTCTCCTGATCCCCAGCACTGCCACATGGCATGCAGGTAGTGAAGGGCAACCTGACCCAGCAGCAGGTGGCAGCCATTGTCAACCCCACCAACAACCAGCTGGGCCTGACTGGGGGCGTTTCCAAGCACATCGCAAAGGCCGCAGGGCCAGACCTGGAGAAGGCCTGCCAGGCTTTGCTGGCCAGCCTGCCTCCTGGTCACAAAGCTGTCCCAGTGGGCAGCAGTGCTGTGACCAGCTGCAGTGGAGAGAGCTACAAGAGCATACCTTGTCAGCACATCATCCATGCTGTGGGGCCTCACTACACTGGTAAGCTTACCTACCTGCAGCACTGCTCATCACCCAGGTTCCTTTGTAGCAGGCAGAGCATAAACATATATTGGCAAAAGAGAAGAGGAGGAATGTACAAGCAAAACAGAGCTATTGCGCTGACAGCCAGGTCCTGTTGCGGTGCCACTTTGGGCAGACCTTTTTCACTGCTGCTTCTCAGGTCATCGTCTTGACATGGTCTCCCATGTCATCAGTCCCCTGCACTATGCTTATTTCTGACTGCAGTGATACCCCTAGGAAGAGTCAGCAGGCTGTTTTGGCCATCATATGCACAGTCGCTTGCTTGACAGCCAAAACGAGCAGTCTTGTTGATGCGTGATGAAGTAATGCAAGCAGTATTTGTGCGTGGGCATAAGGTGGCCTGCTGCTTCAGCAATGTGCCGCTTGCAGGCAACCAACAGTTTGACGTCCCTCTGCTTGCCAGCGCCATCCAGTCAGTGCTGACACAGGCTGCGGCTAAGGGCATACAGTCGGTGGCCATGCCCCTCATTGGGGCGGGTCTGGCTGGCTGGCCGCCAAAGCTGGCGGCCCAAGTACATGTTGCCCAGGTCTTGAAGTTCGCAGGGTGTACTGGAGTACCCTTGAAGGTAATTGAGCCAGTTGCCCGACACATGAAACCTGCTGTTTCAGCACATCTTTACATGCAATGGCTAAACTCTGCGTCGTTGACGACTCTAGGTTTGTACAGGCTGCAGGGGTTAGGGGTTGCAGAGGCTGCAGGATCTACGGGTTGCAGAGGATCTAGGGTTTGTACAGGCCGCAGGGTTTACCTTTGAAGTTAATTTAGCTTTTGCGTTTCATGCCAAAGGCAGTCCTGTTGTTGACAGTAAGACCAGAAATGATGGATTGCTTGCTTGCTCTACACTGCAAGTGCTCCATTGGATCTTGTCAATAAGCTTTTTTTAATCTGTGCTTCACGCATAGTCTGTTTTTCTTCTGCTTCCACTTTGAGGGCAATGCATGGTGTGGTCACAATGGCTTGAGCCACTGCCCCTACCCCCTGAAAAAGCATTCCCTTCTGCCTGTGTGTCATACAATCATGTTACTTACAACAAAGCAGACATCCATGATGGCCAGCTGCATCTGCTGCTCACCAAGATAGCACACAGCGCTTCCCGCACACAATCTCAACAGACACTGTTCAGCGTGGCTTTTGTGTCACAGTCAGTGCTGAGAGCACCTACACTGCAAAATCTGCAGCATGTAGCAAGGCTCCACCGTTTGGTAGACACCAGAGTAGTCCACAGTGGTGTTCAGCTCAAGTTGTGCTTCTGCTCAGTTGCACCGTCTCATACTGGCATCTGCAGTTTGCTGCTGCAATGCTCAGCACATGTGTTGATGTTGTCGTAGGAGGTGCGCTTTGTGGACTTGAACGATGAGGCTATTGCTGCCTTGAGGGAGGAGGTGGCACTGCAGAGGCAGTCTTTCAGCCTGTCCTTTGTTGGTTTACCAGCCGACTGCGCTGCAGCTGTGCAGGACATGCAAGACCAGATACAGG
>JAABUP010002997.1_pt1 | contig 30794 bp, 34 predicted proteins | sample 5559201 | NCBI WGS metagenome assembly JAABUP01 (sample SAMN10711887, study PRJNA513373) | rock metagenome | isolation source: Antarctica rocks | place: Antarctica | reverse complement strand
ATATTTGGTTACCTGAAGCTCACGTAGAAGCACCTACAGCTGGTTCTGTTATTTTAGCTGGAATTATGTTGAAATTAGGTACTTATGGATTTTTAAGACTTTCTTTACCTCTTTTTCCATATGCTTGAGTTGAACTACGACATTTGTGATTCTCAGAACCAGTCTGCCTTGAATGAGCTGATGTGCGTTGCACGCACCTGACGCCTGTCGGCTAAGCCTGCGGAATTAAATGGCTCAGCATGCATGGTGCAGAAGTAGAAGCATCAGTACAGTGCAACTGCAAACAGAACATCGCTATTTAGTATGCATGTAAGCTCAATCAGTTGATTGCTGCAGCAGTTGTGTGGTGAGAATTGACTTATTGGATATTGATCGCTGCACAATGACAGCATGACCAACCTTTGCCTTTCAGCCATGCATTTGGCGTGGGCAGCATTTAGCATGGGCAGCTGGACTCAGGTCTAATAGATGGTCATTTCAAATTGCTGCTGTACGTCAGTAAGCCTTTCTGTTTAGTTGAACCATTGTGATTGGTTGAACCTTGTAAAGGCTCATGCTATGTTGTATAGCAGAGCTGCAAATGTCTCGGGGAGTGCATGACCAATTACAGACCACGAATTTCGACTTTTGCCATTACGTGTCAGTGCATTTTCGGTATCTGACGACTTGCAAGGCAGCATAACAGCAACAACAATTTTTGTCTTGAGCTGCGGCCGGCTGGGTGAATGGGTGCGCTACTGGTCGCAGCTAGTGCTCACTCATGAGGTGACATAAGGACTGAAAACCCTGCTTGTGTACAGGCCAGACTACTGGTCATGCCAGGGAAAAGGTCTTGTTGAGCTTCATCGCTTATTGAGAAGCATATCAACAGATGCTGCATCTATGACACAGAGTAAAGCAGCTGACCAGCTTGAGATCACCTATTTTGGGATATGGACAGATACAAACATACTGTCCAAACGCTAATCTTCAATGCTGCACGTCTGCTGAATAAACACCGGTTCTCGATTAGAAAACACAGCTCACACTCATCATGTACTGTACCATAAACCTGTCACAATTTTTGTGAGATTAGCTTAGAACACTGCCTGCTTTGAACAACCAGTACAAGCACTCCCTTTTTGCCAACAGGCAAATGATATAAACGCTGCTAAGCTAGCACCATTTGCGTCACTGCACTGATGCACTAAGGTGTTATAGCCTCCCATTATCGGTCTGATCAGAACTGTTTGACGTTCTTCGTCTACTTCGCGATGCTGCAATGGACAGATCTCTTGTTCCACTTGAGGAGCCCCCATACCCAGCTTTGGCTGCGTAGCCCGGCCGACCCAACCCCTTGCTGACCCCTCGCTCTGGACCCCCTGAGGAGGGTGACAGCAGCCCACTTCCCAACCCTGACCCAAATCCTGCTCCATACCCTCCCAAATTGCCTGGGGACCCAGGCGTAGGTGGAAAAGGGTTGTACTCTGACAGTAGACAATTTGAAGTCAAAGCAGGCATGCTGCGCATGTCATCAGTGACTGTGACCAAGACCCCTTTGGCTGCCATGGGAGAGCGGGTGCTGCGAGGGGGGGTCTGCAGAGCTGTGGGCCTGCTAGAGGTCGAAGGGGAGGAAGGGGTGCTGGGCAGGTCCAAACCACTGCCACCCCAAGGGCTTGTCAAACCCTAAAAGCACCGTTCACAGTCATGACACAGGAACAGTGAACCATAACTATTGAACACAGGGTACATGTTGTATTATTAGTGACCCTGGTTAACCAGTGATCACACAGAGTGTATAACTTGTTTATGTAGTAACCCTGGTATTGGATCATTGCCTTTTCCTGCTGCTTTCATTCTGCACATCGTAAATTTCCATTCTGCACATCAGATGCTATCACACCATACGTCAGACGTTCCCGTACTGCACATCAGATGTTATCATACCGCATGTCGGCATGAGCAAGTATGCAGTTCATGCAAACAGCAGACTTGTTGCTGTCCTTGTGGCCAGTTAGCACACATGAGACATCACATGCATTGTGACAGCAAGAGTGGCGTCCAGGCCACTTTACACAAGGACAGCAGTATTGCTGCACAATCCAAAACACAGGGAACAAGAACAGAAAAGTCTACACCCTTCAGCGCACAAAATGAAAGACCAGACCAGACCAACAGTGATCTGGCTGTGCATCATGATGGGAGCCTCCTGAGGCAGCAGCCCAGAGCTACATACTGTAAGCAGATCTGTACATGCAGGACCAAATCAGACCAGACCAGAGCAGGTTTAACCAGGTTAGACCAGTCCAGACCAGGTTAGACCAGATTGAACCAGGTTAGACCAGGGACCCAAAACAACAAATAGTGTTGCACCTGTCTGGAGGATGGTGACCGGGAGCTGTAGGCCGACTTGAGGGGTAAGGGGGGCGGCCCCGCTGCACTGTCCAGCACCTCCCATACCTTCCGCTGCTTGGCATCACCACCCACGCGCCCAACCATGCCTTTTAGCTCTTCCATGCGAATCATCTCCTTCACCTGTCAGACACAGTCGACCAACCCAGGACTCAGGTGAACTCAGGAGAACTCAGGTGAAATGAGGTGGCATCAGGTCAAGTAGGGAAACTCAGGTGAAATCTGGTGACATGAACCTAAATCAGCAGAAATTAGGAGATGGCATGTGGCAGACTTGGTAGAACATTGCTGCTGTTTGCCATTACCAAGGATGTGTATCTGCGCTCGATCCTTGTGGTTCTGCTGCTTGGCACAGGCACTATGGTGAAATCAAGTGCCAAGAGGTGAAATCAGGTAGAGTCAGATAAACTCAGGTGATGTGGCCTGGCAGATTTGGTGGGTCATTGCTGATGTCTGGCACAACAGAGGATGCGTTCCTGCCCCCGAGACTTGTGTTTCTGCTGCTTGGCACATGTGGCACATGAATTCCCATGTGTTCTGACTCGGTGGTGCACACCACAAAAAAAAAAAAATTAACAACGGAGCTCCAAAAGTTATCCAAATAAGAGATACCATCCCTTGTGTTATGCCCCTCCCTTCAAAACAGGAAAAAACTGAAGGCCATCACTCGGCTTGAGCTTGAGTTGCTCGGGATTGCCGTGACATACCCAACCACAAAAAGACATCTGATGACAGACTGCTAGCGTGTGTACAGAAGTATTCGATTTGTACACCGCTGTACAATTGTGATGTTCAAGCTTGACAAACGCATTACAATCATGACTGGTATGTCTGTTTTCATTGGCAGTGCGCAAAGGACCTCCTCATCTGATGTGCTGGTGCTGCAGCATCACAGACATGAACAGCATTGTTGCAAACATGTGCTGCACTGAAATGCATCTAGATGCAGCCCAAACAGCATACAGCGCAGTATGGTGCAACAGGGGGGGGGGGTGTTGGTGGGAGCCCCACCTGCCAGATCATACGTTTGCCGTAAGTGCGTGCATCCAGGCTGCCTTCTTCTAAGAAGCCCACAGCAGCCTTGAACACCTTCTCCAGTTGACCGCCAGCTCCTGCAGGTGCCATAGAGAAATTGGGGATACAGAAACGTCACAATGTCTACAGAATCGCCCGTCTTGTACTGATTTCAGACTCAGAGACATGCCGTGAACTAGTATCAGGCTTTCGTGCTTCAGCCTGAGCCCTGAGCATGAAGACACACATCAGAAGGCCTCAATCACTGAGTGCCCTCAAATCCAAATTAGCGCTGACCCCGAGTACCTTGGGATTTCATTCTTAAAGAACAATCTTGCCATGACCTCTAGCAGCTGCAATCCTTCAGCAACCACCTGAGCTAGGCACACTTAGTCATTGCCTCTGCATGTGACATGGACTCACAGCATTGAAGTGATTTGCTTTGCCTTGTACATCCAGGTCAAACCCATACCTGCCAGTCTCATCCCATGGTCCCCTTGCACCAAAGAGTCCAAATGGGATGCAACCTTGGCTCGTACTTGTGGGCTCTTGTGCTGTACATGCGCCAGCAGTGCAGTGGCCACCTTGGTTTCGGAGCAGCAGTCAATCATCAAGGCTATGGTCTTGTCTGACTCAGCTGCCAAGAAGTTATCCCTGCCACCTACTGAAACCTGCATGCCAGAAGACCCTGCATTCAGATTTTGGGCTGTGGTTGAGTCACTGGTTTTCCCACCGCCTGTGTCTGCAGCAATCATAAGCAGACAAGTCTGAACACGCAATGCCCCGGGTGACATAGCTTGAGGTGTGATATAGGGAAGCAGACTCAGGTGCAACAGGTGGTCTTTCAAACACCTAAGCAGAGCAGCAGTGATCACTAGAGGATGGCTGTGGTACAGCGCAAGGTCAAGAGGGAGAGGGAGAGGGAGAGGGAGAGGGAGAGGGAGAGGGAGAGGGAGAGGGAGAGGGAGAGGGAAGAATGGCTTGAACAGCAGCATACCTCGCCAGAGCGCTTAGCTAGGACTGTGACAATGTTGTCCAGCTCATTGTCCAGGCCTCGCCGCAGGTTCACAAACATCTCCTGCAGGCACAGCCATCTTGTTCAGCCCTGTTTGTGTTGGCAAGGATGGCAACAGCTGTCGGCCAACCACAAGGTGTGCATGAGGCCAGCTTTGTAATCCATTGCTGACTGCTATACATGGCTGACAAACACAACTCCGGATGCAGCAAACATTTGGGCTGAGGCAAAATTGCCATCACGATGGCAACATCCGCCTTGCAGAGGTCACAGAGCTTGCAATGCATGTGCCTTGAAAACACTGCATTATCACAGCTCCAAACACACCAACACAGCTTACGGTCTTGGCATGCCCAGCTTGCAAGCACAGCACTACACCCTAGTCCCTCAGCTATACCTGAAGCAGTAGCATTCCAATCTTGGTGGTCGTGCTTCGGAGGGCTTCTACCGAGGGCAGGGCCAGCAAAACAAAGCTGTGCAGCTGGGGCCCTAGCACGCCTGGATGGTGCGCTACTAGTCGCCTCCCACCATTCAACGCCTGTGACCATAAAACAGGTAGCGTCATAGCAAACCAGCTGCTGATGTGAGCAGCAACACAGCACAGCGCAGCCCAGCGCAGCACAGCACAGCCCAGCTCAGCACAGCACAGTGAGCGAGTGTATGAGTGGGTGAATGACTGAGCAAGGGAGTGAGTGAGTGAGCGAGCCATTAGCAAGATAGCAAGCAAATGAGTGAGCGAATGAATGAATGAATAATGCCTGCAGTGACATACAGCCAGCAGGCAAATTGGAGCGTCTGGGCTCACCATGTGGTCTCACCCACTGCCAACAAAAAGGTTGCAGGCATACCTGATTCTGAGTCTGCCAATCAAGCTCCTTGCGCTTAGCAATGTTGGCTTGCTGCAGCTGCTGCAGCACCGTGGACAGGAGGCCAGCAGGATTGTTGCTGGGCTGCAGGTCCTGGGCTGATGGAATGTCATCTGAAGAGGCTGCACTGCTGAGACTGTTGGCCCGTTCTTCCAAGGCAGAGCTGAGGGGTCTGAGGCGGGAGGGGGTGCTGACTGAGGGGGTTGCAGGGATGGATGAGTCACTGTCTATGTCAGACCTGCAGTGTTGGCCATTGAGTAATCTCAGGTCATGCTGCACAAAAGGTCGTCATGCCTTCTGACAACAATGGTGAAGTTGAGAGGAGGTGCTGCCTGTTATGGGGGCCAGAGTCACTGTTAACAGTGAATCTGCTCAAGGCCATGCACACCCTTGATGCTTCAGCTATCTAGCAGGCGATTCTGACAGAGCACTGGACACTTCTTGCTGATAGCAGCTTCAGCACTGATCTTTTCTTGAGGTTGAAGGCAACTTGCAACAAACCATTGACAACTGCAGCCTGGATGTCAAACATGCCACAGCTGAGCTTGTGGCTGCAATGAGATGGACACGATTCCTGGCTGACACGGCTACAAGAAGCTACCAGAAGCATACCTGCAGGGGGTGGAACGGGCTGAGGTACTTGGAGGGCTGAATGGCGAGGGGCTGAATGCGTCCAGCCCCTCCTTGTACCCCTCTGCTGGTGGGGTGACCCTGATCTTCCTCCGAGGGGCCTGCATCCATCGACTGGTATCATCAGTGATGTCATGACAGTTGTCAAGAACGTCAAGATTGCTGCTACTGCTGTTGTTGATGCTGCTGCTGTTTCCCCTGATCATCATGACTGTGACCGTCAGTCACCAGGTTCATGCCTTGACCACACCTAAGGTCTAGCCACAATGTGAAAATGCCTGATGATTGTCCCCAGGCGCTGTTGATTCCAGATTTCCACTACAAAACAGGCATTTTTCTGAGGGAAGTGATGTGTCTGCATCCCAAAGACCTGTACCCTTCTTGCAGGTCAGGGCCTAGCTGCATGATGCATACAGGTTTCAAATATCATTACACGTAGCGCTGCACATACAGATAATGTCATGCACGAAGCTGAAGATGTAGGGGCAGCCAACATTTTGGTGTAGTGGGAAAAATTGAAACAAGCTGAAGGCCTTACAATCTGCTTTGGTGGGCTCCTGGGCAGCGTCACGGCATCTTCTGAAGAAAAGGCCCGGGGCCTGGCAGGGTCTGCAAAGGGGGACCCTGGGGGAGGGCATGTCTCCAAAGGGCCCACCCCGTAGGGCTGACTGTCTGCACCTGCCCTTCGCCCTTCATGCGACACCAGGTGGTTCACAACAGCTGCTGCATTTGTGGCGGCATTTGTACATATGAGGAAGAAGCCAACAGGAATACATGTTGATGTACATGTAGCTGATGTCAAAATGGAGCATGCACAGAACAGAACGAAGACATGATGCCTGGAAGGCCATGTATAACAGACGCTAGACTGTTTCTGCTTCAGGTTCATGATGAGACAATGGGCAGCTTGCAACAAGCAGTGGGCAGATAGCAGTGGGCAGCTACCTGCGTTTGGCCAGTCATCTCCTGGGAAGGGCCTGAAAGCAGCCCCAGCTGTCACAGTCTTGCGAGCCTCCTGCAAAAGCAGCAAGCCCTCACGTACATATTTAGATGTTTGTTTCACATCTATGTATTTATGTTTAATTTGAATACATATTGAAATATTTCATGTTTGTAATTAAGAGATTTACATTTTTGCATTTTCTGATCAAGCACACTTTTCACGGCTGCCCATCGGATACAAAAATGCGATTTTCTGCAGACTAGAGACCATCTGTGCCAGTCAGGTGACGCTGTACATGTGCAGTCAGCTTGTGCCTGGACCGTAAGGGTCGACATTGCTTCCTCCATGGAGAGGAAGCAGTAGCCAGCAAGTAAGCAAAGCACTGGTCTTTTCAGGATACCGTAGAGATGTCCTGGGAGTTGCTAAAGCCTGTATGCACCTGATGCCAGGGCTTGACACATGTTTGATAAATGAATAAATGACAGAACGAATGCATTCTGACATGCTGATGCAGTCTTACAGCGACGCGCATCTTGAGGTGCTGAAGCCTTCCGGCTTTCTTGGGAGAGTCTGCCCCCTGGCTATCCCCATCCAGCAACCCTGGGATCCCCAAGCTGCCCAAAGCCAGCCCCGTGGGCGGAGCTGACTCAGCACTCAACAAATTTGACTCAGCAAGTGCGCGAGTCCGAGTTGGGACGAAGGCACTGTGAGCCCTGGGGACCGCTTTGTGGACCCCAAAGGGTGAAGGTGGGGTGACCCTACCGGCAGGGGCACGGGACTCTGATGGTGATGAACTCTGCAATTTTACAAGCAATGAAGACTGTGTTGAGCTAGATCCTGACTAAGGTGAGGCAAGGTGGCTCCTGAGCTGAGTTGCATCAAGAATATCAGATGAGAGATGGCAGGTGCTGTGAGACTCTGCATAACAGTAAGCCCTACAGGGAAGCCCAATATATTTCATTCTCGGGCTTCTTCAATTACTGCCAAAATGCATAGTCTTTTCTGCTCAAACAGCAAGCGTGTTGTGAAGCTTGCATGTATGAGACAGATGGCTGTTGTCCTCTCTGTAATGATAATGATATGACACTCATGAAACCCATAGCTTAGCTCAGGACTGTGTTCAGCACAAAAGGGCTGCACAACTTGAAGGAAGCCTCTGAGGCGCTTGAAGCCAGCTGGACTTTACTAACAGTAACACATTGCAAAATGAGGATTGCATGATTGGATCGGCTGTAAGGCATGATGACAGAGTACTTCTGCTCACCTCAGAAGACGAGTCACTGGATGAGTCATCACCATCTTCATCATCTTCTTCGTCGTCACTGTCTGGCGGGCTACCCATCTCAGGCTCATCCAGATTCCTGCTGGCTGCCACTGACCATTGATCTGCTTCTTGCAGGCGGGTGGGAAACAAAGCACGCCTGATGGGCACCACCCCCCTTGTTGATTCCCCCCTTCCACTGAGGCCGGCTTCCTGTACAAAGGCCACAAAACAAAATATACATCCCTTTGCAATTCCTCCAATCAAACATGATCAGGTTCCATGGAAGGAACCCAAAGCAGATGCATGTTGTTGTTGTGACTCATTTTGGACTTGCCCTGACAAGGCTTCAATGCAGTTTTCCGTTCCTCGGCAAGCTTGGCAAACAGACACATTTTGATCATCATCATGCTCTTGTGTCACGACAGGAATCTGACCGTTAGGCATAGCAATAGGGCAAAACACTCTGTTGAAGAGCATGTTTATGGTCCAGGACAGCGGGTGTGCATTGTCTAGTATGCATTTATCATATACCGCACAACACAAAACATTCACATGTTACAGCAGGCACAATGATTGCTGCCCAAATGCTCTGTAGACAACGCACATCAAACAGCTTTTGAACATGACATTTAATAGCGGTGGTCAACCGTATGGTCGCCCATCCATTAGCCTTACGGTTGACTAAGGCATTTGAGATTGGGTGTGCTACTCACCATTATGTCATTGGCCAGTAGAGGCCTGGAGGCAAAGGGATCTGATTGCACTGAGGCGCCCAACTCACAGCTACGAGTTGAGCTGTGTGCTGAGCTTTGGTTTGAGCGTCTGCTGAGTGAGGAGCGCCTGCCCTCTGTTGGGATCCCAGCAGTAGGTGGGGATTGCTCATTTGCTGCTTTGCCAATCCCCGCTAGACTGCTGTGCCTGTCTGTGATGGTCCCTGAAGTAGGTGGGGATTGAGCATTTGGCACCTTGCTGGTCCCCACTGCACTGCTATACCTGTCTGCAGCAGCTGAGATCTTGGCTGCTGCATTACTAAGATGGCTGTGTGCGCTGTTCACTGGCTGTGGCTGCAAGGGCCATTTCAGCTGAAAGGCCTGCGGCCCTGCCCCTGGTGAAAACACGCTGCCAGCATCATGCACATCCCCCAAGCTTGAGTTGTCCCCTGACTCGGTGCTGAAATGACTAAGCGCCAGGTCAGACGACTCACGCACTGCAGCTGCTGCAGCAGCATCGCCTGCTCTGGGTCTCCTCCTGACAGGTGTCTCATGATGAGGTAACCCAGCTGCATACTTGACTGATGCAGCTTCTGCCATGACTGCAGGGCTGCTGTCATGGTTAGCAGCAGCAGCAGCTACCCCTGTCCGTAATCCACTGGTCTTACGCTGTAAGGCCACAGCTGTGGGCTCCCGAGCCGCTGCTGGGGGCATGCCAGGGGCTCCAATCCCCACGACCCCCAAACCTTCCACCCCCGCCCTCTCACTGGCCCCGCCAGTTACTCCATCCTGCAAAACCTCAGCTCTGCTCAATCTCACATCATTCTCCTCAGGCAAATCTGATTACACTGGCACGCAGCTCCTGTTTTGCAGCCTGAAGCCCCTTAACAGGACTGATGCAGCAGACTACTCAAAATCAGGCCTACAACTGCCGCTGAAGACCACATGGGACTGAAAAGCACAGAAGATACCATCCTTGGACATATTTCTCATTATTGATCGCTGTTTCTACATTGTACAAAACCAGGTTGCTTGGGCAGTAGTGCTCAATGGCTGACTGCCTCAAGCAGGACTTCATACAGGCTACTTGGGACTGCACATACCTGACTTTTGGTGGAAGACACATGTGCAATGAATGCTTGAACGTAAATCCTCATGAGCGTCCTGTGGACAAGGCAATAGTAACAACCTGCATGGACAACAATCAGGCGTACCTGAATCCCTGCAGCTCCCCCTGGGACAGAATCAGGCCCTATTGTGACTAGTTCAGCCAAGCCGGGGAAAGTGGCGTCCCCGCCCTTGGCACGCAGGCTGCTGCTGTTGCGCATAACCCGAGAAGGCATGGCGGGAGTGTTAGTCAGCTGTGGCCTGGCGGGAGTATTGATCAGCTGTGGCTTGGCGGGAGATGACAGCAGGGTGGACTGCTTCTGGTATGGAGACACTTGGGTCCCCTTCAGAGATATCTGGGGATCTGCAGATACCTGCCAACAGCAAAAGGCAAGCTCAGACAGTCACATGGACAGTCAACCCTCAGCAGTGACAGCTCATGAGGCCCAGCATGGGGTTCAGCTTGCAGCAGCTTGAGCAGAGGGACTGCTGCTGTCATACAGCTCCCCTTAGCTGTGGATAGCTGCATCTCGCAAATCTGCAGCAGCTGGTAGTCAGCATCATCAGCCCAAGGACTACAGCACGTATGCGTCAGCAAGCCTGTGCTGGGGTTTGCTGATGGTTGGCCAGAAGTTACATTCCCTGCCTGGCACAGTATCCTTGCAATGTAGGTTGTGCACTGACAGCCCCAGCGTCTGTGCAGCTGAGCTCACAAAGCATCATACATACTCAAGCAACAGACAGACATAGACCAAGGCCGAGTTGTGGATGCGAGCAACGATGCTGGCAGCATGCAGACTCTTTGCGCAGACTGCAGTGCCTGCACTTTTGATGCCGTGCACAATCAGGCTATAGTCTTCGTTCCTGCTCCTGCCATGCAGAGCGTCTACCGTGGCTCTACCTTGTTTTTCAGCTGAGCCCTCAGGCGCCAATGTATCACAGCTATGCTGGCCAAGCACCAGGAGAGACGAGCGAACATGCAGGGTAGACAGACAGACCAGCGGACCAACCAGGTACCAAGAGCAAAACCCTCTTTTGCCCTGGCTACTGAAAAGAAGTTCTTCCTAGCCCCCTTTCTGACTGATGGGTCCCAGGCTAAGCATACAAGACCCAGCATCAGATTTAAAGGCCATCAAGCACTCTGTAGAGGCAGAAACCTGCCGGCACACTGCCTGGGCTATGGCGGTACAAAGGTGGTGCATGCTGCAGGCGCCCTTAGCACGCCCTTGCTTGGCCTGATTCAGACACTCAGACAGCAAATGCTGCTTCCATGATGCTTGACAGCACCATTAGCTTCCAGATGCTGACTGAGACTCTGTCCACTTGGCTTCAGCCTCTTCCAACGCCTGATACTAGTCTCCACACTTCTCAGAGTTACACTGTAAACGGGCATTTCCCATACGGATCTGGAGCTACAAGCCCCACCCACAAACAGCACAGCCATTGTCTTGGATTTAAAGTCACATGCATGAAAATTTCAGTCCTCACCTCATGCTCAACAGCGCCGTCAGCTTTGAGCCCAGGCAGATTTGTGCTAGCAAATCGGCCTGCCAGCATTAGCCTGGAGCTGACAGACGCCCCAGAAGCAACCAGCAGCGCATGAATATCATCCCCTATCAGGTGATGCGCCACCGCCAGGGCTTCGATAGCCACCGTCACAATCCTGGGATTGTCGTCATGCAGAGCTCTCACCAGAACGTTTACGATGCGAGGGAAGTCAAACTCCGCCTCGCTGTGAGTCAGCAGGGCCTGCATGCAACATTGCATGTTTACATGGCACATCTGTGTGCAACTTGCAGACAAGTATGATGCATTCTGACTGTGGATCAGGGCTGACATGCATGCCGGCATCGAGTCTGTACTTTGAGACACTCACGAAAGTTATAGCATGCCAAGCTTGACTTGATTGACACACGCAGCAAGAGAGTCTGCTATGAGCTTATGCTTCGGCACTCTTGTTCTGGGGCGCAGGAAAGTTGAGCTTGACGAGAGTACAGGCAATACTTGGAATACTGAAGTCCACACTGCAGCTTCCCTGGTAATGACACTCATCATTCAAGTATGTCTGTCTGATGACATGCAGCATGTTGTTGCTGGCGTTGCAACCACAGCTCACAGCCTGCAAGGATGCTGCTGCAGGTGACAATGAACAGGTGTCACCTGAATGATGATGTTGATTGCAGCTTCCCTGACGCGCCAGTTGCCGTGCATGAGGGCAGGTGATAGGGCATCCAACACGACGCCAGGCTGCAACACATCCATGAGTACCGCCAGCAGCTTGCTGTTGGCCTGACGCACCGCCACCTTGTTGTCTCCTAGCTTGTCTATCAGGCCTGGCATGATATCCCTACAGAGGCCATGGCTCAGACTAGCGACGTTGGGCGGCATTTGCAAACACAGTGAGACATGTGAAGATGACAGGAGGCAGCACACTGTTGACAAGTGGCATTTGTGTTCTGACTGTAGTATAGCTTGCAGTGCTGTTGGTTGCCATGCTGAATGCCTTTCAGAGGTTTCCTTGAACAGCGTAGGTTCCTGTGCTCTGAGGCTAGTCTGTATGTTTCAGGGCATTCTGGCGCCTTATGCTGATGATGCATAAGTGCCTGCATACATGTGCATCAAGCACAGTTCCCTATGAAACAGGGAAACGCAGCTTTGATGTATGTTCCCTGCCACCATGATGATGACCAAAACCTCAGGAGTGCACAAGACAGTGAGTGATAACAGCCTGCTAAATAGTAGTGCCTTGCAGTGCAGGTTGGCAGGAAAGTACCCGAGGTATGGTCTGATGTCTGCCCTCAGCTTGAGTGCCAAGTCTGCCAATATTTGCATTGTGGACAGTGAGATCTTGAAATTGGCATCTTCACCCAGTACGGAGAGGAAGCGCAGCAGCTTGGACAGTGTTGGCAGCAATACATCCTTGTCCTGAACTCTTTGCAGGGCACTGTACAGCTTGTCAACTGCTGCTGACCTGGCCTGTGATGGCAAAATGTAAGAAGGCTCAGCATCAACCCGCAGCACTGCAGTTGATGGTGGAACTGGCTACCTCAACTTGGCGATGTGTGCTGAAATGACATGTTGCATATATACAAGGTGGCTTACTTTCCAGTTGCCTATCTCCTCTAGCTCCTTGACCACCTGGCTGGAGACAAATCCAAACTCAATCGACATCAGCAGTGTGGCAGTGGCCTCTGTACAGCCAGGGAGTGGACAACGCTGGGCTTCGAGAGGTGAGCAGTGTAACGCTCAGTCCCGCTGCTCAAACCCAAAGTCCAATGGTCGATAGGTCTTGCGCGGCTGCATCGCGAGCCAGAGCAATCCGATTTCCCAACTCAACGTCTATGATGCTCGTCGCCGATGGCGAATTACCGCAGTATGTGGCTTTTCGTTGAGGCCACGGGTCTGCTGTGGTGTCGATACAGCATACAGGGAATCGGGCAGAAAGGCTCGCGCTAAAAATTGATGTCGCAATAGAGGCAAATCAGTGCATTGACCTGGTCATCCCTGATGACCGAGAGAGTTCACGACGACTGCTGTGTACACCTTGAGCAAACAAGGCGCAATGGCTTGCCAACACACTGTGCGCACACCTGGATCAAGCAGCGATGTTTTGCAGGTCGGGACTGCCAGCTGGGCAGGAACCTCGTAATTGTGTGCTCCGCTGGAGCATTGCGAACTCTCTGGCTTTCTGCGCAAGTGGCCCTACAGTTACGGTCATATACGCATATACCGTAACAAGCTTTTTTGAGGCCAGGCCGTGGCTCGGCAACTCATAAGTTGCCTGAGCAGTCCAGGCATTGATGACCGCCAGGCAACATTCAGTTGCATACCAAACGGATTGATTCGGGTCGATGATTGGGTGCCAGACTCTTGGTTGACAGGTTCGTCACTTGTTTGCTGTTCTTTGGAAATCCCTTGCAGCCCAAAGTTGCCACGCGTTGCTGCCCAATTATCTTTACGAAAAACGCAGGTTGTCTGTAAACAAGGGATTCCATAACTTCACCGGCTCTGACAACTCATTTCGACTTTCAGGAGCCCAGCAGAGAGTGTCTATGCCCGAAATGCAGCCAGTGCCCTGGTACAAAGGCGCCAGCAAAGACGCTCATCACGCTATCACACGATCTACCACAATGAAGTATAAGCTGCAGGCCATAGATGCATACATAGACAGCAAGATGAACGTCTACTTGGATATGCGCATGAACCCGCACGACCAGTCAGGTTTCTTGCAAAGGAAGATTGAGCAATTGGCGCGCTCTCTACCTGACTCAGACGCTGACTTACTCAGAGCCCGTGGAAACTATTTCATTGAGCATATAGCTGGACTGTGCAACCAGTGGAGCCGCAAGTCAACATTCAGCACGTCTGCCTCAGCAACAGCAGCCTTCCAGGCAGATCGTGCGTTCAACTGGAGCGACGGTCTTGCCATTGTCAAACAATACCTGCTCAGAAGCACACACAAGAAACAAGGACCCCGCGCGCGCTTTGAGGCCATGCGTGAAGCTCGTCATGCAGTACAGGCTGCAATTGCTTTTCCAAAACCACCACAGTGGCAGACCGAATTGGATCAATTCATGCAGCAAGAAGCGATGCAAGGAGTCCTTGCTGATCCTGGTTACTACAGTGAAACAGCTGCAAAGGTTCTCAACACGGCGCCTCAACATAAGGTGGTGAGCCTGGCTGACAGGTATTTTTACAGCAAGATTGTCACCCCTTGGTCTGTAGCTGTCAATCAGGGACATATTGATGACAAGCTGTATGCACTACTTTCACAGTTGCGGCGCAGCCCAGAACTGCAGCAGATCGTGCAGGATCGAGCTGAGTGCTGCAAAGCTACCATGCGTTACATGCTCCGAAACCACATTGCCCAGCAGAGCCGGCATCATCACGCAGCTGAATATGCAGCAAGCTTTGTTCAGGCCGCAAACAGCAGCTCTGCATCTAGTACTGGTGCAGCAGCCACCAAGGGTGTTAGTTTTGTAGCTGTCCCTGACGGGGAGGTATGCTTTGTGAATTCACCTGATGGTGATTGCCAAATAGCTCGTAGAACTCCAGCGTGAAACTTGCCCAATTTACAGTTACATATGGTTTGAATGGTCAGCTTGTTGAACCTTTACGCTTTGACAGATTTGCATGGGATGTCATGTACATTCTTGCTTCTTGTTTCTTTGTTTTATGTGATACATGCAGCCAGAACTATGCCTGAACTTGTTTCATTGTCTGCGCCGCTTATCATTTCCAGCTGGTACCTTGAAATTTCATCAAACATCATGCATTTGTGCTTATGCTTGATTAAATTACTCTGTTGAAGTGCCGAAGAGCATGTCCTGCGAGACTCCAGAACGGTATCTGCTAGTTAACGTCTGATTGCTGTCTCAAACTCATGAGTAAACACCGACTGTGACACACAGCATGGGCTGCCAGGATTGTCAACTCAAACTCTATTCGTGTTCTTCGTGTCAATTGGGTGTCGTTATATGTATACATGTCCATTGTTACCAAAAGGTTGAAACAATTTCTATAACCAGGCGCCTCTCTTGTATTAATTTGTGTATCTAGGACAGAGTGCTGTTTTTGATACGTGCTTTGCCAAACTCTCACTTTGCAACCAAGTGAATTGGAGTCGCTGAGGCTTCAGCAAAACGCGGTAAGAGCAAGTGTAGGAGCTTAGACAACGATGAAAGCACTCAGCACCAAAAACAATTGTTAGGTCAACCTTGAAATAGGAGTCAGTGGCATTTCTGAAGTGCCGTGAGAACGCAGCAAGCAAAGTTGTGAAGCTGAAGAAAGTTGACCAGATTTTTGAGCATGCCACAGCTGAGCAGATGTACATGTTGCAACCAATTGGTACGCCATAGCAGAACCTCATGCAGGGAGCTACTCTCTGATATCAGGACTGTACATACCTGACCCTCAGGGAAGACACATATCTACTTGAACTGAATGAATGTATGGATGGATGAGTGTCCAATCTCTGAAAAGAATTGGCTGGATATTTATGCATGTCACATCTCTGCTTTATCAGATTACCAAGCAGAAATTCCCATGTACAAAAGCTGTCAGCATTCAGCGCACAAATGCTAAGAATGATTGCTTGATATCTGCTGAAACTGCTCAGCAACAACTTTCTCTTGGAACCGCAGCAGTGTTGTGCCACCTATTGAGCAGGTTTTCATCGCTGGATAGACATCAGGTTCTGAGGTAGCGCCATGCCAACTGATACAACGATTTCTGCAGCTCACCCATGAGCTGATGTCAGTCACATTTTAAAAATCTCAGCAGAGACAACAAGACAACGAACTCAAGCCTCAAAATGCAGTGACTGCAATGATGCAAATGCACACAAGTTTCTGGCCATGTGGCCAGTGTCCATGCAAAAGGGTTGCTGTATGTTGGATCTGTACGAAGCGATAGCACCAATGTGATGTGACCAATTTGCAAGCAGGGTGATTGTGATTGCTCACCCAAGCCTTCCCTGACAGACAGGTTGACCTTGATGATATCTTGCTTGCCAAGCATAAAGACATCTCCCACATAAATGTGGTTTGTGGGAACATACACACTGAACAGCTGTACATCTCCATGTACATCCTGCAATGGAAAGCAGAGAGTTGTTCAGATTGATGCGCTTGGATTTTCTGATCAACAGTCAACCTGCTGGCTATTAGTGCAGGTCATGCAGACATGCTGTGGACATTGGAGCATATGTACAGATGGCTGCTGCTGTGAGCTTGTCAAACCAAACCGCTGCTGCAGAAGTTATATTACTTAAGAGCTTTGGCCGAGCTTGGAATGCGACAAAGTGTCTGACCTGCAGCAATGTTGAGCCAGTGATGAACCCAAATGCATATTCCCCATTGCGGGGATGCCGTATGAGGACACACTCTCGGAAGGACTGTGTCGTCTCATTTGCTGGGTTCACAGCTGCACTGACTTGCTTGGCTGCTGAATAGATGTGTTTGACAAGAGGAAGCTTCTTGATGATCCACTCTCCAACTTGTAACAGTAAGCTGCCCAGCCAAGATGAAACAAAAACACCTGGATGACACATCTCATGCACAAGCACACACGGACACAATGACTACTGACAAAGTTTGCACAGAGCAATTTATCATGAGCAATCATCCATAGGGTGACATCGTTATTTTAAGCTAAGATAAAGCTAAAGCAAAAACAGCTGAAGGACTCATGCGTTCAGGAACATGTTGGCTGGCAAGATGTATGCCGCACACGGACACACGGACACAATGACTACTGACAAAGTTTGCATAGAGCAATTATCCATGAGCAATCATCCATAGGGTGACATCGTTGTTTTAAGCTCAGGTAAAGCTAAAGCAAAAACAGCTGAAGGACTCATGCATTCAGGAACATGTTGGCTGGCAAGATGTATGCCGCCGTGCATGCATGCACGCATCAAATGACAGATCATGGCTCAAGACCTGCTGAAATACTTGTCATGGAATGCTTAAGCATAAGCAGTGTGTTGGTGTGCAGTGTAAAGATGTGTGCATTACCTGTGCAAAAGATGAAAGCCATGGAGGTAACAAAGCCAAGTCCGAAAACGTGGAACCCAAAAAGAGCTTCATAAACTGGCTGCAGCAGCACCAGTGTATGTCTTGAGGGATCCATTGTGAGTTCTTGCTTACATGCCTGGCATGCAAGCTGCTGAGACCTTGTCAAAGGCAGATAGTGTGTCATTATCTCACCGAAAAGAAGTTGTCAAAGAAGGTCAAGAACCACCAGGTGACATAAACTGTCACGACCAGAGGGAACAACACTGCACTGCAGTGAGCACAGAATTTGGTTTGCTTTGCCTGCATACTGCTGCAGCATGTCTGACTGCTGAAGCAGCTCTGCACACAAGCCTACCAGCCACTTAGAAAACGTCGTGATACCCAACTAGAGGTGACTGCTGATGCCACCTGGAAGCAACAGAGATAGTAACTATCAGGTCCAGCTGTCGCCAAATAATGCCGGCTTTGGTCAGGCAGGTCATCTATTACCGAGTTAGGTGCTGTACAAAAGAAAAGTAAACGGCTTCGAGCTGTTATTATCACCTCTTTGGACGTCGAATGTCCATGCCTTGGGGACTTCGATTTGGGACTGTCCTCCCCCGTGGTGATTTCAACCAGACTGTCTTCAGGGTTCAGGGGCTGTATCTCCTCTTCACTTTTGCCCATGCCGATTGGCCAGAAGTTTGTTGGGGACCTCTTGCGCTCAACCTTTCGTTCCAGCCTGATGAAGAAAGCTGTGATGCCGGCTCCCACGTGTCGTCTCACCGTGCTACGACATCGCTTTCACCGGGTGATCCTAGACCTAACTGTGATCGGAGCTTTTCAGTCTCGCGTAAGTCGCAGCACAAAGATAAACCGGACAACTGCGTCCGCGAACTTAGCAGTCTAGAAGCAAAGCCATGTAAATGAGCCTTTGACGGGATACGCTGTGCCGCATGCAAGTCAATTACAGGCTCAGTCCTGCCTTGGTCACTTGTTGCTGAGACCAAAATTGCCGTTCCTCTTCTTGCAAGGGTCTGTATATCTCTTGCACTCTGCATTCTGCTCTGCACTGGAGGGTCTATCAAGCCTAGTGCTGGCTAACAGATATATTTGCAAACTCTTGTGGTCTGCAGATATATTCTGATTGTCTCGCTTGCGCACGACAGGACAGACTATTTGTGGCACCGTATGACGTCCCTCAGCAGCAAGCAAGCTGTTTGTCGCACCCACACTTCGTCTGTGCTGACAATCAGACGGCCTTTGCGAACTTCTGGACACAGCTGTTCATTGCTCTCGCACACGGAACGTCACAGGTGCAGACGTGCCTCCGGCACCAGAAGTGTGCAAGTGCCTGCCGCTCGGCAAAGCGTACAGCCCTCCACATCTCAGCTGGCAGTCAAAGCATCCTCACAACAGCAGCCTTTCTTCTTGCTGAGGAGTCAGCTGGCCAACAAGCAAGTTGTCACACGGACCGATGGGCGCATATTGGGTGTTGTGGACTACTTGATAGCAGACCCTAACACCTGCATGGTGGTTGCTTTGAGCCTCAAAGAGCCACCTTCAAGTGATGCTTTGCCTGGAGATGCACCCAAGCAGATTGGGCTCATGAACTTGAAGCAGATATCAGACGTACTGCTGGTGCATGACGATCGCGTACTGCTGCAACAGCAGCTCACTGTCGGGCTTGGGTATGTCAAGATGGTTGGTACAGTTGTCAAGACAGCTGATGGCAAGGTCGTCGGCAAGGTAATGCCAGCATGACACCAGCATCATCCTGAGCCCACTCTGCAAAAGTCACAACCCCACACATTCTGCTGCCAAACCTGCTTTGGATGAACAAATCCACGTGTGATGCCATGTATTGCATCTGCACATGATGCGACACAGTAGGGCATGGGAACAGCTAGTTTGACAGGGGCTTCCGTGCTGTGTGTATGCTTAGTTGCAATGTTTGCATCTGTTGTACAGGTACGGGACTTTGAGTTCAGTCCTGATGATGGCAGAATAGCAAGTCTGGTCATTGATGCCCTAGGCATCCCTGCACTGCCAGTAAAGCTGCTGGGCTGCTCAGCAGTGAAGATTCAGCTGGTGCAGAACATCACATGGAACTGCATAACCCTCGGTCCTGGCTTAGAGGCTTACATACAAAAGCTGACCACTGGGCTCTTTGACAATGCTGTCAATGTTCTCAGGGTGAGCCAGCTCTTGGCTCTACATGTCATGTCGTCTGACATGTCACACCTCCATCTCAAGCATGCTGTATGCCAGCAAATATATATTAATGTGCTGCAAACTGCATACAAGAGCTGCATCCCGCCTCTGCATTCCAAACATGGTTTGTCAATGCAAGTGACTGCAGCAGTTGAAAGCACACACAGCCACAGTCATCAAGCATGCTGTCAAAGACACCCACCTGTGATGGTTGCTGTGAGATGGCTGCTGCTCATCAACAACCAACACAGCGTCATCTGAGATCACCTGAGAAGTTTGCATGCAGAGCTGTGCGGTCTGCTGCTGTGCCATATGCAATTTCTGACTCTGCCTGCCTTGCTATGCATGATGAGAGTTTGCTGTCAACAACCAATGCACGGCACTAGGGTGATTCATCATTTATTCTTTACACATGTGTCTTCCAGTAGGGTCGCATGCATACGTTTCTCAGTGGCTCCCTGTATGAGGTCCTGTGTTGGCATCAGAGTGACGCACCTTGCAAACAGGGCACTGTTGGCTGCAGATGGCACAGCAGTATACAGCTTTTGCAGAGCCTGATGATACTGGCTCTCGTGATGATCCAGGCTATGTACAGTGGTATCTGGATTATGGGAAAGCATATCAGCAGGCAGATCCTGGAAGGGTGAGCCATGCCTCTAGCGTGAAATCATTTCATGTCTCGCCTGCATGTTGCAAGTATGCATGCAATATGGTACATCCTGTAGTAGTACAGAATCTGCTACCAGCACTTACCTCACTGCGTTCTTTGCTGCAGAAACTGGCAGTCCCTTCAGACAGAGCAATCCAAAGCGCCCTGCAAGCCCGACAGGCGCAACAGCCGCAGGCTCTGCCCCCAGGCCGCCAGCCTAGCTACGCCTCCCAGCTTCAACCACAGCTGCAGTCACAGCAGCCAGAGCCAGTCCCACGGCCTGACCCTCAACAAGGCCAGAACCAGCAAAGGCAACAGCCCCAGGGGGGGTCATATCAGCAGCAAATGCCTTCACAGTCTGCAGGCTGGGATCAAAGGCAACAGTCACTGCCACAGCAGCAGGATCCACAGCTGGGCCAGCAGCCACCTCCAAGCTGGCAGCAGCAGCCACAGCCACCACAGCCGGCAGCCTCCCAACAGCTGCTGCAGCAGGCCCCACCTCCACGGCCGCAGTATGAGTGGCAATCACAGCTGCCACAGCAGCAGCAGCAGCAGCAGCAGTCAGGGCAGCTGCCACGACGTGACAGCAGTCGTACATCAAGGTATGCTGGTCAGGGGCCAGACCAGCAGTCACCTGCTACTGACTTCTACGCAAGCTCTCCAAGCAAGCTTGAGCAGCAGCGGCGGTCTGCATCCAGGTCTGGGGCGGCCATCACAGAGCCCAGGCCTGACCCTCGCAGGCGTAAACCAGGCACCTCGCCGTCAACACCAACTGCTTTCCAGCAAGCCCAAGCAGCAGCGGCCGCTGAGACATCCAATCAGTCTCGTGGACCTGGCGCTTCTGGTATTCAATATCCAGCGCAGCAAAGAAACAGCAGTCAGAGCTCGTATAGCGAACCGATGCAAACAGCAGGAACACTAGAGAATAGGTATGATAGCTCTGGGAACAGTGTGCAACCCCGCAATGGCAGTCAGGGTCTGCAAGGCCGGACAGTTCAGCCTGAGAATCAGCAGGAAGGTCCTCAGAATGTGGCTGCTCAAAGGCAACCACGTGCCTCAGAAAGGCAGCAGCCAGGCTCTCAAGGCAGCAGTGCTGTGCCAGCTGAGCAGTCTTTTGAAAGTTGGGCTCATTTGTCAAATACAAATTCAAGTGGGGCTGTATCTGTCACGACTGATGGCTTCCTTGATGCTGCTTAAAACTACCCAGCGATGTTGCTACCGTTCCTGCCTGCTGTCTTTTGTGTGCTTGTTGACTATTTCAGTTTGACTGGATGCTGTTTGTGACCCTACCTGGGCAGCTTTACAGCTGCATCCATGCCCTACAAGTTATATGAGTCAAAAGTTGGCTCAAACCGCGCTGTACACCCCTTCATGATACACATCTTTGGTGACTGCCTCTGCACACACATGCACCTGATTGTCTGGCTCATTCATCTAGATTTGCAGCCATGGTGACATTTCAGCAAGCGTTGTTGAATGTGTAGGAGCCTAGCCGGAATCTGCCTTGAACATAGGCAGAATGCTAGCCAATGTGCTAGCTATTAGTCGCATCCTTCAGCAATGTTTGATGTCAGCTCTATTTGATGCCAGCTCATGATGAACGCTGGCAAGAACGTTTATGTGTGCAGCTGCATACAAAATCAGTTTGCCTGCAAACATCTGCGTGGGTGTTAAGCTGCCTCATAATGCTTCAAAACATTGTCTTAACACACGCAAGGTGCCTAAAGAGTGGCAAGTGTACCATTATGATGCTTTGATGAAAACTTGCCCTCAGTGCAGATCTGTGTTTGCAAGTACACGCGCATTCCAGGACAGGTATGACACGTCACCACGTTGGCGGGGAAATCGCCACTGCACAATGAAAAACACACAGCCACACAAAAAGCTGATGCCTCCAACTACAATGTACGCAATTCCCAGAAAGTCATTCCTGCCGCCAAGCCACGAAGTCGTGCTGAGAACAACCTTCTTTTTCCCGTCAAATCTATAAGTGTTATAGCGGTTTGCGATGGCAATTGTCACTGCAGTGCCTTTTGGCAGGTCTGTGTCAATACGACCCCACAGCTTCCTGAAGTTGGACAGAGCTGCTGTGCGCATCCACACTATGAAATGCTCATCTGCATTGAGTGCTCCTGCATGAACAGCCAGCCAGCTGTAAGCTTGGCATGCCACCACACACGTTAAGTTCACATGACCTATTGCACAAGCAACCAGGTGGCACCCCAATTCAGCCTGCCAACATGGGTCATACTCAAAGCCTGTCATACTCAACTTATGGAGGCCCTGCAGCTTGCACGGCAGCAAGGCCAACATCCACTAAAAAGTTGTACTTGAAAGTGAACATGCATGAAATGCCTCCAGTCAAAGGTGTTCGTATTGCAAGTGTCAGGGAGGTGCAAGCTGCCCATGTGCACATCTGCATGATGACTGATATTTTCAAGCAGAGTCCCATGACGCAAGCGTGTTGATGATACATCTGGTGTCAACCCCCAATATACCTCTTGCGCATCACTGCTCAAATGTTTGTTGTATACCTGTGATGGTGTTACCACCTCTATACGCTGCATACTCCTGCAGGTTGAAGTACTCAGCATCCTGGGAGCCAAACTTATGCTTGATGTCGCTCTTCCAAGCAATGCCTGTCTCATCAACTGCAACTGGCGTGACTGTGCCAGCAATGTCAGCTGTCACCTGCATACAACCCACAGTCACTCAGCCGTCACCTACATCAAACCTACAGTCCCTCAAACGTCACCTGCCTACCACCCGCAGTCACTCAGCTGTCACCTGCATACAGCTCTTAGTCACTCACCTGTCACCTGCATACAGCTCTTAGTCACTCAGCTGTCACCTGCATACAGCTCTTAGTCACTCAGCTGTCACCTGCATACAACAGGCAATCACAAGGACATGGGATGGGCTGCACATGGGCATGGACAGGCAAATCTGCTGTTGCAGCTTGGCGGTGACCCTGTAGGTAAGGGATGGCACATGCGCACAGCTGATGACAAGTACAGCAGCGCATGCTTGCCAAGCACACGCTATAATACGGTCCAGACTGAATGCATTATGGGCCGGGGCTTGGCTGGAGCTTCCAGAGCGTCCACCGCAGGCAGACGCATCCAAGTGTTGCTTGATGCTGCTCTTGCAGCGTCTCACATCATGACCCGATCAAGACATCATGCGCTGTGCTTGCAGGTGGTCTGGACTTGGTATGTGTGCATTGCATGCTTACTGGTTGCTGTGTTCTTCATTGAACATAGGCATCACCCTCAACGCTGTGCAAAGAGCATGCTGTTGGCACGAAAACTTTTTTCAGGCCAGCTTGTGATGCGATCAGCATGCACATGTGACAAATATTTGCTTCAAATACTCAAGCATACTACACAAGATGTGTGTCAGCATGACATACCGCATAGGAGTCGTTGAAGTATGACCAGGCTATGAGGCCACAGGGCATTATCAGCTTTGAGGGATCAGGCTGCAGCACCTGCTCTGGATCACAATCTGATGTGGAGCTCAGATTGTCACCCGTACCCCTCAGCTGAGAATCACTCCTACTCTTCACGTACCTACAAGTACCACACAACAGCACATGGATGCATGTGGCAATGCTGCCAAAGCAAAGCTAGCTGCAGCGGTCTGCATCACATCTGCCTTAAATAGCAGTCTGGAATGAAGCTCAGATGCCTCTGAGCTGCGTATCATATCTACGGCTTCTCCCACCTGCAGGCATCGATGCAAGCACATGCTGACACTGCTACGGCAACAGCTGAGGCTATCAGCTATTACTGGGCTGACAATGTCACCAGCACTCCATTGCTGAAGCCTGTTGGTAGCTAGCCCGTCAACGGAGTCTGGTTCTAAAGTGACTGGATTGCTGAGCTTCCCAAGCTTCGCGGCCTGTTGCTGGTGATGCAAATCACACAAGATGTCCCTGAGGTCTAGCAACGCTGATTCATGCTTTAGGCATCTTCAAGATTTGTGGGAACAAAGCCGTCTTATAAAAAGTGCGTCATAAGCAGCTGCATGGTGACACCCAGCCAGGATCAGGTGCGCATGGAGCAGGTTGTACCTGAGGCTTGTGGACACTGCTCATCATATATTTGATGGTGTTAGACTATGCTGTATGCAGAAAGGTAGAGCCCGCAGCAGACACAGTCATCATGCACAATTCATTGCCAGCTTCAAGCTACTTTTGTGATGCTGTGATGAGTACTCGCCAGCAACATGCTTCCATTGATGGTAAAGTACAACATCTCAAACGTGACCCACTCATAAGTGCTGCAGGCCGAAAGATGCTGACAAACACATTGCAAGAGTTGAGGCAGCTGAGAAGGTTACCTTCTGTGATTCTGATAGTAGTTGTCAAGCTCATAGTACAGGTAGATGGGCGGCTTCATATGCCTAGGTGCTGTCAGAGTCACATCACAAGTCGTGCCAACACCTTCCAGCTGCAGCAGTGGTGTGATGTTAGATGACATTTGCAAGCAAATGCTCAGGCGTGTCATGCTTGTGACTGACCTGCACAAGATTAATGTCTCGCTGCTGATGAGTGTCGCCAGAAATGCATGTATCATCATATCGAGCAGAGACCTCAACAACCTGCAATGAGAGCTGCTTGACGCCTATTCTTAATGATAGAAAGACAGTGTCAGAAGCGTTGCGGTTCTTACTCCAGCTGATGCTGCTAAGCAGGCAGCGCCTAGTGGGATGAAGACAATGGCAATGCCAAAAAAGACAGCGGCGACCTACACAGCTTGACACATTTGAGAGTCAAGGGCAAGAACGCTCTGCTGGCCAGACCTTGAAACGCTGCCTACCCAAACAGGTGTCAACAAGGGCTTCAAGGCTGGCAGGTCTTGCTGTGTGAATTTGGAATCTGCACGCACCACGCGATGTTGTTCCTTCAGTTGCCGTGCAGATGTGAGCTGCCTTTTGTTGCCATAGCTTTCTACTTTTGGGCTCCCTTGTGGTCTTCTGCTCCGGAACAGGAGTTGCCACAGACGCCATTGATGTAGTCACGGTGTTGGCGTGCACCGGCAGACGCACATGACACGTGGACTTCAAGAAGCCTGGATGGAATCGCCCAGAGACAAGTAACGCGACCAAAGATGAGTTTGCTCACAAAGAGCAACTCTTACAGCGTAAGACTGTGTAAGACAAGTTGTGAACCGTAACCTAGACTCGAGTCGACGTGACATCAAGTCAAAGGAAACTTCTATTGCTCACAAACGAGGCGCCTGCCGACATATGTCACGGCAGTGCGCGATTGATTTCTTGTGTTGGTAGTGTTTTGCACACTGTTCAGACGTATCGGCCGAGGCTGAGCCGCATGGATAAATAGCAGAGATCGAGGCTACATGCATACTTCGAGCATGCACTGTAGAAGATTGGCCGCTGCTATGTGGCGGTGGCCACAAGCGAGCCTTGGCACCGTACAAGCTGCAGGCAACACTGCATCACATCGTGGTCCTCTGCGCTGCTTCTCCCAGGAGAGTGGGGGCAGTGACGATAGCAGTCTCGCATCTCGGATATGGCGCAGGTTGGTTGGCTGCAGACATACTTCGTACAATCTGATGCCTGAGTTTCCAGGGCACTCATGGACCTGGCTTGATTGCAGTGTGGCGGGTCAGGGTGTCGAGGCTGCACAGAATGATCCAGCTGCAGGAGCTTTGGTACCCTCAACCCCAGAGCAGAGGAATCGTGAGGCAAGGTTCATGTCACAACAACAGTCCATTCTCTAGCCAGCACCAAGGTCTGCAGCATGCACTCCGTTGCAGTTGTAAGTTAGCAGCTACGTGCAGGTGTTTGCAGTTGCACTGCAAAGAAGGCCCTTATTTCCTGGTAGCTTGCAGCCTGTAACGGTGCATGATCCAAAGCTGATAGATGAAATTTTGGAGCTCAAGCGAAGCGGGTGAGGATGTACAGCACAAATCTGACCCAGTATGCATTTCACATTCTGTGCATGGCTCTGCAGCCTCTGCTTTTTCAATCATCCAAGCATGCCTGTAGCATGCCATTGCCACTCTGACTACAGCAGACCTGCCCCAGTGTTCCATTCTGTACTGCCCTTGCAATGACTTGAAGTTTGCACTGGTTTTGCAGTGCACGCAAATGGCTTGACACACCACATCTATGTGATTTGAACAGGGCACAAGCATATGTGATTTGAACAGGGCACAAGCATATGTTGGAGCTTTCATGTGGAGGCCCAAAGGTGAAGAGGGCATGTCAGCTGCTGAGTCAGCTGGTTCTGAGTCATCCTCTAGCTCAGCCGCGTCAGATTTTCCATCGACCTCCTCATATGCATCAGACCAACAGCCAGCCAGCACATCATCAGCAGTACCTGCAGCAGATGCTGACTCAGCATCATCAGACCCTTCTTCTTCTGAGGCTGCAGGCAGCAGCCCTGGGGCAGACACAGCTGCTGGCCCCTCTGGTCAAAATTCTGACTCGGAGTTTGGGGGTTTGACCAGCGATCAACAGCTCTGTGAAGTGGGTACTTTTGCGCAAGTGCACACAATCGTTCCTATCGACCCCAAGAGGGCACAGCTACTGCTGCTGGGTCATAGACGGCTGAAACGCACTAAGCAGGTGATACTTCAGTCTTGTGTTGGTGGTATGTCAAGCACTGCCCCTGAAAATTGCAAGATCCCAGCATTGTTGCCCTTAGGATCTGCCCTTGCACCAAGAATGCAATGTGTGGCAGGTTGTGCAAGGGTTAGGCTCAGCAGCTGCTTTGCTTGCATTGTCATGTGCTGCACCATGTATGGTTCAGATTGTTTCACAAGAGCAACTGATGCCAAATCAGTGTGATTGCAGCAATCTGTGTCAGGATTCCCTAGCACAGCTGTCTCCTTTACATCACATTAGACTTGGCCAGCCTCCCTGATAGCCTCAAATATAAGGATAGCCTTAATATTAAGGATAGCCTCAAAAACAAGGCAAATGGATACAACATTACACTGCCTGGGTGAAAAACATTGCATTGCAGCAGCTCTGTGCAGCCTGAAGCCTCTTTTATGGCTCTCTCAAAGCAGTATATGTAAATCAAGGATATATGTACTGCAACGTATATTGTATGCGTACATTTGGAGTACCTTACCTTTGGTATATATATGCATAACAGGTATATGCAAACATGTATGTGTATAAAATGTATGTATAATAAACATACATGAACAATACTTTCACACTGCAGCAAGTGCAGCAACTTCAACAAGACCATGGGAACTCACATACGTACAGACTGCACAATCACTGCCTGGTCACTGGCCATCTTGACCTGGTCTGGTATGCATGTTGCAGGTCCAAAAGCGGCCGCTCAAGGTCGCAGTGGAGCACCTAAAAGATCTGCCCTACAACACCAACGATGACATAGTCAAAGCCACAAACATGGAGCTTGTGGCCACACTGAAGGACCTGCTTGCTCAGCACCCCATCTACCGAGAGCAGCTGCAGAGCTCCTTTCAGTTTGGCAGTGACTTCCAAGACTTGAGCCGGCTATCTGATATGGCAGCTGCCCTCACCAGCGCCCAGGAGACTGATCTGCAAAGCGTTCTAGCAGAATTGAGCATTCCTGACAGGTACGCAGAGTCGCAACGGTGTTCTAGCAGAGTATTCCTTCTGACAGGTATGCAGGGTGCTGGTCGCAACAGCCTATCTAGCTTTTGTACACGCTGTACAGGTAGAGTGTTCTGACAGCATTCCTGACAGCATTCCTGGCAGCATCCTGACAGCATTCCTGACAGCATCCTGACAGCATTCCTGACAGCATTCCTGACAGCATTCCTGACAGCATTCCTGACAGCATCCTGACAGGTTCCTGACAGGCATGTGTGCAGAGTGTTGGCCACAACAGTGTAGTTACATTCTGTACTGGCTGTACGCAAATTGAACATGTTCCCTAGGCACTGCCATGATGTGTACGTCAACTGGAGACCTGGGCAAAGTGTAGACATGAGAGGAACTCAGAACGCAATGTAAACTGCAGACAAATACCACAGGTTCTCATGCAGTGTCAAAGCGCCTGGGATCTGTTGATGTTTAAGTTCGTAATCAAGGCCAATGCTTGCCTGTGACAGGTCTCAGCACCCATGACTGTGAGCTATTCCTAAAACAAGATGTTTCCTAAAACATCTCCACAATGTAGAAACACGTTTTTACTGTCCCCAGGCATTTCATCCCAGGCGTTCTGAATTTAGATTTCCACTGTAGGATGGACCCTTCTGTAAAAATATAGACGTTTCGGGATTGAGAAGAGCTTTCTGTTCAGGGCCAATGCAGTGCTGCTGCTGTTGAAGAAAGAGATCGAGTTGTGCAAGCTGCAAGCTGACATAGGCAAGAGGGTAGAGGAGAAGATCAGCAAGGACCAGCGGCGCTACCTGCTCATGGAGCAGCTGAAGAGCATAAAGAAAGAGCTGGGGATGGAGCGTGATGACAAATCAGCCATGGTGCAGAAGTGAGCCTCTGCAGCGCTGTTCAAATTCGCAGTTCGAATGTTCAAACTTGTGTGCAGCACCATGGCAGACTCTACAGTGATGTGGTCATAGCACGGCATAGGCCTGTGATGATGCAAGCTTCTGTTTGTTGAAAGTCAGGCCCTTGTACAGCTCCAAGCTGATGCCAGGGCTCACTCTCAGTCAAACAAAAGCTTGTATCATGGCACGGCTGTGTTGTGACATGACCACAGAAGCACAGAGTGTGTCGTGTTTTGCGCAAGGTTGCACTGCAGACCTCCACATGCACACAAGACCACATGCACAGAAGGGTGTCATGTGCACACTGAACATGCTGCAATGCACACAGGCAACAATGTTTTCACTGCGGCAGCCATCATGCCTGCTTGTGACTAGTATGGTCGACACAGGTTTGGTATCATCATCATTGTCATTGCTATTTATATATTGTTCTTGTTACTGTTACTGTTACCATTACTGTTACTGATACTGTTCCTGTGTTTGTCGTAACAGTAACAGTAACGGTAACAGTAATATTGTTATTGTCATTGTCACTGTTACTGTTATTGTATTTGTGTTGTTGTGCGGCACAGGTTTGCAGACAGGCTAGAGCCGCATAAGGACCGCATTCCTGAGGAAGCTCGCCGAGTGATCGAGGAGGAGATGGCCAAGCTCTCAGGGCTGGAGTCAGCCAGCAGTGAGTTCAATGTCACACGCAATTACCTGGACTGGTTGACAGCCATTCCCTGGGGTCACTACACACAGGAGCGGCTGGACATTCAACATGCTCAAAAGGTGATGATGCCTGACAAAGTGTGAGCTGCATTGACATCCACAACTCTGTGACGTCCTGTGTGTGGACGCATAGTGTTGTTTGCTGCTGGTTTTGGTACCTTGCAACCAAGTGCACTTGAAAGTTAGGGCCGATCGCTGTTTGAGGCCTAGACCACCCTAAGTTGGTCAGGGTAACCTGCAAAAAAGCGCATGTCAAGACTGCTGATCAACAAACAATACTGCTTTAAGGTGACTGATGCAGTAGACACTTGCGGTGTCTGTGGAACCCTGTTTCGAAAGCCATCATACTGTAAATCAAGCATTTAAGCGTAGGCCCCAGAGCCAGACTGAAAACCTGCCTTGACAGATGGAGCAACAATCCCAACCCATAGACTGTGGTTGCAGGTGCTGGATCAGGATCATTATGGTCTGGAAGATGTGAAGGACAGGATTCTGGAGTTCATTGCAGTGGGGCGGCTGAGAGGTAGCACCCAGGGCAAGATCCTGTGCCTGGTGGGTCCCCCCGGGGTGGGTAAAACCAGTGTGGGGCGCAGCATTGCCGGAGCCTTGGAGAGGAAGTATTACCGCTTCAGTGTTGGCGGTCTCAGTGACGTGGCTGAAATTAAAGGTGACTTTCCTGGCCTTCTCCCTGTCTTTTTAACTCTTGCACAGTATATGTACTATAGACTTAATTAAGCATCGTGCAGTATTAACCAGTGCTACAAATTCTCAGTGAATTTGAGAAATCTGGATTATGGCAGTGCTGTCACATGTTGTGCTGTAACACTGTCAAGATCAAGTCCAACTTACGCATGTTCAGAGCAGAGCGTATATGCATGTACATGAGACATCATAAGCGTTACGTGGTACCGCCAGCAGATCTGTGCTGAACACTGACACCATTGACATTCTTGACATCAGCATGTGAGTCTGCAGCCTATGACTCTTGTGCACAGATTGTCCCAGGACAGCTCTCAAGGTCTGGCTTGGCAGCATAATGCACTATGAGGCATGCAACTGTGATCAACATGTGTTGACGCTCATCTTGTCATATTAGCGCTGCATAGCCAGTCAAGGTGTTACGATACGTAAGACATGTAACGTTTCCAGCCATCCAAAATCCCTTCTGTGAACATTTGTAGCCAGTGAGGGCATGCACATGGCCCCTGCAGATATCGTCCGCATGCACATGGCTGACTAAGGCCCCTTGCGACCCCCAAGGGGACCTCCCTAGGGTCTTTTCAGGAGTCAGATCTCTC
>JAABUP010002996.1_pt1 | contig 30805 bp, 46 predicted proteins | sample 5559201 | NCBI WGS metagenome assembly JAABUP01 (sample SAMN10711887, study PRJNA513373) | rock metagenome | isolation source: Antarctica rocks | place: Antarctica | reverse complement strand
ACAACCCCACACCTCTTGTTCAGCAATGAGGCCTTAATCTTAACCATGACTCAGCAGTGCCGTACCTCTTGCTCATCGTCTCCTATGTGGTGAGGGCCCATGCCCATCGCCATGTACTTGTCAAAGAGCTGCTGCTCGTTCTGCAGCCTGTTCTCTTCTTCATATGAACGCAGGAGAGCAGGTGCAAGATTGGCAGCTAGACCTGCAGAGTGTCAGCAAGAGTTCTTGGCAAAGAATTGCAACATATAGGTACCTTAATGCCATAATTACTGTACCATATGCAATGCTACGTCATTCTGTATCCAGTGGTGTATGAAGGCACATGAGTGGGGTAGTAAGGAAGCTGGCTAAGCAGCTGGCTAGCTGACTAGACAAACCAACCTTATTTTATGATCTGAATGAAGCTGTCTTGTGACTTTGCTGTTGGAAAACAGTCAGATTATCAGGGTTGAAGACTGCACCTGCACTGGCTGCAATGAGAAAGCTCCAGAAGGCTGACTCAGCACTCAGCAGGGCAGGTGCTTGCAAGCCCAGAAGGGGGGCAACCCCCCAGCTGACCAGGGCCGCTGCCCCGCCCACCCCTGCTGCTGCAGTCAGCTGCGCTCGCATGGAGTCATAGTGCCGCTCTGCTGCAACTATGCCCTCACCTAGGGCAGCATGACACACTCTTTCTTGTCTTCTCTCTTTTGATCCAAGACAGTGTGGTGCACTTCTGACCATGCATACTCAGACCTTACTGGCACTGCACAGCTGATTCTGGCTCAGAAGTGTTTTGGAAACAGTGAGGGTGGTGAGCATACTTGTGCATGCCACTGAAACTGATCAGGCTTCTGTACAACTTAAGGACTTGCATGCCACATGACTGCTTTAATTGGAACAAAGTTGAACAAGGCAGCCAGCATGGCAAAGCACAGCACCGCACCACACAGCACACCAGCTCACCCATGCCGGAAATCACAGCCTGAAACCTTTCAGGTGTTCTCTCTCCATGGGCGTTGAAACGTGACCCAAAGTTGTAGTCGACCACATATGCTGGTAGGTACACAATACGCGCCCGCCGCCGCAGAGTGGTGATACGCAGCTTCACATCTCGTACCCCGGCCACTTGTGGGTCCTTGAGTAGCTTCTCTGTGGCGTCAGCTACCTGCAGCTGAGCCTTCAGATCAAATCTTGCACCCAAATTGGAGCTTGTGAGCTGCTGATTGCTGCGCAAAATGAGCTGCCCGGTACATCACTGTAGTAATGGGAGAGCACTTGGTTTCACCTGCTTTGCTTGGTGTTCATGCACATTGCAACAACTGCTTTTGCAACAGACACATGCTGAATGAGCTTAGACTTGGCAGCTGTATGTGCTATAGCCAGTTGTGGCTCTGACATTGTTAGAGTACCCACCTCGCTTTGTCTGATATTCCGGAAGGCAAGCTCCCAGGCCACAGCCTGCCGCATGGAGGGGGGGTGCACACTCACCCCAGCATCCCCCTTTCCCACATCCGCCTCCTGAGTCTCAGCTTCATCTCGGCTGAGTGATCGAGCTCGGCTCAGCATGCCCGGCAGCTTCACTACATGTGTCAAGTCTCTGCGGTAGTTGTACGATGCATACACCTGCATCCAGCAAGTCCTGCTCAACAAAATTGGGTATCCGCAGAGACTCAAGTGCTGAATTTGGTTGAGGCACTGCACTGCTTCGTTCCGCTGTGTGCATGTTGGACATGACATTTTGCAGCAAAGCTCAGCAAAGATGTAGAGATTGTGGACTTTGAAAACACGATTGTGCCTCAAGCAACAAGCAATGTGAGCTTATGCGGGCCAGCAGATACACAGGCACAGTCAAGACTTGCCTGCATGGCTGACAAGGTCCATGGGTACTCTCTGTAAGGAATTGTCTTCCAGTCTGTGTCTCGCCACACCAGCTCCTCATCAGACTTGCTGTCATCAGTTCCATGCAGACCTATCTGCACACCTCATCAGCTGTTTAATTTGCCCGCTATTTGGATTGGAACCATGTGGATGCTGACACATGGTGCAACTTGCAGGACAGTTGTACAGCTGTGAAGAGACACACAGTGTTTCCAGATGCATTGCATGGGTGTGTGAACAGCTTTGATGCAAGGTCAGGGTCAAGTGCTATGCTGCAGCTCTATACCTGTGCTGCATATTCTATTTTGATAGCTGCTTCAAAGAGCCAGAATGGCAGTAGCACTGGACGCATCTCTGCGCCAGCCTTCTGCAAGACACGCCGCGGAGACAGCCATTTCTCAGCGTGCCACTGCTCAAACTTATCCTTAGCCTGCAAGGTGACGGCACTGCCATCAACAATATAGGCAGCTTTGGATGCCAACACTGCTTCCTGAAGCTTTGTCAGTAGCAGACGCACAGCAGATGTTGTGACATTCGTGCAGATCAACCTACAGCTTGTAGTGAAATCTGAAATGGCACAACTCTGGGCTTGATGGCTCCTCGTTGAAATCCTGCATTAAAAACAGGCTTGTAGGCTACTTCAGCAAGCATGGAAAGGTTGATCAGCGTCGTTTGACTGAGTGAAGACAACCTCAAGGGAAGCGTTATTAAACACCCACCTTGCAAGTGCGCAGCGGAGGATCCTTGCGCCTTGCAGTGTACAGCCCTGCTGCCTTGGAGAGCTGTCAAAGCAGCTTGCACGGAGATGAGCGCTTGGAAACGGCGGTCGGTGCGCATCGCTGTGCGTGAGCTGCAGCCATCGGCTCAGCACCAGGACACAAGTCCGGACATCAACCTTTATCAGCGTGCAGGCATCCCTGCTGTCTTAACGTCGTTCGTGGTTGATCAACTCGAGGGACACCTGGGCCAAAGCTGGCTACGCGCAGTTTGCCTCTGCCGCCGATTCAACATGCGCTGTGCGAGGGTAAATGGCACAGAACTCGTTCATGCAGTCGAAGCGCGAACCATAAAAAGTCGCAGCTTGCCACTTTGAGCCAGATGTGCCATCGCACGTGCGGCAATGTCGAATTCGTGGCGAACGTAATTTGGCAATTTCGCCACAATTAAATTGTGTGGTAAGGCTCTGGAAGCGTCTCGGAAGGGATTGGAGCCTCGGCCTGCACGACAGGCAGCTTGGTCCATCTTAACATGTACACAAGTGAAAGAACTGCTTGACAAGTCGTTCGTCAAGTCGCAGTTGTTGTCTGGCCGGCTGTGTCACGATGCCAGAGTCGGTTTATTGCCACGCCTGCATGGCCACAACCTCTTCAGAAGCCCGATACAGCAATGCGGGTGACAGAGTTTGTCCAGCCTGCGAAAGCGATTTTGTCGAGATAACAGAGGTGCCTGCTACACAAAGGCAACCTGCGGTGAGAAATTTTGTGCCTGAGGTTTAAGCTCTGCCATTGCCAAAACGTGGCACAGACTTCCTTACCTTTTCTGATTGATGCTTATACAATTTCCTTGGTAATGCAGCAAAATGCACGAGCAGGCAGGCACCGTCCTGCAAACATGGCTCAAGGACCAGGGCGCAATCATGGCTTTCATCGCCACTTCACCACTCCTGGTGGTCACAATGTGCATTTGCATGTTGTCACATCCATGGGTGGCCTGCCTGGACCTTTGGAGAGCTTGCTGACCAATGCAGAGCCAGCTGACCTTGCTGCTTTGCTGCAAAACATGCAAGGGGTCAACCTGAGACCATTTAGCCTTCCACCGTGAGTGTGCTGTTCATTTTGGCTGCAACTGTGAAACAGGCTGCAACTGTGCAACAACACCATCATCTGATCAAAGCTGTTGTGGCCTCAGGAATGAGGCTCTTGACCTTTCTTTGTCACTGCTGCTGAAGATGAGGCTCTGGCTTGCAGGGGTGTGTCACCAGCTGACTATGGTCCCAATGGCGGAGCGGCTTTTGATGATCTGATGTTACAGCTTATGGAAGCTCATCAGCCTCAGGCATCACCCACGTCTAGAGATACTTTGTCTGCCCTGCCACGTCGCAAGGTCAGACCAGCTGGTGCTGTCCCAGAGGGCTTTAGCAATACACCCAGTGACCAGCCTGCAGCTTGTGCCTGTGGAGAGCCATGCTCTGTCTGCCATGATGGCATGGAGGAGGGGCTTGAAGTGGTGGAGCTGCCCTGCCACCACTGCTATCATGAAGACTGCATCACAGCTTGGCTGAAAGATGTGAGCCTTCTTATCATGGTCATGGTCGCTGTATCCAGTGTAGTTGCAAGTCCCATGCTGTGCACCTACAGCACAACACACACCACAGATGTTGTCCATGTTCTGTTGGTTGTCTTGGCCATGTACAAGGCTTGCCCTGCCCAGCTTCTAGTGAAATTTCTCCATACTGGTCGTGAGTTAAAGCATGCTGCAACAGAGTCATGCATGCATGCATGCATGCTAGGTCAGGTCTTGGTACGCTGGCACTGATTGCTGATACTGCTGGCTTGCTGCTGCAGCACAACACCTGTCCAGTATGCCGCAAGGAGCTTCCAGTGGATCAGGAGCTGCAGCGCCAGCAGCAGCAGGAGCGGCAGCAGAGACTGCAGCAGGAGGTGCAGCGTCAGCCAGCAGGCCTTCAGAGCCTCTTTGGTGCTCTCAACCCTTTCCACCTGTTTGGCGGTGGTGGTCAGAATGGCCATGGCGCAGGTCAACCTGGTCACCCTGGAGGCACTGGTCATGATGTGCATGCAGCTACTCAGAACAATAACAGTCCACCAGCAGCAGCAGAGGCTGCAGCCAGTGGGCCTGACAGACTGCCTGTTGGCACTGTAGAGAGACTTGAGGGTGTCCAGACAGCCCTGAGGCAGCTGGAGGTATAATCCCTCCTGGATTCGCTAGCTGTGCTGAGGAGATGTTGCTGATTGACTGTGGCGTCCTGCATATGCAAGCTTGCTGTGCCATCTGTTTGCATGTCTTTTGCACAGTTGTATTCCAATGTGTCTGCAATAATAATACCTGCATCTGCACACCCGACCTGCCTTGCGATGTATACGTGATGACTTGGTGAAGAAGTCATGAGCTTTTTGCAACTGTGGGGTTCATGTTACCCCCAGAGGCTCATGTGTTGACATCTGGCATTGCAGGCGCGTCTACTTCATCAGATATCAGCGATTGGCAATGGTGCTGAGATGTACGTAGACAGAGCCACCTTGGAAGCACGTTTGGCTGAAGTTCAGGCGCAGAATGGCCGACTCCAAGATATAGCAGACAATGCCATGGAAATGCTGCAGCAGGACCCCTCCAGCCACTCACCCAGAGACAGGTCTAGGGTGGAAGAGTTCCATGACCATGTACAGGCTCTAAATGCTTTGATGAGGCATGATACAGCTGCAGGTCAGCAGCAAAGCACCTTGTGTTCATCTTGTATGCTTCAAGACACTTTTACACCTATGCAAACACATTGTCTCCATTTCGAGTGCTGCTGCTCATAACTCCTACTTACAACTTGCAACACAATGTCAGCCTTTGCGTTACAATGACGTGCAGTTTATGCTGTCTTGGGCTGGACTTTTTGATGTTGTGCTGAGCTGTTTGACCTGTTGACATGCTCAATTACCATCACAATTGTGTTTGTCAGCTACAGCCAAATTTCGAGCAGCCATCAGCATGCCATGCTGTCACTTTGTTGGCAGGCATGTGTACATTGCCCGACGTTATGTCACATTTGGTTGCTGCACGTTGCAGACAATCTTCACGAGGGTTCAGAGGGTGTTGATGATGATGATGGCGCTGCTAGCTCACATGAACATGACAGCAAGAGTGATGAAGACTCTCTGCCTCCTTTGATGCCTCATGAGGCTGCAGAGCATGCTCATGATGACAATAATGACATGCCATCTTTAGTAACCAGCGACGACAGTGATGGTGACAGCTTGCCAGATTTGGACAACAGTGATGCTGACAGCTTTCCAGAGTTGGACCATAGCAGTGGTGACAGTCTGCCGGACCTGGAAGCAGACCACGACAGTCACAGCTATGGAAGTGAAGCAAGCGAGCTTTATGAGGATGCAGAAGATTCTGATGAGTATGAGGAGACTGATGAGCTTCCAGCCTTGGTAGATTTTCCTCCTCCCACATTTCCATCTGCTGTCAATGGCGCCCAAGCTGTTGGTCCCAACACTCCTCTGGATTTGGATCAGCAGGCAGCAGTTGATGATCTTAGCCATGAACTGGACGTGGCAGATGCTCTGGCAGCTTCTGTCAGGCTGGTAAGCCCATGAAGCAATGACATTTCAGCTGTGTGTTACACTGTGCATTGCACTGCATGAACTGGAACCCCCTGCAGCTTTCTCCAAGACTTGAGTTGTATGTAAACAGTACCGTGTGTAAACAGTACCATGTGTTCAATTCAAGGTAGGCAAAACTTATGCTGTCAAGTTGATTTGCAGGTAGCAGATGAGGCAGTCTTTGGAGATATGGTCCAAATGCCAGCAGCTGAAGTGCACCATTCAGGCGCTCGCAACCCACCCATTGACATCTCAGATGCACAGGACTCAGCTCCCAACAACTCAAGCCTGTCTGAGCGGCGAGTGGTTCAGCGCATCAACAGCCAGTCCACGCCGCAGAACCCTGCAGGGCCATCCCAGGCACAGCCCTCTGGTTTGGCCCTGGCAGCAGCCCCAATCAGCAATCCTGCAGGGGTCATTCTGAATCAGAGACAGCTCAGTCAGGAAGGTGTTGACGCCGAACTGCCCAGAACCGCCTCAGTAAAGCCTGAGCTAGACCTGAATGATGACAAGCAGGCAGAGCTGCAGAGTCACCCTCTGACCACCACTCCCAGCCGCAAGCGCAGCTTCACCCCTTCAGAGGCTGCCTCTTCACTTGATGTGCCGCCCACACTTCAGCAGGACAGCTTTGATGCCAGGCCTGGTGGTGATGCTAGGCTGGCAGATGGTGGAAGGGCTGAGGAAGGACAGCGGTCAGGTGGCTTGCTGGGTGGATTGGTACCTGGACCTGTGCAGTGGGCAGCAAGGGGGGCAGGCAGGTTGATGGGAAGTCTGCTGCGCCGCAACAGTAACAACAGGCGGTAGCCTCAAAGGGCAGTGCATACAGCAGTGTACATAAGTCATCATCATTCAGCAAATTTAGTAATTACGGATGCTGAGAAGAGACTCATAAGACATGTATGTAGCTGACCCATGATCAAGCAGCTGCAGGTGTCATGCTCATGTACTTTTACAGTCCTGCCTCTGGTGTCCAAGCAATGTTTGCGGGAATGCCAAGCTTTTGAGGACATCAGTGAACGGCTGTGATGCAGTTCCTGGAACTTCTGACTCTGTCGTGCTTATTGGTCTGTTCAGCTCATCGCCTGGTTAATGACATGCATAGAGGTGTCACGGTGTGCGCTACTGGTCTTTGTGCACGTCACACCTGCATTCTGATTCAAGCACACTTCAGGAGGTGTTGAAACGTATGAACGAGCAAGGCCGCAAGTGATCGAATTGTATGGACATGGCATTGACAATGTGTGATGTCATTGGCACATGCAAGGGGGGCCAAGATATCGATTGATGAGGGCGTTTCGAACTCTACCAGACTGACACACTAATTGACGCACTGCGCTGCGGTGTGTTCATTGCCGCGCTGCACAAAGAACGGGCAGCAGTCAGCGTGAGTGCATTGCAAAAGGCGCCCATCACGCGATTGCGTCCATCAGATGCACGCTTGGTGGATCCGTGGAAACGCTGTATTGACCTTGTGCACGTCAGTACTTGCAGCTGTCTGCATCGCTGTATCTATCACAGGTGAGACCATTGAATTTCTTTGATTGCTTCAGCCGTCTTCACCCGCTATCGTATAGAACGCTGATGCCTTAACCAACTCGTCCTTGACCGTCGGACTTGGGACGGTGACATGCGCCTCTGATTGATGCGGCAACGACGTATGTCTGCTGACAGACCTTCTTCACAAGAGTAACCCATTTGTGCACGCGAGCCTTGTGGAGGTTCAAGGTCTGCAGAGAGAGTATGATAGATGGGTTGGCTACAGGGAGAGGGTATGTCTATATCTAAATCGACACTCTTCGGTGCATGCATTTATGGATGATGCAGTTGATGGCTGTTGTCTAATGTGGAAACAAAATGGTTTTAATAGAGGCGTTTAGGGACAGGGACTAATTGTGTCAAAACTCTTGCTATACAGGCTTGGATTGCAGTCAACCTGACAGCTGACCTGCAAGACTCGTTCACATGGAACACACGGCAAATATATCTATGGCTCACAGCAGAATACAGGACGGAAAAGAACCAACTCAATCAAGCTGTCTTCTGGAATTGGATTGTTGAAAGCAAGGTAGCTGCTGAACTCCTTGGCAAATTATACATCTGTGATGCGCTGGCATCTGCAAATACATAGGCAACAACATGGAGGTGGTGGTGTAGGAAGACGCAAACATCAGAATACCGCGGCTTACTCATACTCATCCCTCTAGCGTATCAAAACATCCATTGAGTGTCCATTACCCGCTGGATTTGACAGATCAAGGGGAGAACCTAAGAGGCACTCCGTTCAATATCACTGTATCATGGAACGTCATGCCTACTGTGGGTAAGTGGTGTCTAGCATTGACTGAAGCATTGTCAAGTCACAGCAGATGTATACGCATGTCACTACTGTACAGTACACTGTGACACCTTGCATTCAAGCAATCCAGCAAGTTCAGCTGCATTGTCCTCCGTGAGGCACCTGACATTGTGCAGCTGACCCCTATTTCCAGCAAGACCTCTGTTTTTGGAACTCCATGTTGATATCTGATGATCTTTGGGCATGCAGGGGCAATGTCTACGCATAGACGATTGTTTTCAGGTACAATGGCACTGGCTGTGTGCATATGCACAATTGCATGTATGCAGTCTCACCTACCTGCGCAGCAAGCATGTCAAGAGATTCACCCATCTCTTTGTGATCATTTGTTCTTCAATTTTATGTGCTCATTTGATGCTTGCTTGTTGCTGTGCATGTTTCCATGAGACTTGCTTGCTGCTCGTCATACCCAGAGCATGATCCTAAATTTGCTTGTGTGTCCTTTGCAGGGTTTGAGTTCCCTACTCAGTATCAAAAGGTGGATTTAAAACAGCCTAGATCACCCAAGACTTAACATTTTGCCCCCAATGATTGAGCTGCAAAGCCGTGCCATTTGTAGGGAGAGCTCAGCATGACGCGCTGTAACTTATGCTGGTAGCACTCTCTCATCAAAATGTATAAAGAGTTGCATGCCATCACTGAGCTAACCCAAGCAAGACTTATAACATGAAAGGACCTCCTTTACTCACAGCAGCAACTTTTACTCAAGCATGCCAGCATTGTCTTCTGATTGATGTGGCGCCCCAACAATTGTGCTGAGCAGATACCACTGGCCTTCTGGATTCAGTTCCCAAATGCAGACATTGCAGTCATCTCCATCACTTGCTGATGTTGCCAGCAGACTGCCCATCTTGTCAAACTCGACCTTCCAGACCTGCCCATCCACCGGTAAACAATCCAATGCTGTCTGCCCATCAGATGAGAGGCAGGACATTTGGTGAACCTGTGCAAACCACAGGAGCTTGAATGAATGAGTCTCAAGAGATGCGCAGTTGACACTTGACTGTATATGCCGAGTAATGTTAGTGGAACTGAAAAGCATGCAAGTAAAAGCCATGACCCTCACCTGCAGATCGTTGGCTTTTCCTTTGAGGCTCCAGATGCGTGTGCCAGCAGTGGATGCAGTTGCTATGAGCTCCACAGGTCTGCAGTCAGGCAGCATTAGCTTTCCTGAGTAATGCCTAAAGGCCAGAGACACAAACCTTTTCATGACACATAATCTGCACTTACTGATGGGTAAATGTCTATCACATGAGCATCTGGAAAGTGCTCACCTGCCAATGGCAGGAGCCCAGTCTATTGCAGTCACAGCTTCATTGTGGGTGTCCAAAGCAGCAGCTTTGACCCAATCTCCTAGTGTGCTCCTGCGTAATGAAAGACTGCTAATAGTATATGATTACATCAACTTTCCAGCGCTTAAAGACAAATGACGCTAGTTGCAGGCATTGCCAACAGGTCAGGTTGCACACTTTGCAGCTGTCTCTGTAGCAGAGACATTCACAGCTCTGTAGCCACAGACAACATGTACAGGATGACACAAATGGTTCTGGCCTGCTTACAGGACGCTCATTCTTTCTGTTGTGGTTGAGCAATTTTCAGGGAGCCAACAACTATGCCAATTGCAAGGGCCAATTTGCCAATTTATGCCAATTTTACCTGTAAAACCACACACGAGCTTCTTGAGCTGTGCCGACACCAAGCATAGGAGGGAGGCCTGGAGTGTGTTGTCGCCAACTAATGCAATTGCAAGGGCCAGATGATGACGCCTGTAACAGACTCATGTGCAAAATGTAAGCTTGGGTAACATGATCATCTGGAGCCCAACATGGCAGCCAGCAATTGCAAACTCTGCTGGGTCACCTGAAAGTCATTGCAGAGCTGCCACCTGTCAGCATTCAACAGTGAAGATGCCTCATAGAATCTGACGAAGCCATCTTCAGACGCAACTGCAAGCTGAGGTCCCAGTTGTCGAGGGGCAAAAGACAACCTAGTGATTGCTTTTGTGCTTTCTTTTAAAGTAGCACGGTGCAGCCAGCAACCTTGCTGAGCAACCCAAGCTTGCTGCCATATAGAGACCAAGCCGTCTGCTGAAGCGCATGCAATCACAGAACCATGCTCGCTGTGGGCCCAGGCGACCTGCTGGTGCAGTGTGGCATGGGGCTTTGCAGAATGAGCTGCTGTACTGATTTATATACACAGCTTGTACTGTGCCAAAGCTATAGATAGTCAGTGCAAGTCACAACTAGGCACCTTGACCATCTTCAAGCTGCTCTCTGTTGGCAAGCGTGAGGTCAGCTGCCAATGCTCCTGATCCTCGCATCTGTCGCAAATATGTATCGTGCCATCCGCTGAGCACGTCGCTAGGCGAGTACCGTTGTCGTTATATGCAGCCGTCTGGACAGTGATCAGTCCCTGAACACTGCTCTGCCGTATCGAGGGCATGGCAGCAACTCACCACGATCAGACTCAGATCGAATGGATCTTAGGTTTTGCAACACAAGTTGACACGCGATACAAACGCACTAAGCCCGACCTGGCACACACATCTGCCAAGTTGGTTGTGTTTAGGCAGAAGCAGAACCAGAGAAAGCACTCAAGCACACGTGAACTATGCTAAAAACGACGCTTCGCTTGAAATCAAATTGTCAGCTATAACCGTGAGTCCTGCCTGACAGACCTTCAAGCAGAGAAGCTGACTGTGATGCTCTTCTTCCAGTTTGACCTATTCTAAGCTCACGACAGATGCTTAAGCTTGGTCAACGCGCTTCTTGCGACGAGCATGCTTTGTTCAAGTGTGCATTCTGTTGTTGTTTCGCAGATCTCTGTGTCTGGGTGTAGATTTCTTGCTGTGGGTACTCCGAATAGTCAAGGGCTGCGGGCTCCCGTAAGGATCCAGGCTGTTACTCGGCGTGAGATACAAACAGAAGCCGCGGCGCTTGTAGGCCTCTCATCTATCGCAATGGGTGGGTGGGCGTACAACCAAACGTTGGCCTGACCTTTGGTCATTTGCCGGTTGACGGTTCTCACCTTATGTGACGCAGCATCAGGCAGTGCACCTGCACAGGAGTTCAGAAACACTCCGCCAGAAACTGGTGTGGGTGGAGATGCCTTTCGAGCTCCTGAAGCCTTGCTAAACTTGGTACCTGTGCGCTGTGCCAAAGTAAGATACTTTTGCTTGACTGGCGATTTGCGCAAGCTACGCTTGACACTTGCTTGATGTCTTTATACACGCTCTTTTGTGTTACACAGACAGTACACTTTATCCGTCATGGTGAAGGGTTCCACAACATTGGCTTTGACGGCAATGAAGATGCCCATCTGACTCCATTTGGCTGGTCACAAGCACATGGACTGCATGATCACATACAAAGTCTGCCAACAGCGTTGGGTATCCAGGTATGCTGTTTGCTGATCTCAATTTTCTTCAGAGCTTCAAATGAGCAATGTCCTGACCAGATGCTGCGCAACTGACACTTCTCACGCTATATGCAGTTGATAGTAGTCAGTCCAATGGTAAGAACGCTAGAAACAGCAACAGGGGCTTTTGGTGCGGGGTTGCCCCAAGGTGCTGCTAATGTCATGATGACATCACTGGAGCCTCGAGAACAATGGCAGGCAGGGCATCCTGCTGTTGCTTTGCCGCCAGGCATTCCAGTCATATCTCATGAAGGCTGCAGAGAGCGAGTCAGTAAGCTTTCTCGCAAGTCATGTGGACAATGGCATAGTGTACCTGGGCTGTAAGGACAACGTGCATGCGGCATTGCAAGGCTGTCAGCTTTGTACACGCTGATCCAACATCATGTTGACACTGCATGTTTTGTGGAGGAATAGGTGCCAAATATGGTGTCTCATCTTCTGTCTGAACTAGAAGCAACTCCTGGCTAATCAAAATTACACATGGATGCGCAGGTGATGCATGCTGAATGAACGAATGTGTATGCTTTTCTTACATATCTATCAGAAATGTGCTTTTTGGCCATAATTCAGGCGGCTACTATTCCGCCCAAATCCAATTTGTCTTAGACCGCAAACCGCACCACCAATTTTGGCCTACCAGGGTTTGTACTCGGCACCCTGTGTGAGATCTGCTTATGTGCCAAACACAAGGGCCCAACAAGGCCAGAAGGCTGAGTGGTTTTTCTGCTTGCAGGTTGGTCGAAGTGTGATGCTAGACGCAGCTTACAGGAGACAAAGCAACAGTTTCCTGGCGTAGACTTTTCTTTGATACAAAGTGAACAAGACACAATGTGGCCTCACTTCAACAGCTTCGACGAGAGTGGCGCGCGCATCACTTTCGGCGAGCCTGAAGCGCATGTCACAGACAGGGGAATCCAGTTCTTGCATTGGCTCATGACTAGGTACATCTGCACGCGGTACAGCAGTGCAACCCGCCCGTTTCTGCTGCCGGATTTTTGCCGCAGATGGTCATGTCCCTTTCTCTCAACGCTTGATGGTGCACATTGAAGCTCAAAACTGCAGCCACAACCTCTCTGTTGTGGCCTGATCTTATGAGCTTGTAATGCAGGGGTCACACAAGGCCTTCAGCTGAACAATTTGTCACTTAAACTGAAGCTCATGTTGTGCTTCTGCAGGCCTGAGTCTCGCATTGCTGTGGTCTCTCATTGTGGCTGGTTGTTTCACACCTTGTCTGCCTTCAGCCATGCTGAGGCTCCTGTGAGGTCACCACCCATCAATAGTGCCCCACCAGGGACGCAGACACAGTCATCAGAGCTAGATGTAGATTTCCAGAATTGTGAGATGCGAACAATGGTGTTGACAGATCCTAGGTGTGGTCCTGACAGAGGAGATCCCACATGGTTCCAAGGTGGACCCAGCTTTCAAAGTCCTGTATGACTTGCAGAAAGAACAGACAAACCCCATGCACATGCTGATACTGTGCATGCTTTAAAGGCCTTCATTAGATCCAACAGTTCTTGCGGAACAATGATACAGACTGAATAGTGTATTCATTTCACCAATCAGAATTGCAATGCGTGATGCCATATGCATATCTAAGATGAGTACTGGAACTGGAATACACATGCTGGCTGAGACTGGACAACTCCGTGAGCAAATGAGTAACAGCTCTACAGACACTGTATGCAGTGTACAAGCTGATCATATGTTGCCGTGATGCAGACTCCATGCAGACTCCATGCAAACTCAAATTCGTTTTACGATGCAGCAGTATACATCACGCTGCACTCAGAGAACATTCAAGCAACAGCAAAAAACATCAGGCTGAAGACAGTGACAAAACAGGAGAGAATCGCATCCAAATAGCTAAAGAACCTTGGGATTAGAAGTCTCAAGTTAACATGATAACAGGTGAGAAAGCCTTTCTCCCAGACATATCAGGGGTAACCGAATGCACCACAACTCAAGTATGCCCAACAGGCTGCGTGAAGTACAGATATCAGCTGGTCCTATGGCACGTTTCCTTGATAGGATCTCAGATACACGTTCCCAAGGATACACTAGTTTGCAGAGCTTGGTAAAATGCCTGGACCATAGAAATATTGTGTCAGATACAGCATGCAGTCAAGCAAAGGCTGTGTTAGGCACGTTTGGACCACCAGGCAGTGTCCCTCATTTCGTTTTAGGGTTCATGGGCTGTAGTTACACACTGACATGTTGTTCTGACCAGCTGTGCTATGAATGATTTTCCCTCCAACCGAGACAGAAGACTGCTGTGTCAGACTGATCAGAGAAGGGTTCCAAGCTGTCATCAAAGACAGTGAAAGGTTGTCGACATGACAGTCTGATTGACTATCTGCGATAGTCGTTAGCGCTTCTCAACGACATTGCCTTCAGTGCTTTCTGTTGCTCTGTCCCTTCTTGTGAGGAGGAGGAGGAGGAGGATTTATATCTTCAGCCAACCAACCAGGTTGTACAGATGTGCCAGAGTTGTTAATAACCTGGTCAAGAACATCAGTACTAAGTGTGTATCATGTCTAAACAGTCCGAATCAAACTTGTAGACAACCATATGATCCTTCTGGGCAAAGCAGGATCGCATTGAAGAGGTTGCGGAGTTGAAAAGGGTGTGATACTTGTCTCTGAGTGGCTGGAAAATTGGACACTCAAGGATAAATAGATCATCCCCAACGCTAGATAGGGGACAATGTGGTTAGCGGTCACGCGGAATCTAGTCAAGAGCCAAGTTCCATGAAACTGAGCGTTTATCTCAGCTACTTAAGACTGACATGACGCTGGAAAGCTTGCCGCAGAAACAATTCGCATAAAGGAATCAATAGCCCGGTCGACATCACAAACAGCGGTAAGCATATAGTATTTCCTTGGCTGCCGCGGCTGCTTAAGAGCTCGAGCCCACAGCTTGTTGGATACCTGACTCAAACGCAGCCTCGGCTGATTGTCGCACCACAAAGCTTGTTGGGAACCTGACTCAAACGCAGCCTCGGCTGATTGTTGCACCAGACAACCTTCGCGGATTGAGATGGCAGAGCCAAACAACCCTTGCGGCATCTGCTTGGATGAGGCGGGCACGAACGGAGGAGTGTCGACGCTGCAGTGCGGTGAGTTTACGTCTGCGGTGATTTTGCTAGTGGCGCTGTTTGAGCGCAATAATCCATCTTCCAGAACGAAAAATCGGGACGACATTTAATTTTTCCGATCTGCACGCAGGTCATCACTTTTGCCGTACTTGTGCCGCAAGACATCACGACGTATCACGACAACGTGGTGTAGATCACAGGTGCCCAGTTTGCAGAACAGTCCAGGAAACCCTTGACACCAACAATGACAATGCAAGAGTTGAGCGCAGACAGGCTCACCAGGACCGCAGTCGACACCATACAGAGACCGTGAGTCAGTTCGCAAGCACATCGCGTCTGGCTGAACACCTGAGTCGGAGTCTGGCTGAAACCAGATCTGGTATCTCAGATTCGTTTGGTGTCCATGCTGTGAGGCACCCACACGCCACAGAGGACCGAACAAGCACATCAAGCACAGCGGCACTCGTGGAGACAGAACGAAGTTCAATCGCTGATGGCCCGTATCATGTCTGTTCAAGACCGCCCTCTGATTTGGGACATACAACATCTTGAGCTGCAGATCACCAACAGACAGCTAAGCGATGCAGGGCACAATAGCACCTGACCTGGTGCAGTTCATCTCCCAGGTGCAGAACTGCACTGCAAGGCTGACTGCAGACTTTGATGAGTTTTTGAGGCATTCTGAGGGTCAGCAGCACAGGCATCTACATCAACAGCACAGACGGCTGCAACTCCAACAAGACCAGCGTCAGCTGAGGCCACACAGTACCTTGGGCAGTGTGAGTCCTCTGCTGGATGTGCTGCAGCTCTTTGAGCAGCTGCTGCATTCAGCATAAAATGAGCAGTAACAGTGCTTTCATCGGCAATCACCTGAAACAGCACCTGAACACTGCTTTGAAATTGTCAGTCTTGGAGCCCACAACCTGTCTTACCTCCCAAACACAGTTGGCTTATGATCATGTAGCTGTTTTCAACAGTGCAAATCAATTGAACTGACCTGTTTGTTTGATATAACAAATACAATGGTATGCATACCCGCGCTGCAAAAATTGCATGATTGCCAGCAAGATGTCACGGTCTCTTTAGCTTGCGCGCCATTGGCAGCGCCTACTACTTGCAAGTCACAGCCCAACCCCACAATCTCATCAAAGTTGCAACTCGAAGGCCAGCATGTGTATTACTTGTCAGCAAGAACACTTGGATATTCAATTTGAACTGGCAACACTGAACACTGAATATATTCCTGTTACTGAGCACAGAAGTTGATGTCTTGATTTCACAACTTCTGTAACTGCACCTGTTGAGCCCTTGCTACCTGAACATGTTGGTTTGCTGTAATACTATTATGATTAACAAGAGTATCTGTACCAGTCCGCAATAGGATCCTTATGCATGTGTGAGCTGACTGAGCATGGTGCATTCGGCATGCTCAATTTGCATGAGGTGAACGTCAACGTTACCTTCAGGGAGCACCCTTTCTGGGCTTGGAATATGCTGCTGGTGTAGTGCAGCTAAGGCTTGCTCCCCTCACGTGTGATGCAAACAAAGCCTAATGTGCATGATTAATGTATCACTATGGCACATCTGCCAGCTAACTTAGTGCAATGGTGGCAGCAGCACCATGAATTTGCATATCTCTTCAAGGAGCTCAAGCTGTAAGCCAAGTGTAGAGCAACCAGGTCATAAAGGATGTCTGGATCAGGATGGCCCACCAAGTTGACATCTAGTGCCATGGCGACATTTGCCTCATACAATTGTGTGAACCAAGTAGCTTGCTACAGGAGGGACAATACAACACAGGTGCCGTTGACATGCATGCACAGATGCACAATGCTTAGCACCAGTGTTGGGCTGCCTTTACCGCCTCTCACGGCAACATTTCAGAGTGGTCTTTAGCTGTTGAGTGTCATGGCGTCTGAGAACTCTCTGGCCATCTGGATTTTTGACAATGGGCTTTGCCTTGCCATTGATAAAAGGTGGTAAAAGGTGGTAAGGAATTTGCCCCTCTAGGTCGCCCCATGCCAGATCCAGAAGCATGACCTGAGGCCTCTCAATGAAAAACTGACCCCAAGGCCTGGCTCAGGCACCCTGTGATCAGCAACGGAGACAGACTTAATCAGCTATCAATATTTATATGAGGTCTTCATATCTACAAGCAGAGCATATAAGAGCGTGACACAAACACTGCCCATGCATGGCAGCTTATATATGACTGTGACCAAGCATACTCAGCTGCAAGATTTGTTGAGTCCTTGGCACTCTATGCAAGCTACATGTGTGGGTGCAGTGTGAGCATGTGTTATGTGGATCATGGACAACCTCCAATGCATGTAACAAATTAAGAGTCATAGTCCTTGACAGGAGCGCAAAGATGCACTGTGGTTAGAAAGAGCCAGTGTAATTACATATATGATATTGCAAAACAAGCCTACAGTGGAGCATTTGCCTATCGCATAGTTGGCAAGGAAGTTTCCTGGCTTCAGGTCACCATGCAATGCTTCACAACAGCAGCTCTGCAATGACTTGAGGGCATCCATGGCCACTTCATGCAAAGCATCCCAGTTGCCAGTGAAGCGCTCAAGATGCACCATCTGCTGGATGCAGGCACTCCATCTTGATGCCTAGGCTAAATTGGGAAAGAACAGCTCCTGCGTATCTTTCCGAAGTCCCTGTTAGCTTTGGAGCCAGGCCAAGGTCGCTCACTTCTTGATGCAACTGCCATAGGTATGGTTTTGCTACCACTTTTGTCACCCATCTCTTCCGAGGTGACATGTTATAAATGCTTACACCTTACAGGCTGCTTGATGCCATGCCTGCAGAGGTGCAACACATACAAATTGGGGCTTGTCTGGCCATCAAGGACATGTATGTTGTAGATGTACAACAAACAAGGGATCAGCACTCGACGTTGAAGATGTCACAGGACGCATACATTGCACAGCCATGGCCTGCACAACCCTGGACTCGCTGGTATGTACCCAAAAAAATGCCAGATGAAGAGAACATGCAGCCACAGTGTTTAAATGTGAGGTTTGGCACACAAGTGACTATTCAGCATCTGTAGGCAGCTCAGATCTGGCAGCGGCACAATATAAACTCATAACACCATTTCCCTCACACTGCACGGGATGCACACTCACACGCAGATTTGCCGGCAATGCAAGCCATCTTGCATGTTGCAACAGCTGCGTAACATTGCTATAGCTCAGACCAACAACAGTCTAGCAAGGAGACCACATATCGGCTGACTGTTTGCTGGACACAGTAGCCAAGGGCGCACATCAGTGGTTCAAACAACCTGGAAAACCTTCAAAGTTGAAATTGGTCAGCTAGGAAGGCAGTCAAAAAGCTGGTAAGTTCCGTGACATGCAACACAAACTTCATACTTGGAGACGGAACATACCTGTGAATGAAGCTTGCCTGAATGTAAGTCGAAAGAATGTTGCGGCATCAACTTGGCAGCTTCAACGCCATAACACCTGCAGGTTGCTAAGCTGAGTTCACGAAAGCAAAATTATCTGCAAGCTCATTTACCTTGCAGCAAATAGCCTGGTAATCCAGGTTGAGGCGCTTGCACGTCCAGTGAACATATAGTTGCAAGGTACGGAAGCTGCAGTATGCGCAACAAATGCAGGAGCAATGCAGGCCCTTGCTTGCCGTTTGATGTGGGTTGACAGCTAGATTCACGTGACGCGTGTAGTGTACGTAAAAGCCAGCTGGCCAAACTGTAATCGCGTTGTGAAGCTTCAACAAGCAGCTGCTCGCGCATGACCCAAAAGCTCCTGACCGACCCTGCAGGCTGCAAGGCTTGCTGCTGGTGGGCATTCCTTCGCTGTAAACATCCACCATACTTCTCAACTTGAGCAGTGCTTACTCGTTTGGCTCTAGGTTCAGCGTACAACGCGTATCCCCTCCTTAAAACGTTTTACGGACTCTGAGCTGTGCTTTCACGCAAGGAATACAGCAGGTGCTGCTCTTCGTTGCTGCGCTAGCACTCGCTGTCAGCCAAAATGACAATGCTCGGTCTGACCACCCCTCAGTCAGCAACTGCATGCAAACAGCTTGGGCAGCCTACACGCGAACATGCGGTCTGCGGCACGTCTCTTCATCAGTCAAGAAGCGTGCAACATAAGACAAAACAAGGACCTGTCTTTGTGTCAGCAGTACAAAGGGCACAATCTCCTTCCCGGGCACCAACAGTTGGTCGTCTAACTGTTCCCGAGGCTGCTCCTGCAGTCAGCTCCCACCCAGACGCTATCAGACGACGCAGAGAGGCTGAGGCCAGGTGAGAAATGCGTATGATGTCACAGCAGCAAATACTTTCATCTTCTGACTCCAACATCTATGTTTTGACTTGCAGGAAGCAGTCCCGTCAGGAATATGTACAAGCATCATCTTCAGGCAAAGGCTGGTAAGAGCCTACTGGCCAAGATTTAAATGTCATCCGGGACTGTTTGTCACTACTGCATTGTCCTGCAGGTGGGAGATTCAGAATCCATCAAACATGCACCTTGTTGCCTCAACTGAGGAGTTTAGAGAGAGGATACGGCTTGCCAAGGGAGAAAGTACTTTGGTGGTGGTAGACTACTTTGCCCCGTGGTGTCATGCATGCAAGTCTCTGCACCCCAAGCTGCAGAACCTTGCACGCAGCTACCGTCATGTGACCTTCTTATCGGTAAGTTTGCTTCAGTTGATGCACAGAGTTTGATGATGCTGAACCAAACAAGTCTGCTGCTATCACCAGAGCTGGAAAGTTCAAGGGGCCTTGCAGGTGAATGCTGGGATAGACAGCCTGAAGGCAATGTGTGAAGAAATAGGAGTGCCCAAGCTGCCTTACTTCCACTTTCTCAAGGGCGACAATGGTATTGTAGCAGAGTTTGCCGCCAACTTGACAGCGCAGAAGCTGCAGCAGCTGCGCGCACAGATTGCACAACACAGTGCTCAGTGATGCAGCAACACATTGTAGAAAGAATGACAAGAAGGCCTCAGGGCAGCACATCAATACCTGAACTTGATTGCAATTCTGAGATGGCAAGTTCCAGCCAATTTTGACAAGTGTGGAGAGGGCCAGAAGGTCAAAGCTTTTGTCAGATGTCCTTTGCGTAAACTTGTACCATTTCTGACTTGTATTGTTTGCCCTACATTTGGCTATCCTGCTGCTTGGCAGGATCTGTCCGACCAGATGGAGCACTCTCCTTGTGCCAATAATTTTTTCAGCTGCTTGCTCATTGACACAGATTATGTTCAAAGCCAACAAACTGCTTGATGTGCATTAGCTGTGCCTTCAACTCCTGGTGAGTTGCACACAATTTTGTCTTTCATGATCTAATTAAGCCTATACTAGAGTGTGGACTTGTCAAAATCGATCACAATGATCATCATGAATGGCAAATACAGATGTCTGTGTTTTATAAGATGCAATTTGGTAGTAGTTGTTTTTTGTTATAGTGGTATAGGCTGGTCTGGACAATCTCGATGACATCCTGTCTGATTGATCAAGCCCACTAAAGATTCGTGACATTCCAGCTGCTGTTGGTCAACATGAATGTATGTTGGCAAGGTTTACAGGATCCTGTCTATTTCATCTGGGTAATTAATTGTTCGCTGAGCAAATGAAGGGTATGAACGCCTGTGCAGATTCTCGATTTCTGCCTGTAGTTGACCCATGCGTTCCTGCTGCATGGCAGCAATGTCTCTGAGCTGCCGCTGTGTGGCCAAATTGCGCATGCGCCTGGCATGTGGACTTTCAGACTTCTTTGTGGGTGAGCTGGACAGTGCTGAGACATCCAGCTTACTCTTGACTTGCTCCACCTCCTGCACGAGATCGAACACCTGGTCCATTCAATATCAACAAAGGCTGTCATACCTTTCTGGAGCTCAATTGGTAAGTAGCAATAGGTGCCACTGGATCATGGCATTGTGGACAATTTGCAGTCACACGGCGTTGTGGACCATATGCAGTCGCTTGGTAGCCACAATGCAGCTCACCTTGAGCAGCTTGGTGTTCTGTTGATGCCTCTCCTCAATGGCCTGTCCTAACCGCGCCAGCTTTGCTTCACGCTCCTTCACATTCTTCACGTTTAGCCTACAGGGCAGCTGGCACATTATGATGGTGCATAACATGTGTTGTCAGAAAACTGGTCTCATGTGATACTGACATCCTAACAGATGTCTTAGGGTGCCAAACTTTCAATCTGTCCTTGGTAGCAAAATGATGTTTTGGAGGCATATGGAGGCCTCTGCTGAATGCATGCAAGGCTACCAGCTTGCCTGAAGCAAAAGCGCAGATTCTAATGCACATACGTAAATGGAAGTGCCTGACTGTCACACCCGGTTGAGCGCTTCAAAGTTGTGACTGACAAGATGACCCATCATGGCCTGTGTACTTTGCAAGTCAAATGCTAAGCTCAAGCATAAGCTTACCACACTGGTGGTTTAGACCAACTGCTGGACCACAAGTGTGTCAAGTCTATACAACAACATTGATAAGGCCCCTCACACAAGTGTGTCAAGTCTACATAACAACATGGATTCAGCCCCTCACCTGTCATTGTGTTTCATGACATTCTCAATGGTCTGCAGCTCCTGTGAGGCAGGGTGCAGGGTGCCGGCCCCCACAGCACCCCCATTTGGGCCCCCCTTGGAGATGACAGCTTGCACTTCCCTGGTCACCCGAAGCAGTTGCAGCTCCCTCAGAATCTCCATCAGATTTGCCACCTGTGCGTGGCATAGCCATACCTCTCAACATGTCAGCTTGAGGAGCATGCCAAGCAGATATCAGCCCTTGAATCAGAGGTCAGAACCATGAAGGCAGCTCAGGATGACATAGCTGCCAAGGTTGATGAGTCACTGCTGGCTTTGCTGCCAGCCCAGAAACCTCTTCAGGTGCAGGCTGCTCAAAGCACCTTGTCTTGTACATAGCTGGGTGCAACCGCCGATGTGGGTGAATGGGCAGAGATTGCAGCAGTGCAAAACATACTGCACGAGAGAGTTCAGGGATCTTGACAACAAACAGCCTAAGGTGCTTTCCTGCGATTAGCTGGCTGATGGTGCACAAACAGACAGAAGACATACGACAAGGTACACTGGTCAATAGAGTGCCATGGCGGCGCTGTCAGAATGGATGTGCATTATAATGAATAAATGTGCCTTACAATGAGTGCATCACAATGAAAGAATGCACAGCTGGGCACAAGGCGGAATTCAGAACAGAAATATAGATGTAACATAAATGTCAACAGCACAAACATTTGCAACCCTCATAATCTCAAATGATGAATTCAAGCAAATGAAGTTGTCATCACGGAGATGACGTGTTTGGAAATGTAGCCGAACAAAATGTGTGCTACAGTGCAGCACAATACAGTACCTCCATATTGCCTCGGGTGTGTTCCCACTGGAGGCCATAGATGCCCTTCTTGAAGTCTTTGGTGGCTCTCAGCACATCCACCTTCTTCTTCCCCTCAACTGTCACTCCTTGATTCAGGCCCTGTGCCAGCATACAAGAACATGAAGCAACAGGTGGCACTCAATCAGGGCTGACTTGCGTCAATGGCCTGGGAAGCATCTTGAAAGCATCTTGACAATGACACAATGCCTATGCTTGTGCTGGTCAGGCTGCTTGTGCCATAGCAAAGGCAACCTTGCTGTTACTCAAGCAGGCTTGAAGGGCAAATTTGCTGCCAATCAGGGACAGCAAAGGCAACTTGGGTGGTTGTGTATGCTTTTAGGCCACGGCCATGCCAAGGCCACAGCTAATCTCACGGAGGCCCTAGACCAGACCCCCACTGATGGCTTTTGCCTCACGATTCATGGCTTTGCTTCAGTAATACCGCCGGGTGATGCACACATGTGCTCCTCGTCACGTAGGTTGCAAGAAGGACCCTGACCCCCAACCATCTACCCCACAACCTACCTGCACAAGCTGCAAGGCCACCAGCACAGCGTCGTCCATGCTGCTGTCCACAATGCCCTGGGGCTGTATCTCGACCTGCCCCTGCTTCAGCCTCAGGGGCACGTCAACGTCCTCCTCTATCCTCTTCTGCTCTTCTTGGAACAGCGCCAGCTGTGCCTGCTTACTGTTCTGTGCTGCTTCCATCACAATCACATCAGCCTGCAGCATCACCGCAGCACGCTGTCATGCCAACATGATGCATCCTTTGGCCCTGGCCTTGTTACGGCAGACGTGCTGCGTCCAATGCTCTGTCACCGCAGGGCTGAGCCTGCTTGACACAAGTCTGCTTCATGCTCGACACAGCTGTCACCCATTGATGGTCACAGGCTCCGATCTGGTACAAGTGTGATGTTACGCAGCAAGCAAGGTCCAAGCCCCAGTTCCAGCATCAAGCTGCGCAGCCTTGAGCAGCTAAAGGACGCAGTGAGCAAGTGTAAGATGACGAGGCACCAGCCAGCAGACGAATGCAGGGACTGAGCAGATGCAAGGGGATTACCTGTAGGGACTCCTGGTAGCTTGAGGTGGTGGCCGCCGCTGCCTGCTGCTTCCTGATGTGGTATTCAAACTCCAGCTTCTGTTGCCGGACCTGAGCATGACATGTAAGTTTTGATGACTTTGCCTTTAAATAAATGTCTACATCAGACTGCAAGGTAGATTGGAGTGGTTGTACTTTGGGAACAACACAAGGTTTATGAACTGTGCCTCTCCTCAAAACAGCTTCAGGTTGGTGACTGGAGCTGAGGTTGAGGTGAAAGGTGTAGTGCTAGAGTGTTAGGATGCTCATTTGCTGCACAGTCAAGGTCGCTCAGTTATTCCACACATGTCTTCCCCTAGGGTCAGGTACATACAGTCCTGGAAAGATCCCTGTACAAGGTGCTTTTGTGGCAGTGACACCCCACATTGGGAAGAATCCCATGTCAGCGTGCTGGTGGCATAACCCAGCACATTCCAGTTGAATGAGCTTATTGTTGGCATGATGCAAGCAGTGGTTAGAGGCGGGAGAAGAACGGCGGGAAGTGCCATGGCCAATGACTTTTTGAGGTTTTGATATGCCTGTTTTTCTTGTTGTTGAAGAACCCCAAATGAAACAAAATAGACACAATGATTACAACAACAGTTTCGTGCAAGCCAACTGGTAGAATCACCTCATTGAGGCGTCTCCACCAGATGTCAGTCAGCTCGGCAGGACGGTCTGATGACTCATCCAGCATGCTTGCAGCAGCCAGGGCTGACTCATCATCAGCAAGCGGCTCACTGACTGATGGGAACAGGTTCCTGTCAGATGGATCAGTGCTTGATGCTGCCTGAGCATCCGTGCCATGTGACTGCCTGTAGGGCAACTCACACAGTCACGGTCAATGCACTCTCCTGCGCCAGACCTGGTGACTTGTAACTGCTCTAGTTCTAGCCCCTGTGCCAATGTGAACATAGACACATAGACAGACACACACGGGCAGCCAGACATGCAGACCCACAGGTAGATCAGCAGGTTGCATGTGACACTCAGACTGTAATTGTTTTTGGGCATTAGGTAAGAAAATTGTACCTTTGACGCTTCTTGAACAGCTGGTAGAGGGCGTGTCCTAGGCCCTCACCAGCCTCCATTGACTCCTTCTTCCATGCCTTGTCCAGCGCCTTGTCGTCCTGTGTTCAAACTCATTCATTCATTCATTCATTCATCCATCCATTCATTCATTCATTCATTCATTCATTCATTCATCCATCCATCCATCCATCCATTCATTCATTCATCCATCCATCCATCCATCCATTCATTCATTCATTCATTCATCCATCCATCCATCCATCCATCCATCCATTCATTCATTCAATCATCCATCCATTCATTCATTCATCCATCCATCCATCCATCCATTCATTCATTCATTCATTCATCCATCCATCCATCCATCCATCCATTCATTCATTCAATCATCCATCCATTCATTCATGTATCCATATATTTGCTCATTCATACAGCACTTGGCTCGTTCATCCTGCCGTTCAATCATGCAGACATGGTTTCATTCATTGAACATCTGTCTTCCCCCAGGGTCAGGTATGCAGAGTCCTAAGTGCCTCCCTTCTTGAGGTGCTGTTCTGCCAGTGTGTTCGGTGAGACACCATAAACATAAAACCGGCTGCATTTTCATCTTGTTTGGAATCACGTCATTGGTACTGAAGGCCGGCAGTCAAGTGTGTAATCAGCGTGACCTGACCAATAATATGACATCAAGAATGCTCGGGATCTTGTTATAGCCCATGTGACAAATTTGTTGAAATATAAAGCTTGCAGAGCATGACAGTGTGTGGGGGTGCCCTGCAAGAAAGGTCCAGTTGCAGTAACAGCAGCAGCTGGAAAGAGAGTACCTGTTGCAGAGCAGCCAGAACCTCCCTGTGATCTTGCAGTTGTGCAGTCACATCAGCCATCTCATTCTGCTTTGCAGCAAAGCTGCTCTCAGCCTCGGCCAGCTGAGTCTGTAGAGTGAGCTCAGCTGAGGGGCTGAGCTCCTTGAGACGGTCAGCTGAGGCGGTCAGCTTCAGCTTCTGCAGGTCTAGCTGATTGATCTGCAACTCCTTCTCCAGACGCATCTGAAGTCAACCAATCAATCAATCAATCAATCAAGCAATCAGTTTACACTTCCTGTTCTGTCTTTAGGACTCATCAGGGGAGTCAACAGACAATGACTGTGAAGTTAACATACACTGAGCACCACATGACACTAAGCACGAAATGCGGTCTTGGAGCCTGGTACATCAACAGCATAACAACCATGTGTCTGAAATATTTTAAACCTAATTCTTCCTATTGGTATGGCGCTGCGAATGTGCGAGTCCTGCATATGCAGACGAAGGGACAATGCGTAGTATCATCACATGCCCTGCAGCAATGCCAAGCATTCCTCGCCAATGCAAACTTATATACCATACTGACATAAATGCATCCCGCAAAACTAGTTCGATTGTGCCCTGCGGGATAACAATTAGTTCCACAACAGGCCAAAACTTGACCGTAATACATTGCAATCTTTTGCTACATGCAAGAAATGTAGTGCCTACAGTGTAATACAACATGTTATGGCGTAGTGCAGGATAGCATCAGTTCTTTCGAAATTTGAGGGTGCAGGGTGAATTTGTGTCAGCATGGTATACACAACTTCAAGACTTGCACATCTGGCTAACATGTGAATTGTGAGAAGATCTGAAAAGAATATGGTGAGCTAACCGTCTGCAAAGCCAGCAGTGACTCATCAAATTTGGCGGCTATGTCATCCTGAGCTGCCTTTAGAGTTCTGAGCTCAGTCTCCAAGGCTGATCTCTGTTTGGCGCGCTCATCAACTAGGGTTTTGGCCTTCTCCTCCCATATTTTCACCTAATGGTGGGACAGAGCTGTCAGAGGTAGGGCGTTTTAGAAACATTTGATGTTGTCTGTGTGTACCTGAGCAGGCCCTGCTGTCCTGCTAGACAGCACAACAATGTAACTAACATGGTTCTCATCAGCATTAAGTGCAATTATGGGCTTAAAGGCTCCATTGCTTGGCATGAGTAGGCTGAGCAGCAGGCATACCAATGCGTTACACAACAAGTCCTTGTTGGGAGGAAAAGAGATCAAAAACAGATCTTTTTCTGACATTCTCGTTGGTTTGTGTAGAACCTTGCAGACAAGTCAAGTGCTGCTCGTGCATCAAATAGATTCAGGCCCTCTGGCTGCACTTGAGAGTGACTGCCCCTTGCATCTGTGTCTGGTATTAGGCAAGCTGGCAAGAACTCAGCAACAAATCAAGCAGACCTCCTGTTGCTGCTCTGGGGTAAACTGGGATGGGTCCCCCTCCATCCAAGGGGGTCTAGCCAGGGTTGCCTGGGCCGCCCCACCCGACAGCCCAGCTGGGCTGCCGTTCATCATCTGCTTCAGGGCCCTTGCAGCCATGTCATTGCCTGTATTTGCCCTGGCCCTTGCCTCTTCTTCTGCAGCTTCGTCCGCCAGGCGGGCCTTGTCTTTTGCTGACAGGAAGCGTGGCACATGCACCTCAGAGTCCTGCAGCAAAAGCATATATGTCACAGACAGGAAATGTAAATTGATTGATTGATTGATATGTCAGTCTTTTGCCTGGGATGCAGAGTGTCATACAAGTGCAGGTGCACATCTGCCTTGCTGTGATGCATCGGAAAACAGGAAAATATCTGTAATGTCTGCAATGCACACTATTGCAAGTCACGCGGCACAGCAAAGCAACCTCTCATACATGATGATGATGCACCCTCTGTCGGCAAGAGTCAAAATGTCCTTCATTCTCGGTTGATCTAAGTCCCGACCTTTATTCTGTGTGTCAAAGCAGAATCAATACCTGGACAGAAAGGACACTGTTTTCAACATCGTCAAGACCCCTCCGGGGCTTGAACAGGGTCCCCTCCGCTGTGGCGGCCCCCTGCCTGGCTTGCTCATCCCAGATCTCCTTGATACGGTTGTTGGCATCCAGAATCCTGTCCACGTCTGCTTGCCTGCTCTTCTGCGTCGCCTCAAAGCGTGCATTGAAGTCTGCCTGCATGTGCATCACAAGATGATTGACTCATGCCTTTCAGAAGCCAAGCAGCTAGACATCATCAACCTAGAGACAAGGCTGTCAGTCACACCACCAAATAGGAGGCCAGAACATGTATTATGCTGCATGCAGCCCATGTCATGGACGTATTGCAACAATACACATCGCAGATATCATAACTGGAGTACTCTTAGCAAGCCTCAAGAGTCCTCTTGCTCACATGCCAGAGCCTTGAGCATGTACTTGTCAGCTGGCCCAAAGCATGACTCAAGACCAGGCAAATTAGTTCAGAACCAGTTTACCTTCACAATGCTCATCTCTTGATGCAGAACATGCGCCTGCAGGAGCTGGCGGCCAGGGGGGGTCAGTCTCCCCTCCCCAAAGCCCAGCCGCTGTGCCTCTTCTTGCTCCTGGCTGCTGAGTATACCGGCCAGGGACTCTGCTCCAGAGGGCATGGCAGAGCCTCTGGCATTAGGGGCAAACTGGGAGCGAGGCAGAGTTCTGGCAAAGATTGAGAGGGGTGGGGGTTGCTGAGGCGAGGGGGAGGCTAGAGAGCTGATGCTCTGTTGGCCCATGAGGGACGTTGCATTGCTTGGCGCCACTTGAATGTTCAGCTGCAGCCAAGAACAAAACAATCACCACCGCTGATTGCAATCACCAGTGGTGATCACCACTGATCACCAGTCACCAAGCCACTACCATCACCAAAAGCAAGCAAGTTATCGCTGCCCAGTCACACCTTGAGCAAGTGAAATTGTTGCAGGTCTGCTGCACTGACAAGGCAGTGACAGGACTGAAAAGATGCGTTGCTGGAGCACATGTTTCTCAGCAGCACTCAAGACGAGGACATGACCGTCAAAAAATCTGGCTGCATAGCCTGACTGCTATGAGGTCATGACATCCTCCTGGTATCAAAGGGTGTCATGACCTCAAAGTCAACTAAAGTGCACATCCGGGTGAAACCAGACACAGATTTAAACGCTGAGGACGGAACCAGACTGTCATAAAGTGATTTGCAATGACACACATCAGCCAGCATCCCGGTACACGACTTTTCTATGATACATTGACTGAATGTACGAAAGGACTGTTTGTCTTACACAGATGAGCATGCAGATCGGAAATGCTTGAGCTAGGAGATGCAGAGACCACGCACAGCCCACCTGATGACACTGCATGCAGCACCAACAACACAGATGTCAGTAAGCAGTGCTGCCAATGCGCTCACCTGAGGAGGCAGCTGCGTAAGATCCCTCTCATGCAGCAGCACTAGCTTGTCCATCACTACATCCTGCTCGCTGCTCTTTGGCACTGCAAAGTTGCTCACCTGCACAAAGCATTCTGTCAGCACATTCATCGCAAGCCAGCAAGTCATTGTCTCACTGAATGATAGGACTCTGAAGCAGGTACATTGGCGTAGTTCAAATAAGCATCAGCTAGGAACCATTGTATGAATGATGGTGAACAGTGTAGCAAGACGAACCTCAATGTTGCTTTTGATGCCTGTGAGGACAGTCTGGTGCACTTCCATACAGTCCCACCCCAGCTCCTTCAAACGGCCCCAGATTATGGTCTGCTCCAGCCCAGCCCTCAGGATGCTCTCCCTTAGGGCTGCAACCCTATTCTCCCCAAGGGCTTTCAGCCGTCCCATACCCGGAACATCTACCACAAGATCCTGGTGCGGCAGCTGCTCGCGCTGGGCTGCTTGCTCATTCTGGTGCAGAAGCTGCTGTGCACGCTCGTGAATGGACGCCAGCTGGTCTAGGGTCTTCTGCTGAACCAGAAGGGCTTCCTGGGTAGGCTGTTGCTTAAGGCTTTCAGCATGACGTGCCTCCTGCATGCAATGGCAGCTTGGCCTCAAACAGCACCTGTGACAGGCTGTTGCCCCCCCCCCCCAAAAAATTGACCAATCTAAGATGCCTGCTGCAGGATCAGAGGGGGATATAGACTCCATTTGTTGCTGACCAGAGCAAATGGGTGAATGCATGATGGAGTGACTGATTGAGCGGATGCATGGATGGGTAGATGAATGAAAGAATGAGTGAGCGAGTGACTGAATAAATGCAAGAATGGATGAACAAATGTATACACAAATGAATGAAGGAATGAAGGAATGAGTGAAAGAACGAATCAAGCAATGAATGGACGAACGTACACATGAACCAAGAACAAGAACCAATGAGCAAACTCACGATTGACGACTCATGAAGACCATGAGAGTCATAGGGGTGGATGAAACTGTCACTAACACAGGCCGTGATTCTCAATCTGACTGACGTGCCTCCTTGCTGTCTGTCATTGTGACTACATGGGTGAACGTGCACTTGAGCAAACTTGGTCTGCACATACTTCAGTTGCCTCAGCATCGTCATCCAGGGTGTCCATGTCCTGTACATCGCCAAGGGCTGGTGCCTGAACAGGCAACTGGCTGAGGTGCGCCTTTCCTGACTCCTGGATGGTATGAAGAAGAACGGAACCATCAAGGCCAGCTGTCAGGCAGTGTTCTCCGGTTGCGTTGAAGCATACACTGCTGATGCCGCCTGCAGTCAATGCCATAGACCTCTGAGCTGATCCATGCAGTCATTGCTGCCAGCAGTCTCCGGAGGTAATCTCATCTTGAGGCTTCTGCCGAGGCCGCTTTGCATGCTTTGCGTTGAAGGGCAGATTTTGTGACAGCTGGCCTTACTCAAGAACAATGAACATGCCAAAAGCGCCATAATCAGATGAGCAGACCGTTGAACAGGAAAGGGTTGTGTGTATCAGTCATTCATTCATTCATAAAACTTGCGTCTGCCCCTAGGGTCAGGCATGAACAGTCCTGACTACCTCCCTGTATGAGGTCCTGTTGTGGCAGTCAACATTTAATTGAAGCAACTTTGCATTGAATCAAACTGGACGAAAGCCAATCAGCAGCAGAACAAGATGCTGCACTTTCTTCTTTAGATGAAGACACTGTATGCTCATGTGCATCATCAACCGCAGATACTGCAAATCATTCAAAGTAAAAAGGTATGCATACAATTGGCCCAAACCTCAACTGCATCATTATGCGCAGACGCTGGACAGATGAAGAAGTATGCACTCAACATGACCACAAGCTGAAGTGCATTCATCGTTTACAAGAGTGAGGTTCATCTGCCCACATGCTGAATTACATCATCATTCATAGACGCTGGACGGGTGAAGAAGTGTGCATCCACAAGGTCAAGTGCAATCATCATTCACACATACTGCAAGAGGGGGGGAAGG
>JAABUP010002995.1_pt1 | contig 30806 bp, 43 predicted proteins | sample 5559201 | NCBI WGS metagenome assembly JAABUP01 (sample SAMN10711887, study PRJNA513373) | rock metagenome | isolation source: Antarctica rocks | place: Antarctica | reverse complement strand
TGGTTGGCTGGTTGGCTGGTTGGCTGGTTGGCTGGTTGGCTGGTTGGCTGGTTGGCTGGTTGGCTGGTTGGCTGGTTGGCTGGTTGGCTGGTTGGCTGGTTGGCTGGTTGGCTGGTTGGCTGGTTGGCTGGTTGGTTGGTTGGTGGGTTGGTGGGTTGGTTGGTTGGTTGGTTGGTTGGTTGGTTGGTTGGTTGGTTGGTTGGTTGGTTGGCTGGTTGGCTGGCTGGCTGGATGGATGGCTGGCTGGATGGATGGCTGGTTGGTCAATCGATTCACCAATCAATGTGTGAAGTGGTTTGGCCTTCTCAGGACTGCAGCCTACAAACGACCCTCCCGGCTGTTTCAGGTTTGGGAGACCTGTATCTGGTTGCCATGGATGCCATTCACCATGCGGCACCAGCCGTGCCATTCTTCCTAGAGGGCACAGGGCAGAGCGGCGTCGGTGCTAATTGGGGCGACGGCTTCGCTACAGACGCACAGCTGATCAGACACTATGGCCTTAGTGACCCCAATAGCTTCTTTCAGGTGCCTCCTGTCAATCGTTTGCAAAGCAGGCTGGGTAGAAGAGCTTCTTGTGAGCACGGCCTGCTTTGCTCACGAGCTGTGAGACTTATAGCACAGAAAGATAGCAATTATAGTGATACAGAAATATAGCAATGTAGAAATGTAGCCAGCCAGACTTGGTTGGCAAATGCACAACACTCTCAACATGCCGGTGCAGCTCTATTAGGGGAGAAATTAAATAATCATTAGCACTTATCTGGGTGCTAAATAGGAGCGGCTGCTACACAGGCGTTTTACGCAGGCTTACATGACAACCTAAAGCTGAAATTAGCCCCCAGATGTACAGCTGTGTTGCTTCTCTTTCCAGTCAATTTGGCCCGGTTCAGGCCTTACTGGCGGCCCCTTGTGCTCGTCAACTCTTTCCTGCTGCTGCTCCTACTGAGGCAACCTCCTGTCAAACACGCCATCTTCCATATATTTTTCCCCTGCACGTTTACAACAACTTTTGAACTCAATTGATCATCTTATGCAGTGTCAATAGTGACTAGGAAATGATGGAATTCATCATTCCATGACACAAGTCATGCACGCCACCCATCCACTTGACAGCTAAATGCTGTTCATGCAGGCATTGATGACTAAGCCATACGCTCATCAGGTTGTGATTTGCCCTCATGTGTACGGCCCAGCTGTGACGCACTCCAGTCAGGGGGCCACAGGGCAGGGCCTTTTCCAGCGCCTTTCAGCCTCCTTTGGTCACCTGACACAGCAAGGGCTCCAGGGCCCTCAGGGGCAGGTCAGACTACCAAGGAACATTGGCTTTCGTGCTGCAGTTGAGCTGCATTCAATCATCATGCCTGGGTGAAAGATGATTGGCTACACAGGCACCACTTTCACAAACCTGTTGTTGTCATTCACTCACAGAAGAGGCTACGTTATATCGTTGAATATTTCCATGACTACACAAGTTGCGCTCAAACCACTTGCAGACCAGTGTAACACTTGTCAACCCTCAACATCACCTCATCACATGCATGGACTGAAACAGTGTGAAGTGCAAATAATGCCATGCAGATGGTGTTCCCTGTTGCCATTGGCGAGTTTGGTTCCAAATTCGAGGAGTCTCAGGACATACAAGCCATGCAGGACTTGTCATCCTACTTAGGTAAGTGGCTGCTCCTCAAGAGGAAGAGATTATGCTGGCATTGGCCAAACATAATTTTGCCAGCATGATTGCTTTTCTGGACAGTCTTCTATGACCATTACAAGTCAGCAGAATGGCTTTCGACCTTGCTGTCACAGACCCTGCTTCCATTGAAGCATTTTCAACAGTCTTGCTGATGAGAAGCAGCCGCTGGAGTTGTCTTAGTTAAATACGTGAGCAGTGCACTGTCAGCCTATCAGCAGCAATCACACAGGGTTGCTTATGCATGCGAGACATCAAGCTTGATGCTTAGGCACCAACGCATCACTGCACCGCTGTCCAACTCTGCAGGCGCTTCCAGCGCCTTTTCATTAACTACGAGTTAGTTCTGAGCTGTGCAGCAACATAAGCATACATTCATTGCAACAACTTACGTTGCTGCTAGACGCGTTGCACATTCTGCAGCGTCCTGTGACTCCTGTAACCTTTATAACCTGTTGTAACTGCTGCCTACCCTAGTCTGTAAGAACTGAAACTGAAGTGCACCACTGTTGCTGAAGGTAGTGTATGATTGCAGGCAATGCAGGAGCAGGTGCAGATGGGCAGCATACACCTATTCCCCACTGGTTCTACTGGTCTTGGAATGCCAACAGCGGCGACACAGGTCAGACACCATTTCCTGTCACCTTGAAACATACCTACCAGCAACAAGTGGCGCACAATGTCTGTCGTATTGATTGCAATACGTTGGAATTGTAATGATAGCAGGCACGAGGCTCAACCAATTTTAAGTTTTGTTGTATGACCACAACGCTGTGAAGCAGGATGCAGTTGTGAGCCCAGACAGTCATGGCAAGGCAGTCTCACACTGACAGCATGGCTGAGCTGCACAGCTGTTGAGTTATAAGACATCGTTTCATTCTCGACCTTGTCAACATCGTGCTTTGCCCTCTGTAAGTTGAGGAGGAGGGTAGTTTGTGGACATGAAATGGAAATTGCTATGTACTTGTAATTACTTGGATTCATGCCAATGACCTTGTTCTGCTTGCAATCATCACTGGGGTATTTGCATTTATGACAGGGGTCCTTGCATTTTGCAGGTGGCATCGTGGCTGATGACTGGACTTCCATTCATTGGCAGAAGATAGACTACTTGATCAGCTGCGGTCTGAGACCCTGGTACCTGGACAATACAGACCCTGGAGCAAGCCCATCCTCTACTCCCCAGCCCAACCACGCCCCCACCCTGACCCCAACTCAGAGCACCCCTGCAGCACCCCATGTGCTTGTGCAGCAGCAGCAACAACCCAGTCAGCCAATAGGTCAACAACAAGCTTGGGCATATCCTGTGCAGACTTCTGGTCAAAATGCGCAGTCTGATCAGTCACAGCCAGGCCAGCAATGGCAGAGTGCGCCCAGCGGTGGCGCCGCCGCTGGGAATGGTGTCCAGGCGGTGGTAAAGGTGGGCCAGCCATGGCAGTCCAGCCCAGGCAGGTGGCAGTGTGATGTGAACATCACCCTGATCAACAAAGGTGTGGTTTCAGTGTTGCTGTGAATTCTGCAACAAACACTGCATTTGATCATCTCCACTGACTTTGGCCGCATGAATGCATTGCATTTGGTGATTGCATCATATGATGCAATTGCTCACAGAATGTCATGCAATTGTAGATTTGCAACATAGGAACTGGCAGCTTATGGGAGTGTATGGAGTAGGCTGATTGCCAGATCAGCAGCACAATCACATCTTGTACAGTGTTTCAGATGTGAAGCACCTTTCCTGGGGACAACATTTGGGTCCTTTGCATGCACATCAGACCATGCTGCATCTGATGTGACAGTACCCTTCACATGCATTGCAGGGCATAGCACCATTCAGACTCCCTGGCACCTGTCTGTGCAATGCAATCAGTACGAAGCAATCACACAGAGTTGGTGCTGGCAGCCCAGCATACAGCAGCATACAATATCAGGTTCTGCTACTGAGACCTGGCAGTCACTTGCATCTGGAGCTGAGACCAAGATTGGTTGTGTTGTGGAATGCCAGCGTAGCTCTATCACTTCTGAAGAGTTCACTCCTCATTTTGTGCTAGTTAATGGCATGCCCTGCTTAGTGAGCAGAGAGTAAGGATATCATGGAAGCTTATCAACGCATGTGATTTGTCAATGTCAACAAAAACTGAGAGGTGTCCAGTCTTCAACGAGGCTATAGCATTTCAAACAGGATCCAGTATTGTACGTGTAGATTGACGCTGAACGCAGCAACTGAAAATGTAATTTACGTTTACAGAATATCCACACCATTAAGTCAGTAGAGTTGGGAAATTGTAGGGTACATATATGCTACTTTAGTCTTGCAATGTGATGAACAAGGCAATAGGACAGTTCCTAATTGCAAACTTTTGACTTCGTGACAGATGCTACTTGAACAAGTCGACCTTCCTCTTCTCCAAGTCTGCTGCCCAGAGTGCAGCTCCAACAGTATTGCTGAAGGCAAAAGCCCAACTTGCAACAGGCACAGCACTGAGCAGAGCTGCTGCAATGCCAAACTGCCTATATGCTAGCTTGTGGGAATCCGCAACTGCCATTTGCTGATCATAGGATTTGATGCCCCGCATGCTCAAGTAGTTTGACATGAAAGGAATTGTTGCCTTGTCACCTGAGGTGAATGACAACAGCACAGGTGCAAAGGGAACCACAGATGCCAGAGGTGATGACATGGCTGACATAGCTGCTGATGAAGCTGAATGGATGACAAATCCCTGCAGGGTTCTTCTAGACTTGCGCTCGGCTTCACGCTTGGCAGCTTGTGCTTGCATGAATGTATTCAGACCATCTAGCTCGCTTCCACTGATTTGCCTTACAGGGAACACCCCTTGCTCTACAGGGCACACAGGGTATCATCTAGTGCTGCCAGTGTACTGACATGGGGCTACTCAAACCATGATGGTCAAACCAAGAGCCTTTACATCAGCTAGATACCTCTTAACACATCTTCAAAAAGCTTCTCCTGCAGGATGCGCATGGTCTGGCTGAAAGCAAAGTACAGGGGCACTGACGCCTCTCCTATAATCAGCAAGCCTGTGACAAGCTTTCCAAACATGCCAGTGCCCATCCTGTGTCCTATGAACCTCAGCTGGGTGCCGTATGTGCCCCACGCAAGGGCAGCGATTGCCCCAACGGAGGCAGCGCTCATGCCAGCTAGGAACCCTCCAATCCTCTTGTTCAGGTTCGGGCGACGAGACAGGTGCACAACGCCCCGCAAAGGGTACACCCCTGGCGGTGTGGAAATCATATTTGGACTCGGATTAGAGTATCGACTGCCAGGCCAGGGTCTATTCAAGTCAAACTGAAGCACATCGCAGATCGGCCCTTCAAGTAGTTAGCCCAATCTGACGGACAACACTATAGGGACTGCTTTTGATGTTCGGTAAAGCTGTGGTGCTGCATCCGCGTGAACAAAGATACGTAATGAAGTACGCACGGAATACCAAGCTGGCTAGTGCTGTCAGCAGGACTTGGACTTTGAAGCACGACGTTTCATCTTCGAACGGCGGGGAACAAGCTGTCCTACAGACCCATCATCATGACTCAAGTGGAGGTCAAAGATTTGCAAAATGCGCTGCTCAGCTATCAGGAAAGTCTCGCCGACCTTGACACATTCCGCCAGACAGGTCAGAACCTTGACGATACTCAGGAGGTAAGCTTGCTCAACATAATTCCAGCCGATGATGGCCCAGATCTCAGAAACCATCGTTCTTCAGGTCTACCTTGAGCTGGTGGACGCGATCGCCTTAACACAAGATGCCTTGTACGCACTACAAAGCACACCTCCTGAGGAGGAAGACCAAAAAGGCAATAACTCACAAGAAGATGAAGCCAGCGTAGAAACACAGACGCACTATTTGAGCCAGGTGTGTGATACAAGCAGCTGAGTACTAATTTCTTGAACAATTAGGTTGCAACTCACCTGTGACAGCAACTGATACATGTGCAGCAGGTCCAGACAATTCCTGCTGCTGCACTGCCTCAGTCCGACAATGCTCAGCCTGGTGTCAGCCACAAACGACAGCTCCAACATCTACACCACAGCCAGCCAGTCAAGCGACAAAAGCAAGGCCCTGCACCATCCAATATCGCCGTCAGCATTGGACCTCAACCTTTTCAGCAGCATGTTACTCAGAATCCAGCCTCTGCACAAGCCAGAGCTGACATGGTAAAGGCATCAATACATCCACGCAACAGATATGCTGACAAGCTCCCTGACTTCAAGCTTCTCAGCCAAGCCTTTCCAGACTTACAACCGCATGTCAAGCTCAATCAACATGGCAGCGCCAGCATTGACTTCAGGCAGCCTGATGCCTGCAAGGCGCTCACCAAAGCCCTTTTGAAGCATGACTTTGACATAACATGGGATGTCCCTGAGGGTCAACTTGTGCCTCCAGTCACCAACAGGGCAAACTACATTCATTGGCTTGAAGACTTGCTAGTGCTGTCATCTCCCACTGGCTCCAATCCCCTAAAGGGCTTGGACATCGGTTGCGGTGCCAACTGCATTTATCCCCTGTTGGGAGCTGCACTGAATGGCTGGCATTTTGTGGGCACTGACATCACAGACATAGCTGTTGAATGGGCTGGCAAAAATGTCCAAGGTAACCCACATCTTGCCCATTTGATTGAGATCAGAAGGACAGGACAAAGCAGTCAGCCCCTGGACTCAACCAATATTGAAAAGGTGGGAATAAGTCTAGCTCATTGCAGTTACCTTGGCTCAAATCTTATCGGTCTAAACTTGAGAAATTAGTGAATGATCACAACACAGTTCTACTGCAAGGCTCTGTTCAGCAGTGACTGTGTTATACTGGTCCTGTGCATGAACCTCTGCGCCACTGCTTGTTAGACTTGGTATGATGTCACGTTGAATGCAGTCCCATGTGGAGCATCTTTGGAAGCAAGCAGAACGTGCGTTGTTCAATATCTGCACCAGAGTATGCATCATTCTGTATCTGCATCAGAATATGCATGGCAAGCACTTGAAGCCCTGCAATGTCTGCTGAGTGTGGCTGCTTTGATATGCATCTGCAGTGGGCAACCATCCGTTTTGATGACTGATTCTGCCTGTGTCAGCTGCGACCATGTGGCTCACATGCTGCAGGGCATCTTGCTGCCAGCTGTTCATGATGGGGAGACCTTCAGCTTCTGCATGTGCAACCCTCCCTTCTTTGAGACTCTACAGGAGGCTGGTTGTAACCCACACACTGCATATGCAGGTAAAGTTTGTTCTGCACACAGCGTAGGCATGTAACCTCTTTGCTCCTCTGTCCATGTATCTCACAACTCCGCACCCACCTCTGCGCAACCCCTTTTGTTCTGGTCCCACAGAAAGAACCCTCACAAAGGTTATGCGTTTTTGTGTAAAGCATTGTACAGACTTCACATAGCAGCTTCAATTCAGCAGGCAGAAGTGTCAGTTGCAGCTGTCTATGTCGGCATGCTGATTGATAGTATGCCAAGGAGGATTGCTTTGCGCTTGAGTGTCGCCTTTTGACCTGCATCACATTGGGATCAAGGCAAAACAGAAAAGAATCTAAAAAGGCACAAACGACAGTCAATTGTCTGTGCAGCCCCAACGCAATACGACAAACTTGGGCGTATTACGCAAGCCATTCTCACATACTGATCAACACTGTATGTAGGCACATCAGAAGAAATGGTGTGCCCAGGAGGAGAGCTGGCGTTCGTGAGTCAGATGGTGAAGGACAGTCTGAAGCTGCAAGGAAGAGTGCATTGGTACTCATCCATGGTGGGAAAGAAGGCCACTCTTAAGCAGCTTCGGCGCATGCTACATGAGAGCAAAGTCACTGCCTTACGCACTACAGAGCTTGTTCAGGTAAACACTGCAGACATATGTTGTGAGATATTCTGCCAGAGCAGCATGCATTCCTGGAGTAGCTTTTGTTGTCCAATGTCTAAGTCACAGCCGTTTGCAACTTGTATGGGATTGCAGTGTGTGAGCATTCTTGAAGCACAATTTATGGTTGAGAAGCAATGCAAGCATGTTGAGTTCCAAACATTGCACAGCCCCTTGATGAGTTGCCAGGGCTAAATGCATGAGATTATGAAATTGATGTGTTATTTACAGGGGAGTTGACTTTAACGATGCATTCACAACAGCATCCTCAGAGCTGATTTGCTGTGGTTATGCATGCACAGCACAGGCTGTCTCTGTGTGCCATTATTGTCACATATCAAGCAACCACAAGACTATGTCCTAGCATTGCTTGGCAATTCATCTTGCTTTTATGTTTTCAGGGTCGAACCTCCCGATGGGCTATTGCATGGTCATTTGCTGCTGATCCTCAGACTGCTGACAAACCGATGCCCAGATATGCAACTGTCTCAGGACCTGTTATTGGATGTTGAGTCAGATGGTGAGTCAGATGGTGAGTCAGATGGTGAGTCAGATGGTGAAGGACAGTCTGAAGCTGCAAGGAAAAGGGCTTACGAGTACAAGCAAGAACTGCTGTGGCTTAAGTATGAAAAGGCTAGAGTAGCTGTACTATACATAATTGGTGGACTGGTCAAGTAAGAGGTTGTGTCCAATGGCTTGCCACCTATTGGGTGGAAAGTGCATCAAGAAAGGGTGTAGGCAAAGTGATGCACCAGACCATGACCAGACATCAGACAGATGCAGGTAATTTCTAAATGTACTGTTCAAATTCTACAGTTTCCTGACACGGCAGCTACCGACAGCAAATAAGTCAGCACACTTAAGTGGATGTTGATTGGTGCATGTGCTCTGCAACTACTGCAAGCAAATGCACCACTCAGCATCAAAGATGACAGTGTTGCAAAGCATGATCGGGTTGATACAATGCCTTGTTTCGTTTAACTTGGTGTTCATACATTTGTTGACTTCCTTATTGCATGCCCGGTACACTGCATGTGCTGCAACTGGCATGCTACCAATGCTAGTCCATGCGTACCATTGACATAGGTGGGCGGCCATTGATATAGCCTTTATCATTGTGAGTACCTGATTGCCCTGTACTGACAGAGTCTGGAAAGATTCATTTCACACAGACACAAAATGCATTATTTTATTTAAACAAATACCAAAAATTTTCAACTGCAGTACCCGCAGCCTTGGCTGCATACTGCGCCGCACATACTGCAGACTGCGGAGTTGCACATACAATGAGCTTGGCAGCCTTGTATTGTACAGAAGCTTTCAGCCTGAATATCAATATGCTGAATATCTTTCCACTAGTACTGTCAAATACTTTTCCAATAGGAGATTGTTTAGCAGATTCATGATTGTTCCAAATGTGGCTGTCATGGTTTACATGTTGACACAGGACGTTGGCCAACATGCCCATGGGTAGGCACTGCGAGGAAGGACAGGCTGTGTCAGGTGTGTCATTCGTTATGTAGAGGATGAACAACACTTCATCTTTGATTGTCCAGCTTACAGCCATATTAGGAACAAGCATGCTTCTTTTTCAGCAAAATTGTACAGTACCAGACTTCATAGCTAAGTGTGAGCCAAACACATGTGGTGGTTTTCTCAGGGAATGCTTTTCTTGTAGGAAGTCTATTTTGTTTGACTGTATTCAACAGAAAAGAACCCTATCTGTTGGCCCCCAGTTGGTCCCCAGCACACTAAACATAAACAGTACAATACAATACAATGCAATTGCTGTGCACAGACGTAACACAGACATAGGCTGGGACGCGCTACGTGCAAGATCGCAACGCGTAGACACCTCACAGGTGCCAGATTTCTGCGAAGTCAGGTCAACAAGATAGTCAAATGTTAGAATCTTGTTTATCTCGTTAACCCGACCCGCAAGTAACAACGATAACGGCACCTCTGGTTAACTTTGAGAACAGGCCAACCAAAATATCATGGGCATTCTCACCAAGCTCGAGGAGAAGCTTGAGGGTAAATCGAAGTCAAAGAACCCTTTGCGTCAAGAAGAGCATGGATTAGCACAGCCAGGTACAACCCGTTGCCTGACCGCTCAAGGACCTCTGTGACCGCATCATAACGCGTAGCAGTCAGTAATGATGTCTCCTCCGAGGCGTACAGCCTATGCGCTGTGTAAATCGCTTTTGCTATAGATCGCCACGTGCACGTACATGCTGGCATGCGGCGTGCAGCGATTCCTTGACAGCGGCAGTCAGAATAGCCAAACACCTTTCGCCTGTTCTGTAAAGCATTTGTTTCGTGGTGTTGTAGGCCAGGGCGCAGGATACGAACATCATGCAGACGGACAGGCATGCAAAACTTTTCAGAGGGAGGCGGCATGAAAGGCGGCAACCTGGGCAGTGGGATGCCGGTAGGTGGTATGGGTAGCGGCATGCAAGCAGGTGGAATGCAGGGTGCCGGACAGGGCGAACAACACCACCACCCTCATGGAGGACAGCAAGGTGGAGGCATGCAGGTACTGCACCATAGGTTGACCTGCTGCAGTGCCCAGACATGCTTGTAGTTGGTTTGAATCACAGGCAAACATTAGGTCCTAACCACAAGCATCACAACTCAGGAATTTGTTGACTCAGATGCGACTCAGATGCCCCTATAATCTCCAGATGACCCAAAACATTCTTCTGCATTGTGGCATGTCACAGGCAAGCATTACAAATAGCCTGCTAAGCTGTTCCTGAGTCTGCTGAGCAAGCCAAGAGCCTGCTGCTTGACAAGGCTTGTGACCACCTAATTGCACAGCAAAATCAGGGTTCTACAAAGCTTATGTTCTCTATGCAGGATGGAGAATTTGACAGACAGCAAGGCGGCATGGGCATGGGCAGTGGCGGCATGGGCAACAACAGCGGCATGCGTGGTGGCAGCAGAAGTGACTTTTCTGGCCAGGGTAGTGGAATGGGTGGTGGCAGTGGCATGGGTGGTGGCAGTGGCATGGCCGGTGGCACTGGAATGGGCACAGGAATGGGTGGTGGTGGACCGGAAGGACACCACCACCACCACCATGGTGGCCAAGGCAGTGGCATGCAGGTGTGTATGCAGCCATACCTTCTTTGTTGCCCTCTGATACCAATACAACATGTGTTTTGGTGCTTACACTGCTGCTGGGTGTCTATCTGCTATCGCTAGCCACAATAATCACCTGCAGTTCACATTGTCATTCCTAGGTGTGTCGTTGTTGTCCCAGGCTGCGCCCTGAGCACATGAAGTGTCAACCATCAGCTACGATACTGCACCACATGCTATGCACCAGAAAGCTTGACAACGTAATGTCCATATTTATCAATAACGCACATGCGTTGTCAGTTTGTCCAAAGCACATCATACTCGACATGATCATTGAAGGTGGTGCTGTGTGGCAGGGAGGAGAGTACGACAGACAGCAGGGTGGCATGGGCAGTGGCGGCATGGGCGGTGGCAGCACTGGAATGGGCGGTGGCATGGGCGGTGGTGACATGAATGCTTACCCAGGACAAAGTGGTGGCAGTGGAATGGGTGGTTACTCTGGACAGGGCAGTGGCATGGGCAATGGAATGGGTGGTGGCGGTGGACACCACCACCACCATGGTGGCCAAGGCGGTGGCATGCAGGTATGCCATGGCCCGAGAGCAAACTGCTTTGACTTGCAGCAGTTGTGCGTCAAGGTTTTGTTGAGTTCTGCCTGCAGATGTACGCAAGTGATGTCACAGCAGATACGTTTGAATATATGCCCTCATGCAATGTCTGCATACTGCAAATGTAAACCTCACCGTCCAAGATAACTTTTGTTCTTTCACAGACTGACCTTGTCTGCCTCATCAGGACATCTGACTCCATGCTGTTGCCAGATGAGTGAGCTCAGTGCGAGCAAAACCCTGACAGCCTTTTCAGGTGCAAATTGTGACTGCGGCTTGCACTGCGTTTGCTAGGGTGGACAGTTTGGCGGACAGCAAGGTGGTATGGGTGAGGGTGGTATGGGCAGTGACCGCATGGGAGGAGGCATGGGCGGCGGCGACATGACTGGTTCTAGACAGGGAGGTGGAATGGGCAGTGGTATGGGGGGTGGACAGGGTGGCATGGAGGGTATCCGTGAGCGCCTGGAGGGTGATCGTGGGGGTATGGGCAGTGGCATGGGTGGTCAGCAAGGTGGAGGAGGATACAACAACTATTAGATTTGCTGGGAGCCTAGGCCGAACACTTTTTCCAGTGTTGTATGTACTTGCGTTCAAGAAATTGCCTGTGAGAATCGGTAATTGACAAGTGGTGCATCTGCAAACTTAGCTGTCGAATTGAACTGTGGGCATACACTTTATTGTTGCTGTGAAAGATAGGCTGCAGCTTGTATATATCAACACACAAGTTTTTGAGCACCAATCTGGCTTTGCTGGTTATTCATTACTTTGATACATCATGTCAGCTAGAGTGGCAGCTGTAACCACATGTGATTTCGTGTGTTTTTTCCACATTTGCAGCAGTGACTGTAGCTCGTCACTGCATTCTTTCACTCACCCCTAGATACTGATACAACATGTCAGCACTTGGTGCGTGCCTTGCATGAACACCTCCCAGCTATGGTTTACAACGTCTTGACTTAGCGTCGTAAGTTCAGTACATCATGGCTACATAACCTTGATATGTCTGTGCAAGCACAATCCATGCTTTATTCAACAGGGCTGCTCCAAGCAGGCTTGCCCAGATCTGCAGATGAAGCTGAATGTATCGCTTGAAGCGATTCGGTCAAAACTTTGCACTTTCTCGCTGGTGCGCAGAGCGATCAGGTCGCGTGTCGGACTCAACCTACCAAGCTGTGCAATCAGACGGTCTCCCGTCTGAATTACCCCCCTACTCACTGTTGCGATGTCTCAAGAGCAAGAGGTTGAGCAGAGATCTCTGCACTGCGCCATCGTTGGCTTGCCTGCTGAGCTGCTATGCGAGCACATCCTCAGCCATCTGACCGCAACTAGTCTGGCTTGCGTTGAAATGTCGTGCCGCTTTTTCCGGGTCGGGACAGCGTGTGCAGCCAGTCTACCTGAGCAAGCTGCATATCGGAAGCTCACTACTACTTGCGGGAATGCTGAGGCTCGGCAGTTCCAGTGAGATTGAAGAAACACAAAAAGTGTATCTTTTCAAAAAAAATATTTTTTTTGAGTGTGCTGTCCGTGTCGCCATCTTTGTGTGAGCGGAGGCCGTTGGTCGTACTGACGACAACTTTTGTACAACTGTCTTACAGACTCTGTAGTTGGAAGCAGCGCCTTTGGTTTGAGCAGAATCTGGTTGACTTTGATGTTGACCTGTTATCGCGAGCAGGTGAAATTCGCCTTTGTCTGTGGTGATCGATTTGGTGTCTTTGCCTGCATGACTGCAATGTTTCTGCTGTTGTAGGCGTCAGCAGAAGCTATTCCCTCCCAGACTGTAAAGGGTCAATCAGCAAAGTGTCTATGCAAAACCAACTCGGACCAAAGTTGCTGGTATCTTCTCTCACCACACAGGACAGGCCTGTTTTGAAGTGGAGGCTCCGAGTTACTGGCAATGCAGCGGTGGAATTTGGTGTGGTGCCGTCCAGTCTTGCGGTGATTCTGGCCTGTAGCAGCTTTGCTTTTGCATCTCATGCGGCATTGTTTGCTCGTGCATGCTGTCAAAATGCACTGTAAGATTGACAGTTTGCCCAGTCCCCATGCTGCTGTCTTGTTTGAGTACAAACATGTCAATCTTGCCCATATCTTGCCAAAGATGCTTATCCCGCCCTTGCATGGTTGTGCTGTAGAAAGTACACCTAGCTTTGCACAAGGGATCTGCTGGCTCACGCATCGGCGGCTTTAGGCGCAGGAGAAAGGGCAGAGGTGATCCAATTGGCTTTTGTTCCCTTACCACTGGAGGCAGCACATTGCCTTTCAAGGTCAGCTTTGCTGATTGACTGCAATGTTGCAAAGGGCATTACACCTCCCTTTAAAGGTCAGCTGTGTCAGCACAACATCTTGGATTTCTTGCAATTGAACGCATCGCATGGTCCGTCATCAAGGGATTGAGCATGTTGCCTTGTGAGCTGAACTATGCCTTTCTGCCCTTTGTTCTATCTGGGTGCAGGACAGACTCTGCCCTTTGTTCTATCTGGGTGCAGGACAGACTCTGCCCTTGGGAATTCCGCCTTCCCATCACTTTGCTCTCCATGAAAGGCAGTACCTTGCCCTTTGCTCATCAAGTACTGATGGCGGTGCTGGGCGCATGTCTTGGCATGTTGAACTGCAGTGTAAAGTGTTTATGCAAGACTGCATACAAGACATCCCTCTGCATGGTTTACTTGCTATAAAAATTCCCCAGCTGCTGCAAAGGGTACAGGAGAGGAAATCTTAAAACTGGCTTACAAGACTGGTTTAGTCACAGTTCAGCGGATGATGTGACATTCTTGTTGATTTGCAGGCGGCTGTGAATGAAGGTTGCATTGTAGAAATTGAAGCACACCGTGATCAGGTCCACTACCTTATTACAAATCCACCTGCCATACAGCATCCTGTTTCCAAAGATGATGCACATGCTCTCCCAGCAGATCGTGATGATGAAGTCCAACATGACAGCTGCAGGTGATCATTTACCATAGCCCAGAAGTGTATGAATGAGGCTTACACGTCTTTTTAATCTTGTCTGATGCCCTCTTCACTAGGTGTAGGTGCACGCATGCTTGCATGTCACTGCTTTGCTGCGCTTGTGCTATGCCACACTGCGCTGTGCCCTCACATTGCACGTCATGCATGCAGACTGTGCATTATATCACTTTAGGCAGCAGCACAGCATAGCACATATCTTCCTAGCAGACAGTAGACACTGTCTACAATGCCACATGCGATGCCCTGCATCTTGAACCCTAATGCGAAGGCACAGTCATTGTTCGCTGCAGTGTCCAAAGAGAGGTGCGTTTGCAGCATGCTATCTTCCCAGATTGCGCTTACCGCTTGGCAGCGACATGCTGGGCCAACGCGCAACTGGAAGTCGTCCCAAGATCTCCCCCTAGCCTTGGTGCAAACATGCAAGATCACAATCTTGACTCCTGCTTTGATGGCTGCCATCAGACTCAGTCTGGTCATGTGAACACCGCCATAGTCATGCCAGGTGGTAGTGTGTCTCAGACAGGCTTCATGTGACATGTACCATACTTTTTGGCTGCAAGTATGGCACACCTTCTGATTTGTGGTTGTTACACAGACTGGAGGCATTGCAAAGCCACATGCCGTCCACATGTCAGCTGGTGATTTCTGTGTAATGTGCATTTATAGCAGAAGCCTGGTAAGGGGTGTGTGTGTGTGTGTGTGTGTGTGTGCGTGTGCGTCCGTGCGATGTTGATGTTAATACATTGTGATAACTTAAATGTTACATGTCCTTGAACTCCGCAGCATTTACTTCATTCTTCAAGCTTCTAGCGAGATGACTATTGGTCTTGGCCTCATGCTTGCATAATTAGGCATCACTTCAAATCACAGACAACATAGGCAAACTGATGAGCAAGCACGACAATATGGAGTATCTCTGTGCTGCATGAAAGCCTTCGGAGTCTGCTTGCTGCCAGCAGCATAGGGATTTTCGACCCTATACGTCTCAGAACTTGTGCAAAACCAGCATCGTCGCACAGTCCCACCAGGCAGGCAGACTACTGCAATTGTGCCTTGGGGGGGAGGGGGGGGGGACATCACAGCAGTAGCATGCACAGCAGGACAGCGCCAATCAGGCCACCGACAGACATGACTGCAGTTGATGTAGCACCGCTGGCACCAATGTTTGCCAATGGATCGGCATATGTCTCATTGGCTGCACTGCTGCTACTGCTGCTGAGACAGGTCTCTGTTGCGCCACTGCTGCTGGTGACTGTCGTTGTCACCTTGCCAATGTGACTGATGAACTGTGGAAGTGTGTTCCAATACCTGTCACATATAAAAGGGAAATTTTACACGAGCCTGACTAATCCTGTGACAGGGCTGCCATCACATGACATGTTCTGGAGGGCTGAAACAGAGAATGTGCTGCAAAGCCAGTACGACATGGCAACAATGGATGACATGACACTGCTGACATGACCAGCTTTGTAATGCAATGCAATGCAAACTGCATGGCTGAGTGATACCAACAGGCAGCAGCTCATAAGCCTGTACTTATCCAGGCTGTACAGACTCAACGCAGGCTTTACTAACATATGACTGATTGCTCTGACATCCATGTGGCTGACAGGGCAGAGCTTTAAAGTTTTCTTTAAAGCTTCTGCACACTGCAATGCCCACAAGGAAAGCAGCTTACTTGTTTCCGTTGGAGTCTTTTGTGCCAATGTATGACACAAAGGCATCATGTATGACGCTGCTGGCAGAGTATCTCCAGTCTATCATGTCATTGTCAGCTGATGACTCCTCCTTCTTCTGGTCAAACCAGGCCACCAGACGCAGGTTTGGCATGTGGACGGAAAGATCCAGAGCATTGGTTGTGTCTCCACCAATGTTGAACACCTGAGAGGGACATCACGGTGTCGAAATGCAAGGAAGATTGCTGTGTAGATTCTGTTGTCTGTCATTTTCCTTTTATGATAATATGTGATATTGCCTGCCACCTGCATACAGGCTGATGACTACCTGGCTGCTCATCCCATGCACTGCAGCTGCCCAACTTTGATCAGTCCTGTCTCACAGTTCACTGCACACACAGCCACCAAGATGGAATGATTACAATGCACCAAGACGCCCTGTCAGGTGGACATTGTTGTTGATCTTTCCATTCTCATACCATGTGTGCAGGCGTTACGCATAGAGTTACGTGCTGCCACCAAGCAGCTTTGGTTTGAATTTCAGCCAAAGTGCCCTCCTCAGATGACCATCTCAAACAAATTCTAAGTGTTACTGTTGTCTCCCTGCGTATCTAAGTGTTACACAGGAGTTACCTGCTGCCACCATGCAGTCTTGACTTGAAGCTCAGTTGGTGCTGCTCCGGTGAGATGATTGAGATCCCACAAGGATCCTGTTTCTGGAATGGCCATGGGCTTTTTGTGAGTGCCATTCGGCGCGCTGTAGACCTCATAGAAGTTTGGCAGACTGGTGTAATCCACATATGAGGTCTTGAAAGTCCCAAAGATCTGCATTGCAAGACAGGGTATTGAGTTAAGAATCTGGGGAGATCGGATGATGATGTAAACAACAAGCCACTTTTAACATTCTACAGTACGTTTTTAACATTCTGCAGAGTCTATGTGTGTGGTTGTTTGTCCCTTTGCAGCTTTTGACAGACCCAGGGTGTAGCATAGTAGATCACGCATGTGACGCCCTTTGATGTCTGAGATCTGTAAGTGCAAGCTAAAACAGGTGTCTTGCCGTCTGTTATACTTCTGAACCCTGCACACAGGAACGGTGACTATGGGCCGGACTCCAAAATCTGCAGCCGGATATATTATGCATAGAGTGCAAATGGAATACAAAGACCTTCTCAGGCATGGCGACTTGCACAAAATAGTTTTGGTGTTGTGTGCATGGCATGCCAGCACAAAGCTTGCATTGACATGTGTGAACTGTCAAGACACTTGATGCCCTCTGGTGAAGGATTGTGCTTCAGGCAAAGGATGATCTCAGGGTTACCGGTTCAAAACAGTCTGTTTTTCAAAACGTTGCAGCAAAGCATGCAGAGCATGCTGCAGGATTTGAACAGACTTGTTTCACCGTGCCAGACAAGTTCTGTGCTGGAAAGCAAGGCAGTGACAGCAGCAACAACACAGTGTATGCATTGATGCACCAAACAAAGCATGCAAAACATGTTGCACACGTGCAGGAAGAAGACTCACGGTGGCAGTGAACTTCTGAGCCTCAGGCAGAACATTCTGGTCATAAGGGAACGTCGTACCAAAGTGGTACAGGGACATGCCTACCCAATCCACGTAGTCATCACCCTGTGTGCAGGCAGGCATCATGCTAAGTGCTGCCATGAATTCCCTCTAGGCTAGTCTACAGCTTGTATAGACGTTTCAGTCTACAAAGGGTGTAGAGCATATAGTCTGCAACAAAGGTAGGCATTGTAGTCTATGACTGGCTGTCTGACAAGCGTCAGTAGCTTGCTGCTGCAAATGTGCAGATGGCATGCCTTTACTGCTGTGCCTGAGAGGTGCTGGGGAGCAACAGTAGTTCACATTGTCAATTAGGCTGCAATGTGCATACCTCACAGCTTGCATTTAAGTTAAAAAACAAAGGTTTTCTTACCCTGGCAAAACTTCAATCAGAGTCAAGCAACAGAGGAAACTTTCTTACTGGGTAATACGGCGCATACGGGTCGTCAGCCATGGTAATGCTTCCATCTCCATTGGTGTCCAGCAGCTTGAAGTCTGAAGCCGACACATAAGTGGCAATGTCTGTTCCATTTGGGTACGGATAACCACCACCATTGTTGACACTCCACAGCATAAAAGATCGGCAGCAATACTGCATGAACAGCCAAACACACAGTGTGAGCAACAATCCCAATTTGTATGGCAGGAAAGCTGTGCCACGGGCTACTGATAGGCTGTGATTGGGTTGCTGTAGCAGTGTTTTTAGCACACAGCAGGCATACAGAGAAAACAAGAAGCACTCATGTGCAAGCTCTTGCACTGACTCACAGACAGGCTGCGTCAGGAAGCAATGCAGTATCTGCTTGAACGTATCTTTTACAGCACATGTGGCAAAAGGTGCAGTCACAAAATGCAGACCCTCAATGGGGGGGGGGGATTTCCACAGCTTGACGCCTAAAGTGAATGTCTACACAACTCATTCCACTAGGTGTTTTGGTTTGCAACCTTGACCTGAGCAATCACAGGAATGCGATGTGAGCAGGCTATATGTAGGCCATGGTGCGCATGCTGTAGTGTCCCATGCCTTGACAATCAGCCTTGAGACAAGCAATCACAGGAATGTAAAGTGGCAATCTATCTCTAGACTAGATTGGGCTCTAGGCTGTAAGCAGGCTATCTCTAGGTCGTGGTGCAGATGGTGTGGTGTGGTGTGGTGTGGTGTGGTGTGGTGTGGTGTGGTGTGGTGTGGTGTGGTGTGGTGTGGTGTGGTGTGGTGTGGTGTGGTGTGGTGTGGTGTGGTGTGGTGTGGTGTGGTGTGATGTGGTCATTGGTGTGGTGTGGTCAATGGTGTGCCTCACATACCTTGGCAATGGCTGTGGACATGGTCTGGAATGCCTTGATATACTCTGCAGGCTGCTGACCCCACGCATACCAGTTGCCATTCATCTCATGTCCAAACTCTATCAGCATAGATGCCCCCTGTTCCTCATAGCCTTCTATGATTTTGGCAAAGGTTTCAGCTGATGCAGTCGTAATCTCAGACAAGCCATAAGTGGGCTGAGCCACAATGACTGCCATTCCACCAAGGGCTGCTATCTGCATTTGCACAGACCACGCCTGTGACTGCACAGAGCTAATTCATCTGCAAGTACCCAGAGCCAGTGCAGTTCAATTTTAAAGAGGACAATTTGTGCTAATGCAGGAGAAATGTTGCAACACACACTCACGGCAGTGCTGACAGTGAATGCTGTTTCAATTCAAGGGCTGCGGTCTGCATCCGCAAACGCTGATACATCATAAAGGTGCAGTGAGGTTTGCTGCTGCAGCGGCAGCAAAGTGTTTGTTGATGGTGATCTGTCAAGGCAACCTGTGTGGAGCAAGCTGCAATCTAGGCTTGTATATCATGTTGTGTTACGCACCAAACAAGCACAAAGGCATGTCCTACACGAAGGCTGAAGATTGCATAGATCGTATTTTTACTAAACTGGCGCTGGGATCAGAACTTGTATCAGCAGCTGCTCAAGGCTACCTCCCTAGGACAAGGGATCAGAAGCTGACAGCTGATGAGTCAAGCTTACAGCATAGCAGTGCTCTGCAAGCTCTTCAGAGAGGTTTGCTGTGGGCCATCTTGAGAGGCAACACTTTGCTGATGGCCGCTGCTGAAGATGCATTATGTGACTAGAGCAGGATGCAGTTGCTGTTTGCACATAACAAACAAGGTTGTGCCTGTCACGCTGTTGCTGTTGGAGCGCGCATGCAAAGCTGTCACGTGCACCAAAAATACTAACACAACAAATCAACCATGATAAGCCTCAAGAGCAACATACACACGGGGATTCGGACAGACATGTGCTGTTGCTTACCTGCGGCACGACATTGTCCAACAGTCCTTTGTCTTGGACATCCAATGGGACACTGCAGATGGCATAGCACTGATAAACAATATGAAAACACTGGTAATGATTTAGACAGTGTGACGGTCATCACCAAGACATGGAGTAAGAGCTGGCACTGAAGTGTGTCCGTGCTGCTTCTCATGACAGTGACAGGCCTATGCATGACTTGAGTGATACAACCCATACATGCTATGCGCAACACAACAGACTACACAGCAGACTGCAAAAGATATCAGAGACAGTCAAATTTCATCTCATGCACCTGCAATCATGTCCTTTTGTTACAAGGGTGGCATGTGTTGTACTGACAGCAAGCAAACTCTTGCAGAAACAGCAACCACAGCCTGATGACACTTCTGATGGGCAGCAGTCACATGCAATGCAGTGCTATATACCAAGAGCCCAACAGCTATGCGGGTACCCTGAATTGGCTTCAGCCACATCTTGCAGACACTCTGTCAAGTGCAACGCTATTTCCAATAGGTGCCAAACTTGTTCCAGCGCAACTGGAAAATGGGCCTGCTTTCAATATCATGCCAGTGGGAAGGATTTTTTTCGAAGTTACATCTGATGCACACACTAAGTTTACGCTACAGAAAGCCCAGGCGCTGAAAATGCAGGATGGAGTGGGCATTACCTGATGAAAATGGTATAGCTGGTTGGCTGAAATTCTGCCTGCTGTATGTAGTCATTCACAGACGCCCATGTGGTCCAATCAATGCTGACCCCAACCCAAGCCCCATTGTCAGGTACTAGGGGGTTGGTTGCAAAGGCTACACCTAGGAGAGCTGTGGTAACTGCTATACAGCTTATACCTCTCCATTGATTGCGAGCACATGAATGCTGCATTGCTGCAGCTGGTTCAGTGCAGATGCTGCTGCTGGCGCTGCTGATCTAGCGTGCAAGCTGTGTGGTGGACCTGCACAATAGGTGTGCAAGAAAGTCTTATGCTGCTTGAGCTTGCTTGATTGGTGTCTTTCTTCTGGGAGAAATGATAGTATGAGAAATGCTGGCAGGCCTTTGGTGAGCTTTGAGATTACTCGTGAGAGCATTTGGTTACCTGTTCCTTTGTGGGCTGGCAGGGCCGAAAATAGCTCACCTTGAACGCCTTGAGAATGCTGCTGTGATGCAACAAAAGCTCGTGGGACAGCCACCGCTTTGCTCTGTTCCGGGCTCCAAGTGTGTGGTGGCTTCCGTGCGGCGCAGAAGCAGACGTCGCAAACCCTGCTCAGAAACATTCCATCATGCTGCAGCGAGGTATCACGATCGGTACAGAGGGTTGTGTTACTGGGCAAACTTGCCTTCAACTCGTCGGAAACCCGGGCAATCGCTCAGCACGCCTTGCGTCTGACCCTTTGACCTGTTGACGTAACACAGCAGTTAATGCATACCGTAACAGCGTAGCAAGGCCGGTAAATGAACAGTGCTAAGTACTGCTACGACTCGTAAACGAGGGGCTTACCGTAAGCTTACAACTGACTTACAGCGTTCGTATTTGCTGTGGCGTCATGCACTTGTCTGCAGCACACCATTGGTTGTGCCGCAACAAGGCCACAGCGAAGCGACAACTTACACCAGGAACTCGGTACGCTTGAGGTATTGAGGCAACTGCCCGTTTTCGCCTGCGACATACCTGCTTGTCATCTTGCTGACTAATCACACTGATGTATCAGCAATGTTTTTGAGACAAGCTGTAGTGACCGCAGTGTGACCTTTTGGCAACCGTACAGCGACTGGACAAGGCCAGGAGAGGTGGGCGGTAAGGTTGAGACAGGCGACCTCTCGCGGCATCTCGACTCAGGGTCAGGTTGTCTGCGGCACCGAGCAAGCTGACCGAGCGTGCGGGTCATGTCGGGCCTGGAGGATGCTCAGGTGACTGCTCATCTGTATTGATGTACCCCCCGACGAGAAACGAACCGTCTTCAGGTGGCTTTGTGTCGGGCCTGGTCCACTGCCTTGCGTCTTCACTGAAGCTAGTGGTGTCCACCCTGTCTTGGCTTACTCTGACGCTGTAGCGCAAAGTCAGCAGAGTACGCCTGCTGAGTTCATCCTGCAGTGCTTGTGGAGGTGTCGTACGGTAGCATGTGTGAGTTTTTTGTGAGATCAGTTGAAGGGTAACCTGTGACTGACCTAACACCTCAAGAAGACTTCTGCCAAGGCCTGGAGACAAGCTGAGCACTACACTAGACGCACATCAGCACCTTAGTCTACACTCTTAGTTGACAGTGCTGCTTGGAAGCCTGGCTCTTTTTGCCTTGAATAGCATCCCTGTATTCAGTCGGATCCATCTGTTGTCGCTATGCAGTAACAGAAAGTGTAACTGACTGTTATGTATGGGTTACAGGGAAGCAGGCGGAGGAACATACCAGCTGCAGGGTACCCTGTCAGTGCCACAGCTGGGGGTGTGCCTGACTTGGCACCCTACCCACAGCCCCCCTCCGGACCAGGGCCTAACCCCCCAGGCGCCCCTGCTGAGACCTCGCTCAGAGACAAAGCCAAAAGGGGAGATCTGCAGCCTGACATTACAGGTTGGTCACCGGTCCAGCCTACAGTGTTCTGCAATGTTGTCGTGCAACAACATTTTGGCACAGTTTGCAACTTCCATGCCTGTCGGTCTGATGCTAAATAGCACATACACACATACCCACTTTTGCAAATGTCAGTGTCAGTAGCATGAACATGCCTGGATTCATTCCTTCAATCTTCAAACCTGTGTCTTGCCTTAGGGTCAAGTACATACAGTCCTGAGTAGCTCCCTGTACAGCGACCATTCCTTGGTGCCTCTGCCAACTGCCCACATAGCTTCATTACATGCATTACATGCATGGATGATATGTATGCAAACCTGGGGTCATGTTGTAGATGCCAGCTTGAAGACGAAGATCAAGGCAGCCCATGGGCCAGGTGACAAGCAGCCTGACGTAGAAGAAGGGGGGGTCAAAGCGCAGCCAGCGCAGAAGGATGTTTACTACAAGGTGAGTCACATGAGTCACCTCGCATCCATGAGTAATGTTTACCGTCCCTACAGCTCGACTCAACAACTCAGTCAGTTGCTACTAAGAACCTGCAATCTGTATGAAACAACCATGTACGCCATGTGGGCAACGCCATAATCCCATGATTGCCGAAGGGCTTTCTGTCTGCAGAAGCTTGGTGACTAAACCGATGCATGTGTGTCTGCAGATTCATAACAACCCGGTGGGGATTACTTTGTTCAGTCTGTTCATGGCAACATACATCTTCTACTTCTACGTGAGGATACGCTATACGCTTTTTGGCGGCTACTTTGGGTATTCCCTTTTCATCTTGATTGTGGAAATGGCAGCCAGCACCAACATGGTACATGTACCTCTGCTGCTGGAAGGCTGTCACAGACGCTGAAGTGCAAAATGTCCTGCCTTACGACACATGCTCCCGTACATGTTGCTCAGGACCATGACATGAACCCTGACACCGCCTATTAGTCATTGTGTCACTGAAAGTCAGTAATCCCTGCCTGTAGCTTGCGTTTTGACGCGTTATTTTGCTGTTTGCTCAAGCACATGTCAAGCCATTGGCGGGAAGACAGTCAACAATCAGTCAACTGCAATTGTTACACTATTTTCACTTCATGCAACTTGAACTTTGCACTGGCAATCTTGCAGATAAGTCACAGCCACATGACATATGACTACCATATGACTGACGATCATGTTATGGTGCAGATCCTGTATGGTATACTTCTGATGCGGCGTAAGGAGTACATTGACCATCCCATTACGCGACGCTTCCACGTCAGGGTGCTCATACCCTGCTACAGTGAGAGTCTTGAGATTGTGAGTGCGACAGCTTTGGCAGCCAGAAGGGCTACCCTACCCCCTGGGGTCAGACGTACAGGTACCAGTCTGTATGCATGTACAATCACCAGAAGGGCCGTCATACCCCCTGGGGTCAACCGTACAGGAACTAGTCTGTCTGTCAGCATGTAGGATCATGAGAAGGGCCGCCCTAACCCCTGGGGTCAGGCATACAGGTACCAATCTGTCTGTTTGCATGTACAGTCCACCTTGTTTAGCTGGAGAGGACCAACGCAGGAAGATATGCCTGGAGAGTTGCCAGACTCAGACGTGCTGTGCACACATTGCAACAGACAGACATCATGAACAGTGACATACCGAGGTGATTTTGCGTCATCGCAGTCTACATCCTGGATGATGGGAAAGATCCAGATAAGAAGACATGGGTGGAGAGTCTGAAAGACCCTTACATGCTATACACGCCCGGTCATATCAAGACAGGCCCAGAAGTGAATGGAAAGGCTTGTAACCTGAACTCCACTCTGAGGGCTTTGTTCCCTGCTGGCAGTGAAGTTGGATTGGAAGAGGTGTGGCTTGCATATATAGTTTGGATACACTACATACTACACTACACTGTATATGGCTGCAGCATGTGAATCACACAGCATGTGTGATGTGTTTCGCTCTTGGTTGAAAATCCTGCACAGGGTGTGGCATGGTTGCATTGAAATTGATGCAAACTTGTTTTTTGCATGGCAGCACTTTCAAGTTGCTGGAGATTGCAATTGATATGCGTCAGCGCTCATGTTGCACTTGAAGAAGTGCTCCTAAGCCAGCTTCTTGTGCTGCTGTACCTACGCAGCTTATGGCATGTGACCTAACCCACGACGCACATTAGTCACAGCAAGTATGACACATAAGTCATCATCAATGACACGTACAAGTGATCGTGAGTGACACACGAGAGTGATTGTTGGATTCTTGACATCTTTTGTGTGACTGCAGTTGATCACTGTGTTTGATGCGGACATGGTGTGCTCAACCGAGTTCTTCATGAAGACTCTGCCTCGTGTCGTGGATGACAGAGTCAGTCTTGTGCTCACGCCCCAGGCATACCACAACTACGACCCTGCTACGGATATCTTCAACCACTCTGCATATGCATATTGGTCAATGATGGTTCCAGGAGAGGATGCTTGGGGCCACATTGTGTGCACTGGTGGGACTCTGCCTTTGCCTTTGCCCTTTGCCTTTCCATGCATTGCCCTGTGATTGCCTTTCAGCTTTGCCTTTTGCCTTTTGGGCCATGATGCCTCCATAAGAGGGTTCAGTGCTTGTTTTGCATGCCTGATTCATTGGTAAGGTTGTGTTGCATGCAGGCATTTCAAACGTGATTTCGTGATATTCGTGATATCGTTTCCATCGCAAACATGTTTCATATATTTCTCATACATGTACAATACCATATTTGTGATGTGCACCCTACCATAGGTTTACCATCATATAATGCAAGTATGCATTGTATCATAGGTTTGATATCTTATATATGATATACATAACACTGTCGCTGAATATACATTAAAACTCATGTCACCATGCACCGTACTGCAGGATCAAACTTTGTGATGCGCACCAAGCATTGTCAGGAAGCAGGCTGGTTTCCCACGTACACCATGTGCGAGGATTTTGCTGTGGCCCTAGAGCTGCAGGCCAAGAAGTACAAGGCAGCCTATGTGCAAGAGTTCCTGGCTTTGGGAGAAATTCCCGTCACTGTACGCGGCACTTTCCAGCAGCGATCAAGGTATTTGATACATGGGACATCGTACAGATTTATATACTATATGAGTTTATAAGTGTTCCTTTGGAAAACCGTTTTTGTCATGAGAAAGTGCATTTTGTTATCTTTTTGATAATCATGTTTCATATTTCAGAACAATGGCATGTGGGATCCCGTATAATGGGTGTGATATACAAGGGGGTAGTTTGCTTTTTGTTTTGGGAGTCTCAAAGCACTGTGGCCCTACCACCATGTGTGTGCAGAAGTCTTGAGGCTTGAGAGATGTGCCAGTGAGTGTGCATGGTCCTTTGAAACAGCCATCAAGGCATGAGACCCATGTGACAATGAGTCGCCAGGGATATTAAAGCATGTGAAACTTAAAGTCACGAGCAGCTGCTGGTGCACAATCCATTGGCAAAATTCGGCTGCAATAGCTAGTGGATGATACCTGGCTTTTGAAGTCATTCAGGATTTAATGAGTTTTGCTGACAACAGTTTCAGAGATCATGCAAGGCGCACTGCCTGCAACAATGCCTGTTTGAAGGCAGGCTGGCCTGTCATGTGCATTCAGAGACCTCAGCTTTGCATTCGTGAAACATGAGGATACTTTCACACACTAATCCTGATACAGTTTATTTTAGTTCAACACAGACGGACCAACCAATATGTTTCCAATCAGTTTTCAATTGCCATCCACAATAATGCGTTGATTGTGAAGACACATCTGCTTTGACTGGTGCTGCCTTGACATGGCAACCTACTGTACACATGGCGGAAATGCTCTGTCTGATTGCTTTAGTCAAACATATGGTCCTGTGTCGCTGCAGGTGGCAAATGCCTGCGGTAGGTCTTCTGCTTGAAATCTTAATGTGTTTTTCTGCAGCATCCTAGGGTGTTATGCCAGTTGTCACAAGCCTCAGCAGAACCACTGGCAGGACTCACAGCATACCTGTAAACCCATTTTTGCCGTTTCTTTGCAGGTGACTGCTCTGGAGAGACAAGACTTGTCCTGCACGTACCTAGCTCGTCATCAGTCGGAATGCGTGTGAACTAATATCATTATCATCATCATCATCATACCATTACCATTACCATTATCATTACCACCGTTAATATCATTGTTATTTTAGTTGTGATTGTTATTATTATTATTATTATATTAATTTCATTATTTTTGCAGGTGGTGTAAGGGAGGCATGCAGATCTGGTTCAGCAGGCGTAACTGGTGGCTGCGGCGCGACATCCCCCTCATGCAGAAGTTTCTGTGGAGCATCAGCTGCTGGGGCTACATCACACAGTCCTTTGCCACTCCTGTCTTTCTGGCCATTCCCATCGTTGGGGTGTGGTTCAGGATCTTTCCCATCGACAACACCTTCTGGTAAGGAAGCTTGCAAGTGGCAAGTCTGCTTGCATTCCCGTTGTTGTGGTGTGGTTCAGGATCTTGTCATCAACAACACCTTTTGCTGAGGAAAGTTGCCTTTGACAAGTCTATTTGCTTGACTGCCATTCTGCGCTGCAGCTGCTGTCAACTGAGCTGTTGTTGTGCACATCAAGTACTCAACAGCTTGGACACTAACACAAAAGTGCCAGCCTACATGTGATTTAGCACCTAGCACTTTAGGCCTGGAAGCATAAAGTGCCAAGTTTGTGTGGCCTTGATTCAGTGGTCTGGTCAGCTTTGTTCAACTTTGACGCCACCATCTTCGCCATGTCCAGTAAGCTGTGCTTTGCAGCTCTGCATGTCTGCTGCGAAACTCAGCAAGCAAAGGCGCAAGTGAGCATCCTGACAGGCTCATTCTGCTTGCAGGTTTGCTCTGGCATTCACACTATACTTCCCTATGATGCACGTGATGGCATACTACTGCCATGACTACGCAACGTTCCGGAGTTTCTGGTTTGCCACCATCAACAGCAACAACATGTGGTACTGCTTCCTGAAGGCTTGGTGCAATGTTGTGCTGTCCAAGATTACCAAGAAAGAGTCAGGCTTCAAGGTGAGATTCCCCTCACCTCTTCATTTCATGTAGTACTTTAGCTGTGACTCATCAGACATCCTCACCTTGTGCATGCCTCAGTCTTGGCATGCTGCTATGTTGAGTGCCTGGTTCAAACTACAGCCAGACAGCTGACTGAGTTGAGCAACTATATGGCTTTCATTTTGAAACCGCCTGCTATTGACAGGCGCTTTGCTCAGCATTTGTGTTGGTAGTGCTGGCATCGTAAGGCTGCCAGTGCATTGAAGCAAGCTTAGACACCTTGTTTTTAGACATTCACATGCCAATGTTGCACAAAAACCTGTTTGCTGGCATTGACAATTTGCTGTTTGCTGGCATTGACAATTTACAGATTTGAAACCCTTGTTCCCAGGTGACTGCCAAATCCACTATGAGCACGACTGCCAAGATGACACCTAAGGCTGCTGCTTCCAAGCTGACGCGCACAACCAGTCAGACGCTGGTAAAACAGGGGCGCAAGCTTGATATGGAAAACTACTGTGCCCCTGGTGTGAGGGACCTCTGGATGCCTGTGTCAATCTTCCTGTTGAACTTGGCCACCATCTTTCTAGGGATTTACAGACTAGACAAGGTAGGGATTTGATCCATGCTGTGTGTGTTGTGTATGCCTTGCAAATTGTTTTGCCGCTGGTGTGAATTGAATGCACGTCTTCATGCAAAATACACAACCAAATCGAACATGCTCGCTTTGTGCTGGCTGCTTGACATAACCTGCAGTATAATGGTGGTGCTGGCCGTGCATGAGTTTCTGTGTCACGTTTGGACCAGGGACAATGTGTGTGTTGTGATGGCAAAAGATTTGTGTGACTTGATGGGTCACGGAAGCACACCTGGTTGACGTCTCTGCCCGGCGAGCATATGCCACATTGCCGGTAGCTGAAGCCCAGCCCCATCTGTGAACGTAGGAGTCGGTTCCATCAGAGCTGATGACCTTCAACATGGTAGTGTCTGTTCTGTGGGCAGCGTACAACTCCATTCCGCCGCTGCTGCTACTGCACTTTGCCTTCGCCGGATACAAGGGCATGCGGATCAACGTGCGGATCTGTGGTGTCCTTGCGACGCTCCTCATGCTAGGAGTCATCATCTGCGTGTGGCTGCTGTTGCCGCCCACATACGACTTCGGCCAGGTCAGCCCTGCTGCAGGGCAAGACGACTGTCCTCCGCCGTTGTGCTTTGACGACACACCTTTCTAGGCAACATCGTGCAACTGCTTTTCCGTTGCACGCTTCTGATCACAGCTAATTCGCAGCTCTTGAAATGCATGCCAACCTGCACTTACCGCTTTGTGCAGGCTTTGCAGTACTCAATGAGCTTCTTTGATGCTGAGAAGTCCGGCACTCTCACAGCAAATGACATCTCATGGAGAGGCAACAGTGCTTTGAGTGACTCCTTGAATGGCAGCTCACTGGTTGGCGGATTCTATGATGGGGCCAATGGTAGGCATGTTGCCTGCATTTATGCAGCCAGTTTGCAGCTGCTGCATGTGGCAATCCATGAGTTGCAGCTACTTGTGATGTCAGCAGAGAAGCTGATAGCATGCACATGCATTTGCCTCATACAGTCCCATGCTATGTATGATGCATCATCAGTAGGGGTTTGTGTATGCTAAGCTTCATGCAATGCATCCATAGTGCGACAGCAGAATGCATCATCTGGAGCCTCATACATGCATGATGGCTACTCTCATTGTGCATAATGATGCACCAGCTTGAACTGTCCTGACTTGATGTAGGGTATGTCAAGTACGGTTACCCAATTGCAGTGACGACCATGATGCTGGCGTGGGGTCTAATTGAGTTTCCCCAGGTGAGCCATGGCCTTGACCTACTGTTGGGGAGAAAGTCTATGCTTTTAGGAAATCCTAGTGAAAGCCTCCTGAGGCGACAGCCTGGAGATGTCTTGCTGTGGCATTTGCAGTGCAATGGGCGACACAGCTATGCAGAATCTCTGCTTTTGCATGTCTGGGTAAACTGGTGTGACTATGCCAATACCACGGCACTGCAACCCCAGCAGCTGTTGTGCTAGCTAAAAGTGTTTGCCATCTGGTTAGGGCAGTCTTGTGCATACAGTCGTAGGAGAAGCTAGTATTAGCAAGTAGATTCATATATTGGTTTGATGCTGTACGGCACCAACCACAGTGCAACGTTAAACTGTATCCCTCTCAGGTCGGTTAACATGCATTTTCACTCGGCAGGAAACCCTGGTACGTTCTGATAAGCCGTATCAATCAGGACACGCGCCCCGTTTCACATACATGTAGCATGACAGCATGATGCATGCCAGGACCCAACACAACTTGGAGCAGTAAACACCAACAGCGAAACACATGCCATGAACCAACACGGCTTGATTTGTTGCGTAGGGCTATGCCGATGTTGGAGAGACTACAAGAGCTCTGAACAGCATCAAGGTCGGTGCAGACTACATCACCTCTTGCAGCGTCTCTGACTCAGAGTTTGTGGTTCAAGTGGGAAATTACGCCCTTGATCTGGTGGATTTGAACTCGCCGGAGGACATGACTCAGGCTCGGCCTGTCTACACTGTGAACGCCACCAGCCCAGGTCAGCAATTTTGTGACTTGCACATCAGAGTTGTTTGAAATGTGTATCGACAATCAGGCAGGCATGTTGTCTTGGGCTGCTAAATTGCTCCAGTCAGGTGCAGGCAACAAAGCAGATTATTATTATTGTTGTTGATATAATCACTATTAGCATTACCATTGCTGTTACTATTACTATGTGCAGGTTCTGACTTGGTGGGGGCAAGTGCTGCTGCCCTGGCTGCTGCTGCTGTGGTCTTCAATGCATCAGATCACACATACAGCACGCAGCTGCTGGCAACTGCAGAGTCCCTGTACAAGTAAGCCCTAGAACCAAATCTTGACCTAGCATGACTAAGCATGTTTCCTTCCTGGCTTGACAACACTCATCTGCATGCTTGCATCTGCCTTTGGGTTGTTTGTCCGTGTGTCTGTGCAGTCCAACACTAAAGCATCAGCAGTCGGGTCTGTAGCTGTGCCAAGCTACATCATAGACAGAGCTCATCATGGGACACTGGGCCCAGCACATTTAAATACATATCTATTTATGTGAATTATTTACATGATACACGAATATACATACATACCTATATGCAGTATTTGTAAAGTCATGTATATGCATTACTTATATTTACGTTCATAAGCCAATCAGGGGATTAGCTCTTGCTGCTGCGTTTAATGACTGTTGCTTCATGTTTGCAGCTTTGGTTGTGCATGCGAGGGCTTAGTGTCAGACTCAGTGCCTCAAGTGTCGTATGCCTACCTCTCCACTTCATACCTGGACGACTTGGCCTTTGCTGGGGCCTGGCTGTACAAGGCTACAGGTTGGACACTGCTTTCCACATTGAAATCCGTGTTTCTGATCTGGGAAACAAGAACTAAAACAATGCATTGCCAGGCTGTGCCCTG
>JAABUP010002994.1_pt1 | contig 30808 bp, 23 predicted proteins | sample 5559201 | NCBI WGS metagenome assembly JAABUP01 (sample SAMN10711887, study PRJNA513373) | rock metagenome | isolation source: Antarctica rocks | place: Antarctica | reverse complement strand
GGCGATGGCGCAGATATTATCATCGATGCGTCTGGGGCCGAACCATCCATTCAGACCGGGATTCATGCCCTCAGAGATGGAGGGACGTATGTGCAGGGCGGGATGGGGAAGAACGAAATCACCTTTCCGATTATGGCGATGTGTGTGAAAGAGCTGAATGTTAGGGGTAGTTTCAGATACGGCAGTGGAGATTATAAACTCGCTGTGGACTTGATTGCGGGTGGGAAGGTCAGCGTCAAGGAGCTGATTACAGGCAAAGTTGAGTTCAAGGATGCGGAGCAGGCATTCAAGGATGTCAAAGCAGGTAAAGGCATCAAGATCCTGATCGAAGGGGTCAAGGATTAGATTCACTTTACTTTGTTCAGAACATCGTGTCCTCAATCAAGAGATATCAAATAACGCAAGAGATGTTGTTTCTCTCGGAGGATGCATTCACCTCTACGTATCAGTTCTTGCCGCCTTCTTCCAGATATCCACCAAAGGGCCTCCAGCCCCAAAAATAGGATCAAACTCCGGAATTGGCACTCTCCGACACTGCGCCGCCTTCTCTTCCGTCTCCCGCGCATCAGCTTTACAAAAGTTGTTATCCCAATGCGGACTCCCCTACCCGAGTCCCTCAGTCAAAACAAGCCATTCTCAAACAGAAATATACCAACTAACTCACCTTAGGGTATAAACCAAGATACTCATAATCCCCCTCGGAACTAATCGAACAATGACTAACCCCCGCCTTCGCTCCCAACACCTCTCAGCTCCTTTTAACCCCTCAGAAGCAACCACACATACGAAAGGGAAACTCACAGGCAAAACAATCACATCCCCTTCCCTCAACCCCACAACAACCCTCCCCTCCCCCCCGTCCCTCTCATCATCATCATCCAACGGGCCCCGTCCAAGCAACAACTCACTCCTCCCCCGGAACACCGCATAACACTCATGCGTCACCGAATGGAAATGATGCGCCCTGTACGTCTTGAACACGCCTCCCTGAAGCCAGGAATTCGCTTCGATGAAAGCGCGTGCAGAAGAGGCGGTCGCCGGGGCGGGGAGGGCGGAGCGGTAGATTAGGACGGGGAGGGCAGAGTTGGGCACGTGCGGGGTTGGGGGGAGGTGGTATGTTTCGAGGGGTGAGGGCATCTTTGTGGAAATAGTTGCTATTGTTTTGTTGTGGGAGATAGGTACTGGTATAGAGACGAGAGGGACTGTCTGAGCATGGGATGGGTTGAGTGGAGTAGGGCTTGGCTGGGGAGCCGAGGTCTTTGCGGGGTTATAACAGCGATAAGCGAGGACCCTGAACGAGGAATTATTATAATCCATGATCCATGATCTGTTGATCTTGTCCAGTTTGTAATCTCAATGCGCTTTCTGATTGTAGATCCTTCTCGTCCACTACATATCATCTACATCGGTACTTTCGCTACAAACCCCTACTCTCTCCTAACGTCCACCCAATGACACCCTTCTGCTGCCATACTTCTCTTTGTCGCCTTCTGAGACTCCCAAATCATTCCTCATGTACATTTCAATTCGTACCTTCCTTTTTTACATCGTAGTTGAATTTCTGTCCCACTTGCTTCAGCGTTAGGACTCCAGCATCTGGCACTTCCAAGTCTTCTGGTTGGCCCCAGTATACTAACAGCCGCCACGATACTAGGACCAAATCGAGCGGCTCGTCCATTAGTACTCGGATCACTCATCGGGAAGCGGAAGGGCTGTACTCTACCTCCCTTGGACTGAGATTATTGCTCTACCGGATCACAACAGTGAGATGGGGGAAAGGGTGTTCCACAATCGTTTGCATGTCGATCGGCCTAGGCGGTTCAATCTTCATCATAACAATGACTATGACGATCACAGCTTGCGGCTGGCACTCAAAGCGACACAGAGATGTCCATGATTCGGGGGACACGGACACTCAAACCTCCGTTTCCACCTGTTCACATTTGGTGAATCAATTGCACATTGGCTGAAACGCCTGCTCTTATACAACCCTTGACCCGTGCTATGCCGCTTGACCAAAAGGAAAATATGATACATGATACGGTAATCAATGACCTATACCACCGGCAACCCACTGATTGAAGTTCGGATCGCCAGGCGGAGGAAAAAATCCTCCGTTGGGTTGCTGCCCAGGGAGCGGTTGCGCTGGCACACCACCATTCGCCGGAGCCCCTTGCCCCTGCTGCTCCATCGCTCTTCGATGGTTCACCTGCCTCTGCTGCCTGTAATACACTAGAAACACCAGCGCGGCCGCTAAGCCGACAATAATGAGGCTCTCTACAATTCCGTCGTCAATCTCGTCGTAGTAATCGTCTCCGCCGGGCATTGGGTCTTGAGGTGTAGGGTCCGTGAGGTCGTCTTCCTCGCCGTCATGGTAGTAAGGGTGGTCATCCTCGAGGAAGTTGGAGATCCATTCGCGTAAAGACCAGTCTTTCTTGGGTTCTGTATTGAAGTCAGTCTCGTGATTACATATGCGACTTCATGTGAAAGCGTACCAGGCTCTGATTGAATGGAGTTGACATGTCCATTCGTGATAGTGTTCCAGAAACTGCGCAATCTCAGCTTTAACAAGCTTAGCTTAACCGGCAGATAAGCTTCCTGATTCGTCTCCAACGCTTGGTCATAGAAACGTTTTGCTAGATGAAAGTCCTGTTCTACGCCGACTCCATTCTCATGCATCCACCCTAGGTTCCAAAGGGCCTGAGCGCTTTGCTGAAATTCCGCTGCAGTTTGATAACACATAGCTGCCCTCTCCTTATCGAGGTCTGTCCCGAAACCACCAAGATAATAGTCGCCCATCTTGACCATTGAATCGATATTTGATTGCTTGGCTGAGCGCGTCCAATAGATCAGAGCCAGAGCTGCATTACGAAGCAGAGTAGATCTTCGCTTAGTCCATGGCATCAGCGAACTCAGAGGCAGGATCGACTTGTGCTCGTCAAGCATGTATGCCACATTCGCTTGACCGTTTTCGTAACCTTGCTCTGCGGCCATCATGTAATCGATCAACGCAGTCTCCAAGTCTCCGTTTTCGTATGCTTGATTTGCTTCCTCGAAAGATGTATGGACTGCTTCAGCCTTCTCGGCGACGATCTTATAATATGCCGTAGCAATCCCACAAGATCTATCTCTGCCAACACCTTGGTTGCTGATCTCCGCCAGATAGTAGAACGCTTCGATATGGCCGTGTCTAGCAGCGAGCTCGAAGTATCGCATGGCGGTTTGAACATCGCCCTGGTCAAGGAACAGGATACCCAGATTGACTTGCGCAGAAGCAAAGTCTTGGTCTGCCGCGGCCTTGAAGTAATCCGTAGCCTTGAGCGCATCCTTTGGAACACCATAGCCTTTCAAATACATTAAACCCATCTCGTACTGACAGAGCGCGTCTCCATTGGCGATGCCCCGTCTAAACCATGTCAGCGCCTTTTCGAAGCTCTGCTCAGTGCCCTCTGCACGCAGAAACATCCGTCCAAGATACGCTGCAGCCTTTGACGCAATCTTTTCGATACCAGAGGGACCTCCAGCAATGACCCTCCCGTCTCTTGCCCAGTGCTTTTTAGCGACAATCATGAAATATGCTTTCGCCTTTTTGAGATTGCGGTTAAGAGCCCGGGAGCCCTCATAATGTAATCTACCAAGACTGAACGTGGCTTTCAAGTCACCCTTCCGTGACATCAGATCCAGGTACTCCAAAACATCGTCGAAATTAGCATGCGTATCCGAGTTCGGGCCACCCTTATTGGCATTGACTCCTGCGCTGGTAACACTGGCGCCTTCCCCATAAACGCCTCCCTCCTCGTCTGCCAGCCTATATGCATCCCTTTGCAACGCCATACCCCCTGGTGGACCAGATCTTGAATATTCGATCGCCTTGTCCGCGACATTCTTATAGTGTAATGCAGCTTCATCGCAATTCCTTGGCGTCCCAATACCTGAATGATGCCGGAAGGCTACTGTCATCTCCGACCTTGTGTTTCCGCCCAACGCTGCGAAGCTATGGTAAAGTAGTGCCTTCGCCTGGTCTCGCACAACGGCTCCTCCGATCCCAGTCGCGTACATGAAACCAACCATGTGCTGAGCCGAGCTGTTGCCAGTGAGTCCGGATAGGTCTTGATATCTCCGAAACGCCTCATTGTAGTTTCGTGGATGCGTGAAATTCTCGTAGAAACTCATCTCTGCCAGCATGAATATCGCGTCCGAGTCATTGTGCCTGGCTGCCCCCTCTAACAACCTGACTGCTTTCGCTAGCGGCTTGCTGAATTTGCGCTGCTCAGGTTGCGGGTCAAGACTGTCGCGGTCTGGCGGGCCGTTCATGAAAAGGAGGAAGAAGGCTTCTTTGGCGTAATATACCGTCGTTCCGATAAAGCCGGATGGCTTGTCAAAGCGTACGAGTCCTTTCCTTGCAGGCTCGAGGTTTCGCAAGATGGTGAGCGCTTCCTGGAACGCAAGTGCACCTACGAAGAGCCGTTCAGCAACCTCTTGGTAGCAACGCCATTAGAACTACCTTTGCCATCGCCGTCACTATCTTCCCACTGGTTTTGTAGTGCTGTCCCCAACGCGTGGTGCCCGTCGCCTTGCGATTTCCCTTTTGTGTTCTCGCCTGCTGAGTTGGCCGCATCTTCAGGTCGTTGTTGCGCTCGGACGACGACGAAGAATGTGTATACGATTACTAAAAGAGAAAAGTCATTAATCATATTTCCGGGACACTAAGCAGCAAGTTTGAGATCGTACAAAGCATCAGCGGCAGAAGCCGCCGTAACCGTTCCTTCATCGACGCTGTGGTGATGGAGTATCAGTCATCGACACAGCGTTGTTATTGCTACAAAAAGCATGAAGAGAATTAATGCGCGTTGTTGTGAACTTGAGCTTGAAATCATGATGGGCCGCTTTTGCACGTGCGGAAAACAAGCAGCGTGATGAAAAGGCCAGCTAAGAGTCTCGCCTAACAAGCGCTATGACCTATCAGATTGAGGCTACCGAAGGGCCGAGGGCGAGGCCAGGCGACAGAGGTCGTGGCACACTCAAATTGAGATCACACATCAAAAATGGTCTCTAACGCATTAAATTGCAGCAATGACATTGAATTCTAGTACATTATGTGCAACCCTTTACGCTCAACACATTGATCTATGTGCACTCTGTTGTTGACTGCGTTTATCATGCCAATTATACATGGCAATAAGGGAGTTTGCTGTGGTGTTCTCGCTACGGATCCGTAGAGTGTGCCATTTTCTCTGTCGCCTGGCCTCGGGGGCCCTATAAGGTATATGTAGCTTGGAGGGGCCCCTTAAGACATGACAATAATGCTGGACTTCAATTCTGACATATACAGCACCAAAATATGTAGTGCCACAATTCAAAAGATGCATCAACATTCGAAAGCTTTGACTTATCACAGGTCTTCTAGATTGGACATGGGCATAGCCATCCTTCTGTATATACACGAAGCTTCAAAGTAAGCCACCGTGCCATCTATCAGGAACGTAAGTATCTGAAGAGCTTGCATCCACGCACGGCTTAAACTCGACGTCCCGCAATTCCATCACCAGCTGCTAAACGCTCCTCATGTCGTCGTTATTCGTGTTCTGTGCTCCTAGCCCCGTCATGAGCATCTGGACTTACTGCCTAGTCCCTTGACGAAGTGAGTCCAACACGGTTGAGCTCCCTACGGTAAACTCCCAACGTAGAATCCATGTTCTCTCCTGATCTTCCACCTATCCTCAAAATGCAAAGCCGCAACCTATTGGGAGAGCTTGCCAATCAGCAGCTGAGAAATTCAGCTTCAGCGCGGGACCGAGAAGTGAATATGATCTTATATCGTGTGGAGGTGCGGGAGGCCAACAACTCTGTTGAGCGCTCGAGATGCAGTCTGAGATGTACTTCGCAATGCAGGTGCTGCTAATTTAGAGCTATGGCTGTAGGATCTCCTTTGATATCGAAGCATCGAAATGACGTGTTCGGATGATGACAGTCGCAGGCGCAAAGCAATCTAAAGCCTGCCCAATACTGGAAGAAAGCTTTCGGGCATTTTCATTTGGATGTGAGTTCTTGCATTAGTCATAAGTCGTGATTTATCGAATGGAAGGTCTTCTGGCGGTCCAAATATGTCTGTGATGGTGTCAGTGTATCTATGCCAAGTGAAATCTATGCATATGGAACGTCCAAGTTGATATTAGAAGGATTACAGTCCATGAAAAGTCGGAGAACATTGAAGACTCATCACCGTACAGCCGGTAGAAAACTTACATATTGTTATAGGCGTGGACTCTTTTGCTGCACATCTGTGTCTTGACCTCATGCACCAATCTCCTGACATCTTCGGCCGGCCATCTGTAGACTCTCGTAAATGGCCCTAGACTTAATGCTTCCAACCCTTCACTCATACCCAGGTTGTACCATCTGCCAATCTCCTTTGAATGCGGATCTGCTGGCCATGAATTCAGAGGTAATCTGATAATAGTTTCCTCAATATCTACGAATCCTTGCGCTTCCAGAAGTGGCCGGGTGTTGTGTTGGTACGCAATCGGCCTGCTGGCCCGTTGCGTGGCATCATCGAGCCAATCGTACCATTGTCCGAGAGGATTGTATGGCAAAGTGCCATCATCACACCGAGGTTGGAAATCGATCTCAACTTGTTCCAAGTTACCGAACCCGGGCTTCAAGTGTCTGTAGAAAGGCAGCATCAGTCCTTGCGTTTGGTCTTAATAGCCGGAAACTTGACTGAATGCAATACTGCTTACAAAAATACCTTCTGATACAGCTCTGGCCAACTCGAAACACTGCCACCGGCTGTCCGTATATGTATCAAATCCCAAGAATCCTCCCCTAAGAACCAGGGGCTTTCATAATCTCTTGGTATCCGAAAACGAAGGTTCGGAGGGATTCTGTGGCACGACCTTATAATTAGTCCGATTTCTGCTTTCACATACAGAGTGCCCGCACTTTTCTGGCTGGATATTCGCTAAGTCGATGCCAATCACCTAGGAGAAACAGTCAGCACAAAGCGCGTTGATGTGTGAATTCCGGTGAGATCTGACCTCAGCTTCAGGGTACTTGCTACATCGCAAACGTGTATTAGCATCGGGATCATCGAAAGCGTGCGAGCAGCGACAGATTAGGGGTAATGGATGACCCACTCCGCCATGTCGATTGCCCATATACCCGTTCCTGTACCCAGGTCTAGTATCCGTGGAGGTCCCCAATTCGGCATCAGGCGAGCTCGGTGCAATTGCTCGTTCCGCGCGACGAGGAAGAGCTTGTGAAAGATGTCCATGCGGTCCTTTTCTTGCTGCGCACAAGGTGAGGCATGAGTCTCAGAGTGCTATAAGAACTGACGGGTTGGCTATCAATGTGGAAGCTTACCTCATCGCATGGATACATATATATTCCTTTGCGAAAGCCATGGAACTCACGTCCGTTCTCGGTGTGGTTCTTGGGAACGGGAGCCGGGACGTTCCCGTTGCTGTCAATTCCACCATGAGTTGGCAACGCCGAACAGCGCAGAGAAGGAGCGCTGACCCATTTGTAGCCATGATGCCAACGAACAGGGCACACAATCGCCGCCAGTTGAATCCCAGATGGTAGCTGACGACTCGCCAACAGTCGGTGGACGAGAACGTGGACGAGTGGAGTAGGAACTGCCAGACCAGACAATAACGGCAGCTAAAGCACTTTCTTCAGGTAAAGGCGATACCGGCGGAAGTCAACAATACATGTAGTGAGGCGGAGTGGAAGCATTATTATGTAGCAGGGTATGTATGGCGAGAGAGTGCTGTATGTACCGGTAGGGAGTATGTACTTTACTTTAGGCACGGAAGACTTGGATGGCTTTAAGTGTGACATGAAGGTTTGACTTTGCTGCTGCTGGGTCCCACTTCCGCAGGAGAACGACAGGGGAGTTCCCATAAGATTGACTTTGAGGACGCCGATGGAATGGTTACTGGCTGGACATTTGCAATACCACACAGTCACGCACTGGAGGAGACGGCACTAGAAGGCACTACAAGTAAGATTACGCTGGGGCTCGAAGAGCGAGTCCAGGATAGGATCGTATGCAAGTGACTGGGGACCCACCGAAGTACGGGAATACGTGTGGTGGAGATATCTGACCCTTGGGCTTCTGGGCTCTGTACCACGGTTAGAACTTAGCTTGGAAAAGGACGGGAAGATCCATCTCGAGAAGCTTAAGACCTCGGCCCATATCTGGACCAGGACTGCTGTCTACCTGCTAATATACACTGCAGTACATGGAGAGGATCCGTTCAACGTCGCAGTTGCAGGCTTGGAAGTTGGAACAGGTTTACGAAGCCGAGGCGCATCCATCCAATGGTTTCCTGACGCCTTCGACCTCACTGCGCATATCCACCACGACTTCGGAATCGTGCTTAGCACATGGGTGCGGAACTCAGCTGTACTTGTATTATCATTGTGCCGCAGTCTCGATCCCGGCAAACTGGAGCGAGCCGATGCAAAGCACCGGAACCGGGTCTGTGCTCACATGTAGAGTACGACACTCGGACTCCAATATTATGGGCCAGGTAACGATAACCCGTCGTTATTATTGCTGGGCCTCACATCACATGTGCCTTTCTCACGTGTCCGTCAAATGCCGCGGTCTAGTGTGATCAGTCACTTTTGGTCTTTGCGGTCATGTTATGATCCTCTTGAACAACACCTTGTGGTACCCCTCCCTCCCTCTCACCTTCCGACGGAGATCAAGGTCGTTGGGAAGGCCAACGTGCATTATGTACATGGAGTCATGGGTCCAAGCCATGTCCTGAAGTAGAGAGGAGTACTTGTATCGTACAGTAGAGTTTCAGAGTTGGGGTACCATTGCGTCGGCACCAAGACCAAATCCATCTCTGCCACTCTGGTTACCGACGCAATGGTTCGGACGGACGACACTTGGACTAGTACCGATGCGATGATTTGATACGGTAGCTTACCTTGCCTTACCTTAGCGATGCGACCGGACCTTTGCCTGGGATTCCTTTGCAGGCATCCTTTTCAGGGCTCTCCGTGCCGGACAACGCGCCGTTTTCATTCGAAGGGCCGGTGCTTTGGGGATTGGAATCTTCGAAGTTCCAACATCGGTTCTTGTCGCTTCTTGAGAGATCAGCGCCTGTACTTACAAAATAGCAATGCACATGGTCTTGCCTTGACAATCCACTTTCAATATCCCAGCCACCGAGTCAGAACAAGTACTCGTACATCAACCGCGGACCTATCAAAATCGTGCTTCGACTAAGTACGAGCATAGAATGTGTGCCGTCGAGTACAACACATCTAGTTTGTATCAATCGCGGGATCAGACGCCGCACACCATGAAGTCTTGACATACCGTCGGCAATCAAATTTGACCCCTTAATTCATGACCTGAACTATACGATGATAGCGGATTCCTCTGCCTCAAACCTCTGTATCCTTCGCAGGACTTGCTCTGTGGAAACACTTAGTCACTAGTTGGTCGAAGTTGACAAGCCCGCGGAGCCCAATGCGTGCCCAATCACTGGCTGCTGATCATGGAAGTGGATGCCCGGATCTTGCCGAAATGCCCTACTATCAAGAAGACAACATGCAAAGGGTAGAAATGGACCGGTATCCGTCCCAGTAGCGTAGAGACTTTAGTAAATATTGGAGCACCTCATGTTTTCACGATGGTTTGCCTAGGATGTAATTAGAGTCGTCTGTACTACCCCGCGATCAGTCAGTTGAGATCAGGTTTGTGCCCATCGATGTCTTTCTGCCATGAATACTCTCAATCCATTGGCATCCTCCACACTACATCTCCCCCGCGGTTCATACATCTACTCGATCATCCCAACGTCAGGTGGTTATGCGGTCATCTCTTCCGACGACTCGCTCCGGGTCTTCGACGGTGTAGCTCTTCAGTTACTGCCAGAAGGCATTGTTGAGAGAACTCACGCTGGCGTCACGTCCCTCAGGCGCTTTGACGATGAAGGCAATGTGTTGGCGACTGCAGGAAGAGATGGGCTTGTCAAGTGTTGGGATTTGAGGACCGGCAAGAGAGCTACCGAGTTCAGCACCGGTATGGACAGGCAGATTGTAATTAATATATGAAGCTTACAACTCAAACACGGTAGGCAGCGATGCGGCCTTGCTATCACTCGAATGTAGTAGTACGAGAAGGACACTTGTAGCTGGGACGGAATTGTGTCGTTCGCAAGCTTCTGTTATCATCTGGTCCGCCTCCAGATCCCCCGTTGCCTAAGCATGGCGGAGAGCTGCTGATTAACGCTCTAGGGATGTTAGAAACCCAACGAAGTCTCAGGTGCAATATGTCGAGAGCCATAATGACGACGTCACAGAAGTATGGCACCCGCCCCAGCTGCTTGTCGATCACTAATCCCAGCTACTGGCAGATCCAGTATCATCCGACTTACCCCAACCTGCTACTCTCCGGCAGCACAGATGGACTCGTTAACGTCTACAATACTATAATAACTGATGAGGAAGACGCCTTATATCAAGTCATCAACCATGGCTCGTCAATTCACCATGCAGGCTTCTTAAGTGATATGGATGTCTTTGCGCTTAGCCATGACGAGAACCTATCGATGTATCGATTGGCAGACCCGGACGATGATGTTAAGGAGCCTTCCCCAACCGTCTTCGGAGACTTAAGGGAGCCGTTGAGATGTCAGTACGTCGTCGACATACTGAGGACGAGCCAAGGGGCGATGATTGGAGCTGGAAGTTACAGGTACAGTCTGGCAACAATGGAGAGTTCTCGAACATTTCTAATCTCGATAAAGTGAGCACCGACTCGATCTAGTTCCGCTGAAGCCAGGACCGCAATGGTGCTTTGACCAAGGCGCAGCATGGCGATTAGCCGGCGCGCATGATGAGGAGATCGTTAGATCCATCTGCATCGATGACAAGGTGATCCATTCTGTTTAAACCAGAAAATGTAAGATGTATAGGTAGCTAATAGTCTCTAGTCCGGTGTCGTATATACAACTGGTGAAGACGGTTGTGTCCGGTCATGGAGGGCTTCAGACGTTGCGGACAACATAGCTAGCGAAGTGCCTGATAGCAAAGCATCGAAGCGGAAACAGGGCTCAACAGTGAGAGAAGATAGATATAAACCGTACTGAGAGAATCACCCTTTTGGCTTACCCCTTTTACCACTTTCTGTGCCGATCTTGAGTGCACCAAGAGTTACCTCATTAGTTTCCCCTGTAAAGCTTACGATCTCGATGCATGTCTATCACCATGAAGACCTCCCTGGTTAATAGATAATAAGAACTATCTTAGTAGCCGTTCAATTCTTCTGATTGGGGCATCGATTGTTCTCGTCAGGCTTGAGGTGGCTGCCGTCGGAGCAATTGCAAACGGGTCCCGTAGGACTACTGGTCCGCCAATGATAATGTTGAAAAGGAGGTGCGGAGCCTATAAACGCCTATAGACACCGTTGCTTGACTAAGCACCATCCTACTTAATTAATTGGGAAGAGCCGGACTACTGCGCTGATATATGAATCCAGCTTCCGATTCTGGCTACTAGCTGCTCAGAATATTAATCTATGAGTTGATTTTGGGTTTTAAGTTTTGGTAGATCAAGAGATATAAGCGGAAGGTAGCCAAGAAGAAGAAGACAGAAGAGCAGACAACAGAAGAGCAACAAGAATAGAGACAGCGAAGAAGAGGAAGAAAAACAGAGGAGACAGCAAAGAAGATGTCAGCCTTCAAAGCTGACCAGTTGGAGGTGAACGAACCAGATGAAAGGAGAAATATACCAGACCAGAAGCAGGCAGAGCATGATAAGATGGATCTAGATTCGGAGCGGCATATGACCAGAGTCAGGCAGCATGAAGCCAAGAGGCAGGAGTTGAAGCAGTTGTTGACCATGCAGAGGGCGGGGAAGAGCTTCACGACGAGAATGGGATACGTCTTAACTCTTAAACAACTAGATTGAACAGAACGAGTACGGTATGGAGGCCGCATTGTCTAGGCGAGCAGTAACCGGTTACATCCTGACTAGTGTAAGATTCTCCGCATACAAACAGAAGGAGAGGCATAAAAAGTCAGTTGTAGACTATTAATAATGTAGCTGATGCTTCAGTACTCGTACATTTATCAAAGCTTTAAGACGACGAATTGCGGCCTTCGCACATGCACAAATCATTTCCAAAAAGAACCGTAATTGGCTGCTGATGATTATGCGAGGTAGAATCTCTTTACATGCCAGGCACTGAGGCATATGAAACCTGGCATCGCTCTTTCGCCAAACATGCACCCATAGGTAAGTAACTTTAACAACGCCTTTACTCCGTGCATACCCTAAGTGATTACCATCTCAGTCTTCCTTAGTCTGTGTTCACGTCAAGCCATTTTTGACATGATCTGAATCTACACTCCTGAAGAGACCCACATCAACCTAAGGGCGCTAATAACGCATCGGCATCTTTACCGAGCCGGCGGTACCTGAGTGCCAAGTCAAGGGGATGGTGGGTACGTGAAGTCCTTAGCCCTCATCAACGGCAGTACCAATGTCGACAAGATACTGATGTCATCCTGTTATCTAGTCTCGTACTCGAGGGTGCGGGCCCCCGTTTCCTTGCGACGAATATGGCGTGCCCTGAGCCTCCATCTACCACCGCTAAACTTCATCACGCTACATTATGCCTACTTCATTGGCATATGCCTGACCTCGAGTGTCATTTTTTGGGGGAGTTCAACGCCACCCCGCAGCGTCAGCTATACCGATTCTCTATTCTTGACAGTCAGTGCGATGACATTGGCTGGCTTGAATACGATCAATCTTTCCGTACTGAATACTTTCCAGCAAGTAATATTGTTTGTTCTTATTATGCTGGGCTCTGCAATCTTGGTTTCTTCCGTCGTTGTTCATGTGCGGAGGAAGTCGTTTGAAAACAAGTTCCAAAGCATCATTGAGGAGGATCGAAGGAAGAAAAGGAAAAGCCGAAGTAGCCTGGAGCACACATCATCGTTCCCACTCTCGTTGATCCGTTCACGATCTTTTATACATCGGAATTCCACGTCACAAGAAGTGACGGAGCCGGAGGTAGACGGGGTGGTTGTAAGAGGAAGGCCGATCCCATCCACCAATCATTCCCCAGATGAAGTGACGAATGGCAATGCGCTTGGAGGTCGCCAGGATTCTCGCGATTCCCTGGAAGACATGCAGACCACTGATCCTGCGAAATCTACAGAAGACGCCGAACGCATGACTGGAGGCGGCATTGACAACTCGGGCATTGTCAAGGACGAACAACAAGTCGCCGCAGATGACCGTATTCGTTTTGAAGAGGGTACTGTATTTGGCTCGCCAGGATCTCCGATGAGGGCAAGACGGCATTCTCGACTGCTGTCCATGCAGGGTGTGGGCGCTCGCCCGGATATCATGAACCACCCTCGAAAGGCTACTATACCGCGAACTATCGGAATGAGCTTAGAAAATGCTCTTCAGAAAGGCGAAACCGAGCCCCACAGCACTTTCAAGTACTTCCCATCAACAGGCTTCATCGGAAGGAACTCGCAATTCCATAATCTTACTCTCGCCGAACGTGAGCGGCTTGGTGGTGTGGAGTACAAAGCCGTGTCACTTCTTGCAATCATCGTCCCACTTTACTTTGCGCTCTGGCAGCTGTTGGGCTGCCTTGGTCTGGGAGCCTACATCGCAAATCGAAGAGCAGACACGACGTTACAAAACGGACTCAATCCTTGGTGGGTTGGAGCCTTCAATGCAGTCTCGGCCTTCAACAATTCTGGTATGAGCCTGTTGGACGCCAACATGGTGGCATTTCAAGATTCAATATACATACTTCTCACCATGGGATTGCTCATCCTAGCCGGGAACACTGCTTACCCACTCTTCTTACGCCTCATCATATGGTCGCTTAAGAACATGATGCCAGACACACCGACTTGCCGTGACCACCGAATCACACTCAACTTTCTCCTAGACCATCCTAGACGATGTTACACTAACCTCTTTCCCTCAGCTCACACATGGTGGTTGCTCGGTTCCGTGGTGATGCTCAACGGTATCGATTGGGTGGCCTTCGAGGTACTTAATATTGGAAATGCGTCGATCACTAGTCTTCCTCGCGGCACTCGTGTGCTTGATGGTCTTTTTCAAGCACTCGCGGTCCGCAGCGGCGGTTTCTATGTCGTCGCAATTGCAGAACTTCGCATTGGCCTTCTGGTACTCTACGTCGTCATGATGTATATCTCCGTCTACCCTGTGGTGATTACTATGAGAAACAGCAACGTCTACGAAGAACGGAGTTTGGGTATCTATGCCGACGATCCTATGGAGAAGAGTCAGGACCCCGAGCGTTCGTTCCTCAAAGGAATGAGACGCCGGCTCACAGCACATGCCTCGGCCAAGGAACCCAGAGGATATTTTGTAAGACAGCAGCTTCGGGCGCAAATCGCCCACGACATCTGGATACTTGTGCTCGCAGTGCTGTTCATTACAATAACCGAGACCGGTCAATTTGAGCGTGATCCTGTGGACTACTCTGTCTTCAACATCATCTTCGAAGTCATTTCCGGCTATGGAAGCGTAGGAATCAGTGTCGGTCTCCCGAATGTAGCCTACAGCTTCTGCGGAGGATGGCACACCCTCAGTAAACTCATTCTCTGTGCTGTCATGATTAGGGGGAGACATAGGGGTTTACCAGTGGCTATCGATAAGGCTGTTCTGCTGCCTGGTGAGCATTTGGCTGCGGCTGAGGAGGAAGACGCGCAGATTAGAATGGAGAGGACCATGAGTAGAGGACACGTCTGAGACATTTGGCGTTGTTGGACTACTCTTCTTGTAGAGATTTGACTCCATAGCAATGTCCATTATCTTTGTGATTGACCAATGTTGTGGCTAGTAATAAATTCAGTCTGAGAAACGTATCGACGGTTATGTACCTGGCGATCTCCCCACACCACAACACACAGCCTTCCATGAGAGTAACTCAGTGTCATTAGACTTAGCTTCAGTAGATGTTGAGAACCATGTGTTCGAGAAAGTGCTGATGCCAAGATCTGGAACGGGCTCTTGGCAAATAAAGATCTGACCAGATGGTCGTGGATCTTCAATTCACCACCCAACCCGACGCCCTCACAATCAACCCTTTTAGAGTGCATATGCGTCGCGCTCATATTTCCTCCGTCGTCGCGTGCTTCAACAGCTCAATCCCTCTGTAGACTATTGTCACTCCAAGGTTGAGAGAGACTGACCGTTTCAAACAACCGCTCCTTACCACGATGCCCTTCCCTACGCCTTCGTTCTCACTCTTCCTGTCGTGTGGAATCCTCCTCATCCTACTTGTCCGCCCTACTCAAGCTTTTGGTGCCGGCAACATTGCATCAACAGCTCGCATTGAAGGCCAAAATTGGAGACACGGTGACATCGAGGATACCCTTCTTACGCTTCTGATCTCTCGAGCTGCCGGCGGCAACAAATTTAGCAAGCTCGACGTTAAGCGTGTCTACTTCGGCAACTGGCTTAGGGATTACAGTCAGGCCGTGGATGTCGGGACAGTCAAATATGTCAGTGCTGAAGCTATACGAATCATACTGTGGGTTTTGGGGTTTCTAAGTTTTGGGTAAGCTAGCAACAAATGTCTGGGTCTTCAAGGTTTGACGAAGAAAATCCAGATATGGCACGAAAGAGTTCGAGGTCACTACGGACCGATTGGGATGCTACAGACCTGAAGAGCATATCGATAACCCCAAAGATTATGCTGATAATATCGATGCTCGCCAATACGACCGGCGTCTTCGGGGGCCGGTCGATGAACGCAGGGAGCTTTCGATAAACCCTCAGACTGGTAAGCCTCTTGTCGAATGGGGATCTGAGTCCACCGGATAGCTGACAAAGTACTCTGCAGGTCTCAAGAACTACATAGCTTCCGAAACCATGGGGATCGCCAGCTCTGCGGGGCTGGTACGCAACCTTTTTGGCCGAAGTATCCAATTAGGCAGGCAGTACGCAAGATCTCAGCATAAGGCGGATCTCTACGAAGCGTTGCGGCTGCTGGGTACCGGTTGCCACTGTCTAGAAGATTATTCAGCTCACTCTAACTACACCGAGCTTGCCCTGATTGAACTGGGCGAACGTGGAGTATTCCCACACGTTGGACGCCAAACGCAGATCAACCTCCTAGGCGCTCGTGGACCTGCAGTATATCCTCTCGTCACTGGTACGTTCGGGAGCTTAGATTTCTTGCATTCGGTGATGGGGGAGTTCTCAGACAAAGCCACTCAATCAGAGATTCAAGAGCTAGAAGGCACTATCCAGCATTCTCAAGACAGCGGTCAAGGCAACGTTAGCATTCTCCAAAACTTGCTCAGCCAAGTACCAAGTGGTCTCTTCGGCGGTAAGGACCAGGCTGGCAAGGCAGATGACCTACAGATGACGGCTCAGGCCGCCCAGATGCAGAACACCCATATTACTCCTCGTCAAACCGAGCAATGGACTCAACAACTCGAGGAGGTCTCCAAGCAGATATACCCAATCCTCGAGTGGCACGATGAAATCATGCAGTCCATCACTGAGACCATTGAGAAAATCCCGGTGCTGCCAGATTTGATCGAACAGATACAGGATCAAGTTAACATTTTCGTCTTCTCGCTGCTGGCGCCGTTCATTCTGCCGATCATCAACCAGGTAAAGACTGAATTAGCTACAGGTTCGTCAGAGATCATCGAGAGAGGTAGAGAAAAACAACTTATCGTTTTTCGCGATGACCGGTCATCGGATCCGACGCACTCCATGCTCTCGAAGGATCACTTCTCCAACATCTTGAACGAGCCCGCAGGTAAGGTAGCCAGCCAGATGTTGAAGTGGGTGGTTCCGCAACTTATCGCTTGCTGGGATGACGAACGTATCGATGTCAATCGCACTCTCACTCGCATAGTAAACGGCGTATTCCATCACCCAGCACTTCGCAATTATGGTGACGATGGCGCTGTTGATGGCCGGCGTCTGATGTTTAGTGTCATGCAGCAGTGGTGGGGCCAGAAGGAGGAGTACGAAAGAGCCGAGCTGCGTCAACAGCTGAGCCGTGAAGGCGTTGAGCAAGGTAGAAACCATAAGGAAGGTGTACACGACAGTGGTCATGGATGTGGAAAGCCTCTTGGCATGCGGACAGCGAGAACTGCCGGGAGTTCGGGTGCAATTGGCGGACCTGCTGCTGGAGCCGTTCTCGGCGGCCTCACGCAAGCCTTTGGTGGCGGGTTCTCAGGATCAAGTGGGGTCGGAAGTCTCCCCAATGCTGGAGGTCAGTCTGATAGCTTCAGCAAGCTTGCAGAGGCAGCTGTTGGCGGCGGCGCTCTCGGCGGCATTGTCGGCGGACTTGTCGGCGGACTTGTCGGCGGTGTTGGCGGCGGTGTTGGCGGCGATCTGCTGGGTGATGCTTTTGGAGGCTCAAACGACAAGAAGCAGGTCCACCAGCAGCAAAGATACGAAGCCGACGGCTCATATACCCAGACCATCACTGAAACTGGCCGTACCCAGCTTGGTGGCAGTGCACAGCGCTATGGTCAGGCAGAGTACAGCCAGACAGCCTTCCCTGGAGGCGGATATCGTGAGGAAGTACAGCGGTATGAGCAAGATGGACAATATGGCCAGTCTGGTTACGGTGAGCAAACCATAAGAGAGAACCGACCAACTCATGGTGGTGGCTATGAACAGACGACGGAAACCACCCACGAGCGTCCGGGGGGTGGCTGGGAGTCAGACGTACGCCGCGAAGGCCGAGGCGCAAGTGGCGAGTTCTACGCAGAGTCGAAGCATCACGAAGGTCATGGCGGCTACGGGAGAGAATCTGATTCTGAAGATGAATACAAGAAGAAAGAGAAGAAACACAAGCACAAGAAGAAGCAACACGAAGAGGACTCCGACTTTAATGAGGAGAAACGGCGGGGTTATGGCCAGCAGTCAAGCGCCTATGGTCAAGAGAGTCGCCACTTCCAACAAGAGAGTACCGGCTACGAGGAACACTCAGGCTATGGCGAAGAGCGGCATGAATTTGGTCAAGGCTACGGTCCTCAAGAAGGTCGCGGATTTACGGGGGAGAGTAGGTATCGAGAAGCACGCCCTGCGTACGAATCACAAGGGATCCAAGGCGGATTCGGAGACGAGCGATACGGGGTCGAAGGTCGTTCTGCATATGGTGCAAGCTATGAACAGCAACCGTCAGGGTATGACCAGGCGAGAGTTGGCGGAGGTCTGGAGCGAGGGGAGGACTTGGGCAGGGGCGACGAGTATGGACGGAGGAATGAATTTAGTCAGGAGGAAGGGTTTGGCGGTGGAGACGAGGATCGAGGAGAAGGAGAGTTCGGTGGTAATCGGGGTTATGGTCAAGCCGACGAGTATCAAGAACGACGCGGATACGGAGAGAGCTACTGATGTACAGCGGTAAGAGAGACCATTTCCCCTCCCATATCAAGCGGGCTGCGTTGTATTGTTGTTTCAGTGTCTGCAAGGTTCTTCGTGCACCAGTGTGTATCTCGCAACATCTATGCTACCAAGACTGCTGATAATCATACCGGAAAAGCTTGTACGTAGCCGCTCGAGCAGTTTAGGGTATACTTAAGTTCTCCGTGTCCGCATAATCGAGCTCAGCTGATGGCATCCACGTTTCACCCGAAGCTGCAAGTATTTGTGCGCTCTTAATTCTGTGAATACATCCCATTGTGAAAAGACACCCACTAATAGTTTTCCGTGCTTCTCATCTTCCATCTTCCACATGATTGCTGTTCGAATATCAGCGCAGGGAAGGTAGGACTGTGTGGGTGCCACTTGCGTCATTGAGGGCATGAATGAGACTTGCTCGTGCTGTTCCAACTGTTTCATCAATTGTTGTCGATAAGGCTTGATCACGGGCATGGAGAGGCATTAAGATGACCCGGTGTCGGCATTGGACCGACGCAGTACTTCGTGCAACCTCCATGTACGAAGTACAATCTGGAGTACCGCTTGACTCTGATTCCTTGTGGTCTGCGGTCAGCGAGCTTCAAGCTCACCATTAGGGATCCCTACTCCGTCGGGCAAGCTCATGAACACTTCGCCATCAATCTTCACCGCATCAAGAAGCTTCAGCTATTCCACTGCAAGGGGGCGCCTCAGGAATGTCAAGCACGCGAACAAAGCCGGGTACACCCAACGCAGGCAGAATCTAGCTCAACCCTTCACATCTACTAATTTATTAGGCAAAGCTGCTCCCTAGTACATGTCTCAAATAACACGGCATGCAATGCGAGCCTCGATCGGTAACACAACCGCCCACTCATGATCGCTCCACTTGTTCTGTTGAAGACCTCGCAGTCACTTCGCGGACGATACTACTGGCCTCGAAAACGGGCAGAAAGCGAGCACTGCCAATCGAGCCACTCGGGAGCGCTTTTCAAGGCGAACGACAACCTTCATCAAAGAAGCCGCGCCTTCACTTCACACCTCGCCACACCATAGACCCTTCAACGTTCCCAAAGGGACCTGTTCAAGATACTTCGCCTTCATCACTACTCTGTTCCTCACGCACTTCTCGACAACGACCGCCGTTATCACCCACATTGTGCAGTCCCGAGACAGGCGTGGCGATCCGCACGATAACGTTGGCTCATGGGGTGATGGACACTGGTAGTAGACCACTACGTGCGTTGAGCACTCTTGAAGGAACATGTGCCCTTGAACGAAGCAGCATTCCAAGAAGTGTTACGCCGGAGACTGGAGACAAGTCAAGTGGCATGCAGGTCTTAAGCCAGGTTGGGGTCATTGAGTTGCTCGAGCAGGATGAGCGGCCAACGTTCATTATCGATGTCGGGGACCCCGCCACTCTCCTTCCCGGCACCCTACATGTCATTTTCGCAAACGCTGCTTTACGATCTTGCCCGGGCGTTCTCGATCTGATCACCGGGAATGTAGACCAGGGGTCTCCACGCCTATATATCACCACGACGTTCGCAGAATTCAAGGCTTGGTTGACAGCATTCGTCAAAGATTACGAGTCGCTGGATGTATATTTGCCATCGTTTCTCTATGCCGGGATTTCTTGGACTTGTTCGACTCTGCGTAAAAGACTACGCTTCATCAGCGGTACCTACAGCTCTGTACCTCGAAGGACTACATCGATTGAGGGTTGGCTAGCTCCAATGACAGTCCCAAAAGAGCGCTGGAAAAGGCCGCCTAGAAGGAACCCTGATTCACCAGAGACAGTGCTAGAAGAGACATCAGATTATTTTGGTGCTGCTCCGATTCAGATCCCAGCTGAAACTCCCATTCAACGTATCAGAAACGGTGTTGTTTCGATGATCGAGTCACCGGAGGCCTCCGCGTCCAACCAAGCGAATTCATTTCCTAAAATTATTCCGAATGGCCAAGTAGTGGTCTCTTCAAGGTCCAATCCCAGCTCCCGACTAAGTGACTTCTCTCCCCTCGGCACGCGTCCGAATGAAGTTGTACCTGCTATTTCTATTAGTCAAAATGGCGTCCCTCACAGCTCGGATAGATCATTAGATCACAGGGGGTTCGACTGGACACGCTTGCCACTCTCTTCTGCTCTTCCTCGCCATATTCAATTTGTTCGGAGTGTAGACTGGGCGTCGACAAGTCTTGGACCTATTGAGCACTGGTCTCCAATGCTTCGTGCAATGTCCAACCTCGTCATGGCTAGTCCACACCCGGCAGCCATGTACTGGGGAGATGATCATATCGCAATATATAACGAGGCCTACATTCATCTTGCTGGTCAGAAGCATCCGGCCCTGATGGGAAGTTCGTATCAGGAGGCCTGGTCAGAGATCTGGGAAGCAGTGAAGGATGTGTTCGCGAATGCCAAGTCAGCAGGCCAACCAACGATGAAAGACGACGATCGCCTGTTCATGAAGCGTTCTGGTTTCTTGGAAGAGACTTACTTCACCTGGTCAATAGTACCGCTAATTGGAGAAGATGGCAATGTTGTCGGCCTTTATAACCCAGCGTTCGAGTTAACAAGGCGGAAAATTGCTGAAAGGCGCATGCTCACCCTCCGAGAAGTTGGTGAGAGAACAGCAGCAGCCAAAGAGATTAAGGATTTCTGGGGTCAGGTGCTTGGAGGACTTCAGTATAACGAATACGATACCCCATTTGTTCTGCTGTATTCGGTTTCAGAGGGTATCAACAGCGATGAGTCGTCAACGCAGTCCAAACAGTGTTCTCTCGAAGGAGCTTTGGGGGTTCCCGAGGGTCATCAGGCCGCGCCGCCACGAATAGATCTCAGGTCAGGTTCGGAAGGCTTTGGGCCTGTTTTTAGAGAAGCTATGAACACAGATCACCCTGTTCTTCTAGAGACGGACAACGGCTCCTTGTCACCTGTTCTGATTAACGGCATCGACTGGCGTGGATTTGGCGATCCTTGTAGAGCAGCTGTAGTATGCCCAATCCAACCTACGACCAGTGATTCGATCTTGGGCTTTTTGGTTTTAGGGATCAACCCGCGGAGACCATACGACGACGACTACAATCTTTTTGTGCAGTTGCTCAGTCGGCAATTGGCAACATCGCTGGCCTCGGTCGTACTGTTCGAAGAGGAGATTCGGCGCGGCCAAAGGGAAGCAAGGATAGCAGCCCTCGATCGGATCAAACTCTCTGAGCAACTCGCGGCTAGGACACAGGAGGCCGCGGAAAGTGAAACAAGGTTCACAAGAATGGCGGAATTGTCCCCGGTGGGTATGTTCATCGCTGACTGTAATGGACGGATAAATTACTGCAATGACACATGGTATAAACTATCGGGGAACCCAAAGGAGGATTATAGCACGGAGAATTGGATGGATTCGGTAAAAGACGAAGATCGGGACTTGGTGCATAACCTCTGGGGCAACCTCCTCGATAAGAAAGCACCAATGACCGCGGAGTTCCGTTTCAAGACGCCTTGGGAAGACCGCAATGGCAGCGAAGGAGATACCTGGGTACTGGCAAGCGCTTACCCTGAGAAAGACAAGGATGGGACCTTGAAGAGTGTCTTCGGTAGCGTAACCAACATCAGTCAGCAGAAGTGGGCGGAAGACTTCCAAAAGCGAAGGATGGAGGAAGCTGTAGAAATGAAGCGGCAACAGGAGAACTTCATAGACATAACGAGCCACGAAATGCGAAATCCTTTAAGTGCCATCCTGCAATGTGCGGATGGAATCTCGACGTCGCTGATAGAGTTCCGTTCCTATCATAGTGATCGAAGACTTACTTCAGACCTCTTGGATAGCAATATAGATGCAGCACAGACGATAGCTCTGTGTGCTCAACACCAAAAACGCATTGTCGATGACATTCTCACACTTTCAAAGCTGGATTCCGCATTGCTACTGGTGACTCCTGTCGATATTCAGCCGGTCAAGGTAGTGCAGAGAGCCTTGAAGATGTTCGAGGGAGAGGTGGCGACTGCTGATATTAAGATGAAGTTCAGCGTGGACGATTCGGTGAAGACCCTCGGCATCGACTGGATTAGGGCGGATCCATCCCGTCTTTTGCAAGTACTTATCAATCTCACGACTAATGCCATCAAATTTACGACCACTCAAGCCAAGCGTACAATCATTGTTACCCTAGCCGCATCACTGGAGAGGCCATCGAAAAAGGAAGACGGTTGTGTCTCTTACTTCCCAACGCGGTCGAAACGGGCGGATTTCACTGAAGGGTCTGACTGGGGAGCTGGCCCGGAGGTCTTCATACATTTTGCAGTGCAAGATACGGGCCGAGGCCTCAACGACAGCGAGAAAAAGCTGCTTTTCTTACGGTTCTCGCAAGCTAGTCCTCGGACACATGTACAGTACGGCGGATCCGGTCTAGGTCTCTTCATCTCACGGGAGCTTGTTGAGTTGCAGGGTGGTGAGATTGGGGTCTCTTCGGAAAGGAGTAAGGGCAGCACGTTTGCCTTCTACGTCAAGGCAAGGAGGTCTACAGTTTCATCGGATGCGATCGAGCAGCCGACTACACGAAATACTGGGAAGAACGGATATTTACCAACCACGAAGCCTGGTACGCTGTCGGAACGTACAGCTCCTCGTCGAACCGTGGAGAAAAGTTCCATTAAGGTGTTCATCGTGGAAGATAACTTGGTCAACCAGAGAGTCCTCCAGCGGCAGCTTCGTAATCTAGGCTACATTGTGCATGTGGCGAACCACGGGGGAGAAGCGCTAGACCGCTTGAAAGAGTCGAGGTACTGGCAAGGACACGAAGAAGACGGTCTGGACTTGAGCGTTATATTGATGGATCTGGAAATGCCGGTGATGGATGGTTTGACGTGCGCCCGGAAGATACGAGAACTCCAGAAGAGTGGACAGCTAGTCAGGCACGTCCCGATTATCGCAGTTACGGCTAATGCGAGAATGGAGCAAATCGATACTGCGCTCGAGGCTGGAATGGTAAGTCTCGTTTGTATACTAGTAGCCTTTGTGAATTGCGTACTAATCATCCTTCAAGGACGATGTCGTATCTAAACCTTTCCGCATACCGGAACTCGTGCCAAAGATCGAGGGACTTGTTGAGAAATACCAAAACGCCAATCCTGAGCTGGAGCTTACCACACCTGTACAGACATGACAAAGTCCGTTGGTTCACGCATCCCTTGCCTTATGGTAGCATATCCATATCTCGACTGTGATTTTTTCTGCAGGGAGGCGTTGGGTGACTGTGGACTTAGCGTACATGACGGGCTATACGTCGATTGGCGCTGCGGTGTGGTTGGATTTGAATTTGCTGGCTTGAGACACATCGCAGATGCCATACTGGAAACAGTGGCATGTACAGAACGAGTCATTTATGTACAGAGCACGTAGCGCATCTTGCGCCGACATCGAACGTGTATACAACCCGTTTCTTCCAGCTGCTGATCGAAAATCCCAAGCCTTCCGGGGGCTTGACTCTGACTATCTGGCCAGTCATGCCTAGTTGTTGGAGATCTCCTTGGCATGCTTTGGCTGGTCGACTGTAGTATCACGCTGATTGGGAAAGGGCTGTGCTGCGTAGCTGCGGCTTACGGCATTGGACGCCACGGATTGTTCACAAAGCCTTCACCATATCGTGATTAAGTTCACTCGCTGGAAAGGCAGAGCCGTTGATGGCCTCGAGTGCTGAAGCAATGCCATACCTAATGCGTTTCAATCGCCGATGACCGCTGCAACTCCTTTACCTCCGAACCGTCGATCTTCTCCTTCGAACCGTTCATCTTCTCCCTATCGGCAGCTTGCTGCTCGCGAATCTGCCTAAGAAGTTCCGGATACTACACACATCAACAACAATTCCTCAATCCGAGCTGTAAACGTACCCATCTCTCGCCTACGTCCGGATGACTTCTGATCCGATTCATCAACGTTGCCTCTCCCAGATGACCCCATCTGCCCTTCGAGAAGGTAAACTCTACATCATCATTCTTAGCCCCGTTCCTTTCGAGGACCTCCCGGCGTAATTGCATCACCTCCTCCGGCATCTGCATGCTCTCAAACGTAGCATCATAGCTCACACCTTGGAAGAACGGGATGCTATAACGAGCTCCGGTACCTTTCGCCGGACTCAGCACTCTGTGTGTAGTACTCGCGCACACTCCTTGCGTAAGTGCCTCGAGGCCTTGTCCGATAGCCACAACGAGTGTTCCTGGAATCGGAGCGCAGTCGATCCATTCCCCAGCAGTATTCTGAACCTGCAGCCCACGATGCTCGGTTGCCTGTAGCAGGTAGCTCGTAAGCATGCTATCCTTATGTGGGCCTACACCTTGTGCTTCTCCCTCGACACCCAGCTCCGTGAGATCTGGATACTTGACAATCTTCACTTTATGCTGTTGTGCCTCGTCGAAGAAGCGATCGAAAGCGTTGGACGGTAGACCGATAGCTTCAGCGACCAGCTTGGTGAAGAACATCGACACTTCGCCCATACGCTGTATGTACTCTTCGTAAACGGGCCGAAAGCGTGGCAAAGCATTTGGGTCTGGCCACTGATTCGGTGCGAGCAAGTTGTGGTAGAGCGGATCGGAAGGTTTGCGTACACGATGTGGAGTAGAGATGTCGATTTGTTCCCGCCAGTCGGTCTTGAAGCGCGTTATCTCATTACCCAGTTTGTTGTAACCTTCAAAAGTGAGTACGAGGCGGCCCTTCACGTACGTATCGGCCACTTACCTAGAAAGCTTGGTGCATTTTTCATTTGAACCTCCAGCTTCTTATCGACAGGTAGATTGAAGAATCCTATGCCTTCGGTGATGACATCTTGTATGAGCGAGTCACTAATACCAGTGTTTTTGATGTACAGGAAACCGACTTCGAGAAGCGCATGTTGGAGTGACTGCAGAAAAGCCGGCTTCGTATCTAGATTCCGTGCGAGGGAGAGATCGAATATTGGAATCGAGCTAAAAGACATGATAGTGCTCTACTGGCTCTTTACCATTGAAACATGCGCAATTGCATAAGTAATGGTAGAGATTAAGGGAAGTAAGAAGGTCGATTGGTGACGATGAGGGGCAAGCATCTTCCTGCCATGGCCATTTTAGTGCAGATCGCTAAAGACGCAATGCACCCTTTCCCACGTTTTCGGTTCGTTGCTGCACGATCTAATTGGATATTTTCAGGGGTAGTAAGTACAGTCCATGCTGAGTTGTGGTGTAGATCATACAGAAGAATACTGAAGAACACCGTCGCTGATGCCAGAAAGTCTCCCATTCTGATGTGTCATCCCAGTGACCTCGGCTTCTTGGCGAAGAGTCCGGCTACTCGCTCGAATAACTCGTCAATCGGCGGCATGGCGAATGCAGAACCAACGTCGAAAATGCCTGCAAGCTGCTGTTGACTCACGACAGGCTCATCATCATCGTAGATTTCCGTTGGTGGCTCTGCAGATGCGAATGGAGGAGTAACCGCATCGCTCTCATCCTCGCTAAGATCGTTGCCATCGTTCTTCGAATTCTCCGCGTGTGTCTTGCTGCGACCGTAAACGTTCTCAAGGCCCACCAGCGGTTCCGTAGATCCGGCAGCGAGTGCCACATTTGACATAAACGGCACACTCTTGGGGCTGAGTATGCACACTTCTGCCGCCGAATCCAGTATGATGTAGCCTTTGGACCCTACTGCTGGAAGGAGTGACGTAATCATGTGTGGTAGCAATGTCGTGTATAGTGGCGTGGGTTGTGATGGGTCGAAGACAGCTATCTGCGACTGTGATCTCTTGGCTGATTGAAACCATGATTTGTGTTTTTCGTTGCCTATGACGGGCAATGCAATAGCGAATGTATGGTGACGTTGGTCCACCGTCAGATGTGTTGTAGCGGCCCTTTCTTGGGATGAGAAACGGTATGATTGCAACGATAGTCCGAAGTGGAGCTCGTCATCCACCATATCCCAGACGTTGAGCTGCTCGGAGAGGATGATGAGGTATCGATCAACTATCCCCATATCGATAAGATCTCCAGCATACAATCCAGCTCGAGATTGCCGGATTCGCCCGGACGCAGTGTCAATAAAGTGCACTACGCCATGTCTGTCTGCAGAAGAGCATTGCTGAGACACTGCAAGAAGCGATCCGTCCTCTGAAAAGGCCATCGACGCTCTAGGTGAAGCGCCAGCAAGTTTCCTCTGCTGGCTGGTGTTTTCCAGCTGAACAACGTGTTGGCAGTGCCAGCTTATCAACACTTCGGCATTCTTGCCTCGTATCTCGATACCGTTACGGCGTCTTATCTTCGGCCTCCAAAACCGAACAACACCGTCTTCACCAAGGCTAGCAAAACCCAGGGCTGAAGGATCTGCGACGAAAGTAAGGACTCCGCCAGCACCAGACTCATCCACAGAAGTTAGAGCATGAGGAGAATCAACCCGAGTGACCAATTGCCACTCCTTGGCCTCTGCATTCCACAACCAGAATTTCAGAAACACTTCAAGGCGCCTCTGTTGCTCCTCTTCACTAGGTCTTTCGTCCAAAGAGAGAAACTCTATGTCTTTGCTTGGGAGACTCCATTCATCGACTGTAGCCAGCCACTGCCCGTCATGACTCACTCGCATGTATTTGACATCAGGTTCACCAATCTTGCCACCATCAGGACCAATATTGAGTGCGGTGGTATTGGTCCGAGCTAGAGCCTGGCGAGAAACGTGCTGAGTCGTACCAAAATCAAAAGTTTGGAGAAACACAATCCGATTCGTCGCCGCGGACTCAGAGTAGGTAGGTTGTGACGCGGAAACAGCAAGCAGTAGCTGACTTGGATTCAACGGGTTAACTGCTGAAGGGGTTTGTATCGGCCGCGAGCTTGGATGGTCCAGTCTCTCCGCCATGGATGAATTAACGGTCTTCGTTCGTGGCTGGGGAACACAAGAGTGCGTTTTGGAACGACACTGGATGCCAGCAATACTTGCTGTAGGTTTCAACTCTGATGTAGATAGCACCATGGCGGAATTGTCAGCGAGCCTAAGCGCATAGGAAGAGCCACGAGGGGAGACGACGAGACTCTCAATAGCTGATGATAAATGAGGTAAGAATTGCTTCTTGCTAGTGTCGAGCTGCCACAACACAAGGACTGTCTCAGCACCGCCAGAGATGATGTAATTGCCTGAACGCCATCATTAGTCACACGCGTTATGCAGGCTTTCTAAGACTTACCGTCCAAAGACCACTTGACCGTACTGACGGCTTCTCGGTGCCAGTGTTGTAGGGATGCGGCGAGGTCGACTGCTCTTCCAGTCTTATCGAGCCGCTCCTTCTGAATCAACTTCTCTAACAGATCTTTATAGATGTAGATTTCACCTTTTGCACCTCCAGCGACGATATCGATTGAAGATCGAAAGGAAGAGTTTCGGGATTTGAGCTTCTCCGAATTTGCCCCAATTGACTGGACGGCATTGAAGGCCACTCGAACGTCGAAACACGTTATCCATTCCGGCAATGTAACTTGTCGCCAGACATAGGTGGTCGAGATTAGGGACGTTCGATCTGAACCGTTTATCACTCCTATCATTAGAAGGTTTTCCGAGGTGGCGATGAGAGCTCTTCCTCCTTCCACAACCCTAAGCCCAGATATAGGCTGAGGCGACCTGTACAGAGTGACCAGCTGAGTTTTCGACGCTTGATCGCCTGCCATTAGCTTATGGGCCGTTATCGTCCATTTGCCTTTCTTGTCAATGGTATAGACAATGTCTTCATCTGACTCCGTCATGGTGGAAGCTGCCGTTCCCAGGTTGGCTATCTGAGACGATATATCCCAGCGAGCGATTTTCTTGCCTTCAATCCAATTCCACTTGTAAATTAACCCGGAGAAGGTCGAGACATAGAGTATGTTATGGTGGGTGGTGGAAAATGCATAACCGCTGATAGAACTGTGATAGCCTATGGCTAACAAGCGTACAAGGAGGGAGGTTGAAGTCGAATAGATCTCCACGTTGGATTCTTTTGCCAAGAGCAGGTAACTTTTCAAGGTGTTAGAAGCTATATCCAAAAGTGACATATTAGATGATCACTTACTTCTCATCGGCTGAAAAGAGCGGTTCAGCATCAATGAACCTGCCTCCAATAGGCTCCGACGTTTTCCAAGTAGACTCGACATTTGCCGGCTTCCCTTCTTTCTTATTTTTCTCCTTGACAATAGCGCGATCTTCCATAGTCTTCTGACCGTCTTCGTCCTGGATGCTGCTGCTCGACTTTGTCTGGTCCTGCTTGTTCCTTTCGCCATTTAGGTTCTGGGTTGATTTCGGGTTAAGCCCTTCTTCACGCTCTCTTTTCCTCCTCTCCCTCTTGGCCAATTTCGTCACCGAGATCTCTAGATTCCTCGCAACCTTCGCTTCCAGTGCATCATGTCCGTTCCTTTCTCCTTTCGCTGGCTCTTCTGATAGAACAGCTCTGGCTACTTCTGCGCTCCGGGTCTGGATGTTCTCCATATCATCCGATCGGTTGTGTAATACCTTGGAACGCTTTTCCACCTTCCGTATATTTTCCCCGCTATCACCATCGTGCTCCCGTTTCCGCTTATGCTGGGGTTGAGGGTTGCTTGGTATACTATGTGGTGTTGAGGGTGTATGCTTGCTGGTTCTCTGGGTTTCGGGCATTTCAAATCGCTATTCCAGTGATAACTATGAACACTAGGTTCATGAAGCCATAGCTGAAAAGCTACGAAGAAATACGTCCTCGTCGTTCAGCACTAGAGCCAGTGCTTTTAACCCACAAAATTGACTTGGCGCAATAAATTCGTCTAGCGGCACTTCGCGGGTAATTCCGTTGGATTTTCTACACTCCGAGCTTTTGTTGGATTTTACACATCCTACAAAGTCCATTCGAACCTAAGCTGCCATATCCCGCAGTCAGACAATAATATCGCTAGAAGGATGATCATTCCAGTGCGCTGCTTTTCATGTGGGAAGGTGAGCCATCCAGCGAGGTGATCTTGCAGCTTCGAGGTATTAGCTGACTATGGACCGGATCAAGGTAATCGGTGATCTATGGGAGCGTTACTTGAAGCTACTGGACGAGGGGGTCACGGACGGGTAAGCTACAAAATGCTGCACTTCTGGATAATTCGTGATGGCTGAATTCATCTCCGGTCGAAAGTGATGCCATGGACCAACTGGGCTGCAAGCGTTACTGCTGCAGGCGTATGATCATGACACACGTTGATTTGATCGAGAAACTTTTACGGTATGATCATCATCCGAAAGCTGCTGTGAGCGGTCACCCTAAATGCGTTTTCAGTTACAATCCAGCGGAGCGAGATCGAGCGAAGCAACAAATGCAGTAGGAGATCGAGTTACAATGGCGTTGACGCAGTTCCAGCAATGCATCAAACTCATCGGCGTATCGTAAGGCGTTGGCTAGGCGTGACAGAAGCATCTTGTTATTGGATGTACAAAACGTGGCTTGGAAGGCTGGGATGATGGGAAAATCATAAGGATTGCAGTCATGCCATCCTCGAATCATATGGGTTCGAATACATCCAACGTTCGCCCTCGATCCATCGCTCTGAAGCGCGGTTGCAAGCATTACCGTGCTGCCAGCGGTAGATTACCTCTGGGAATCGCGAAACGCACACCGCCGCGGCTACCCATGCCGATGAACCTTGCCCAGCAATATCTTGAGCAGAGAAAAGTCCTCTGGCCCCAACACACATGCTACCGGTGGTGCTTCCTAGGCGAGTGGCCGCCATTTGGACCTTCGACGTCCCCGTGTGGCACAGCCGGTAATGACATGTCCAGAGATGATTGATGGACTTTTACGGGCTAGCAACGCAAGGGAGACCGGAAACCTTCCGGGCAGTTCCATCCCCGCAACCATGATTCTCCAAGATACCTGGTGGAGGCGATTGGAACTAATCACTAAAGTTCAAGTAGTTTCCCGGGGTTGCTTCGAACGATTGCGTAGAGTTTTCAAAAGATGGCGCAGGCCGATGAATCAGATATGCAGCTTTCATAAGCCCAACATCCTTCTCTTAGGTATGAGGAAGATGTGTCTAAGTACGTGAAGGATTGCTGGTATTCAAGAAGCCAATCACCAAGAAGTATGGGTGGATTGTCAACCGTGCTCACCGCCACAGATCCATAGTTCGTGGTCGGTTCCCTAGCCGTGGACTTGGATCAAGACATACCCGTCACTCTAAGGCGATCAAGCCTTGGTTAGATCAATCCTTCCCATGGGCTTATGACTTGAATGATTGGTGATTTTGGGTCGTGGCCTGTACAAGTAGTCGACACAACCTTTCGTGATCGCTTAACTCCCGTGCTCGAGCCGAGAGCACCACGCATGAAGCTTCTCACTGGCCAAATCAACTTCTGTTCTGAGGCATAAGGTACCGTAGCACAAGGTACCGTAGCACAAGGTACCGTAGCACGTA
>JAABUP010002993.1_pt1 | contig 30808 bp, 44 predicted proteins | sample 5559201 | NCBI WGS metagenome assembly JAABUP01 (sample SAMN10711887, study PRJNA513373) | rock metagenome | isolation source: Antarctica rocks | place: Antarctica | reverse complement strand
GCGCCAGCATGGTCAAGGCCTGAATGGCGTCATTAGCTCACATTGCGAGCTCCGTTGGATACTTTGGCCTGACCACGGTCAACCACAGGGACTTGACCTATCCAACAGATGCACCCACTGCGACCTGACGGTCCGCTCAAGCTGCTATAGGCTAAAGCATTCACGTCACGGATCCTGAGCTCTATTATCTGCAAACCTATTTGCATTGTGAGTTCGAGATGACTGCTGAGATGCTCCTAGCATGACGCTAGGTGTATCTGCATGATAACAAAGACAAGTGAAAGGAAAGTCACTGAAGGTTACCATTGTGTGCAGCAGGCAAGATCCTGGCCCAACAAAATAGGGACCACCTGACATTATTGCCATACAAGTTGGACATGCATGCGGGCAGGCTCTGCATGTCTCACCCGTCTGGATTACAAGACACGGAGCAGCTGTTAAGGTTTGTACAAAGGAAATGGCACCAGAGACGAGGTTGTGTGCTGCTGCTAGTAGCTTTTCCACTGTTCATCTTCCTAGCCTGGAGCATGACCACAAAGGTGTGTGTTCCAGATGTGCCGCTGTGATGACTGTACGACCTGCCTATAATAATTGCTGCTTCAACATGCTGGCATCATTGCGGTATCCTCAGACAGGCCTCTAGCTGTTGACACTGTCTTGTGTGGTCTTTTGGCAGCCTGCAAAGACTTTTGACGTATCATACAATCACCTCTATTGTGTTGCATCTTAGTCGTAACATTAAGCTGTAGCTTTTGAAGCCAAAACAATCTTCAATGACTTGATCTATGCTGAAAGCACACCTGAGTCCTCTAGGGTTTCAAACTGCGCTGCTACTGATGTGCAGGGTGACAGCACAAAGCCCAGTACCTCCTTGGAAGATGTCCAGCCCAGTCTCCAGACCAGGTCTACTCCAGCTCTAGCTGGCACAAAGTCCCTGCGATCAAGGACAGCTTTGGCAGACAGCAGTGCTCCTCATGCCACATATCTGGATCACACTGGGCAGCTGCATGGCATGATCACCAACAACAGCAGGGTCTTCCAGCCTCGTGGCAAGTACGTCCCAAATGTTTTGTCTATATTGATGCGGTTATCAGGGTCGCTTTCATTGCCAGCTTGTCCGCCAAAAGACACGGTGACCACATTTCATCAAACAGCTTTTGCGCCTGCAGAGGAATGGCGGCTGCTCCATTATGTCGCTATTGCTAGCAAACTGTGCAGCTGACGTGGTTTGCTGTTGCAGGTTTGCATTACGCAAGGAAGACCTTGTTTTGGCGGTTCCCAGCGATCTGAAACATCAATTGCTGATTGAATCTAGTAAGGCTTGGCGCAAGGTTTGTACATCTGTTGCAGTAGCTCAGTCAGTGCACAGCATTCCCTGCCTCAGACGCATGAAGTGGGAGCACATGGCAGACTTCGTATGTCATTGATCAGCAAGCAGCTGGTGTGCTCCCAGATTACAAACCTCTTCCTGCTTATGATTGACTGCATCCAATCTGTGTCCTTTTGCGCAAAATTGATTTGTGTACATTCTTTCTGTGTTTCTATGCAATGCAGAAGCAATTTTGTGTGCCAACATAGTGCTCATGCAAGCTCATCAGTGCCAAGCAGCTCACCTGACCTTGTATGCAGGACATGAGGACTTACATAGCTGTCAACACATCACTACTGCCTTTGCCTCGGCCTATGAGCCCCAGTGACACAGAAATCTGGCGGTCCTATCCAGATGATGTCGAAGCTATGATGAAAATTGACTCCCAAACTTGGGAACCAAGAATGGCATTGACCCCGGTCTTTGCACATGAGGTATGCTGCCTGATGAGTATGATGCTCTGCAGACGTTTACTGGAACCCACAGCATTTGCATGAATGCGTGCACCTGCTCCAGCATTCCAATGTGGCAAGGTTGACTCTTCTCACAGCCAGCTGCTTGTCCTTGCAGTTGTTTCACGGTGATGCTTGTCAATAACAATGGCAGACTTGAACGTGAGTGTGAGTGTGAGCGTGAGTGTCAGCGTGAGCGTGAGCGTGGCCACATCTTATGTCATCAGAATGTCAATTACAGGCTTTTGAAGGAAGCTATGACTGGATGCTTTATGGTCATGATGACACCTTTTTCTTTGTGGAGGGGATACTGGACCTGCTGCAAGACTTTGATCCAGCTCTGCCCTACATCATCACAGGTGTCAATACTCTCTTCAGGCAGCTACGCGCCATGCATTGTTGTCTGACACTGTGCATTAGACCTTCAACGTGCTTTTTTGCCAATTGCCTGCATGCAACATGTGCTGGCCTGACCCATTCCCTTGTCACAAGCTATGCCTTATGATGTGTGTGTCTTGGTCAGTATGGCTGAAGCTGATGAGTAAGCTTGAGGACATTGAGTAGAAGGTTCCTTGCACAGCATGAGTGACCATATTCAAAGGCATGCCATTTGTGGCATGATTGTCTGTAACAGGCGCTCCAGCAACATATTGTTGGACCCATGCAACAGCAGGAACAGTCAAGTACTGGCAATTGTATAATCTACAAGGTGCCCTCACTGCCCAAATGTCTGCAGCTTGGCAGGTAGGCACAGGTCTTTCCATGTCTCAGCTCATCTTACCCATGCTGCAGATCACTTTTGGTGGACAGATGACCCCTTTGAGACTGCGACAGACTTTTTCCAACCCAATGAATACGCTCCCCACTGCCTGCCTTGCCACTGGACAGCTGACGATGAGCAAAAGGCTGTTGGAGATGGCGAGAAGTATCAGCCCTTCACACCTTACACTGGCTGCCCTTGTACTGTGGACCACATTTGCCGGCATGACACTCGCAAGCTGTACAAACAAGCTTGTGATGGCCCCCTGGACCACCTACCTTTCAGGTCAGACCCAGTGTTTTACGTCACTTCCACAATAGTGCTGTCTACCAACTGTGCGTTGGGTTTCATGCCGAGTATTCATAGCCTCTTTGCATGGCCGACACAAGCACAAGCACAAGTGTTTTTGGCTTTACTGAGCTGCCTCATCCTAGCTTTCTGCCCACCTTGCAACAGAGGTGTGGCCTGCATGACGCCACTAAGAAGTGCTTGTTGCACTGCAGGATGAACTCTGGTGCGGGAGCACTCATCAGCAGAGGCATGATGGAGAAGCTGCCTCTGACCTTCATGGAGAAATGCATTTTTGACATCAAGCAAGCACGTGGTAACGCTTGTTCTTATCAAATATGTGTGAATACCTCTGCCATTTACAATGCTATCATTGAGTCCTTAGCAAAACTCGTGTAGTTTGTACACTGAATGCATGTTGCAGCGTTAGGCATCTGCCTACAATTGCATGTGCATTTCAGGTGTGACATGGAGTGGGTTTTGTCCTGATTGCAGGTGCTGATGACCTGTTCAGTCAGTGTCTCCAGAAAGCAGGCTATGCCTTCACATCCCCTGGCTACAGCTTCTACCACTGGGAGGCCAAGAGCTTTGACCCTGGTCCACAGCATAGCCATCTCCTGGAGCAGACCTTCCACACCGCAAGCTCTGGTGCAGCAGATGGCATCCCCCTTGTAAGTCAACACACCAAGCGCGGCACCGGCAGTTGACTGTACTGCCTGCTGCCAGCTTGGGTCATCATGCTCTCAAGCTGCAATAGCTTTGAGCACAGACTGAGCATGTATGTGCCCCATATGTGTATGCCCTGTTTGTGCTATGTAAAGCTATGCGCTGAATCTTGCTATTGTTGCCGATGTGTAGTCAGCCATCAGCTTGTTTGCGTGCTACAGGATATCATCAGTCATGTCTTGACATCACACACAAAAGCAGAGGAGCAAGGCATAGAGCATGCAGCTGACACTATGTCTAGGCTTCAGAGGGCGTATGATGGCTGGCGCCGGGCACTGCTGGCCACCCAAGCTCCCCTCACAATCTGACATGAAGCAACTATTCATGTCAATCAAGGACCCAGGGTGAGTTGCTGTGTGCTTCCTATATTAATAGGTTGGTGCAAATCTGTACTAAACAGTGCAGGTTGGGCTACGTCCTGCTGCACTGCTGTCATGTTTGCGTTTCCTCATTTGACGGCATATCAGTACAAGTTGTACCGGCCCAATATCTTCAAGCTCAAGTGTGTCTTGGTCATGAGTATCTGTGCTGATTGTAAACTATTGCATGTTATCATGCAGGTGGGTGTACACCAGGTCAAGTACCATTTGGCCACAACCCTTTTCATTGCTTCTTCATATAAAGCTATGCTGAAAATGAGCCAGCAAAACACAGATACATTGCTTCTTCATATAAAGCAGGTGTGTTTATTTCAACAGGTTTGTCAGAACCTACAAGACAATGACATGGCATGTTTGTAGATGCCTGTTATTCTAGCGGAGCTACGTAGCTAAAGCAATATAACATTTGCACTGTATGTGCTGCTGCAGTGATACCCAGCTGAACTAGGCATTGGTCATAGCCGGGCAATTGCTGTCAGATGTCGAAGCTGCCTTGACAGTTGACAGGCTGAAGCGTGTGTATAGGATGAACTAATGCTGGCTTGACTTTCCTGTCAAGATTTGAGATTGCACACTTGATCTGTCTGTACCCAACAGCCCAGTGCTAAACTACATATGTCTCCACTTGATTCAGGTGTATCTATATTTGCATGCTTGCACACACAGGGATGCACTGTCGAGTCAGATTGCTGGGCTGCAGTGTCCTGAATACCTCCAATACCTAAAAACAAAGTCTGGTGCAGGCTCTGGCACCTGAAGCAGCTTCTTTCGTAGCTGCGACATTACGCTGACTTATGCATACGCATGCTGCCAGTGCCTGCAGCGTGAAAGGGACCTGATACCTTACAGGACCTGCAACTGACGTGCAGGGCCGTCGCTACCGACAGTCAATCATGTACAATGGCTTGCGCAACGGCACTTCTGGCACTCTTCAGCGCTTATTACAGGATCTAGGGTTCAACTCATACAAGCAGCTGCAGGAACCCAACTCGAGCGGTCATATTCAGACTAGCGAAACGAATCAGCATGCTGCGTCTGCATCCGAGTTGTCTTACAGCTCTGCACCGCACAGCGTAGCTACACGGGCTCCACCTTCAGCTTCGTTTGAAGTACGAGACCTGCGATTCCTGACTGTGCGCAGCTTGGCGTCTAAAAGCGGAAGTCCAAACACTCTTTTATACGTCGTGTATGAGCGTAGGATGGGCCCCTTGAAACTCTGCAAGCCATGCTGTTAGATCTGGAAGCCCACAGGGAGGTCAAGACCGAGAATGACTCAGACAACAGCTCTCATGGAGAAGTCTCTCAAGTAGCTACAGTCTTGCAGGCAGACTTGCTAGGTCTGGATTTGCCTACATACAAAGCTTCGAGTTCAGAGGTATGCAGACACTGTGGTGCGTGTTTGTGGCCCACGCACCTCGTGGCACCAGCTGCGTTAGACAGCACCTGTCTGTGGCTGCAGGTCTCTCCAAGCATCCAATCAGTGGCTGCTGAGCCCAAAAGGCACAGATCACCTTCTGGTACGCTCATCAAATTCACATGTGCTCGGGTACAGCATGCATTGATGCTGCTGTGAGCCTTGTTGATATCATGATTGCTGCTGTTGCAGACATGGCAGTAGCAGCCCTTTCTGATGTACTAGAGACCAACGACAAGCAGCACCTATCAATCACAATACTGTTGAATGACAATCAGCAGCTTCAAGACAAGCTTGATGCAATGAAGGCAGAGCTGAGCAATGTTAAAATGGAGAAGCATGCTGCTTTGGATGCATGTGCAGCAACTGAGCTGTTGCTTGCAGAGTCACAGGCAAGGCCAGATACACAAATGATGCTTTGCACTGCATCTATTACCACTGGATCATCTTACCACAGGTGCAATTAAGAGCCTGTTGTCGGTGCAGGAGGCAGCAAAGCAAGCTCGTATTGGGCAGTCTCGGATGCAGGCGCGTGCAGATGCTGCTTCTCAAGCTGCAGCTGCTGCAGAAGCCAAGCTGGCAGGGCAGGCCATGACAGGGCGAGGCTATATGGAAAGAATGGCCCTGCTGAAGTCTCAGCTGCATGACCTGCAGAAACGCCTGGAAAGTCAGGTAACGCTCGTATGCACTTCAATCACATTTTGATCGGCTCGTAAGCTGCATGCCTGAGAGTTTGTGTTGAAGGGCACTGACTTCAACCCATTCCTTGATCACACATACTTGGGATTTTTGCTTTGCTTGCCTTTTGAGCCTCTGTCTGTGCGACTGCCACTGTGAAGAGGTTTTCAATCAATCAGGGACACCATTACATTCTGGCCTGCATGGACTATCATCTCTCATTGAGTATTGGGGCGTGCTGTTACAGGGAGCAGATGTCAGAGTCATGAGGTCTCAAGCCACTCAGACAGACATGTCTGTAACACCGCATCAGCTTGTATGTGAATCAAACACACAGCAGGAGCTTGAACAGCAAACTCTTGCTGCGGCAGTGAACGAAAGTATGCACAGGGAAGTGGTTACTCAGCAGCTCACACAGCAGTTGCAGGCTGCATGTACAGATGCGCAGGAAATCAGCAGCATACTCGCAACATCGCAAAAGGCACAACAGGGCTTGCAGGCAGAAATCCTTGAGCTGACTCAGCGTGAGTCAGATACTGCTGCTAAGCTTGCTAGCCAACAAGCTGAGCTGGATGCAGCCCAGGCACATACTGTTGCTCTGCAAGATCAGCTGGCATCCTCTGATCAGCACTTGAGACAGTCCAAGCACGACCTTGCTTCAGCACAGGCAGGTCTTCAGCAGGCTCTAGATCAGCAAGAAAGTCAGCATGCCATCAGTATTCAAGCGCTTGAACAACAGCTGCTTGCCGTTCAGCAGGAGCATGCCAAGGCAGCAAAACAGTTGAGTGCCATCATTGAACAGCACCAGGAGAGCAAGCTGCAGGCCCAGCACACACAGCATCTGCAAGCAGCGGCAGCTGAGACAGCACAGCAACAGACACATCAAGCCCAGCTTTCTGCCATGCAAGAGGAGCATGACTGCCTTCAACGCCAGTTTGTACAGGCACAAGCCAGAGTGGAGTCCATATCCCAGCACAAGGCCCAGTTGCAACATGATCTGCAGGCACAGTTAGCACTGGCAGCACAACAAGCAGTACAGGCTCACGCAGAGCATGAACAGGCGCTTGCAGGAGTCCAGATTCAGCTAGCGACAGCACAGACTGAGGCTGCACAGCAGGCAAACAGAGCAGACAAGCTGCAAGCCAGCTGGGCCACTTCGCATGAGCAGCTGGCCATGACTGCTGCCCAACTTGTTGAGTATGCCACCTGCCAGAACCAGGGCCAGGAGACAGTTGATGGTCTGCTGCAAGTACAGCAACTGCAGAAGGAGAGTGCTGCTGCCAAGAGCAAGCATGAGCAGGAGCTAGCAGCATCACTCCAGAATGGCAAGGAACAGGCTGATGCTGCTGCTCAGAAACAGGCGCTGCTGGATTCACACAATGAAGCAAGGCTGACACAGCATCAAGAGGAGTTGTCACATGTGCAAACTGAGTCAGCAAGTCAGCTGGCAACACTACAGATCCTATATGACAACCTGGAAGGCAAGCTTTCAGCCAAGCAGTCTGATGTGGCTGACTTGCAAGAGCAGCATGCACAAGCAGTGCTAGAGCTGCAGCAGCAGCTATCAGCAGCTGAAGTTGCCATAGCTGCTGCACAAAGTCAGGCTGCAACTTCTGCTGAGAATTTGGCTGAGCAGACAAGCAAAGTCGGTCTGTTCACAGAAAAGCTTACTTTTGCCCTGGCTCAGAGCGCAAACTTGCAGGAGAGGCTTGATGCTGCTGCTGCAAGACTAACTGATAGCACCTTGGACAGCAAGGCAACAGAGGCGCAGCTGCAGGCTGAGATTACAGCAGCCAAAGTCACAATTGAAGACAGGGAACAGTTGGCCACTCAGCTCAAGACAGAGCTTGAGACTGTGTCAACCCGGTTGCATACTGCTGAAGCAGAAGTGTGTGTCCAGCAGAAGATGGCGCAGCAAGCCCTGGTGGACACAGAGGCTCAGCATGCAGACCATATGGGGAAGCTTGAGTCAAAGCTGCGCCAGGCGCAGTCAGACAGGGAGCGGCAGCATGACCAGCTGCAACAGTGTGTGAAGGATCTGTCCAAAGCTTTGGAACAGGAAAGGCTGTTGTCTGATGCCCTGAGCGCTGCCAGTAAGCACACATCTACACTTGACGACACAGTGAAGCAGCAGCAGCAGGAGCTCACAGAACAGACAGTCCAGCACCAGGCCACAGCAGCTCAACTTACAGCTGCACAGGACCAAGTGGAATCTGCTTTTGACCAGGTGGCTTCAGCAGAAGCCAAGATCACAGCAGTTCAGGCTCAAGCCAAGGCAGAGTCTGAGGCGGCTGCGTTTCAGCTGTCTACAGTCCAGCATCAGCTTGATGTTCACCAGCAACAGCTTGCTGCTATGCAAGCAGAGCAGGCAAAAGCAGCAGAACAGCATCAGCAGGCACTCAGCAGGGTGGCAGCTCAGCTAGGTACGGCCGACCACAAGGTCGCAGAGCTGTCGTTGGCTCTTGCCGCTTTGGAGAGCGGACTCGCTGTAGCTAAGTCACAGGCAGAGGCAGACAGCCAAACTGCAGCTCAGAAGCTTGTTGGTGTGACCACTGGGATGGATGCTGCCAATGAAACTGTGGCAGACCTGCGGGAGCAGCTGCACATGGTCACGTCAGAAGCTGCACAATTTCAGAAGCAGCTGAAAGAGCAGCTGCAAACATCTGAGGAGGTGAGCGCCCAGCTGCAGAGCAAGCTTCAGGCCGTCCAGCAAGCTGCTGCACAGAGACAAGCCCAGCATGACAGCGAGCTAGCGGCATTGCAGAAAGCAAGCTGTCAGCTCCACAACGAGCTGCAAGCAGCACAGCAGGCCAACGCTGCAATGCAGTCTCAGTCTGCGGCAGCACAGCAAGCTAATTTGCGCTGTCAAGCCCAGCTTCAATCAGAGCTAGCAGCTTCACAGCAGGCAATCACCCAGGCTGAGGCAGAGTTGCAGGCATCACAGCAGAGCCACAGGATACTGCTGTCACAGTCACAAGCAGCACAGCAGGCATCTTACCACACAAAAAACCAGCTCCAAATTGATCTTGACCTGTTGCAAGAGGCTGTTGCACAGCTGAGTGCACAGCTGCAGGGCTCTCAGCTGACTGTTGATAACCTACAGCACCAGATGCAAGAGCTCAAGGACAGCCCCTTGCATGCACAGCTGGCAGAAAGGCACTTCAAGCAGCAGCTGGCGGCCCTGCCCCAGCCAGAAGGGCAGCCAGAAGGCCATCCCGGTCTTCACCACAGCCTTTCTTGTGAACCAGGTCAGGATCAGCATTTTGAGCTTGGCACTCTACACATTGTACGTGTCAGTCTGTGTGTACATGCAACCTGCACTAAAGGTGCCATGGCAAGTCTGCATGCTCAGCTTTTGCCTAGCAAGCCATCTTTTTGCACATCATGCAGCCTATCACTTGCAGTTTGCATGATGAGCCTGTTGCTTTCAGGGTTTGGCTTGAATGCGTTGCTGAGCAGCGAGGTGGGCAGGCTGCAAGAGGAGGTGGCCAGTCTGAGGCGGCGGGTGCAGGGGTATGAGGTGGATGTGGACCAGCTGGTGGCCACCAGTGAGCTAGGTCATGCCAACCCCAAGCAGAAGATCCAGTACCACCTCAGGTCTGCCTGTCTCCTTTGTTGCATCACCTGGCATCATCTGGATAGAAGTGACTTATGCTGCATGTCAGAAGTCAGCTGTTGTTGAGTTTTGTCGTGGATTGTGGGTGTAGGTGGAAGCAAGAGCTAGAGACGATTCGCAAAGAGTGCACGGTGCTGTTGCGTGAGCGCTACATGCTGGAGCAATGTGTCAGGTACCTTCCCCTCCTGCTTGCCTTCATGCATGTGCTCTCACTGCCAAGCCATTTCTGGGGCTTGATGCATGCAGTCTTCATGCCTATCACGTCTGCTTCGTTCACTGCCACCATATGCATCAGCTGTCTTTGTCGTATGACTGTGTTGCACTTACTGCTCAATTTTGCACAGGTATCTTGCTGTGAGGCTGGGGCTGAATGTGGCAGTGGTAAAGGATGTCTTTGGGCAGCATGAAAGGACAGCCCTAGATCGGGTGCAGCCAGCCTCACTCACCCAACACTACAAGTTTGCCACCCATTCCCGCCACCTCTCGGATGCCCGCCTTGAAGATGCTGACCTAGTGAGTAGTCTGCTGCTGACAATGTGAAGACAGGACTGCAGTCACCTTGCCCTTAGCATACAGCCCATGGCCCAGGCTGCAATGGAACACCAAGCACATCTGGCATGCTGCACTAAGGGTCAAGTTGCTGTGCAAAATAGCCACCATTGGCAACAGCGTCAGTTGTAACCTGTCATGGAATCAAGTGCATCACCAGCTTACACTTCGGACTGGGCGTGTGAATGGCGAGTGTTTCTGCTGCAGGAGCATCTGGAGGTGACCCAAAACAGGGGTTCAGGAGGACTGGACAAAGCAGATGTGCCACTGACTGCTTCATCACCTGGTCAAGCCAGCCCACACAGTGCAGTTGGGCTTGACTCAACCCTGGGCAGCATAGGAAGAGGGAGTGCGACAGAGACCTCTGCAGAGGGGGTGGAGGCTCACATCTTGGCACGCATTGCAGCTATATGTCAACCTGGCATGTATCAGAAAGCAAAGCAAGCTCAGGTACACAGTCTGCCTGGTCATGCTTCTCAACATCAAGGATACACATCTAACAGGCCACAGTCACCTGGCAGCCTCCTGCACCACTGTGCGTGCCCAGTAACTGCAGTCTTGCACTTACATCCATTGAACATGTGTACTGTTGGTTGTTGGAAGTAAGCGAGGTCCTGACATCTATGCTTGCATTTGGCAGGGCGGCACCTCTAGAGCAGACAAGCCTGCAGCTGCGATGAAGGGCCCTGCCTCGCCTGAACCCAATGACAGGCACACTTCAAGCCTGTACTGAGTAAGCCCTGTGGTGAAGAGCAGCGCACATGAGACAATTACACTCACTATACTGTGAGGCTTTGGGAGCCTCTGCAGTGGGTTTGCTGTTCAGTGCTCAAACTGTTACCAAGACAGTATACTAACAGACACTTTGGTCATGCATCAGATTGCTGTTGCCAGTCTCATGTGTTTACACATGGGCAGATCTAAAACCTGCAACGTGCTGCACCTGCAGTAATGCTTCCATTTAGGTAATATACACTAATATGTCCAGACTCAGCAGTTGAGCACGTTCTATGTGCTTGTGCTATCATGGCTGGTAGTTACCCTGTGGGCAGCCTAAATTTGTGACCAGTATTGACAGAGCCAATGCTAGACAAACCGCGGGTAGGCATGCGTGCCCTTAGCGACTACACATGCCAAGAATGTCTTGATGCAAAGGCAGTCATACTACCGATGGCTGCCGTGCCATTTCCCATGCACTGTTTTTCAGATGTGTTGTGTGATTGCTGAGGTGCTGAGAAATGCCGTAAGGTCAAAGAACGCCTTGCGGTGCATATTTGCTTTGACCTGGTCTGATGGTCTTGCACTGAGCGCTTCATATGCAGCTTGCACTACGTTGCAGCTCCTGTGGCTTGCCGTCCTCTGCTTCTATTCGACAAAAGTGGTGCAGAGTCACCGGTCCTCGGAAAGGATTTGCAAGAGGGTGCAGACACATCGGACCAACACCGCCTGTTAGTGCTGTGTTCCACCCACAAGTCGGCAAACAGATAGCGCAATTCATGCATGTGAGTGCTATTCACGTACGAGCTACACGAGCCTGTCTCTATCGCGGCAAAGTAACACGTTCTGCATGCAAGCTGTGTGTATGCATGCACGGTTGCAAAGCGTTACTGCGGGTATTTCCAGCTTTACAACAGACGTGGTTCCTTGTAACATGTGCTTCAGCACTTGCAGCTCGTTTCCCAACACGATCTATTGCTTGCAGACAAAAGCCTCTGCCCAACCTGCAGCGGTGGCAGAGCCACCCAAGAGGTAGGCATCTACATGCATGCAGTGCTCGCTTCCTGCAACACACCCTTGCTGTATCTGCTCCAGGGCTTGTTGTCTTCAGGGTAGTAATCTGCGGCGCTGGCATAATCGGCTCGGCAATAGCATATTATTTGGCTGTCAAGGGTGTAGCCGCAACGGTTGTGGAGCGGGCCTCTGTTGCTTGTGCTTCTTCAGGTATCATGTTGAAGCTTTATACTGAATCTGTGCCATCCATGACGCCATGCACCTGTGGACTGTCAGCAACAGCACAATTGGCTTCTGGGTTCTGAGTGTGCTTACTAGCTTTGTTGCAACATCGGGAAAACTTGACCGTGATGATGTCTGGACATTGATGCAATGGACAGGCAGTGAAACAGGTCACTGTGTGTCAGGAAGTCAAAGCAGCCATGCCTCTGGCATTTGTGCTTTCTTCTGCAAGCATGATGCTTGCAGAAGAAAGCAGCATTGCCAACACAGGGGCAACCTGCCTGTTCTACCACGCAAGTTTGCAGCTGTTGCTGGGCTACGTTTGCCAAGCTGGCTGCAACCAACAATGGCAGAGGCACTGTGATACAGCATCGGTCATTTTTCAAGTGGGTGTTGGTGCAGGTAAGGCAGGAGGGTTCCTGGCCCTGGACTGGCAGGATGGGGGCGCCACCGGGCCCCTGGGCCGCCTCAGCTTCAAGCTGCACCAGGAGTTGGCTGACAGCCTGGGCCAAGACATTGGGTACCGCCGAGTCCAGACCCTCTCTGCTGCTGCAGCACCCGCCAAAAAAGGTCACCGTCAGGCAAACCCACTCCTGTCAGAGCTTATACCATATGACCTCAGAGTTTGCACTTGAGTTGGCGTATGAAGCAAGCAAGAGCAGCTGCAGGGAATCTTAGAAAATTATGTGACAGCTGTGCAGTTGATTTAGGACACTCAGTGTTTTGCAGTGTTGACATGGTCAAGTTTTGACATGTGCACCCCACAGCAGCTGTGTAATGTCTCAAAGCCAGGAGGCTGGCAAATGGACCAAGCAGAACTGATTGTACTGGATGCAGGCGCTACACACAGCAACACAAGGGGGTCACAGCCTAACAGGAGGGCAGGAGCCCCTGCCTGGCTGGATGGCAGCGTGTCCAGAATCAAGGTATGCTGCTCATGATCGTTTCTTAAATGTTTCAACTGTCTTGGTCACTATCAATGCTTCTGAGAACAGCTCCAAACGTCTGAGCAGTGCGAACAGAGCAGGGTGCAGCTTGTGTGCAAAACCTGGCCAGAATGTACAGGCATGAGCTGTTTACCGCATGTCAAGCTACAACCAGCAACAACGCAATGCGATGCCACAAGTAACGCATCACTGACTTACCAGTCTCAAGTTTTGCACTGACTACCCGCTGCTCATGCTGGATGGAGATCTGTTGCCACCAGCTGAGGTGTTGTGCAGGCAATGGGGGATGAGAGCAGCACAGCCCAGGTGCACCCCCAGAAGCTGAGCCAGGCCCTGATGGATGCAGCCCAGCAGAAGGGGGCTCACCTGCGCATTGAGGAAGTGCAGAACATCATCACGTCTGGCAAGAAGATCACAGGTGTGCGCAGCCACCTCCTCAGGAAAGCTTCATCAACTGCCAGCCAGCCACAGGATGTGGATGGCAAGCATGGTTGTGGCAGCCTTGCCTGCTCCAGTTCAATGCAGCCTGCTGTCCTCATTGCGCTGCTGCAATGCTGCGTAATGGTGTAAGTCCTGAGCCAGCTGTACAGACATCTGCACCTGGCCCACTACCAGGACAACAGCGCAGTTCTGCCATATCTTGTGTCTGAGTTATGGCAGGCAGGTAAAGATGCAGTGCAGGAGTGGTTGTGGATGGGGAGGAGGTGGAGGCGGATGCAGTGGTGATTGCCATGGGCCCCTGGTCTGGCCAGGCCGCCAAGTGGCTGCCTGTGCCCGACATCACTGGCCAGAAGTATGCCAGCATTGTGCTCAGGCCTGAGGAGGACATCTCCAACCATATGCTGTTCCTCAGCTACAAAACCTCGTCAGGTGTGAACTAGTACCAGCATGCGACCACTGCATGCAGATGCTGAAAATGCATTTGCATGGTGCAAACCGCAATGCTGTCAATGGCTCAGACCCATGAAGCGAGTAAGTTTGGCTGATGGTTTTGCACAGCACGTCTAGCTCTTGCTGCAATGACATCAGTGTGCTGCATCTCCACCAATCTAGCAGGTAGATTTGACAGCTTGGACAGCTGCATGGGTTGCCATTACCAGTCCTTTCAGCTGTGAGGCATGCAGATACCAGGTGTGTTGCTATATCGCAGGTCAGTCAATCGAGCCTGAAGTTTATCCGAGGCCAGACGGTTCTGTCTACATCTGTGGCTCACCGGAGTACATAGCCCTGCCCAATGACCCCAAGACCATTCAGGCTGACCCCAGCTCCATAGAGGACCTGAAAGAGGTGGCTCGGAGCGTCTCCTCAAAGCTGGCTGATGCTCCGCTTGAAGTGGGGCAGAGCTGCTTCTTGCCTCTGAGCCCAGATGGTCTGCCTGTCATGGGCAGGGTGCCAGGAGTGCAGGGAGCCTACATTGCTTCAGGTATGTCAAGCTTGCACATTGCTCAGTTGGCAGCTTGAAGTCTTCTAGGCAATTAATGTACTCCTTCCCACCTTGACAGGGATCCTGTTGTGACATGACAGTAGTCATACTAGATTTTATAGACTGCTGCACGAATTGGTTTAGCAAAGCTGTCACAGCATGTGGATGTGATCACCAGATGTGCTCTTGATTTAAGCTTGTCCTCATCTGATTGGTGCAAGCATGTGCAGGTCACAGCTGTTGGGGTATTTTGAACGGCCCAGCAACAGGCTTAGTCATGGCAGAGCTGATTGCAGAAGGCAAGGCCACCTCAGTTGACATTGGCAAGCTTGACCCTCAGCGTTTGGCATAGATGCGATATTCAGCCAGCCACCAAATGGAATAGGCATGGTCGTCACCAAGAGATGGCTGCATTTGCGTGAACCAAAGCATTACTGGTTCAACCAGCAGTTGCTGTCGCAGATGTATGTAGCAATTGCGCGCTGAGCAATAACAATTCATTCATTTGATTGGCTGCCTGTCAGCTGTTGCCGTGCTGCTTTTGATCAAGACGATAACTTCTGTTCAGAGTCAGCTGCTTCATTGTGCATGTAACTTGCAGTAGAATGTAACATGCTGGCAAATTGATCAGCAGCTGCTGCACATCTCAGGTCGACGTGACTGCAGTGTGTCAAGTCACTGTATTTGCTGCACTTGCCATTGGTCAGCCACCCATTGGTGGACAACATTTGGACTTAAACCTGAAATCTCCAGGTGAACATCAGCTGGACAGAGGCTTTGCTGTAACTTGCTGCTTTTAACTTGACTAAGCATAATGTTTGCTAGAGGTACCGGGATACCATTCAAAAATTGCAGCCTGTGCAAAATGCTGTGGCGCACAGGCGCATCTAAGCAACTTTAGGCCAGCAAGGCAGCCAGATGCAAAATATAGTCTATGCAGCGGCCTGCTGGACAAAGATGTTTAAGACTTGGTGCTCTGTCTGCAATTATGTGATGATACCAGTAGACTCCATCTACATATGGTGTGCATCAGATGGTGATGCAATAGCTTCATCTGCTTCTTGTATTGTGCCATGTCCTTGAGAAGCATGGTGCCCGTCATGTGCGCAATTGGGACCGTGCACATGTGGCTCTTCATGGTGGTGGGCGTGATGGTCATGGCTGCAGCTGTCCCCACACTCATGCCCCATCAGCGCCTGCAGAGCCTCCTCGCGCTCCTCAGGGGGCAACTGATCTAGCTGCAAAAAGCAAGCCATGCATTGATAAGGTCTCTGCTGGACGATGCATCAGCACCACTTCCACAGCAAACATGGTTTAGCAGTCAGGTGATTGGCTTTGCACATGACAGAACTGCAACATGTTGCATAAATTGATCTTGTATGCAGATCAGCCAATCTGATGAAGATTTGTGGGATGGCTGCAGAACATGGGCTAGGCATGGCAGCACATCGTACACAGACAGTGTAACAGAGACCTTTCCAAAAAACAGAAGGCATGCAAAAGATTGCAGGGCTTACCCTCTCTTTTACTTGGGCAGCAAGGAAGTGTTGCTGCTCCTCATGACTCATGCCTTCCATTTGAGCCACCAATGCGTCATTCTGTATGCAACCAGAACCTGACATTCGACACTCAGGGACCAACTTTGTGTCGTCCGTGCAAAATTGTGAAGGGACATGCATCAATATGCACAGACCACTGCTGATTGGCATTGTTTGCTGCCTCGAGGTGATCAGACAATGAGCTAGAGCTAGGGTTTGTGTCTATTTAAATCGTATCTCGTATCCATATAAATCAGAGGTGTACCTGCTCCCGCATTGCCTTCATGCGTTCTTTTCTGATGTGAAACTCCTCAGGCGACAGCTCAGCTTCATTGACAGCTTCCTCCTCCCTGCACCACAAATGTGATTTGCTGTGTGAGCTGAGATTGCCAGGCCATTTATGCATGTCAAAAGTGCATTGAATGTACAGCGTCATGATGTGCTCAACAATGCAGACAACAGACCTGAGGGGCCAATGACAAACACCACGGGTGTTTACCTCTCAACACTGGATACAAACAGTCTCATGAAGTCTGTGTCATCCTGGTATGTATCTCCAACCTGGCCAAGACACTCTATACCAAAGACACCGTCAATGCCTTGAGCTTTAAACAACTCTTTCTGAAGATCTGTGATTATCTCCTCTGGGTCCTGCAATCACAGGTGTACCAGTAGCACACCATTGCCACATTCATAGCGCCGCCACTGCGACATGAATCTGGCAGCAAAGGTGACTGTGATGCCTGCTGAAGCTTCCTTGTTGACAGCAACAGGTTACCTGCCCTTGATCTGCTGCCGTCTTCAACTCCTTCTTCACAGCTGAAAGCGCATTGCAAAGCCTTTCAGCAGCGGATTTGCGGGCAAGCTAGTCTTAGACGCCAGCACATGTCAAACTCACCTGCTGTTTCTAGCAAGTCAGTACTGGCAGTAAAAAACTTTGTCAGTTGCTCCTGTGCAAGGCAAACTGTGTCAGTCAAGCCAGCAAGTTGGCATGAAAACATACAGGGAACCAAAACCTTGTACCTTCGAAAGCATGCCCTTCTGCTGTAACGGCCCCGATGCGTACTGCCCGACAAGCTTAGACACAGCCTGTTGCATCCACTGCATGATGTTTACATAAGGCGACCAGGCGGCCTCGTTTACGGTAGAACTCAAGTGAGTTATAGGTGCAGTACGATCAGGTTTGCGATAAGTGTGATGCCTGAGTTGCTCACGCTACACTGCGTCAACATGGTGCTCGAACTCGAATGAATAGTTGCCAGTTGCATCCTGGCGTTACGGCGGGCGTTACGGTTCTCACTTCATCAGGCATTCAACGTAGAACTAGGTTGGGCTGCGCAGCGTCTGCGAGCAACAACCGGAGGACTGTTCAAATGTTACATCGAATAAAAAAGAGCCTTGCAAACCGCTGCATTATGCATCGAAACCTTGTATCGAGCGTCGTTTGACCTATACTTGTAAGCATCGCCTTTTTCGACTCTAACGGTGAAACAGCTCGCTCAGCTGAGTACTTTATAGCACGCTCTGATGTCGAAGATCAAAGCGTTTGGAGAAGGAGAATGGGTCTCGGAAAAGACGAAAGAGCTGGACAAGCTTGGAGGTGCTGGGGACCTGCTGACTGGATCCTTTTTCTGCCTTTGCCTTTCTGGTCTTGCCTTACTACGTTTGCATTCAGGCAAGAACCGGCCGCCTGTGAAACGCGGCGACTCGTTGAAGATGAAATTACAGTGGCTAGAGGTAGAGCAGTGGGCTTTGTTGCACCTGAACTCTTTTAAGCTGCAAAGTGTCCACGAGTCAACTCTACCACATTCCAAATTTGTCCATTGTCACTTTCAGGAAGGTCTGCAGACCACTCAGAGGATTGCCACAGCATCCTTGAAAAAAGATGACAACAATGCAAAATGGGAGCTGAAGCAGCAGGTGGGCTTTGCACACAACAATTTCATGTCAGCATCAACATGCCCACATAACTCACTACCATGACTGATTGCAAGCAATCCACAGCACGTATGCAGACATGTACACAGGAACCTGCACTGTCATCGCTGATCATGCAATGATCTTTGGACAGGCGTATGCTGAATCTGCTGATCATGCAACAGGAGAAGAAGAAGGGTTTGCCCAAGGTGGCTCCCATGGCCTTTGGCAGAAGGATTGGCGAAGCAAGCCCAGAGCCACCCAGGTTGCTTTGGCCTCGCATCAAATCAGCATGTCACAAGACATGCACAAATGCACAGATGAGATTGCATGATCAGAGACTGCAATCAGACCATGCCAGCAACAGCTTGGTAGCTTATCAGCAGGACCTACAGCTCAGGATGTTTAGCAAACAGTGCCAATGAAGGCAATGGTGACCAAGCTGAATTTGTGATGTTGAGACGCAGTCCACTGCACATTCCTACCCAACAAGGAAGTTGTATGATGTGTCGAGTCATTACCAAGCTGCATGCATATAGCCATTACCACATGAGGGGATACAGGGTTGCTTAGGAAATGATGCTCAAGGCAGTGATGCCCGTACAGGAAAGCACTGGTCGACTCAGGGTTGAGTGTCAGGAGTTTAGGCCTCAACTCGGCAAGAGGGACTCGGGATGAGTCAGCACACTCAGATGCCTCAACGTTCAAGAGTGGAAACATGAGTGCACGGGCCAGCCCAACTCCCAGCATGACTGCTCGGGCCAACCCAACATCCAGTGCTTCTGCTTCTTCTTCATCCACTCCGTCCCCCTTGGGGACGTCATCACTGTCTCCATACAAAGCACCCCTGCCAGCTGGCTCAAGACAGAGCATCATGACCATCCGGCACGGCAGCATGGCTAGGAAAAGTGTGCTGGCAGCTCAAATAGGAAAAGGTGCGGCTCTACAGCAGCCGCTTGCAAGCCACTATGCTGTGCCTCAGTGGCAAAGCTTGTACTTGCGCTTACTGGCATCCAGACTTTCAGCCAGATGTCCATCACACGCAGCAGCAGCAATGACTGGAGGCTGTCAGTGGTGCTGCATCATCTGAACTGCATTACGAAAAATCTTCTGTGTGTCAAGCATGTCATTGCTGGTTTGTGCATATCTGAAGGCCCCTGACTTGGACAAAACAAACACGCTGGCAGAGAGGCTGCCGAGGCGTTGTGTGGACTGTACAGCTGTACACACTAAGTTGGGTGTACATGTACTTCAGGCATACCGCAGTGGCGGCTGAACATCACACGAGCCAAGACCAAGTTTAGAGCCGCCATGAAGGCCATGCCCGCCCTGAAGAGGGCAGTCAAGTCCAAGGGCTCCACCATACCTCGTCTGGATAGCTTTGGTCAGTCATACAGACTGCCCTGTCAACATACCATGCATGCCCTGTGTGCTGCTTTGACATTCACAGAGCCTGTGCTGTCTGCAAAGACATGAGCAGTTAGTAGAAATTGCTTCTCAGCTGCATAACTCCTCTAGCAGCAGCAGCAGCAGCAATAGTAGTAGCACTGAAAGCAGCAGCAGCAGTGGTAGCAGCAGTGGTAGCAGCAGTAATGGCAACAGCGAGCAGCAACAGCAGCAGCAGTAGTTGTTGCAGTAGTAGAAGCACTAAAGCAGCAGCAGCAGTGGTAGCAGCAGTAATAGCGACGGCAGCAGCAGTGACTGAGACTTCTTCTCTTGTGCAGGGCTGATGCTCGAAACAGCTCTGGGGACAGATCTAGCCAGGTTTGGTGAGTACCAGACGCGGCTGGTGAAGCTGAACCCCAAGTTGGGATCCCAGCTGGGTGAAGAGGGGGCTCCTGCAGCCCCCACCACTGCTAACACTCCTGCTGCTGCACCCTTACTCACTGCCCCCACAGGGATTCCACCACCTGAGCAAGCTGATGCTACCACGCCAGGTGCGCCACTCACACATGTTTGGGTTACACACCTGCTGGCTCTGTGCATTTTAGCTCAGATCGCAGCACCTCGAGCCAAGTCAGATCAAATTACATGAGTAAGGGCAGACTGCACCAGATGAGCGCAGATCTCAAGCAAGTCAAAGGAGCAAGGCGAGGCGAGACTGCATCAGACAGCCTACTTCAGCTCAGACCAAACTCTCAATTTGTTGAGGATGTGGTGCATGTAGTCGCCTGCAGCTGCAATGGTGTTCAATTTCAGTGCCAGTAGATCACTGCTAAGACATCATCTGGTTGTCTTCCAGTTTGTTGCTCCAGATGCACAGCCACGTGTCTGGTGTCCTTGACAGGTTTCATGTATCACATTGCCGCTGAACAGCAAGCAATAGGTGATTAGCAATTTGTGGTGCAGAGGGGGATGCAGAGGAGAGGGCGAAGGCGCTGAACATGATGCGCATGCTGGCCAACAGGCAGAACTCCCGCTGGCTGGAAGCCAAGGAATGGGACGTGCCTTATACCTTTGATGCCACCAAGTTCCCCACCTTGCTGGGTACGCTTGCAGCACTTGACAGCAAGTTGCTGTGTTGCTGCCTTACCATTACCGACACTGTGGTAATGATGATTCACAGCAATGCCTACCTGTTACATGGGACATGGCCCTTGTGAAGTTCCTGATGTGTTCAAGCAAAGCGTCCTCTTAAAGGAGATAAGCTAGTGCAAGCAGAGCAAAGCGAGGCAGCTTCACCTACATGACTACAGACAGATGTATGGCTAGACAGATGCATGAGTCGTACTTGTGAAACAGAATGCTTCCTCAAAAGTGATGGTGTATGGGCAGGTGGGGAAGAGTACAGCAAGTACAAGCAACAGGTGGTGGAGATGCTGAAGGCGGGCCAGCTGGTGGTGCAGATGCTGGCGGCTGAGGAAACCATCACCATGCCTGATGGCAGTCGCAAAGCCACCTTCACCCAAGAAACCTGGGACATGGTAAGACATTTCTGAAAATTTTGTCGAAATAAGGTGTAGGAGATGCATGTCGTCATGAAATTCCTTGCCATTCGAAAGCTACAAGCAATACAGTGTGCCGTAACATTTTGGTGCTGCCTCTCCTGTGCTGCCTGCCTCATCATGTAGCACTTGAAGCAACAGGAGCAAAATGGATGTGGTGCAAGAGCTACAGTGGCAACAAAGAGCAGTCTGTGTGTCAAGTCTCACTTGGCAGAAGAACACAAAGTGGAGGTGATGAAGGGCATGAGTGTGCGTGGCAGGTGAGGTGGTGCTGCCCCAACAGGCTGCTGGCTACAAGCGAGCGCATTGATGGGCTGAGCATTGGGGGCCGCCAGCTGCTGGCCCTGCGCCTGGCTGTGGAGAAGCTTGCTGGCCCAGAGGCTGTGGCCAAGATGACGCTGCTGCTGCACTTGGCTGAAGAGATGGAGGAGCCTGTCTTGGCAGACCTCAGAGCCCACAACCTGTATGGGTGAGATGACAAGCAGAATATTGCTGCTTTGCTGAATGTTGGCGTGCGGCCTGGCGCTGAGTAGCTCCAGAGGCGTCTTGTGCTGCCACATCGGACAGCTCACTCTATTGCTTCATTCTCATTCCTTCATGCAGCACTGGCTTGGTTACAGCAAAATTTGAAACTGCCCCACAGGCGATGTGATACAAATCTGTCCACACCCACAATTGTGATGCTGAAGGGAAATATGCTGCTGCTGCTTATTTGGCACTTATTCTTCTGTCATGCAAAGAAATGGTACAGAGCCGGGAGTCATGCATTGACTGTGGCTAAATTGCCATGATGAGATGTCAACACCAGACATATTAGTATCTGCTATAATCAGGATCTGTCTCACTTCTGTTGCCATTGCAGCCAAGTGTATTAGCATGGCCCAAACCAGCTACATCTGTCTCAACAATCACGCCTGTGTTGCCAGGTTTGACAGGGAGAACTTCATCATAGTGCCTCAAGTCAGGAGGTTCGGCTACCGCTTCCACGCAGACGGCAAGCGCTTTGACCGCGTGACAGACAGTGAAGCCTGGTTGAGTGGCAGTGGGTATGCCCTGCAGCAGCTGACCTGGGACAGAGAGGCTTATGTCATGGCCACCAACTACACTGCCAGGAGCTTCCTGCAGGGCTCAGTCTTGGAGCACCTCAAGGCCAAGAATGTGCAGTGAGTCTTCACTGCAAGTCTCACTTGACAAGGCACACAAGACGCACCAATGCATTTTCAACAGCTACAGACCATTGCATGAAGCTTCTCAAGAGGCCACAGGGGGAATTGCCAAGTGGAACATGTGTGGACCACGGCCATCAGATGTACTGGACACTGCATCCAATCAGCGTCGCCACTTTGTCTATGAGCATTACTTGGATGTTTGTCAGGAAGTGTACTACGCTGTCATGCGCATACTGACTCATGCCTACTCGGCACTTTTATGCCTGCCATTATCACTGCTGTCACTCTGTTGAATGCTGAGAAACATGTGGCAGGTGGATGGTGAGTGGGCGGACAGCTGACCTGGCGCGATGTGGGGTAGAGGGGGCGCTGGATGTGGAGTGTTTGGCGTACACCCTCAAGCTGGCCCAGGAGCGCGGGGCCAACATGAGCTGTGAAGTCAAACCTGTGGAAGGCCTCATTGCTGCCCGCCAACAGAACAGGTGTTGCCCTTGGGACTCCTGCTTCATCAAGCCAACTGTGTACACACTATGTGTCATGGCAGCTAGATGGAGGATCTCTATGGACACTCACTCAGGGTACAGCTGGAATGCACAAAGCCTCATCAAAAACGGCCTGTCCTGCATCCAGATGCATGCAGTATGTCTCACTGTCAACACAAGTAGGACAGTCAGTTCCTCTGATTGTTCTCGATTTTGTGTATGATGTGTATATGATGTGCACGCATGCAGTGTGATGGTGAGCACAAAGGGTGACACACGAGCGCAGCGCCTGCCCAAGGACACATGCCGCTTCGGCACAGACCTCAAGTTTGCAGACCTGCAGTCGGTGAAGAGCACCAAGTGGATCAATGACTTTGTGGCTTCCTCTAACGAGCACCTCATTGTCAACACTGACCGTTACATCTTCCAGATGGCACCTCTGGCCACCATGCTCAGCAAAGGACCCCAGGTCAGATCCAGCCTTGACAACTTTGTTGGACTGTGTGTGTTCCAACATGCCAAGAACAAGCCCAGGACATGTTGACTGTCCACCTTGGATCAGAATAGATCTGTGTGCTCAATGCATTGTGCTTACTGCTTTGAAAAGAAGCTAGCAATCACTTGCGCTTGGGTCAGTGCTTGGCTGCTGTGTACCGCATAGGTATTCAGCATGATGAGCGTTGGGTGGACTGCTCAAACCAAGTTTAGGTGGTCTCTGTCTTGACACGGCCACTGACAGGTGTGTGATGGTGCAGGGCTTCCATGCAGATATTGATCTGCACGGGCAGCAGGTGTACATGAGCTTCCACATGGCTGATCTGACAGCCAGCCCCCAGGCCTGCTGCGCCCCCCTCCTCTCCAAGCTCCCCCTCCTTACTGTTCGCACTCACAAGGTCACACTGCTATACTCACTACACCACACAAATGGCTACACCTACTCTTGGTGCAAGGCTCGCTTCTGTAAATTTACCACTTGCTGCTGTCAGTGTATGAGCTTGAATGGCTTCCCAGAACTCCATTGCCCATGTGAAAAGTTGGCATAGATTACTGTCTGCATTGCAGATCATCAACATAGTGCTCAATTTCGGGTGCATTACGACCACCACAGCTCACCTCAGAAGCAGTGCAGCCTGAGCACACTGTGCGTCAGCAACACTGAGGTGCTGGTACTATCCCAGTTGCTGGGTGTGAGCTTGCCCTGATTCTGGTGTGGTGTTGAGTGCAGCAAGTGGATGAGGCGGTCCCACTGCTAGTGTCTCAGGACAAAAATCCAGCTTTCCACAAGGTGGTATCGGGCCTGAAGGCGGTGCACCCCCCTCGCAATGTGGGGGGGCTCAGGATACAGCCCATCAACCTCTTGAAGCCCAAACAAGAAGCTGCGCCTGTTCAACAGGTAGCCATCTACCTGACTGTCACAGAAGAAACTGCTCCGTGTGTTACAAAACTACCTAATCCACCTTCACGATTTATTTTTATGAGCAAAGATCGATGCTCTATTATGCTCAGACTTTGTCAATTTGGTTGTAAGAGGCAAAGTATTGGATAGAATGTCAGGGACTGCACCTGCCCAGCAAGGCCATGCCTGCCTACGTTATATGCCTGCAATGGATGCCTCTGTTGCAGAGTAAAACATGATTTGATTCTTGATAGTTACTGAGTAAGTGGTGGTAGTGTGCAGGGCCTGCCAATCATGGTGTTCATCACAGAGAACGAGGCCAGCTTGCATGCCGTCAACCTAGCAGTAGCCTTGGCACGGCCGGACGTCGACAGCATTCACGTGATGCATGCCTGCAGCAATGATGGTGCCACACCTGATGCTCAGAAGCTCATGGCTCGAGTCACTCAGGGCCTTGGCCCCAAGGTCAACTCAGAGGTCATGGTGAGTCGTCACATTTGTTGTATTACATGCTGCACTGAGCGATGTTGCATCATGCACCCAAATTGTGTTTTTGTGCTGATGAACAGAATGCAATGAACATGATGCAATGTACCACAGGAGACTTTGATGAGAAAGCCACGTGTCTGCACATGCATAGCAGTCAGAGCATATTAGTTATGAAAGGTCCTTGCTGATATGCTGCTGACTGCAGGGATCAAAGTCTTTGTGAGTGACCTATGCTGCCAGCCAGTCAGCTCAAAGATCATGAACATGTTTACTTGTGTATGTAGGTGAGAGGTACACAGAGTGTGGTGGACTGCTTACTGGACTACGCTACCAAGCATAAGGCTGGTCTCATAGTCATGGGCAGCCAGCAGGTGACTAAGGGAGACGCAGCCTTGGCTTCAAGCATCACGCTAGCAGTCCTCAAGCGTACAGATGCCCCAGTGGTGGTGACTAAACCCAGCACCCCGGCCCCAATGGGGTGTCTATCGGGGGGTCTGAGGGCTATGCTGGCTGTGGAGCATACCGCACGGCCCTTGTTGAAGTGGTTGAACAGTCATCTGATCACTGTGACCAGGGGGGACAAGCTGTACCTGGCAAGAGTGGGAGCCAAGGATGCTAAAGCACAGGTGAGATTCAAACAGCAGCTGCACAGGACTAAGCTAAACAGCTGAGCACAACTTTGTCGACCTGCTGAAGGTGTCTTGTTGACATAAGTGACGGATCTGGCTGAGTTTATCTGAAGTGTCTGCAAATCAAGGAACGCTGCAAAGTTAGGTCATTCAATTGATTCAGGGCCAACAGGCTGTTGATTTGTCCTGAAAGATGAGATACCAAGCATTGACCAATTGCTGACATCACCACGATAGGTGTAGAAGAGTGAGAGGAGTGATGTGCAGGAGGACCACACAACAAAGCAGATGCTGGAGCAGTTTGTTGAGCTGGCAGGCAAGAAGGTGCATGTGGAGAAGAGGTCCCTGGTGGGGCCCCAAATAGAGGCCTTTGCTGCCGCCGTGAGACAAGATGATGTGCATGTGTTGGCTATTCCGGTAAGTTCCTTTGCTGCCTTGCACGCAATCTGTCTGCTGTCAGAAGAACAGCCTAAGCTGTGACTCATGGTGAGCTGCATGTTGTAATGGAACATGACAGTCTTCAGCATGATTGTGATTGGATTCCAAGGTGACGCCAACATGGCCTCTATTATGGTCTGTATACAGCATTGCTGCTTGTGCGCAAGCGCATTTCACAAGATAGAGTTCGCCATTGCAAACAATGCTTGCTGATGTGAGAGATGGCCTTTTACACTAGCTTTGACACAGCGTGTGATAATTGCAGGTGCCCCACAATCAACCAGTGCCTCAACAAGCCATTGACATGCTGCGGGCAACCAAAACAGCTGTGCTGCTCATGAAATGTAAACCAACATCTTGAGGTGGTCTCCATATGAGTTGCACAAGACAAAGCCCATATGAAGAGCCCACTGATGTGCTCAACACTATAGAGTCTTCCAGACTGCCTGACAGATAATGTACCAGTGCTATGTTCGCCTCTCATACGGTTTGCAGTGAGTTTGGCTGTGTATGTATAGCAAGCATGCTGAAAGCATGCCTGTGCGTGTGATAGGAGCCGCTGGGCTCCACCATATACAAGTAGTGCTGTGGGCTTTTTACGTCTGAGCGATAGGTGTCACGTGATAGTACAGTTGATTGTCAGCTACCTTATCATCGTTGTTTACCCTGCTATCTGACCACCAGTATACATCTTAAGTGCTACTCTCAACTTTCTTCACTGTTACTTAGCGACCTCGAATGTTGCATAAACTGTCCCTGTAAGCTACATGCATGACTTGACTACACAAGCATAGCTTACATCAGACCAATGAGCCGGGTGGCAGAGCTGCGGTGACTGCAGATCGTCAGGCCATGTAATATCGATACGACGTATTTACGGCATTAAAGATGGTGACGCCGTCTACACAGCGTGACATAACATCGATGGTAATAGTCTTACTAATGCTACGCTATCTTTGCTAGCGCTGAGGTTGAAGCTGAATACTGGCGTGGACTTCAGGCTTGGTTGCTGCTCAGCGCATGGTCACGAGTTCTCGTTTGTAAAGCAGAGTCTGCGCCAGGTCTTACTGAGTCTTGGACTGATCTGTGATCATGCAACTTGCGGCATATCTTGAGCAAGCACCCATCTTGATCAAAAATGTACCTCGGCCTCTGGATGACCTTGATTCCCTTTTGGCAACCCCTAGTATGTGGGATTTGGATGCGATACTTCCGGACCAGGTGGAGAACTCCTCAGACCGATCCGGGACTCGCGGACAGACCGCGTTTGCCAGCGGTGAAAGCACGGCTCCTGCTGCTCCCAACGAGAAGCAGCTTGCAAGACGACAGCATCGCGTGGGTGCTGGGGAGGACCGCAAGCTCGCTATGTCACGTGAGGTTCAGAAGCGGTTCCGACAGCGTCAGAAGGTCAGCAAAATAAGTGAGAAGCGTGAGGAGTTGGCGATCACTCACAACATACGTGAAGTGCTTTACTGCGTGCATACTATTCAGGCCAGAAAAGCAAGCATCGAGGCAGAGCTTGATGCAACCAAAGCAGAGCTGCAAGAGCTCAGGTTCAGACAACAGCAGCTAGAAAGCAGAAATGTCTTGCTCGAGAGGGTAGCAGAAATCAACAATGCTGACACTGATATACTTTCTGCTCAGGCAAGCACCATTGATGGCCAAGTCATTTTACAACATAGACTGCAGTTGTCTGTCAACAGCAACGACATTGTGATCCTTGTGCATATACTGTAGGGATTGGTTTGTCCAAGCCTAGCAAGGAAGGCTATTTCAGGGGAACCTGTACTCATCGTTACACTATGGGATCAGCACCACAGCATGACCGTTGATGCTGTGAGCCGGATGTCCACCAAGGAGTTCTCTCATTTATGGACGGTATGCTTCACCAGCCAAATTTGGAAGTCTGTCAATTGTTTGTAGCTTGTTTCACATTTCACTGTTGTGACAGACTCCAGTCTTCTCACTAGCAGCCGTAAATCATCAGGTCATGCGATTCCAGATTCAAGCAGGACTTGTGGAGCGCAACAGCAATGTGTTCTTCACATGCTTATGTTGTGCATCAGGTGCATGCTTATGCTGCCATTTCTACAAATCAAGGCTGATTGCTTTACTGGCTGTACCAGATCAAGCCACGCAAATTTCTTGTGTATATACATCTCTATTTGCAACAACAGCTTTCAGGCCATTGACCAGTTAGAAGCTTGTTGCTTGTGGCATGCCTTGAAAAACCGCCTGTCAAGCCAGGGAATCCCTTACCCTGTGATGATGTCGTCGGTTGTGCTTCAGGCATATGTGCACAACATGGGCAGGCTGCTGCTGGACAACAGCGACAGAGGCACAGACACAGAGCAGCCCCTCATACAGATGCTCACAGAGGCTGCATGTCTGTACTGCTGCATCTCTGCCTACAATGTGGATACCCTGAAGGCAGCGCTGGCCAGCAGGCTGGATACTGGCCTCCCCTCAGACAGGCATCTTGGTCATGCTTTCTACACCCAGTTCTTGGTCAGCTCCCTGCGGCTCACACTGACTGAGCACCATCATCACTGTAGCGTGTACAACCAGTCAGGACTTTGTTAGCACTCAAGGCATGCACCACCTGCATGTATCTGAAGCCATGCAACCTGACTGCTGCAGCTGAATCCACATTTGGTGCTGTCAACACAGCATCATGGTTTCTGCTTGGCAATGGCATCATCATGATCTAGCTTTCACTTTGAGAGGGCGTCAAGCCAAGGCCATGGCCAGGATAACAGGAGTGTTCCTGCTGCTTTGCATCAGTCCGGGGTGTTGGGTGTTGCAGGCAATGGCAGATCTATCCGAGCAGCAGATAGCGGACCTGCTGCATCTGAGGCGCATGTGCATCACAAGGCGGGGTCAGCTCGCCAACTGCCGCAAAGCAAAGTTGAGTCAAATGCCTGCTGAGTGCTTCAGTGACATCCGTATGCCACACCCATTGGAGAATGTGGTCAAGCTGCACAGTATAGGAGCCTTTGTGCGTGAGAATGGCTCAGAGGACTTCAGAGTGTGGAGCGCCACACTGTGTGCTTGCCTCAGAGGGGTGAGTAACAGCTAAATAGCCAACACCTATAAGAGCGTTGCATCGCAGACTCATTGGATTTGCTGGCAGCCCTGTTTGTGCGGGATGCTTGTCATTCAAATGTTGGCCATCGGTATGCTTGCCAAAATAAGGCGAATTTACTCTGGGCTGCCGCCTTAGGAGGCTCCCGGTGTGATTGCTGAAAAGCGTAAACTTTTCTTTTCTTTCTTGAGGCAAATTTGCCAAACCTTGCAATCGACCTGCCAAAGTGTGCTTGTATGTTGAATGAGTAAGCATGGCAACCAAAACCTTTCCCGTCAGGCCACTCTAGAAGCATCTTTAGCAAGCCCTCATGCCAATGAGCACTTGGAAATGTGTGCAAGTGCTCCTCTCTAATGCGCGAATGCTGTTTACAGGTGCTGACAGGAAGGCAGCATGCAATGGCTCTGGTGCATGCCTACCCTTCCCTTCTCAGAATTGATGACATGCTTGATAGCCTGGCAGTGCAGCAGAATGAGCCAAGACAGCTTCAGCTTCTGGCGGTTGCACACACTGTGGACACTGCGCCTCATTGCAAGGATTTGTATGCATACATTGACAGCTTGTCAGAAGCCAGCATTCCTCACTATGTGCCATTTCCAAGAAGGGCAAGCTCAGGGTCTAGTGGTGCTGGCTCATCTGATGGCTTCTTGCTGGCTGCCGGTAGTGACTGCTGATTCTGGTCCTCAAGGACATGGTATGAAGAACAGAGTGAACGCAAGGGACTTGCTTGTAGGGGCTCAGGCTTGTTCAAGCCACGAAGCAGTCAGTGTACTGTTTACTGTTACAGATGTATAGTATTGTGACACCAGCAAAGTACTTGAGCTACCCACCTGTACCATATGCACCCTTCTGATTGTCTGGCATCCTGCACTGTTCCACAATATGTTTTTGAATGTGTAGTCTTTGCCAGCATAGCCAGCGCAAAACAAGCTCTCTGCTGTGCCTCAGCATGCTCCAATTTCTGCTTGTACTTGTAGGGACAGCAATTGACAACTGCACACTGCGCCTGATGCAGATGTTCGCAAATTGCACACACAATGTCAGCAGGTGCACTTGCACTGTAAGCTTACCAGATTGGATGCTGGCAACAACATGCATATATGTACATGTCTGTGGGCAGGCTTGCAAGCAGAACATTTCCGGTTGAGCGTCAAATTTAAGACGACCACTGCAGGTAGTACGTGCTTGTGCACCGACCTCTGCTCAGTGTCTTACTATAGCAAACGTGCATGACCTCAACGATAGGACTGATCACAGAGCCACACGTCAGGTGACTGCAAGACCTGCATGTATTACGTCTTTGAAGCACTGCACACAGACAGAAGAATAGAAGTTTCAACATGCAGCCTCAGTGGCTTTTGTGTGTACATTACAACTGTAGGCACCTATTCTCTGGCCTCAAAACTCCAGCCAAAATCATTTGATACACCAGACATATAAATTTGATCAACATCGCACGCCCCAGAGCTGATCATCTGATTTCAAATTGTAGATTTGGCAGTTCACTGTATGCCAAATCTGTTAGTGCTTGTACCTCGAACTCCTTTAATGGCGGCTGCAGCACTGATGAGAGACACAACACCTCTGAGTCAGGCCATTTCTGCATGCATTGTGTGAGTACATCATAGCCGTCCATGATGTCACTCAAGGTGATGCGCTTCAGGGCAGGCCACTTTGCCTGTGTGAACAGATCTATGTCATTGTTGCCCAAAATACGGCCTGTGAGGATAAAGTTCTGCAATACAGGCCAATCTCCAAATATAAGCACATCCATAAAAAACTCATGTTCTGGTAGGACATGGAGGACAAGCTCCAAGGTTGTCAACGCTTGCCATTTTCCTCCTGAACCCAGCTCAAAAAATGCTTCATGTCCATTGAGCAGGGAGACTTTGCACAAGCTCAAATGCTTGAGATTAGGCAGATGAGCCCTTGCCAAGCACATTACAGTATCTGCACCCACGATGCAGTTGGTGAGCTGCAAGAGTTGCAGGGCACTCCATGGGCTGCTGGACATGTGCTGAATGCCTTCATCAGACAATCCTTCCCATCGCAAGTTCACTTTTGGCAGCAGATTCTGCGTTATCATCATAGGACAATTGCATTAGACAACGTGCGTCTTGTTAAGCTCGCAATGGTTGATGGCTTTGCTTTGCATCAGACAGCAG
>JAABUP010002991.1_pt1 | contig 30811 bp, 39 predicted proteins | sample 5559201 | NCBI WGS metagenome assembly JAABUP01 (sample SAMN10711887, study PRJNA513373) | rock metagenome | isolation source: Antarctica rocks | place: Antarctica | reverse complement strand
GCAGCGGAAGCAGAGAAGCTTTGGCGTTGTTGCACTTGTCTCCTGTTGATTGGTTGAGGTTGCGGACGGGGCGACTGGATATGGAATGAGGCATGGGGGATAGATGTGTGTAATGAGGAAGCTGGGAGTAGGAAATCGGGTATAGCTGCATTGGTGCTATTATTGAAGAATGAGAGGTGTCGTCGAATGCTGAAGCAAGATGACATCTCTACTTCAGAAGCAAAAAGCCCGCGTCTTGCAAGACCCTCAAACGATCTGGTGACCGCTTTACGAGACATTAGGACAAGCGGTGTTGTAGTATGTGAAAGGTGAAAATGGCAAATACAGTGGTCGATGCTGATGCGCCACAGCGGGGTTTAGCTCACGGATTTTACATACATAGGTAGATTTGAAGGCCGATGGCTGTCACAGTGCTGCACATCAGTGGTCTCACATCGCTTTTCACATCACACTCAGTAATGGGTACAAACATGTCAGCAAGTGGACCGGCAAGAGAGCTTGGTCGAGAACTTGCGGTCCGATTCGACAGCGAGGACCAAATTAAGGACTTGAGAAAAGAGTTCATCATACCAACAAAGAGAGACCTTAAGAGCAAAACACTCTCGTCACCCTGTGAGATATCCCATCGCTGAACTGAAGCCAATTCAACATGCTCATTGGTAGCTTCCGACAGCGAGGAGGATGGCAAACCTTCGATATACTTCTGTGGCAATTCCTTAGGACTCCAACCTCGACGGACAACAGAGCGTATACAATCACATCTTGCTGCGTGGGCAAAGAAAGGCGTCCTTGGCCATTTCACTGAACATGAAGACTCTACCCTACCTCCATTCATTCATGTCGATGACACCGCGTCTAAGCTTATGGCTCCCGTTGTTGGAGCGAAATCAGAAAACGTCGCAGTCATGGAAACGTTGACGGCGAATCTTCACTTCTTGATGGCGAGCTTCTATAGACCGAGTAAGGAAAGATACAAGATCATACTCGAAGGCAAAGCGTTTCCTAGTGATCACGTATGCTATGGATTCTCTGGTCACTAGGACATGTCACTTCAGCGCTGACCCATGAAACTCTAGTATGCCATTGAGTCTCAAATGCGGCATCACGGCTTCGATCCCAAAGATGCCATGATCATAGTCGAGCCAGAGACTGCTGATATGGCGACACTCTCTACCTCTCACATCATTTCGGTTATTGAAAAGCACGCGTCTTCTACTGCTTTGATTCTCCTACCCGGGATCCAGTATTATACAGGTCAATGTCTCGATGTCAAGCAAATCACGGCCGCGGCACATTCCAACAACCTTCTCATCGGTTGGGATCTAGCTCACGCCGTTGGGAACGTTATCTTAGAGCTCGATGATTGGGACGTTGACTTTGCCGTCTGGTGCAATTACAAGTATGTCAATTCTGGTCCCGGGGCCATTGGAGGCTTGTACGTCAATTCGAGACATGGAACCGTAGACATGTCTCAACAGAACATGGATGGGAAGGGCTATCGAGCTAGATTAAGTGGGTGGTGGGGAGGTGACAAAGCGATTAGGTTTGAGATGGGAAGAGGTGAGTTGATTGTGTAGAATGGGATTGGTACACCTTGATATTGACAATGCATAGACTTCGTGCCAATACCTGGAGCTGCCGGCTTCCAAGTTGGCAATCCATCAGCACTGGTTCTGACCGCTGTCATTGCCTCTTTGGAAATCTTTGCACTCACATCAATGACATCGATTCGTGCAAAGTCAGTTGCCTTGACCAAATATCTCGAGGAACTTCTGCTACGTCCATCTTTGGCGAATGACTTTGAGGGCGAGGATCTCCCGTACCATATCATTACCCCCTCAGACCCTTCGCAGCGGGGAGCCCAACTGAGTGTACGACTGAGGCCTGGACTGTTGGAAGGGGTGATGGAGCATTTAGAGAAGGCAGGTGTCATTGTGGATGAAAGGAAGCCAGATGTCATCAGAGTCGCTCCCGCTCCTCTGTACAATACCTACGAGGAAGTTTGGGATTTTGTCAACATTTTCATCACGGGATGCTCGAAAGCACAAAAAGGCCAGATCAACGGCCACCAGGAAGTGCAGAGTCTGAAGGGAAAAGATGACAAGGGATGGGCACAGGTCAAGTGAGGCTGGCTTTGCAGCTTCTTGCGGTCATGATGATAGATGATACGCAGAATGCATCGCACAAATTATGAATCTAATGAAGCACTTCGGAATCTAGGCTCTTCTATTTTGCGGTGTCATTATTCCTTCGTGAATTGGTCTCGTCTTGGCATCGCATTCCTGAATCCCACGGTTGTCCAGACCGCACCAGTTGCCGCCGAAGTCTGACCAGCCAATCGGTGGGCTGCCAGACAGCGTACGACCGCCGACTCTGCGACACCATCCGTGCCATCATCCTTCTAGCGAACCTTCACCCACTCACCATGGGCGCCGCCTTGAAGGTCTTCAGGCTAAAGGGTGTCCTCATGCAAGCCTTCAGACTGTGCATGGCTAGCTTGATAGGTTGCAGATTCCAGAAATCAGAAAGCCTCTCTACGCGCTCGCCGTCCGCGACCCTTTCTCTCGTACCTGACTGCATCACCGTGACCCTGACCCAACAGCCCGGTCTTCAGGCAAGACTGCTTCTTAGCTCATGCGTTGTCTAAATTCTCCATTGATCCAGCGGTGTGGTTGATTCTTCTGTACAGCGTCGCATCGCATTGCATTGCATTTACATCGAGGCCGTCGCTGTCGCTGTCGCTGCATTCGTGCCAGTCACATTGCCAGTACAGCTGCCTCTTTCCAATTGACATATTTCAAGCGCTCTCTTACGTACTCCTGGGATCCAATAACGAATAGCTTCTGCGATCGATCCCTGGTTTTGACTCCAGACGCTGGGTTCGTGGCTACCTACATCGACCTAAGAGGATTATTGGGGGACAGCCTCGTGACCAGCGGCATCTTGCGGCGCAACGATGTCGTTGAAGCAGGTCAGGCTCTTGCTCGTTCAATCCGCCTTCATCGCTAATGCCATGGGCTCACAGGAAATCGAGACTTGGGTGCAAGCCATTGCGCAGTACGACAACCAAGAATTTGAGGAATCGTTGAAGACTTTCGATGGCATATCAGATACTTCAAAGATACTCTTCAACTGTGGAGTTATACATGCGACTCTTGGCGAACACGACAAAGCTGTAACTGTTCACTCCAAACCAGGGTTTGAAAGCTGTGCTAACGTGACTCCAGGTTGAGTGCTATCAACGAGCTCTGAAAAGGGACAATTACCTTGCAGTTGCCTATTTCCAGCAGGGTGTTTCGAACTTTTTAGTTGGTGATTTCGAGGAGGCATTGGCAAACTTCAACGACACCTTGCTATACTTGAGAGGGAATAGATACATCAATTACGAACAATTGGGGCTGAAGTTCAGGTTGTTCTCGTGTGAGGTGCTATTCAATAGAGGACTATGCTACATCTATCTACAACAGAAAGAAGCTGGGATGGGGGATCTGACATATGCGGCAAAGGAAAAGGTCACCCCAGAGACTCATGATGTTATAGATGAAGCGATCAAAGAAGAGGCTGAGGTGAGTCCTATCTTGTGAAGTCTATGGCCTTGCTCATGATAGGTAGGGCTACACGGTCTTCTCAATCCCCGTTGGAGTGATATACAGGCCAAACGACGCCAAGGTCAAGAACCTGAAAAGCAAGAATTATCTGGGCAGAGCGAGGCTGATTGCGGCCTCCGATCAAAAGACTGCCTTCGGTGGGACTGCTACTGCTGAGTCGCAAGCGAACGCTGCCGTTCAGAACAAGAGTCTAGACGACCGACCTTCCGAGTCTATCTCCTTTGGTGCTACCAATCTCGTCAAGCCGGGACTACACAGTAGATCGAGACAGCATTCAGAACCTCCAGTCAACCGGAACATGTTCCCCCCCACACCTCCTCCCGATCACGATCCAGTCCGCCCAGTATTCAACACAGCAGCCACCTCTCCTCCCTCGAACCATCTACCTACCCTATTCAACCAAAGCTACACACCCAACAGCCCCCCGTCAAAGACACCGTCGAAACCACTCCGTCCAGAACCCCTTGACCTTGATCACATAACCCAAGAAAAGCCCCGAATAGGCACAACCCGCACCGCATCCGAGCCTCGCGGTCCCTCCAACGCCTACCGCAACTACTCCTCCCGCGACCAACCCCCCTCCCGCCGCCTCTTCATGGAAACCACCCCCCTGCGCCCCCACTCCAACGGCGGCGAAGCCGACATAGACGAACACCCCGACGAATTCCCCCCTGAACTCCCCCGCCCCCGCGCCCGCTCCTCCCACCACACCTCCTCCGACTCCATCAACCACCGCACTCGAAACCGCTCCGGCAGCCGCCAGCGCCGCCACCAACACTACAGCATCGAAGAAGAGCCGTCCGAAGACCCCGGCACCGCCTCCCCCGCCTCCTCCCTCGACGAATACGAAATCCTCCACAACGCAGGCGGCGGCCTCTCTCGGCCTCCCCCACCACGAGCCCGCTCCAGTAGCCGTCGCGCCCCGTCTCGATCCCGTCGCGCCTTCGAACTCAAGAACATGCGTGTGAAGGTCCATTGTGGTGATGACACGCGATATATGATGCTGGCGCCGGAAGCGCAGTTTCTGGAATTCGTGGACCGTGTGAGAGAGAAGTTTGGGTTGAAGCAGGGGTTTAAGGTCAAGGTGAGGGATGAGGGGGATTTGATCACGTTGGGGGATGGGGATGATTGGGCGATGGTTGTGCAGGGTGTCAAGAAGGAGGCGAGGGGGGAGGGAGTCGAGATGGGCAAGATGGAGGTTTGGGTGCATGAGGTTGTTTGAGCGGGTTGGGGTGGTTACGAGGTTTATGAATTGTATGATTGGATTTGGAGGCACTTGGATTGGAGTTGAGTTGGGATGATTGTGATTTTTTTCTTGTCTTTCTTTCCATCGCAAACCGTGTGTATGCTGTATACTCGGTGGTTATTTGCCTGTAAGCACCGCACGGCATCTAGAGGCTTTTTTGTTTGTCAAACTGAAACCAAAGATAATGGTGGGCAGCGTTTCAGCAGCTAATATGGCATCGTCCAGAAGCCACTATCCAATATGTCAGTCCCTTTGAGCTCCATTGACTTTCCATTCGCGTAAAAGTTCGGGCACCAAGGCCAAGGACGCCTCCAGTATTTACGTCGTGTTCGTGTCCAGGAAAGGCTTGTAAGGGGGTTTACCAAAATCATCTGACAGGCCCGATTTGGAACACATAATGTATTAAATGGGTTCTAGCACCGTTGATTACATACAATGCACGACGCAGATTAGTTTCAGCTCAGGAATCACTGCCATAGCATCAAAAGGGGACGAGTTTCTTGTGGTACCGAAGATTTGCTTCATACATACTGTCAAATATTGCACAAAGAATGAATATACTATATACAATATCTCTCATTGCTGTTGTTCATAAACAAGCTCATCAAGCAACCGAGCATGAGATGTGTAGTTGCTGGCTCATATGAGGCCCAGAAAACGCCGAATAGCCTTTCGATTTGCTGAGGGCATGCAATTCCACCACGCTATGAGATGCACGCCAATTTATGCCCAGAGTCCTAAACGCCATGCAAGTTGACTTCGCCATCGAGTCTTGGGCCGAGGACGTTGTCTCTCATGTTTCGTGTGTCGTGTGTGATTTTCACCATTTTGGTATGTGCTCATGCTCGTCCGTGAAGGGCGAGGTAAAGTGCCAGAAATGCCACGGCGAAATTTCCAAATAGTCATAAGACAACGCACGCTCCTGAGCGCGAAAGCCTATTGATTGAAGACCGTTAGTCACTGTCCCTGCGAGCTTTGCGGCGTCTCCATATAATCCTCGTCATCGGATGAGTAGGGCAATATGTCATCCTCGTCAAACCCGGATGTGGAGATATCAACCCTTTACCAGAAATATGGTCAGACAAGGGTACAATGCTAATCGAATACAACGAGCGGTCATGAGTGGATGGTTTTAAATTTGTGAGAATCCTTACCATCGTTGACCTTCGAAGCTCCGAGCCCAAATTGCGCAAATTTTGAGTCTTTGTCGAACACTTGTTGTAGGTAACAATTTGTACTTTTCGTCATCAGCAATTGGTAGGATGCTGGCAAACCAATATGGAAACAAAGCTGGGTCTGTTGGCGGTTCGCCATAGGAATGCAGCACACGAGCATGCAGCCACGGTGCGGAGGCAGCTTGCATTCTAGTGATGAAGTCCGTGCCAATCTTGAGTAGATCCAATGATCGCATGTGGTCGAGCCGGCCGAGTAAATCTGATGGTGCCGGGGGAGGACTAGATCTTTCTGTTCTTTCTATCTGCTCTTCTTCTGCCCACGGAATGTCATCGATGCGTTCAATGTCACCCACCATGTATCCGTCAAGCTGGCCATATTGCTTGATTCGAAATCTTGAAAGTCCTCTGGTCTCGACAAGGCTTCGACCATCGGGTAACATCTCCAGGCTGTTGATGTGTAACAGTGTTCCGTAGAGCATGAAATGGACGTTACCCAGGTCTCCTTGTGACTCGCCCCTTCGATTGTACATGATCATACCGAATTTCCGATCGCCACTCTCGACAGCCCTTCTGATCATGAGACGATATCGAGGCTCGAAAATATGCAGAAAGCAAGGCATCGATGGATAAGCCAATGAGCAGACGAACAGGGGTATGTTCTTATCACCTAGCAAGACGGCTTCTTCTTGTTTGGCAGTTTCGGCCCTTGTAGCCACAAGATCCGGACAGAGACAGTTGAGCAGCTTGTTGAGTCTCTGATTACTTGGCACATGTTGAAGGCCTGGAGGCATCGGCAGGACTCGGCGGCATATTGGGCACATTGTAGAGTGATCCAGTACCCGCGCAACACATTTCCGACAGAAGGTATGACCGCAGCTCGTTGTTAAGGGGTCCAGCATCAAGCCAAAACAGACATGACAATCCAGTTCGTTCTTCGTCGCTTCTTTCAAGTGGGCCAATATAGCTGCATCGTAGTGTTCGTAGGTGTCTCCCGTAGGCGACATCGTTTGGTATGCCACCTCCGAGTTGTACTTGAGCTCGCCGAGTTCTGCCATAGTATACGTAGCCACCAAGCGTCCTCCATTCAGTATCTTGGATGCTGGATGTCTGGTCTCTTTCGAGCTGTCTATAATATTCTTCCAATGTGGTCTCTCGTCTAAGAGTGTTGGTGTATCCGTTGCCAATGGTCTATACCTCGCGATCTCGACGCTCACTCGATCCAAAACTTTTGCCAAAGTGACATCTGAACTGCAGTAATCCAGCGTATGATCCTTCCCGCATGTTTTGAAGGGACAGGTGAAGCCTTCTTGCCTCGACAGCGTCACTAAGAATGGTATGTTCGGTAAGGGTTTGGCTTCTGGCACACAGTTCCTGCACAGAGAATTGCCGCATGGTAGAGTGAGAGGATTTCGGAGTGGGAGCGAGCATTGCGTGCATTGTACGAGGCGCACGATAGCCCGAGCATCACGGTGAGGGTTCACCGAGGTGGCAAAGGTAGTTTGTGAATCGGCGGGCGCATCACTCATCGAAGCGACCGCAGCGACGTCAGAGGACGGGGGTGATTCTTGTGCGCCGTTCGGCTCTCCTGCAGCTGCAACCCCTTGTCCATCGAGGAGACTCATTTAAAGTGTTCTCGGTTTTCCATCAAAGGGCGTGGTGGGAGAATGCGCGCGCAGAGATGCGGTCTCTGTAATGAATGGTTGTAGAAGGAGCCGGCCGAAGCAACGAGCAATTGCGTGCCCGCCGTATGCCGTGTCACGTAGTGCTATGGGTGAGAGAGGTCGAGAGGTCCGATGTGATGCAGCTCTCTGTTTCCTGAAGCGTGGGGGGATCTAGATGTGCCGTGCGTATGGCGGGGCTTACTCCGATGGACTTTCGAGAATTCGGTTGCGATGGTGAATGGACAACCAAATGTCATGAGTCATGTACTCGTGCTCGACTACGATTCGGACGGTCTGAAGGTCAAGGTTGGAGTGTTTGGAAATCTACAGCCAGACACCGAGGTTGTGGAGGCTTGCCCACCGTACTCTACGATGGCTTGATACCGAAGTACTATCAAGTAGTACAGGAGTACACGCGTCATCTATGCAATATCGTGTGCACCGAATCAACCGTGTCATGCAAGAATCGAGCGAAAAGTGTATGACGTGTGCATCGAGGGATGGAAAGCATCAAGCCACACCTTTCGAGGCTGACGTCCCTCTGATTCGTCCAAGGAAGCGAGATCTGCTCCAGACTCTTTGCCCTACCTCCTTCCACATGGCTTCTCTGTCGTGACATACGACTCCGGGAATCCCGTTGCAACATGGGCTTCCTGTCTCCGGACAGAAGAGCCGGACGTGCTGTCATCGAGCACTGGCTAAAATTGAATGCAAGACTCGTGGAACCTGGGCATCGGGCAATCGCATCGCATCGCCTTCGCTTGTCATTCTATTTTTGGACTATCTACACTAGGTGGTATCGTTCGTGCATGCTCTCACAGGGTATCATTTTTGTCTCTATACATCTGCTCAATAGCGCCATGCATTTCTTCATGGACGGCCCTCGAACATTCTCCAACCGCTTTGTGTGACATGAAACTGTCAGCTTGCCGTTCCATCTAGATTCTTGCCTCGATATTCCGATCTTCTCAATGAGGTCGCCGAGGGTGGCAGCGGTTCCAGAGAAAGAGAGTGAAAGTGATTGATGGGCCCATTGCCGTGGCCCAACATAAAGCTCCTTGAGATACCAGCTTCAATGTACTGACAGGCCATCTCGACTGCTTGGGGGATGGGGTTCTGGTTGCTTGAGAGGGCAATGCCGCATGCTATGGCTGCTGTAGGAAGATTCAGCCCGGCAGTCGTATATTGTATTGTGGGGGAAACAGCAATGCACTGTCGAAACCACGAGTGAAGCAAATTCCAAATATCGTGTTGAGATGTGGAGTATAGGGCAGCGAAGTGGGGAATAAATATGCCATAGAGCGCATTGGGAGTTCTTACAGGCAAGAGAACAGCCTGTACCATGAGTGTTCTTACTAGGCAGATAGTCTGTCTCATACAATATCACCTGGTCACCATCATATAAAACGTCGACGATTGTGTGTCTGTCGGCTTCCTGGAGCGAAATCCGACGGTCTTTGGTAAGCGGCAAGTGTCCTCCTTTGATTAAAACATACCGAGGACCTAGTCTGTTCAGAGCTTTGGCAATCTTCACGATATCATCAATTTCATTTATATCTGGAACGTTGATCCCAGCATTTTGTAGAAGTAGCCGGGCTTCCGGAATGTTCGGTGTGAGAATGGTGGTCAAAGGCAGGAGACGTGTACGCAGATTGAACACTGCTTCATCTGGTAAGAGTTGAGCTCCGCTCGTCGAGACCATCACTGGGTCAACAACTGCGGTGGGGCTTCCATGTCTTTGAAGCGCACTTGCCACTAGATCAACCGTTTCTGCAGAGGCCAGCATCCCAATCTTCACCACATCAACCCCAATATCATTAAGACAGGCATCAATTTGTTTGACAACAAAGTCCGGAGGAATTTGGTGTATGCCAGACACACCCTGAGTATTTTGCGCTGTCAAGGCGGTTGTTGCCGTCATTGCGTAGCATAGATGGGCAGCAACGACTTTTTGGTCAGCCTCTAATCCACTGACTTTTATGTCAATCAAGGTGGTGATATAACAGGGGAAGCTCCAGACTTACGCCCCACCAGAACTATCTGAGCCAGCAATAATCAATATACGCCTTTTATCCATCATCGAGGACAGTAAATAATACGATAATTTGAACTTTTATGATTTTGTGAAATTTGAGTGGTTCGCCTTGGCCAAAGGCACGTCACGCGAGAGTTCGCCCAGTATAAGCGAGATATACGTCATATGGCCCTGATCCGGCTGCATGATGCTTCGTACAGGCACTCCGAAACCTGTCAGCTTCAATCCGAATCGCCATCAAAACTCGATTCCTCTGGATCTGTAATGATTTCTAAGCAACTGCAGTACAAAAAACGACCCAGGGACACTACCTCTAAATAACATGAAGTCAAATCGTCCACCAACTTGGGAACTAATGGTATCGTTAATCATCGATTGCTCCTCGTCTGACAATTGGAAGTCTGCGTCTCCCATCATGACAGCGAGCACGAATCCTCTATTTCCTGGCCCCAGACTCAGGACGAAGTTCATAATTCCGTCAGCTGTGAAGCGGGTCACAGCACTAAGATTCAAATCTCTGAGGGAATGAAGAGAAATAACATCGCTCCATATGATGTCGGTGATGGCGTAACCACTCGTCCACCATGTCTCCAACTTTGGCAAGCACTGCGCCAGCTTGCAGATGTGGTTGTCCAAGAAATAATCTGAGATTTCCCGTAGTCGCAGATCTGTGAGGTTCTCAAGCTTGCTTAGAGACTCCACAAAAATATCCACGTCAGAGCCGACGTCGCTACTATCGCCTTTGAGCCACAGAGCTTGAAGACTGGTCTGAGATGCTAAAGCACGATGGAAATCTCCACTCTCAGACATGAAATAGCCTTCTAGTTCTAGTTTGGTCAGTTTAATACTGTTCTCCAGCAGAATAGGGGTCATGAGACCAGTTGCACTTAGAATCTTGGCCATAGAGATTGTTTGAAGTCCTTTGCAGTCGCGCAACCAAGCTATAGTTTCTAAAAAGATGTCGTTGTGTCTCTTCTCGAGGTCCTGAGATGCGACGCCATTCTCTGCCAGTGATAGAGAAGTCAAATTGGTGCATCCTTTCAACATCGATATTGCAGTTATGGCTTCAGACTTCAGACCAACTAGCTTGAGTTCCGCCAAAGATTCTCGATGAGAATTCAAGGCCAAAAAGCTCCAGGCGCCAATTTGAGAAATGCTGATAATCTCGAATGATTCTAATGAGTTTGGTCGAATGTCATTCAGGAAGGCTGCAAAGTGTTGGTCTGCATCGGAATTCTGCCAGCCATAGAATTTCAAAGATTTGAATATGGGACAATGTAGACGAAAGAGACTTCCCATAGCCTCTAAGGCTTCTCCGCCGTACACAGTCAAGTCTTGCAACTTAGGCAATCTTGGTATGCATGTTGATAATGTAGTGCGATAGATGTTTCCGGAAAGCTCTTCCAACATGGGAGTCTCATTGGTGATAACTTCCGTAAGCCGATTCAATGTCTGCACTGCGTCCACGACGAGGTTTTCTTTGTTCTGTATCTTGACCTTTTTCTTGACTTCGAAACCATGTAGTTCATCCTTGAAGAACATTGCGTTCAAAACCTTGAGCTTAGGATCTGCAAGCCGGTCCAGAAGGTCCTCCAAATCCTGCAGACGAAGGGTGCGAATGAACTTTGAGTATGGGAACAAGGTCTTGCCTAAGCTGGAGAGAATCATTGACCGCCACATGCGCGTCCTTTTCACGAGATTGTTGTATTTGTTTTGCTGTTGAATTTTCCCTTGTTCGGCTTCCTCGATCTCATCACTTCGAGCACTTGTGATAGGTGCAACATGATGCATGCTTTAACTTGTCAGCTCACGCATCCTCTAAGACTAACGTGGTCAAGCAAGAAGCAACATACCGGTAAATACTCGCCAGAGCAGGAACAGCAAGCTGCTTGCCTGAGCAGGTGCAGCGGTAAAGAGTATCAAAGTCTCTTTCGCCCCACAGCTGATCACAGATAATGTGCAAGACATCATCAGGAAGTAAAGCAGCCATGGCTGTAGATTAACCCCAAAACCTGAGATACCCAGTCCTTTTGTTGTGTTCAAATTGTCACAAAAAAATGGACCACTCTGCCCAAGCGCGAGACGCGCTTCGACTGGCGCGTCCCTCGGTCCTCGGTTTTTAAGAAGTCTCGATGCACATCAGGACTTAAGACAGTTTCTAGATGCACACTTTAAGTTTCACGTTGACGCTCGAGGGCGTGGTTCGTATTCATGACGCTGTCTTGTGTCTCGCAAAATTCAGTGAGGTCGTATCACTTGAGGCTCGCAAGGACAAAGTGCGAAAGATACTACTTGTGCCAAAGGACCAGACTGACGTAAAAACCCTGGCAGCTGGTGCTTACGGCCCTAAACTCCTCTAAAACTGCATATGCTTCGTTCTCACTTGATCAAAACGTTTTCTTTGATGGATACAAATTCAATGCCAATGATGTCAGGCCCCGGCAGACTCCTAAAGATACCGAAACACGCTTTACATGTCAATTGTACAATAAGGTAGACTCTCAGGGAGCGTAAGTTCTCTTCGTCTCTTATTGATATTCGCCAGGCACTTCTATCTGTCTTCAAAGGCCGCATAGTCGATGCACGAGACAAAGACACGGCTGTAGAACGCTGCGAATGTCATATCCAGGATGAGCCGGATAAGACAGACTGTCGGCTTATCATCAAGATGATTTGCAGGCATGGTACGACATTGGATATTGTCCTTGCTCTGATCACAAAGTGCTGACTGGCTTTGGATGAAAGGCGTCATAAAAACGTATAGGCTCACTTACGAATCAATTGAAGTAATGCATGCGCTTTTCAATAAGAATGCGGCGAAGAATGCATGGAGAATTGATGCCGGTACCCTCAGATCCTTTGTGGAGTACTTTGGGACCAACACTGAGTATCTGGATATTTCTTCGGAGGATGGTCGTGCCACATTCACAAGTTATACAGAAAAGGTCATGAATGGAAAAGGTCTGACCTCTCAACCCACCAATCTAATCATCAACTGCTAAGATGACGCAGATATTCTGAAACAGCCATTACAGACCTCGGTCACTATTGATAACCTAGACTTCGATGAATTTGTCGTTGAGGAACAGCTTCACATTGGTATCAGTAACAAAGACTTCAAAGCAATCGTCACACACGCTGAGACACTCAAGACGAGTGTTACCGCAATGTATTCGTTTCCTACTCGACCTATGCAATTAAGCTACCATGAGCAAGGCATGCAATGTGAGTTCACCCTCATGACCATAGGAGAATACCGGGGCGGCTCAGTCACACCGGCACCCGCTGCTGTAAGGCAATCATCAGCCGCACCTGTTGAGAGGCCACCACCTCGCCAATCTATTGCACAGCCTTCTGGCCCACCAAGAGCCGTTGCAATGCCCCCACCTAGCCAGCCAGCATCTCGCAGTTTTAACAAGGACCCTCAAAGCCAGAGAACGCAGCGACCCTCTCCCCCACCACCTGAGGCTAGCTTAGACCACGAAAGCTTATTCGTACCAGCTGATGAAGATGATGATCGTGTGTGGGGTGAGAGAAACTATGATGATGATCAAGACACACTTGGCTGGAATGCTAGCGTGAATGAGGTAGGCCTCGTCGCTCTATTCGACGCATATCATGCTCATAAAACATAGGTGCCGAGTCTGGACAATTTACACAAAGTAGCGGAAAGCTCCTCAGGACTGAAACCGTATCAGCCTCCATGGGAAGAAGATCCTAATAGTCGCATAGCGCCGACCCAGAAACTTTCTCAAGTATGGCCATTAGTAGAATACAATCTCGCAAATATCGCAAATACGCTGACACAATCCCAGCTTCAAGGCTTGTTCGATGACTGATTACTTGCGGCACTATGGTCTGGTAGGTACCTGGCCTCATGTGTCATACAAAGGAACGGAATTCGTAGTTATCCCTCAAACCTTCGTTCTGATCATTTAGGACAATATGTAAGTCTCCAGGGTTGCCTTTTCATCGTTTACGAACTGATCTTCCCTTGAGGAAGCGGGGCTCTGGGATTGTTCTCAGCTCATAAGACCTGACAGTGCGAATCAGAGCGGAAATCGAGGATTGTGCTCATCTTCTGCGGGTGTCCCTTTTCGGAATTGTTGTTTCGTTTACTTGGCGCTGCGGGCCGAGTGAAACATCCACTTTGAGAAGGGACAGACCGTGATTTTCATGCTTGGTGTCAGAACGGGTTCAATGCTCGTTTTTGGAGAGCTTATTGGCCGCAGGCCGGAAAGAGTGATCAGAGTACAAAAACCGCTCGAATGAAGCACTTGATACGGTGAAGAGGTGCTTTTTCGGCCTGATATCTTCATCACGGTGGAAACACCGGACACCATTCCCCCAACTGGGTCTCCTCGCTGATAGAAAGCCTGGTAAAAAAGACGAACAGCGTTTTCTCATCACTGCAACTCGCTGTTTCACATGGCCTCCGTCCAGAAGAAGCTCGTTGCGCAACCGGCTCCTACTCCCACAACTTTCTCATCGGGATCGGTGGGTATTTCATTCCATTTGCCCTTAATATCCCCATTCTCGTCTGTACCAGCTCCACAATTACCGTGTTCGCCCCATCCCCAGCTGATTACTTTGCCGTCCTTGGTCAAAGCCACAACATGCTCGCTGCCTACAGCAATCTTCTCGATATCTGGCAAACCTGGTGGAGCAAGCTGACCATGATCATTACGGCCCCAAGACTCAACTTTGCCGTCTCCCTTCAAAACAAAAACACTGCCCCAACTGACACCGACATCCTTCCAACCCGCAATCTGCGACAGGCCGTCTTGTTGAAGCTGCCATTTATGTGTCCCAAGGACTTTATGAGTACCATCCTTGTTCATCAGAAAGGTGAAATCTCGCCCGCAAAAGACACGAGCGACAGAATATCCCGAGTTTTCAAATCTGCGTGGTTGCCATGCAATCTCAGTGGGGACGTCGAGCTGGCCTTTGCGACCATTACCCCAACCCCACACAGAACCGTCGGAGATGATAGCTACTGTGTGGTCAACAGCACTTGCAAGATCTACGACCTTTCCCCATTCATGATTTCTGTCTTCGGGGAAGTATTGCAGACCACGCAGTGCTACGGAATCCGATGACCCTCCAGTTCCCTGTTCGCCCTTTGAACCCAAGCCAGCCGTGAAAACGCAGTCATCCTGGTCAACAAAGACTGAGCCTTCCCACCAAGCTGAACAGAATTTCACTTTTCCTGCCATTGTCTCGAAGATATATGCTTCTTCGAATATTGTCGATGGCGCTGACGATGAGACTGATGGAACCCCACCATCGTACTGAACTCCAGAGTAATACACCGTCCCATCATCCAAGAGCAATAATGTATGATTACCACCGGCCACGATCTTACTGATTTTACCAGATAGCGGTTCAGGGAGCGGGCAGAATTTAGGTTTACTGATATCAACTGTGCTACCAACTCCCAATTGACCTGACCCATTAGATCCCAAAGCGTAGAGAGGCATTGGAATGATTGAGAAATAATTTGGGCTTTTCAATTTTCATTATCTATTGAGGGGTACTTCCAAACGCCTGTTATCAAACAAGGCACAAGGCACAGAGTAGGATTCGCCAAGCCTCAGCCCTACCAATTCACTTAGCGAAGCCCACCACGCTAAATAAATGCGACGCTTGGATTGTCGAGCAGCAGCAACATCCACGAAACATCAACTGCAACCATGGCCACGACACAGAGCGTGCAGTGCTTCGGCAAGAAGAAGACTGGTATGATGATACTACCATTCATCAAGGGTATCCGTTGCTAATACTACCTTAACAGCAACCGCCGTCGCACATTGCAAGGTACCTCTCCATCACTACTTTCCCCCCCTCACGAGACTGGATGCTAACACTATCGCTCAGGCCGGCAAAGGCCTCGTCAAAGTAAACGGCAAACCCCTCGCCCTCACCCAACCCGAAATCCTCCGCTTCAAAGTACCCTTCCCCCATCTCCCCATCAATTCCCACCCTAATACCCCTTCCAGGTCTACGAACCTCTCCTAATCGTCGGCCTCGACAAATTCGCCGCCGTCGACATCCGTGTCCGCGTCTCTGGTGGCGGCCATACCTCCCAAATCTACGCCATCCGACAGGCCATCGCCAAATCCATCGTGGCCTATTATCAGAAATACGTGGATGAGCATGCGAAGAATCAGTTGAAGGCCGCGTTGGTGCAGTATGATCGGACGTTGTTGGTGGCGGATAATAGGCGGTGTGAGCCGAAGAAATTTGGAGGTATGTTTCTTTGGGGGTTGTGGGGGTTGTTTGTTTGGATTGAGTGTGGGCTAATTTGGTGGATAGGACCTGGAGCGAGAGCGAGATACCAGAAGTCGTATCGTTAGAAGGGTTGTGGAGGTTGGGGGAAATGAAGTGGATCATGTTCTAGCTGATAGTGGACAAATGGAAACATTTCACCAAATTCAACAGCAGTCTGGCGTGAGCATTACTACTCAAAAGGTCGATGTATGATTTCAATGGCCCATTTTGTATGATCCAGAGGTGATGCGCAGCTGTGAAAAAACACCGTCAAATGATGGGAAAGTCCACAAGTCTCAAATGGAGGTCTCTTTAGTTGCTACTGATTCAGTACCCACTAATTCCTAAGTAGGAAGCCAATCTCTTCATGAAGCAAAAAGCACGACGGTTACTCGGTACAACTGCACATACCCCCTGGCCACGTCGCAACCTGCTATTTCCCATCTTCATCCCAATATCTATGACCGTCCTTCCCACCCACCATTCCAATGTCCCAACGTGGGCTTATGTTCATCCAAAACGCCCTGCCGCATGACTCGTAAGTCAATAAACATATTCCTAGCGATGCCAATCGCTCGAGAAGTGCCGAGCGCCAATTGCCAGATGCGAACGGCAGTCGGACCAGGACTACTGGGGAATTGGAGATAAGCGTGAACTATCCAGGATGTAGACCTTGGAATCGTACCCACGACAGAGCGTCCAAAGTCCCGTGAAGCAATGTCAATGACGAATCCTGTCAGTCTGTGGTGCAGGCGTTGCCTGCCACTTCGGGTGAATCAAACAAGAAAGCTGGCCGGCCGGTGGTCATTCTGTAGATCTGCGCTGGCAGCAATCTGGCATTTTTACAATAGTGGTCTTTCAGTCGTTGTGGAGGCGTGGAAGACCGACTCCATCGAGGCTGCTAGGCTTCAGGAGACTGTAAACTTGGAGACAATATTATTGGCACCGTCTCAATGCCACGTCGATTGATTGACAAAACCCTCCTCCATCGTCCTATCTTCCAATGTTTGTACGAAATTCCTGTTTCGCCCACTCGCAGCACGACTGCCCCTTCTCCTTGCATTCGCTACTGCGTTAGGATCAACATAGCCGTCTGGAGGTGGAGGAAAATACGCCGGACTGGGCTGCAACCGAATTGGTGCGTTTGGATCTAGATGGCTCGCAACTCTTTGGATAGACTGGGGTATTCCACCTTGTTGCTGATCCATTGTCGAGGCTCGTTGCCGGCCCGCTCTCGTGGTGGCCTGCGCGTACAGATTCTGCGGAGGGTTGTATTGTCCACTAGCTATCTGGCCAGGGACTTGTTGCATCATTCCCATTTGGTTGCTGTAACTGGCAGACTGAGAAGGATATGGCGGTGGGGCTCCTTGTTGGTGAGGGGTATAAATATTGTTGTACACTGCTGGTGCTTGACCGATCCCACTTTGCCCATATTGACTCATCTGCACATTGGCTGCGTAGGCGTTGTGTGCAGATTGATGAGCTTGGGCTTGAGCCTGGGCCTGAGCCTGTGCCTGGGCTTGAGCTGCTTGGGCCCGTTGTTTACTTACAAGTTCAGCCTCTTGCTGTTGCCGAACACCAGGAGCGGGCGACTTTGTGGTAGATATCTTGAGGTGCATCGGTGGCACGAACGCCCCAGTGAACTTCTGCTGAGTAATGAATGGATGGAGCTTAGCTTGCTGTGGCGACCAGCGTTCGAGCGGGTTGATGTTCAGTAAGCCCCTGACGAAGTCGATGAAGGCAAGACGGTTCGTCATTTCTATCGATCATCAGCATTTTTTTCGCTTTCAGCCGACATTTTGCTTACCTCGGTCGATCTCAGCCTGCTTCATGTTTTTCCTTGGCATGGCATAGCTCCTTATGATCTCTGGCAGAGTTGTCGCTTGGAAATACTTCTTGCTCGGTTGCTCTTTCGAGCCATGTTCCCGAGAGTACTGCTCCATCGGCTTCAGTCTGTAATTCCGCCTGCCATACTCATCATGGGTCTTCTCGAAGAATTCCCCGGATTGCTTTCCCATTTCAAGCATCCAAGTCGGCGCCAGCCCAAGCATCTCTGTTATCCGAGAGACCTGGTTATACTCTGATGATCCTGGAAACAAGGGTAGACCTAGGAAAAGCTCTACCACAATGCAGCCCAATGACCACATGTCGATGGCGGAGGAATAGCTGACGAAAGTCAGCACAACACAGTCAGTCCAGCGATCGATATACTTACGGAAGACCTAGGAGCACTTCTGGCGATCGGTAAAATCTTGACTGAATATATGTGTATACAGTCTGCCTTTCGTCACATGCGGAGCCAAAATCAATAATCTTAATGACTGGACTTTCAAGACTACGTATACAAGTCAGAATCGATCGTTTGGGATACAGGGGAAATGACTTACTTCTTGAGCAGAATGTTCTCTGGCTTTAGATCGCAATGTATGAGCCTCGCCTTGTTAAGCAGACCCAGTCCATTCAGCAATTGCTGTGCAAACACCCGTACGAGTGTCGTACTTAAACCTCGAAATTGGTTTTGCTTGATGAGTTCATACAGATTGACGCTGAGCAGCTCGAAGACTAGGCATAGATGTTGCCTGTGGATGAAGGTGTCTTTGAGTCGTAGGAGATGATGGTCGTCATTCTTGTCCAGCTTGCCATTCAACAGGTCGAGCACAGAAACCTCCATCATGCTCTGATTGAAGTAGGCAGTCCTATTCTTCACAACCTTGACCGCCACCACTTCTTGAGTCTTCAAGTTTTGGCATTTGACTACTTGGCCAAAAGTCCCTTGGCCTAGGACGTCAAGAATCAGATATCTGTTCTTGTGTCCATTCTCTTCGTTGCCAAGTATGTCGTTTACAAATAAAATGTAGTCGCTATCTTCGTTATCATATCCATCATTCTTGACTCCTTTACTTGGCTTGGTAAGAACTCGTCTCGGATTGCGTGAAGACTCGTATTTAAAAGCCGGGTTACAGATGCGGTAAGTGGAAGGAAGATGGGTTGTCAAGGCTTGCAAAGGCTAGAGGTTTGAACATTAGTGACGATAAGTTCCATGACGCAATAGCATTCTTACACTAATAAACCCGCCTTCAGGGTTTGCTCGTCGAAACGCAGGTTGTGGGTTGATCCTAGGTTGGAGGTCTTGTACCGAATTCAATTTCTTGAATCTTGGTACAGGACCTCGAGGATCTGCTGGGCCAGCGCTTTGGAGCGGTCGCATCTGTCTCGGAGATTTTGCTTCCCGACCAAACACGGCCTTCAATTGGGCGGTCGCAGAGTTGGGATAGTACGAATCAAAGCTTGAATCGCCAGCTTGGATGGGAGGAAGGTGAAGCGGGGGCTGCCTTGAATTTGCTGAAGACACAATTAGCAAGGAACTAGAAACTCCCCAACCGTGGAGCAGTGCACACCATGTGACTCACTCGGAGTACTGTAGTTGGATTGAGATGGCGTTGAGTAGTGACTTGACCGTGTCGGTGACTGCCGTGCTGAGGAGTTCTGGGCTGGATAATGACCGTATGGACTTTGGCTGGGTTGCTGAGGGGTGTAGGGTGACGAAGGCGTGGCTTTCATTGGGGAATATCTCCTTGCTGCCGAAGATTCTTCTTGACCCAAATACTGTCCGGAAGGCCGACTGTGATGGCTTGGTCGCGCCGGATACTTCATCTTGTTGTATGGGTCTGCATCCTCCATGGCTACGTCCCCGTCTCCAGACGCATACCCACGTGTATGTGGTGTTCCAATGGGCGAGGCAGCCATAGACTGTGGCTGAGAGGGGATCGAAGGAGTCTGGTAGGCTTCGTATCCATATCCGGACTGGGGCTGAGACAGCTGGGCTGCGCCATTTGACTGCTGCTGCTGTGCTGAATTTGGATATCGCACCTGACGGTTTGGCGCCATTTCACCGTATCCTTGCCAATGTTGATCCATCACAGCACGTGGTGACAGCTACTTGGGCCTTTCGGAGAGAGCAGTAATTCCTGAACGGAGCGACAAATGTGGTTGAATTTCCTAACCAGCGGCGTCTCCGTGTGACTGTGACTTCGCGGACGGCCCTCAACCTCCTCTGGCTGGCCCAGTACAGCTGCAGAAAGCAAAGTGCTACAGCTTCGAGGGTCGCTTAAGAGCAGCTGCTCGCTGCAAAAGCGGGTGTGTGAGGTCAAAGCATGGGCGTCTGAGGATTGCCTGTGGAGTTCAGCTGCCCAATCTTGAATAGCGCCCTAGGTTCAGCGGCTAAGCCTCTACCAGCTCCCTCCGGCGATCAGGCCGTCTGTTGAGGCTAACGAGGAGGTTTGTTCAGATCCATAGGAGAGCGAAGGAAGAGGAGAGTGAGAGAGAGACAGAGGGAGTGATGTGTCCGTCGATCTGGGGGGCCGTAAGAGGGAATGGCGTGTTTGGGCGAATCTAACAATGGGGCGATTGAGCGGGCTCTCCACCTGCCTCAGGGCACTCGCTTAGGCGCGCTCCAGGTACTTGTAGCTCTCCCGCCCGGAACAAGGGTGGCTAGCTACGTAACCCGGCATGATCGATGTGATTCATATGTCGATGTACCATAGGTACCACGTCTATTGCTCTTACATCTTCATCGCTTGCCAGATGTGATTTCTTCTACGCATTCACGGACTGTTCAGCAGATTCTGTTCCTGAGCAAGGCATCCTACACAGCATTCTGGCCAAGACAACAAAGCCATTCGACGCTCTATCAACGCTGGTTCGCCACTGGTTACACCCAGCGGAAGAGTGATGTTGATGGAGGAAGCGCATAACGATGTCCAGAAAAGCTGAAAGGGGTGACTTATCTAGGCAAAGAATATCAATTCAAACGAGCTGTCAATGTCATCGAGACAAGGTATTCGACACCAATAACATTGATGCATGAGGCATCATGGATTCGTCCGTGCAGCCTGCGCAAGGCGAGGAGCCTACGACAATACCAGATGGAAACCCCGATTCGGCTGATCCGATTACGGGCACATCTCAGCCCAGCCTTACACGCTCTGAGACTCTCGGAGAGGGTGAAGCTGACCGTTTGAAGGATCTTGCTACCGAAGTAAGAGATCAAGACGACTTGGAGCGTGATGTTCATCGCCAGGCAGATCAGCTGCTGATCAAGAAAGCCGATGAACAAGATCAAAAACGCTTGGAAAAAACCAAGGCTGATAGAGGAAAGCTACAAGCTAAGGCGAAAGACCGTCGTGATGAGCTGAAAAGATTTATGCCACATGCTTCCAGGCTACACAAACAAGCCGAAGTCTCAGAACTTGAGGAAAACATCAAGTCATTGGACACAGATCTTGAGCAGATACAGGAACGAATAGATCTCCGGCAGAAAGATGCAGCCAACGATGCAGAGGCTGCCCAGGAGGAAACTGGGAATCGGAGAATGCCAGGCGAAAGCCAGCGGGAGTTTCTCATTCGGACTGGGAAGATTACCCCTTTCTCCAAGATGCCCGGGAGGACTCTCACTCATTCTGACTCAAGCTTACATGGAATGCTCTTGGATGCAGAGGAAGAATCCGTTTTCGAAGAACCACCTGCGGCAAAAACACTATCCCACCGTAATCTCGTACAACCCGGGTTCAGAGATGATGAGGATAGCGATGTTGGCTTTGATAATGCTGCTGCAACGGACCGCCCATCTAAACGGCGTCGCCTGGAGGCAAAGCAATCGCCAGCCAAGCAACGCGACGTATCAACCCAAGAAGCACCCAGCGAGAATGAAAATGATAACAGTGAAGCATCATCTGAAGATGAGGAAGATGCTTACGTCCCAGATGGTGACCATGAAGACGCTGCGCCTGAAGACGGGTCTGAGGATCATTCTGGTGAAGAGGAGGACTTACTTCCCAACACGACTCCTCCACACCGGGCGGGCAAGAAGCGGCATCGGAAAGACATCGTTGCAGATCAAAAGGAGGATTTGACGGGTCTTGACGATGGCAATGAGGATTTGTATCAAAATCGTCTGCGCAGCTGGGTCAGCAGGAGAAGCGCTGCGCGGGTGAGAGCTAAGCAACGGAAAGCGTCGCTGGGAAACGAAGAAGAGGGTTCTTCCACAGAAGAAGAATTCGATGACAATGACATGATCGACGAAGGGCAGCACAGGAGTCAAGAATGGTACTTACCGCATCCCGTAAAGCCGGATACCAAATTTGAAGGCAACTATAAAATACCAGGAGATGTCTACCCTTCACTGTTTGACTATCAGAAGACTGGAGTCAAATGGCTTTGGGAGCTGTACTCGCAAAAGGTCGGTGGTATCGTGGGCGACGAAATGGGACTAGGCAAGACAATACAGGTTATTGCATTCTTAGCCGGGCTTCACTACAGCAGACAGATGTGCAAGCCCGTTATCATAGTCGCACCTGCTACAGTAATGAAACAATGGGTCAACGAATTCCATACATGGTGGCCGCCATTCCGAGTCTCAATCCTTCATACCTCCGGCAGCGGCATGATCGATGTAGGACGAGAATCTCGCCATGAAGACGAACTCATGTCAGCACTTCCAAATTCAGAGAATCGGAAGCCTTTGACAAAAGCACAGAAGTCAGCCAGAAAGATTGTGGAACGCGTTCAGAGAGATGGTCATATCCTTGTCACCACATATTCCGGGCTACAGACTTACGCTAATCTCTTGATACCAATGGATTGGGAGTATGCAGTCCTTGACGAGGGTCATAAGATCCGAAATCCGAACGCTGCAATAACGATATATTGCAAGGAACTCAGAACACCTAACCGAATCATACTATCAGGAACGCCAATGCAAAACAACTTAGCTGAGTTGTGGTCTCTTTTTGACTATGTCTTTCCCATGCGACTCGGTACCCTCGTCAACTTTCGGGAGCAATTCGAATTTCCAATCCGTCAGGGCGGCTACGCGAACGCGTCCAATCTTCAGGTCCAGACGGCGATGAAGTGCGCCGAGACGTTGAAGGATACAATTTCTCCGTATCTATTGCAGAGATTCAAAGCCGACGTCGCATCTGATTTACCAAAGAAGAGCGAGCAGGTCCTCTTTTGCAAGCTCACTAAAATTCAGCGAGACATGTATGAGGCTTTTCTTGAGTCTCCGGAGCTGAAAACAATAATGAATGGCAATCGCAACGTTCTCTACGGCGTCGACATGTTGCGCAAGCTATGTAATCATCCTGACCTGCAAGATCACAAAATGCTCAGCCGCAAAGTTGGCTACAATTATGGAAATGGTGCTAAGTCTGGTAAAATGCAGGTAGTAAAGGCATTGCTGGAGCTCTGGAAAGAGCAGGGTCACAAGACCTTATTGTTCGCTCAGCATCGTATAATGCTAGATATCCTCGAAAAGTTCATCAAGTCATTGGGAGGATTCGATCACCGTCGTATGGATGGTACTACGCCAATCCCCACTCGCCAGGGCTTAGTGGATGAATTCAATAACAACCCGGATGCCCATGTTTTCCTTTTGACAACAAAAGTCGGAGGGCTTGGAATCAATCTGACCGGGGCTGATAGAGTAATCATATATGATCCAGACTGGAATCCTTCGACAGACGTTCAAGCACGCGAAAGAGCATGGCGTTTGGGTCAGAAACGAGAGGTGACCATATATCGGCTAATGACCGCTGGAACCATCGAGGAGAAAATCTACCACCGCCAGCTCTTCAAGCAGTTTCTGACCAACAAGATCTTGAGAGACCCGAAGCAGCGTCAGTCGTTTCAGATGAAGGACCTGCATGACCTTTTCACTCTTGGTGGAGCAAATGACACGGCTACTGAGACCAGTGAGATATTCAAAGGTACAGAAGTCCGGTTTGACAAGAGTGATGCGCCGATAGAACCAGTAGAGGTGAACAAGCAGACGAGCGAAGATGTTTCAATAACCACGACCAGCGGCACCGACAATGTTCGTGGCATAATTGGCGTAGCCTCAGTGGAGCATTTCCATGGCGAAGAAGAAGCCGCACCCGGGGATGCAACAAACTCCGAAGCTCGTGTGATGGAGGGCATTTTCGCCAGATCTGGAGTCCAAGCTGCGCTCGAGCACGACCAGATTGTGAACGGCAAGAAGGTCATCGCTGCGGATCCAAAGATCATCGAACAGGAAGCGAAGCGTATTGCAGCTGCCGCAGCCAAGGAACTCAGGAGGGCAGGCGATCTTGCAAGGAATGTCCCTGTGGGGACACCGACCTGGACTGGCCAATTTGGATCAACGGGGAGGCCGGAGCAGCAACAGCGTGGATTGGGTCGAGGTCGTGGTGGACCTTCCTCTTCCAGCATCCTAGCGGGCTTGCAGAGCCGGCAGGGTGTGAATTCAACCACTGGAGCCTCGCGGGGGAGTACAGCTGCTGAGAACGCCTCTGGTCCAAGAGGCCTAGACTTCATGAAAATGATCCGCGACTACCTGACCGCCCAGGGAGGACAAGCGTACTCGCAAATGCTGATTGACCACTTCAATCGATACTGCCACACGGATGAGAAAACGGCCGAGTTCAAGGCAATGCTGAACGAGATTGCGAGATTGGAGAAGGGAGCTCGTGGTGGGAGGGGGAAGTGGGTTTTGAAGGAGATGTACGCAAATAACGCATAGCATGGCATCGCATAGCATTTCTTGGAGTTGGGTTCGAAAGATGATGATGATACCCCTAGATTCTTGATCTTTGAGATCAGGTGTCTGCATTTGTGTGAAGGGAGGTGAAATATCATGATGATGATAGGTCATGATAAGTAGAAACTACACTTTACTCAAAGCGTTGCTCGCTCATCGCCTTGATTCGAATGATGTCTACCTGGTTTTACCGGGTTTACTGCCTGCCATATTAATGTTTGACCATCTCATTTGACGTAGATGTGAGACCCAGAGAGGAATACGAGGCCAGCCTCACAGTGATAACTTTCCTACAGGCTCAGGTTCAAGTTTACAAGATTGTCAGATCCTTCAAACAGTATGACCTTAATCGCACTTCCTACCGCAGTACAGCAATCTGCGCAACGCATCATCAATACCATCCGAGGAACACCAGGATTGATTGCTAAAACACATCTGCAAGTACATCCCATCGCCATATTCATACAAGCCACCCACGCAGACAGACACAAGCATGAAGACTTTCAATCCAGCTATCCCTACTCAGCCCATCTCCCTCTGCCTGATCGTACACAAGGCTCCAAGCGAACAAAGCCACAGAAACTTTTCCGCCCGCATGCATACAGCCCATCTCACGGCCATCTTCATTGACTGACCGCTTTGGATGCCTTGGCTCTGCGTCTCAATCCTTTTCCTCCTACCCTCAAACACCCTTCCACTTCTCAATGCCTACCACCCACTCCTTCCCCACCTTCCCCTCCATCTTCGGCCACTCCGTCTCCAGCAGAATAAGTATGCTTGCAGGGTCCTCGCCTTTCGCCACGAGGTCTCGTACAAAGGACGTCATTGCGGCAGTCCACCCTGTGGGTGATTTCAATGTCTTGGAATTTGATGAGGACCTGGATTTGTGAGCATGAGCGAGGGAAAGAATTGAGGGGGCTGTGCTGACATTGTACTCGAGGTAGATTGTGTGCTAGGATTCTGATTGGATGGGGCTCAAGGCCGTGTGGTTGTTGTGAGAGAGTGTGAAGCCAAAGCTATCTAGAATGGTACGAGTTGGTCGATCTGATGAATATTGATGTTTTTATGGTGGTAGTCGTTGTTGCTGGAGGTTTGAAGCTCTAAAGATGAGAGTTCTGCACTGGGTGCTTTTGTAGTGGGTGCTTTTGTAGTCTTGGATGATGCTATGTGCGTATGTGTTATAGCTTCGCAGGCGGTGAGGGGTTCGGACACGGGGCAACTGCACGCTGTATGTTTATGTAGTACAGAAAGAATGACCCGTCTTATGATGTGATGGACGTAACCGACCCTTCTTATAATGCTTCACCTGATGGAAAATGAGGCAAAGGGAAGGGACAGCCATCACGCAATGCCAACAATATCCGATACAAACCATTGTAAACCTTGTTTCCCTCAATCATAGGAAAGGACTTCTGGCGTTGACGAATTATGCAGAAGTGAGGCCTGATTGCTTCGTTTGACAAGCTGCACGATTCCCAAACAAACAGCCCAGATTTGAGATGTGATTGATGAAAGGAAAAGGAAGTGGAGCAACGTCAGCAATGGATACGGGAAGCGGAGCACAGAATTGAATCGTAGCTGTTGATGTTGAGTGCCGTCATTGCATTTTGACAGCCTGCAGCCCAGGAAACATGCAGACGGGAGTGTTTCTAGAAGACGCGTGGAACGAAGCGGCAGCAGGGACGGCTTCTGTTTAAATGAGTGCCAGTATATGCAGGAACACAGGATATGCTACATTAGTGGGTCCTCTCTCTCGCTTTCGTAAGTATGTGATGCCTTTTTCCAATTCATCAACCCACCATGATTTCAAGATTTGCACGCCGGTACCCGATGCATCCACCTCCCAAACGCCCCATACCACCCGAGAGCCGGCCTTGTCATAAATTATGTTGATACCGTATTTGCAAAGCCGTTGCGGACATTGTGCTGTTTACAATGACCGAGATCGGAGAGAGAAGGCCTGGGGAGGCTACCAGAGTCCGCTTACGAACCATGTAAATGAGAGGACCGTTACTAAACACATGCCGAACATGAACTTGAGGGCTTGCCGCTCCGTGTCCGAAATGGCGGCACTGCATACAGCGCATTTCCATGCTGTTCTTGCCGTCAGTGTATCCGAAATAGCAATCTCAGTCTGGCCAGATAGCTTACAGCTTAACGGGGTGTAGCTCTGTGGTAGATACATCCCGAACATGAAGTCATTGCTCACGCCCAACCTCCCAGGTCCGGCGACCGCTGTTACGGCTTCTGCTGCATCATAGATTACCAGCGTATAGGTCTCCGTCAATAATGGCGCCGTTCCTGTGACATCTGGTAATGTGTCCCACACCACGCTCCCAGTCTTTTCAAAGCTCGCGTTACTTAACAGTGTGTAGGAAGCGCTGTTGGCACTGCAAGACACTATGGCATCAATCCTGGAGGGTTTGACGGATAAAGATGTGTAGTTCCAAGCGAATGTTACATGGTCGCTGATTCTGTAGTATGTCGTCTGGGCAACAGCTGAGGGTGTGATCATATTGACGCCGCCAGCCGGAAGGACAGGATTGACACTGATACTTGACGCTGCCGCTCCCCCAGTTGTTGCGGCTGCTGAGTCGCTGGCCTTTGCCGTCTGGCTGGCCTTTGCTGTCCCACTAGCCTTGGTTGTGTCACTGGCTTTTGCCGTCTGTTTGGCGGATTTCGCGGTTGAGGCAGGTGAAGCCGTCTTTGTCGCTGCTGCAGCTGAGGTCTTTGCAGCGGCTGATTTGGTTGCTGAAGTTGTGTCTGTATATGTTGTCAATTCCCTTCTCTATCGATTCCCTAGTTCGTGGATGGGGGAAATTATAGATGGCCCTTACCACTCTTTTGATTATCCTGCCGCCTGACTATCAAGCCATCTATTCCCATATCTTTCAGTGATGGTGGCCATGGCCATGCGGATGTGAGGGCTGTGAAGAGGAAGAGTGTGACTAGTATATCGCGCAGTTGAAATCGTGAAATCATGGTTGTAAATGGCCGAATAAACGAATGTACAGGTCAAATGTCTCTCGTCAATGCCCAATGGCCTTTATGTCCTAGAGCGTCGTATCAATCAAAATCGTATGTGTTTCGTAGGATCTAAAGTAGTGGTAGAGGGGGTGTTGACGGTGCCGGTACCCCTGGCAACTGCGGAGAATATCGAGTTGATGCGCAGAGCAACGAGAGGTCAGGAGAAGAGGATGCAGTGAACAGCCAGGCAATAAACGAGCGTTTGCCTGTTCCTCGACAACGAATGTGAGTATTGACTGAGAAAAGTAGTCGGAGGAAGATCGAAGCCTTGTCGACTGTTTTGCCCTTCGGGCAAAGGCCGGGAAGGGCGCCGAGATCTTGTCTATTTTTGGTCAGACACGATTCCACTAACACAAATACGAGAGGGACCAAAACGAGACAACATCATGAGGATCAATTGCAGGAATTCATAAACATTCAGTCCGTTCAACTTGACTGTTCCGAGAATGAGTTGCGATGAAGGGAAAAGCTGAGTTCAGAATCATATCATTTAAGTGAAATTGGGCTACAGAAGGTGAGATATGCTGACGCTCAAGCCGAAGCCATTCTTTAAGCGTCTTATTTTACTGTAATGTAATAATCAGAGGCTCGGTCATGCTGAGTTCCTGCATCAAATTACTTGAGTAAGAGGCCATTCCTCATCAGTCGTGAATACCTGGACGACGCAGTTGATTAACCCGCGTTCTGATCAATAAGTCCTCGCGAGATTCCTCAAATACCAATCCACCAATCGCCTCCCCACTTTGGCTTCGCTGACGTGTATCAGATCTCCTTGCATGGCATAATCCAAATCACTGCCATTTACAATCTCCCCATCTAGCAGACCTCTCTCGCTCCATCTCACCTGCCTACTTCGCTGCTTGTTGACTAGCAGCCAGCTCCTCAATCGCTCCGGCTCCACTTCCAAAAATCCAGCCAGCTTCTTCAGATCCATTGTCGTGTAAAGCTTGAGGTAAGACTTTACGGTAGGTGAGTGCATGGTATTCTTGACCTCCTCCATGAATATTGAGCAATGATGGTCGACAGGGTCGACGTTCAGCTCTGGGGTGTCGAAATCCGGTGGTGTTGGTGAGATGAATTTAGGGCAGGCGGAGCGAAAGAGTTCTTCAAACAGCGGCAGAGCATCCGGACCTCCTCGTTGCAGACGTACGAGCTGGTCTCCATACTTCTCCCGCAGTGCTGTATGTATCGTATCGTCTAGTTTTGTCGGGTTGAAAGCAACGCAGATCGCAATGAGCGCATACATCTGATCGTTTTTCTTGCTCACGCTGTCATATTGCGCATTCTTCTGGAAATTCTTCGTCCGGCTAACATAGACGAGAATATGACTGAACATCCGTATGGCATCGGCGTAGCGTCGCATCATCATATAGCAGAATCCGACGTAATAATATGTAGTGAAGTGGGCTGCCATAACGCGGGCGAACATAGCTTTCTTGTTCAATTCGATATCGTCCAAAGTCTTCAGGGCCAAAGAAAAATCTCCGAGCAAGCAGTGCACTCGCAGCAATCCGATTATGGAGAAATAGCCTAGCATTCGATATAATGGCCTTGTGCCGTATTCGCCAGCTACCTGGATGGGATCTTCGTTTCGCTTCATGGCTTCGAGTTGCTCGTTGATCTGGCTGCGTTGGATCAAGCTGTACAAAACGTTGAGGACAGAGTAACAACCCCAAGTATTTGGGGCATCGCGAAGCAATTGGGCGTCATCGCCCGTGGGGTCTGTGCGGGCAATGCGGTTTCGATAGCGGCAGAAGGACTCGAACTGGTAGATGAACTCGTCTATCACGTCCCAAGCCCAGTAGTACTATATGTCAGAGTCAGTGATATAGTCATGTGGGCGCAAGGAATTAAAAGGGCGCATACCGTAGGCACTTCCAGATCTACTGGGCCCTCGGAATTGAGTATGTAGTGAAATAGGTTACAATAATTATCATAACTCGCAAACTTCGTATCCAGAGCTGCTCCATACTCCAAAGGCGTAGCGGCAGCTGCCAGCTGTGCTTGCATGTCCTGCGGTCCCCCTACGCCCAACGATCCAGTCCGGTCCAGCTCGCTCATACCATCGTCGAAGTGTACTTGCTCTTTGTAGTCTTCGACCAACGCTTCTTCTTCTTGGTCCGACTCATTTTGGACTACCTTCTGGGCGTCGGCAGTCGTGTAGGGTTCGCGTTGATGGAGAGCCATGATGGCGTGAAAAACACCAGGAAGCACGGGGCGATGCTTCTAGACTGTCGAAGTTTTGGCGTTGAGGCTTTTCGCTTGTAGCCACTATCAAAATACTTGGCACAATTAGTGTTGGATTGGAAACCCTGTCATCGCATCTACACACCTACCTACCTGCATAGTCTAACACCAAACATTTTTTCTCCAGTTCCAGTTAGGTTCGCCAACCTGAGCTGCTGCTGCTTTAGCCTGAGCTGAGGGCAAGGGAGCCTGAACTGAGGCTGAGCCAAGGAGGCGCCCATTTCTGACCCTCCCAAATGGCCCCCAAACATCCCGTTTTTGGCCCCCCCTCCTCGGCTGCAGTTACCGACGGAGTTTGACTCCGTTTTTGGTCAAAGCTTTCACGAAGACAACGACTTCACACGACTCATGATTCCGCACCATAGCGAGATACACTTGACATTGCAATAAAGCTTGCTCTCGACGAAGATACTCTTCTTTCGATGTCCTTTATAATCTAATGCTATGATCCTCTACTTTCAGCAACACGAACAGTATAATAATTCCCCTGTCACACGCGCAGACAGCGGTGGATGTACTAACACGAATACTGGATCGACAGCCTCTTCCCAGACTCCTCAGTTGTCTTCCGGTGGGGTGTTACGACTCGGGATCAAGGTTGGACGGTACAGAACAAGGCTCCTCCGGAGGCATCGTGGATCCTTAACCAACACTACTTAACAAATGGACAGTCACACCGAATCCCATTAGCATTGGCCTTGTCAAGATTCAAGGGGCTAATGACGGCCTAGTCTAAAGCAAAAATCCTAGCTAACTAGATTTGGGCTCTTGCGGGATACCTTAGTAAGGAGCAGAGGAAGGATCCTCTGTAGTCAAACTCGAAAAATCGAGTTTATTTTCACGTAATTATACTCGAGTTTAGAGTTTAGAAGTATACTTATAATCCGAGTATAACTCGATTATATAATCGAGTTCAACTCGAGTATACTCGATTATTTATCTAAAAATAGGAAAAATTTCTTCTATA
>JAABUP010002990.1_pt1 | contig 30830 bp, 27 predicted proteins | sample 5559201 | NCBI WGS metagenome assembly JAABUP01 (sample SAMN10711887, study PRJNA513373) | rock metagenome | isolation source: Antarctica rocks | place: Antarctica | reverse complement strand
CGAGGCTCAGTCAGGCGGCGTCGGGCGAGCCCTGCTGGACGCCGTCAAGGACTGCAGCCCAGAGGGTCTGATGCTGCACGTCTTTACTCGCAACGTCCGCGCGCGCCGGTTCCACCAAGCCGCTGGATTCATCCAGACCGACACGAGCGACGGGAGCCGCAACGAGGAGCGCGAGCCGGACTGCACCTACACCTGGCCCGGCCAACCGCACCTCAGCGGAGACGTCAGCGACTGAAGCCCATCCCGCTGACCGATGGCGTCTAACGGGGCCGTAGGAGATGAGCGTGATCTGCTCACCCGGCTCCGCGTAGCGCAAGCAACAGCGCAGCGGTTCGCCCTGGCCGGTGGCGGCGAATGGATGGAGCAGGTTGCCGTGACCGTCCGTGCCGCTGCCGCGAACCTCGTCGAGGCGAGCGGGATCGATGGCCTGCACGAGCAGGTGGGACATGGTGTTCACCTCTTCATCCTCGCGTGCCATCTGCTCCCGCGCTGGCGAAAATCGGACGTCGCTTTCGTCCGGCACCGCGACTTCCCATCGTTAGTCTCCTCACCATGGGGCCGGGATCTTCCTTTCCCGGTAGACGTCATCGCTGCCGTGTCTGTGAGGTCGCCACGCCGCCAAGCCCTCTGCCTGCCGCGCTCCAATTAGCACTGTCCAGTTGAGGATCGGCGAATGGGAACGAGACGCGGCATCGCCGATCAGTGCGCTTGCTTTGCGGTGGCCCCGGAGTCGTGGGCCAGCAGGTATAGCGGTGCGCCGGCTCCGAGCAGGACCGCGCCGACGACGAATACCGCGGACAGTCCCGCGCTGTCGGCGAGCAGGCCCAGCAGCGGGCCCGCGACCACAGCGCCGAGCCGGGCGGCCAGGGAGTTGACGCTGAGCGTGGTCGCCCGGTGGGTGGCGTCGACGTTGCGGTTGAGCAGCCCCGCGTGCGCCACGTTCGCCGCGCCGTGGACCAGGTAGAAGCCAAGGTACCCGGCGAGCAACCCGGCCGGTCCGGCCACCACCCCGGCGCCCAGGACGGCCACCGCCTGCACTGCCCGGGTGAGCACCGCAGCGGCAACCCAGCTGCCGCTCTGGCCGGCCACCCACGGTGCGGCGGCCGCGCCGGCCCCGGACACTGCCCAGCTCACCGCGGACGCGACCGCGAAGACCAGCACCCCCTGCCCGGTGTCACCCAGCAGGTCGACCAGCCGGGGCGCGACAAAGACCTCCACCGACACCATCCCTGCGCCCCACAGCACCTCGGTGCCCGCCAGCGCCAACAGGGCGGTGCTCACCCGCAGCAGCCCGACGGCCTCCCGCACGGTCCGACCACCGTCGGCCAACACTGTCTGGACCCGGCCCCGGGGCGGGCGGTCCTCACGCAGCACCGCCCACACCAGCACCCCGTCGACCCCGCGCAGCACCAGCGACACCAGGATCGGCAGCGCCAGCACCGGCAGCGCGGCGGGTGTCGGGAGCAGCGCCACCCCACCCGAGGCGACGGCGCCCACGGCGATGGCGACGCTGAGCACGGTGCCCCGCCGGGCCAGTCCGGTCTCGATGTCCGCATCCGGGTCGGCGGCCTGAGCGGCGTCGACGTACCAGGCGTCCAGCGGCCCGGAGTCCAGCGCCCGGTAGATGCCCTCGACCGCGAAGGCCGCGGCGTAGGCGGCGAACGTGCCGGCCAGCGCCACCCCAGTAGTAGAGAGCAGGCTGAACCCCGTGGCGGCGAGCAGCACCGGCCGCCGACCCAGGACGTCGGACAGACCTCCGGTGGGCAGCTCCAGGACCAACACCACGCCCGAGCTGATGGCGACGAGGGTGCCGATCTGAGCCAAGCTCAGCCCCCGCTGCTGGGGTGCGATCGTAACCAGCGGGATGAGGAACCCCGTCGGCAACCACCGACTGGCCGTCAGCAGCAGGTATCGGCGCGGACCTGATCGGGGGTCACGCCTGCTGCTCACCCCGGACGGGGAAGTCGTGCAACAGCACCGTCACCCGCTCGGCCCCGGGCAGACCGGGGTCGGCGGTGTCGCGGTAGCGCTCGATCACTGCGCCCAGCTCGGCGTTCATGGCGGTGAGCGCCTCCGGCGTCAGCACCAGCTTGTAGTCCGACATCGTCGACGCCGCCTGCCACGGCGTGGGCCACTCCGACCGGGACTCCACCCATTCCTGCGCCCAGCGGGTGGAGACGCCGAGGTAGTGCCAATAGAGCCAGTCGGCGGCGGCACTGGCGTCCGGGTTATCGGCGAAGTCCTGGGTTCGGTAGGAGTGCTCGTCCTGCGCGGCCCGCCACCACCGGTCCCGCCCATCCCCGTGCTCGAGGTCGTCCTCGACCAGCCCGACCTCGGCCAGCTTGCGCAGGTGGTAGCTCGTGGTGCCGGTGTTTGTGGCCAGCCGGATGGCCAGGGCGGTGGCCGTCGCCGGGCCGCCGACCCGCAGCGCACTCAGCAACCGGGAGCGCAGCGGATGGGCCAGGGTCACCACCTGCACGGCGTCCAGGTCGACGTGACGGTGGCTCGGTCTCGGCTCGCTCATAACTGCAGAATAGCTCGGCAGCGTCAGTCTGCATAACTATTCTGCAGTCGAGATTTCGTGACCACAGATCAGCGTCCAACGTGGCCAATGACCTCGTCCTTCGAGCTGTAGAGCGGACGGTCAGTATTAGTGGGAGCGTCCGCCGACGGCCCGGCCCATCATCCCCAGCACGACCAGGATGAGTCCGACGACGAGCAGCCTGATACCGATGGCGATAGGCACCGAGAACGACTCCGCCACCAGCCCGACACACGTCCGCCAGCCGGTGAAAGATCTGTGAGTGTCCGGGCTAGAGCCCAGGCGGGCGCACGACGAATCGAACGGTCGGCCACGCCCGGAGCGGCCCCGGGATCCGGTCGGGCGGCACGAACGGGACGACACCGTCGGTGATCGGCGGCCCGTTTTCGCGCCGCTGTCGTTGCCCCGCTAGCGTCGCTGCCCGTCAGACGTCGCGTCCCCCGCCTGGGCGGGGCGAACACCTGCACCGACAGAGAGGTCGACCCGTGACCCCGATCCCGCGCACTCTCAGGACCATCCTCGACCGGGCCACCGACCGCGTGGCTCGTCGGCTCAACAGCTCGGCGGACGAGCGGTCGGCCCAGCTCCGCCGGGAGATCGCCGAGCTCCGCGCCGAGGTGGTCCAGCAGGGCAACCGCGTCTTCGACCGCGTCGTGGAGTTCGAGATCCGCAGCCGGCGCGACATCGTTTACGCCGGCGACCAGCGGGCGGGCCGCGAGGGCAGCGACTTCGCCGGTCGGCACTTCCTGGGCGCGCGCCAGTTCGCCGGGGCGAACGAGACGCTGCGGTACTCCGTGCAGCAGGCTCCGACCGGCGGCATGGCCCTGGAGTTCGGCGTGGCCACCGGTGCCACCCTGCGCTGCATCGTCGAGGAGCGCCGCAGCGGTGAGGTGTTCGGCTTCGACTGCTTCGACGGGCTGCCCGAGGCCTGGCTGAGCGGCCTGCCCGCGGGCTCGTTCACCCAGGAGCGGCTGCCGGACGTGCCCGGGGCCGAGCTCGTCGTCGGGCTCTTCGACGACACCCTGCCCGACTTCCTCGACCAGCACCCCGGCCCGGTGGACTTCGTGCACGTCGACTCCGACCTCTACTCCTCGGCCGCGACCGTGCTCGGGCTGGTCGGTCCCCGTCTGCAGGTGGGCAGCGTCGTGCACTTCGACGAGTTCTACAACTACCCCGGGTGGCAGGCCCACGAGCTGCGGGCGTGGACCGAGTTCGTCGAGAACTCCGGGATGGAGTTCGACTACCTCGCCCACGCCTACAGCGACTGCCAGGTGTCGGTGCGCATCACCGCGACCGGCCGCGCCTGAGCGGGCTCGAGCAGGAGCGCGAGCACCGGGCTGCCGGGCGCCAGCCTCTGCGCCAGCGAGTAGCGCGGCCGTAGAAACGCGTGAGCGCTGGTCGGGCCGCAACGGACGGTGGGTCCGAGGGAGTGCCCGCCATACCTCCCGCGTCCGGCTGACAGGCTCGGTGCGGGTGAGCTTGACGTCGATTTAAGGCCAGTACGGCGAGCGGGCGGGGATGCGCCGCCAGGTACTCAGATGGTCGAGGCCTTGGTCCCGACCCCAGGCGTCGACGGCGTCGCGCCAGAGCTGGCGGGCGGCGAGCATGGCGTCCTCGAGGCCCCGTTCAGGGTCGGTGAGCATGACCCCGTCGGCATTGACCACGGCGTCCAGGGCTGCGACCCGGTCCGCGACCACAACAGCGCTGCGGAGCTGGACCAGCTCGTGCGGCTCCAGATCGTAGGCCGTCGTGAGTTGGTATAACGACGATCACCGTCATTCCGGCATCGGGCTGCATACGCCCGCTGATGTTCACAACGGACGAGCCGAAGCGATCCGGGATCGACGCGGTGCCGTCCTGCTCGACGCCTACGCCGAGCATCCTGAACGATTCGTCCGCGAGGTCCCTACGCCACCAGCCCTCCCAGAGTCGCGTGGATCGTCAGCCGAAGGAAGAAGCCACCGACTCATTGAATCCGTGAAGGATCTGTCTCAGGTAGCTTGACACGCACCGCCGGCAAGGTCAGCTACGACGCGGTCACCGACGGCTGCTTTCCACTCATCACCAACGACACCCTGATAACCGGCGATGAAGTCCTCACCGCCTAGCACTACCAACCGAACCTCGAGCGTCGTAACACCTGCTCAAAGGGCCGCAGGACGTCGCGCCGGTCTACCTCGAATCCGCCCACCGCATTGAAGCGTTGCTGCTGTGCCACTTCCTCGCGATGCTCACCGGAGCGCTCCTGGGACGCGAGATCCGGACCTCGATGACCATCCAAGGTCTGGCCGGGATCAGGCTCTACCCCGAACTACGCAACTGCCGCGCCCCGAGCGCACCGAGGATCCTGGAGATCTTCGACGACCTCACGCGCCACCAGCTCATCACCACCGACGACCAGGTCGTCCAGACCTTCCAGCCCCAGCTCACGCCGCTACAGCAGCAGGTCCTGGACTCCTCCACATCCCAGCCAGCGTCTACAACACGACCGACACCCCCCGAAAGTGGGGGCCCAAATCGACTCCGAGAAGTGCGGAACGTCAGCTCGACGCTCGATTTCCGCCGTGTCCACCGTCTGCTCCACCCGGGGCACGAGCAAGCACACCCTCGTAGTGCGATCGGTCGAAGAACCCCACCACTCCCCGGGGTGGCACCGCCTTGCGAACGCGCCAGAGGAAGTCGTGCCGCAACTCTTCCGCGGTGGGCATGCCGAACGTCGTCACCCGCACGCCCTGGGGATTGAGCAACCCCCCGACGGCCCGAACCACGCCAGCCTTGCGCGAGGTGTCCCTGCCTTGCAGCACCACCAACACCCGTCGACGGTCTCCGTATCCCCGACACTGCGCCCAGAGCGCCTCTTGCAGTCCGTCCAACTGCACACCGAGCGCCGCGAGATCCGCCCGGCCAGCCGACTTCTTCCGGGGGCCGATGGGCTTTCCCCGGGGATCGCGGGAGGTCAGGTCGACCGGTTGCCCTACCGGGACACCGAAGACTGACGCCACCGGGTCTCCCGTCACTCAACCGGCTTTCGGTGCTACGCCGGCAACGGCACACAGCCCGTCGGTGGCGTCCAGCGCTCGCTTCAGGCGTGCCGGATCTGCGGAAACCACGGTGGCAACCGGGTCGGCCCCGGGCGGCAGCCCGGCACTGAGCTGGTTGGCCAGGTCGTCGACCGATGCCACCAGCTCGGCGAAGGCCGCTGTCAGCGCAGGGTCGGCCGGCAGGGACACACCGGCGGCGATGGTTCGGACGTTGACCAGCGCAAGCGCGGCCGCTGCGCCCGAGATGGGCTTGGTCGATGCCGTCGTGACCACCTGACGGGGGTTGGTCGTGGCGTTCGCGTAGCTGGTGCACGCCGCGACGGAAGGCCCCGCAGCCTGACTCGGCGGGTTCGCGCTAGTTGCGGCTGGGGTCTGGCTGGCAGGGGCCGAAGTCGTCGCTGCCGGTAGCGCAGCCGTTCCCGTGCAGCCGACCGCTGCCAGCGCAACCACCGCGTTGGCGAGCACTGCCGCTCCGCGTCGGTGCACGAATCCTCCTGTAGGGGGCTGTCCGCCAGCTGTGGCGCCCCCGGATCTTTACCAGCCTGCCACGAGCTCGGCGCCGGGCTGCGAGCCGGGGCGCGTGCCAGAACAACGATCGACGGCCACAACCCGCCAGGACGCAATGAAGTGATGCACTCAACGGGATTTGCCGGCCAAGTCGGCGGCGCATCCGCGGCTAATCTGGCTGGCATGACGCTAACCACGAGCCTATCGGCCGACCTGATGGCCCTTGACGAGCGTTGGAGCGCCCACAACTACCACCCGCTGCCCGTCGTCATCGCCGAGGCCGAGGGTGCCTGGGTAACCGACGTCGAGGGCCGGCGTTACCTGGACTTCCTCGCTGGGTATTCGGCGCTGAACTTCGGGCATCGCCACCCGGCGCTGGTGGCAGCAGCAACGGAGCAACTGGGCCGAGTGACGCTGACCAGCCGAGCTTTCCACCACGACCAGCTGGGGTCGTTCTGCCAGGAGCTGGCCGAGCTGACCGGCACCGAGATGGTGTTGCCGATGAACTCCGGCGCCGAGGCCGTCGAGTCCGCGGTGAAGGTGGCGCGCAAGTGGGCCCACCAGGTCAAGGGGGTGCCCGACGGCGCAGCCGAGATCATCGTGATGGACTCGAACTTCCACGGCCGCACCACCACGGTGGTCAGCTTCTCCACCGACCCCGTCGCTCGCAACGACTTCGGTCCCTTCACCCCCGGCTTCGTCACGGTCGCCTACGGGCCCGGCGATCCGCAGGCGGTGGCCTTGGAAGCGGCGATCACCCCCCGTACCGCAGCCGTGCTACTGGAACCGGTGCAGGGTGAGGCCGGTGTCGTGGTGGCGCCGGCGTCCTGGCTGCTCCGAGTACGCCAGCTCTGCGACACCCACAACGTGCTGCTGATCGCCGACGAGATCCAGTCCGGGTTGGCCCGCACCGGCGACCTGCTGGCACTGGATGCCGCCGGAGTGCGCGCCGACCTCTACACACTGGGCAAGGCACTGGGCGGGGGCATCGTCCCGGTGTCTGCCGTGGTGGGCAGGGCGGACGTGCTGGGTGTGCTCAAGCCCGGTGAGCACGGCTCCACCTTCGGCGGCAACCCGCTGGCGTGCGCGGTCGGCCGGGCGGTAGTGCAGCTGCTAGGTACCGGTGAGTACCAGGCCCGCTCGACCGAGCTGGGTGCTCACTTGCACGACAGGCTGACCGCACTGCTCGGTCACGGGGTGGCGGCGGTGCGCGGACGCGGATTATGGGCCGGGGTGGACCTCGCGGCGGGGGTCAGCGGCCGGGCCGCGAGCGAAGGCCTGATGGCTCGCGGGGTGCTCTGCAAGGAGACGCACGGGTCCACCCTGCGGATGGCGCCGCCGCTGGTGGTGACGGCCGCCGAGATCGACACCGCGGTGGACGCGCTTACCGACGTGCTGGGCGCCTTCTAGGCTGGTCTGGGTGCAGATCCGTGTCGCCGGTCCGGACTGTGCCGTGGCCCTGGCTGAACTCGCCGCCGTCACCTTCCCGCTCGCCTGCCCCGCCGACGAGCCGCAGGCCGACATCGACGCCCACATCGCCGCGGACCTCACCGCGCACCGGTTTGCCGCGCGGCTCGCCGACCCCGCTCATACAGTGCTCGTCGCGGACGAGGACGGCCTGCAGGGTTATGCGGTGCTGGTGCGAGCAGACCCCGACGACGACGAGGTCACCGCGGCCCTCACGCACTTGCCCACCACCGAGCTGAGCAAGTGCTAAATCCGGGCGGAGCACCACGGGACGGGGATCGGCGGCGCGTTGCTTGCCGCGGCGGTGGCGCATACCGCCACCCCGGGGCTGTGGCTCGGGGTGTCCGCGGTGAACGGCCGGGCTGATGCCTTCTACCGCAAGCACGGCTTCGTCTCGGTGGGTCATAAGACTTCGTCGTGGGCTCGCAGACCTACCGCGACGTCGTCATGGAGCGCGCCGGCCGTTGATCGCCACGCCCGGCGTCAGCCGCAGTTGGTAGCGGTTACGGACCGCACCTGCCGTAGTTGGTGGTACTTGCAGTACCCCCATCAAGGCAACCTCGCTAGCGCGATCAGCCGCGACGTGGCCCGCAAGTACTTCTTCCGGTACCCCCCGGCCAGCATCTCCTCGGTGAACAGCACATCCAACGGCGCACCCGAGACCAGTACCGGGATGTCGTGGTCATAGAGCCGGTCCGCTAGCACCACCAGCCGCAACGCCGTGCTCTGGTCGAGCGCCGGGTGCACCCCCATCAGGTGTACCGCGCTCACCCCGCGCACCAGCACTCCGTACCGGGAAGGATGCAGCGTGGCCAGGTAGTCGCACAGCCCGTCGAAGTCGTCCACGGTCGAGTCGGGCACCGCCTGCGCATGCGCGATCAGGGCCTGCTCGGACATCGGCGCCGGGGCGGGCGGTGCGTCACGGTGGCGGAAGTCCGGTCCATCCACCCGCGCCACCTCGAACCGCGCGGCCAACGCCTGGATCTCCCGGAGGAAGTCCTCGGCGGCGAAACGACCCTCACCGAGCTTGCCCGGCAGGGTGTTCGAGGTGGCCGCGACGCTCACCCCACCGTCCACCAGCTCACCCAGTAGTCGGCTGATCAGCACCGTGTCACCCGGGTCGTCGAGTTCGAACTCGTCGATGCAGACCAACCGGTGCTCGGCCAGCCGCACCACCGCGGTGCGGTAACCCAGCGCCCCGACCAGGTGGGTCAGCTCCACGAACGTGCCGAACAGCTTCGGCTGGCCCGCCGCGTGCCACAGCGACGCAAGCAGGTGGGTCTTGCCCACCCCGAACCCACCGTCGAAGTACAGCCCGCTGCCACCCGGGCGCTGGCTTCCCCGACTGAGCAGGCGCCGACCGAACAACCCGGTTCGCATGAGGCCCGCCGACGCCACCCCGTCAGCGAACTGCTCACCCGCGGCCAGCGCCGCGGCCTGCGACGGCTCCGCCGGATCGGGCCGGTAGGTGGCGAAGCGCACGTCGTCGAACATCCGGGGCGGCACCATGCCGGCAACCAACAGCTCCGGCGCCAACTGCGGAACGCGGTCCACCAGTCGCCGGGGCATGCGCGGGAGGGTACCGACGTGCTCTCATCACCACCGTGCAGCACCTCGGCGTACCGAACGCGCAAGTCCCCACCCCCCGACCTGACCTGTCCGACGACGAATTGCGCCAGCTCTACGGCTACCCGGCTGGCCTGCTGGAGCCGTTCGTACGGGTCAATTTCGTCGCCAGCATCGACGGCGCGGTGAGCATCGACGGAGCCTCCGCCGGGCTGTCCTCCCCCGGTGACAAGCAGCTGTTCGGCCTGCTGCGGGAGCTGGCCGATGTGGTGCTGGTGGGGGCGGGCACGGTGCGCGAGGAGAACTACCGGGGTGTGCGCACCTCCGAACGCCGTCGCACCGCCCGGCACAGCCGCGGCCAGTCCGACGTGGCGCCTATCGCGGTGGTGACGGCTCGGGCCAAGCTGGATCCGCGCTCGGCGCTGTTCACCGACTCCGCAGTGGCACCCATCGTCCTGACCACCGAAGACGCCGACCCCGGGCGAACCAGGTCATTGGAATCTGCCGGTGCCACCGTCCTGGTGGTGGGCGAGGACCGAGTGGACCCGGCCACCGCCGTGGCGGCCCTGTCCCAACGCGGCATGCCCAGGGTGTTGTGCGAGGGCGGACCGGGCCTGTTCGGTGACCTGCTGGCCGCGGGGCTGGTCGACGAGCTGTGCCTGACCACCGCGCCACTGCTGGTCGGGGGCGCGGCCGGGCGCATCGCGCGGTCGGCCAGCACTAGTTCCCAGCGGCTGCGGGTCGCGCACGTGCTCACCGAAACCGACGGTGCGGTGTTCACCCGGTGGGTGCGCCGCACCTAGCCGCCAGCTGCCCCCGCCCGTCACGAGTGCCACACCGCGGTGCTGCGATGCTGACGTGGTGATCCGACCTCCGGTGCGCCTACTCGCGATCGCGGTGACCGCGGTGACCGCGGTGACCGCGGTGACCGGGTGCAGCGCCGGGCCGTCCACCCGACCCCCGCTGGCTGTGCTCGACGCGGGTATGTCGCCGCCGGTGGTCAGCAGCGACGCCCGCGCGGGTGCCCCGGTCCCACCCCCGGTACCCCAGCTGCAGGCACCCACCGCCGAGCTGTCCTGGTCGGACTGCACACTCGCCACTCTCGACCGCTTGGCGTTGGCGCCCGGCGCGGCCGGCCTGGTGTTGGAGTGCGCACGTATTCCGGCGGCCGCCGACGCGGCGATACCCACCAGGATCACCCTGGGACTGCTGCGTGCCCGGCTGCCGCAGACCCCCGCTGGCGCCGCCCCGCTGGTGCTGCTCTCCGGCGCCGACGAGCCGGCGACGACGGTGCTGGCCAGGTTGGCCGCCGACGGTGGCGGCGGTCTGCTCGACCGTGGCGCGATCATCGCCATGGACCGCCGCGGTAGCGGCAGCTCCACGCCCATCAGCTGCCTCACCCGTGCCCAGCGCGCCGGGCTAGTCGACCTCGATCCTGCCGACCCGGCCGGTACGGCACTTGCGGACGCGCTGCGACTAGGGGAACTGGCGACGCTGCGGTGTCGGGACGTGCTGGGTCGCGCGGACTTGACGTTCGACGCTGCGCATGCCGCCGACGACGTGCAAACCCTGCGCAGCGCGTTGGGGGTGCAGACGTTGGCCGTGCTCGGCTCGGGCGGTGGGGCGCAGGTCGCCGTGGCCGCCGCCGTCCGCGCGCCCCAGTGGTTCTCGCGGCTGATCCTGGACTCGCCGACGTCCACCGGCGCCGACCTGACCACCAACGCCCAGGCGCAGGCCAGGGGTTCCGAAGTGGCGTTCTCGGCTTTCGCCGCGGCGTGTGTGGCCGCCGGGTGCCCGGTGACCGATCCGCGTCAGGCGGTGTTGGACCTGGCGCAGCGGGCCCGCTCCACCGGCGGGCTTGCGGCCTCCGGCGGGCGGCGGGTGTCGGCGGGGGCGGTGCTGTTCGCGGTGCGCCACGCGCTGCGCGGCGACGCCGGGCGAGCACCGACCGGCCTGGCCCGTGCATTGGCACAGGCTCAGGCCGGTGACGCCACCGGGTTGGCAAACCTGGTCGACGACGCGACCGCGGGCCCGGCCAGCTCCGCAAGCTCCAGCGGGTTAGACGCAGAGTTCGTCGCCGGGTGCAGCGACGCTGCGCAGCGCCCCACCCCGGCGCAGGTGGCCGACCTGGCGCCGGGCTGGGCGCAGGACAACCCGCTGTTCGGAGCGGACGCCGCCGTCAGGTTATTGCTGTGCTTGTCGTGGCCGACGATGCCGTCCCCGCGTGCACTCACCGGGCTCGCCGCCCTGCCAGCCGTCTTGGTGATCGGTTCGGTCAGCGACCCGGTGCACGGCGCCAACGCGGCCCGCGAGACCGCCGATGCGCTGCGGCAGGCGGGTGCGGGCGCCGGTTTGCTGCGCTGGCAGGGTGTCGGCTACCCGGTCCTCGGCTCCTCGCCGTGCGCCCTGGCCGCCGTGCTCCGCTACGTCACCGACACCGGGCTTCCCGAGGCGGGCACCCGATGCCCGGCCTGACACCGCCAGACCAGCACTCTCTACCGGCTACCGTGGTGGCATGAGTTCGGACCGTCACCGGCCAGGTGAGCCGCCGCAGGACCCGCGGCTGCCGCCGGGCCGGTTCGCCGAGGACCTAGTGGGGCTGGACCCTGACGACCCGGAGGCGCAGGCGTTTGCAGCACACCTGGATCGGGTGGAACGTCCGTCCCCCGGTTTCACCGTGGAGGGTTACCTTGCCGGGGTCGGCGATTTCGCGGATTCGGCGAACCGGGCGGCCGGGTTGCGTCGGGCGGCGGCGGTCGCGGTGGTCGCCCTGATCCTCGTCGGCGTGCTGTACACGGTGTGGAACGCCTTGGGGTTCGTCCTGGCGACGTTCCTGTAGGCCAACTACCGTGGGGGGCATGACCCCAGTGACCGGTTCGACCCCCGCCGTGGTGCGCTCCGAGCAGCAATGGCGCGAGCTGCTCACTCCGAAGGAGTACGCGGTGCTGCGCGACGCCGGTACCGAGCCTGCGTTCGTCGGCGAATACACCGACACCACGACCACCGGTGTGTACGAGTGCCGCGCCTGCGGGGCGGAGCTGTTCCGCAGCGACGCCAAGTTCGAGTCGCATTGCGGCTGGCCATCGTTCTTCTCCCCGCTGGCCGGGGACGCGGTGATCCTGCGGGAGGACCGCTCGATGGGCATGCGCCGCGTGGAGGTGCTGTGCGCGAGCTGCCACAGCCACATGGGTCACGTCTTCGAGGGCGAGGGGTATGACAACCCGACCGATCAGCGCTACTGCATTAACTCGATTTCGGTGCGACTGGTGCCGGACCCGGCCTGAGCAAGGGCAGCAGCTCAGGGCAGTGACGCCACCAGCTCGCTGATCGCCACCCTGGGTCCGGTGAAGAACGGGACCTCCTCGCGGACGTGGCGACGGGCCTCGGTTGCCCGCAGGTCCCGCATCAGGTCCACGATGCGGTGTAGCTCGGGTGCTTCGAAGGCCAGCAGCCACTCGTAGTCGCCGAGCGCGAAAGCCGGCACCGTGTTGGCCCGGACGTCGGCATACCCCCTGGCGGCCTTGCCGTGGTCGGCGAGCATCTGCCGCCGGTCGGCCTCCGGCAACAAGTACCAGTCCACAGAACGCACGAACGGGTACAGGCACAGGTACGCGCCCGGTGCCTCCCCGGCGACGAACGCTGGGACATGACTCTTGTTGAACTCCGCCGGACGGTGCAGCGCGACGTTGCTCCACACCGGTGTGCTCGCCCTGCCCAGTGCGGTGTCCCGCCGCAGCGCTGAGTACGTCGACTGCAGCACCTCCACCGTCGCCGCGTGCGTCCAGATCAGCCAGTCGGCGTCGGCCCGCATGCCGGAGAGGTCGTAGGTGCCGCGGACGGTGACCCCCTTGTCCTCGACCTGCTCGACGAACTGCGCCGCCTCCACGCCGGCCGCACCACGGTCGGTGCCGAGCGCGCCGGGTTGCGCCCGGAACACCGAGAACATGGTGTAGACGACCGTGGAGTTCAGGGCTGCGTAATCCAGGTGCGGCATGGGTTCATCGTGCCACCGCCTCGCCAGCCGCGTCGGGCGTGTTGAGGTAGGCAACGACCGACCGTGCCGCCGACCACCCCGTGGCGATGCACGCCCCCACCCCCACCCCGTGCAGCACGCAGCCGGCGACGGCCAGGCCAGGGTGCCGGGCCACCGCCTGCTCCAGATGTGCCACCCGCTGACCGTGAGCCGGTCCGTACTGCGGTAGCGCGGCAGGCCAGTGCTGCACCACCGCGTCCAGCGGGGTTGCGCGCAGCCCGTGCGCCGATGCGAGGTCGGCCCGCACCCCTGCCACCAGCTCGTCGTCGTCGACGTCACCCACGTCCGGGCCACCAAAGCGACCCACCGAGGCGCGCAGCAGCTCCGGTGCACCGCCCAGGTGCGCCCATTTGCGGCTGGAGTGGGTGAACGCCTTGGCGTGCAAACCCTCCCCGGTCGCGACCAGCAAGCCGGACGTGGCAGGCAGCTCGGGAGCCGCCTGGTAGGCCAGGCCGACGACCGCGACCGAGGCCAGTGCCACGCCGGCGACCGCGGCGGCGCCCGGGGGATCCACCTGGGTCAGGAGTGTGGCCAGCGTGGGGGCGGGCACCGCAAGCACCACCGCGTCGTACACCTGCGCACGCCCGTGTACCGTCACCGCCCACCGGCGGCCGGCGCGGACGACACTGGTCACCGGTGCGCGGAGCGCGACGGCGACGTCGGTCACCAAAGCGCGGAGCAGCACCTCGTACCCGCCCCGCAATGCACCGAACACCGGCACGTCGGGGGCGGGCGGCCCGAGTGCGGCAGCGGCCGCAGCCAGCAACCCCGGTGCGCCGGCGTCCAGCGCGACGGCCAGGGCGGGCAGGGTGGCCCGCACGCCGAGGGATTCGGCGGAACCGGCGTACACCCCGCCCAACAGTGGCTCCACCGAGCGCGCGAGAACCTCCTGACCCAGCCGCTCGGAGACCAACTCGCGCACTGTCAGGTCGGCCCCGGCCTGCCACGACCAGGGCCGTTGCGGCTCGGTCGCCAGCCAAGCCAACGCGTCCGGCGACACCAGAGCGCGCAATGACCGCGCCGAGGACGGCACCCCCAGTACGGTGCCGCCCGGCAAGTCGCGCACTTCGCCACCGGCCAGCACCGCCGCGCGAGCCGGGCCGGGGTGCACCAGCTGATCACCCAGGCCCAGCTCATCGAGCAGGTCCGTCATCTCCGGCCGCCGCGCGAGGAACGCCTCGGCCCCGACGTCGTAGGCGGTGCCGGCGAGCTGCACGGTGCGCAGCATCCCGCCCACCCGGTCACCGGCCTCCAGCACGGTCACCGTCGCCGAAGGCCCCAGCAGGGTCCGCACCCGATGCGCCGCGCTGAGCCCGGCAATCCCGCCGCCCACCACGGCCACGGACACCGCCCTCACGAGGTTTGGACCAGCTCCACGACCCGTGTCAGCACATCCGGGTCGGTCTCGGGCAGCACCCCGTGGCCGAGGTTCATCAGGTGGCCCAGTGCCCCGTGCTCTCGCACCGCCGCCCGACCTTGCGCCAGCACCCGGGTCACCTCCCGCGCCAGTACCTCCTCGCCGGCGAACAGCACCGCGGGATCGAGGTTGCCCTGCAGTGCGCGTCCTGGGCCTACCCGCACCGCGGCCACGTCCAACGGCACCCGCCAGTCGACACCCACGACGTCCGCGCCCGCCTCGCCCATCGCGGCGAGCAGCTCCCCGGTCCCCACCCCGAAATGGATCCGCGGCACCCCCGAGCTGGCCACCGCCTGCAGCACCCGCGCCGAGTGTGGCGCCACGAACTGCTGATAGTCGGCCAGCGACAGTACCCCGGCCCAGGAGTCGAACAGCTGCACGGCGTCGACTCCGGCGTCGATCTGCACGGTGAGGAAGGTGGCGGTCAGGTCGGCGAGGTGCCCGAGCAACGCATGCCACGTTGCCGGATCGGAGTACATCAGCGACTTGGTGCGCTCGTGGTTACGACTGGGACCGCCTTCGACCAGGTAGGACGCCAGGGTGAACGGCGCGCCGGCGAAACCGATCAGCGGGACATCGCCGAGTTCGGCGACCAGTGAGCCCACCGCGTCCGCCACCGCCTGCACCTGCTCGGGGTATAGCCGGGGCAGGGCGGCCACGTCGGCCGCGCCGCGCACCGGATGGGTGATCACCGGACCGGTGCCGGCCACGATGTCGAGATCGACGCCCGCGGCCTTCAGGGGCACCACGATGTCGCTGAACAGGATCGCGGCGTCCACCCCGTGCCGGCGCACCGGTTGCAGCGTGATCTCGGTGACCAGGTCGGGGGTGAAGCAGGCATCGAGCATCTCCGTTCCCGCCCGCACCGCTCGGTACTCCGGCAGTGAGCGGCCGGCTTGCCGCATGAACCACACCGGGGTGCGGCTGGGGGTGCCACCACGCGCCGCCACCAGCAGCGGGGCGTCGGGCAGGTCCCGGCGGACCCCCGGACGGCGTCCCCTCGCAGCGGTCGTCGAGCTGGCCTGGGTGGCGGGGTCGGCGTCGTTGCTCATCTCGAGAATCATCCTGCCTCACTCCGTGCTCGGCAGCGGCGCGCCTGCGAGAACAGCCGCACCGGCACGGCTACCGTCGATTGCTGTGACCGTGACGCAGTCCCCCACCGCACCCGAGGACTTCCGCCGGGCCGTCGACGGGTTGGCCAGCGTGTCGCCCCGGCCCGAGATCGCGCTGGGGCCTATCCGAGCACCCCAGCAGTTGGCGCCGTATACCTACGCCCTCAGCGCCGAGGTGGCCGCCGAGGATGTGGAGGCCTTCGGTCGACTCATCCTGTTGCACGACCCGGATGGCCACGAAGCGTGGGAGGGCACCCTGCGATTGGTTGCCTTCGTCCAGTCCGACATAGACGCCGCGGTTGCAGCGGACGCCTTGCTACCCGAGGTGGCGTGGAGCTGGTTGGTCGACGCACTAGAGGGCAACGATGCCACCAGAACAGCCCTCGGTGGCACGGTGACGGCCACATCGTCGGTGCGTTTCGGTGACATCGCCGGCCCACGGCGCACCCATCAGGTGGAACTGCGAGCGTCGTGGACGGTGCTGGGGGCTGGCGGACACCCGCCAGACCTTGTCGCGCACGGTGCGGCGTTCTGTGCCCTGCTCGCCGAAGCGGCGGGGTTGCCGCCGGCGGGTGTGAGCCCGCTATCCGGGCGACGTGCGCGCTGAGCGGCGATCGGTGTCCAGGCGGCTGGTCTACGCTCCGCTGAACGGGTCCCGTGACTAGGAGGTCAGCGTCATGATCACCAGTCCGGTGAGCGCTGCGGCCCACCCGGCTGGGGGGTGCGGTCGTTGGTGACCGTGCAGGAAGGTGTCTCGCTGACCGCGGCCATGCGGGACGGGGCGCCCGCAGCACCGCGGCCACCCCTGCAGGGCGCCGAGCTGACCGCGTTGGTGCCGTTCAGCGCCATGGTTGTCGCCCACACCCCGGGTGCTCGCGCCGCGCTGGCTGCGGGCCTCGTCAGTTTCGGGGCGGATCCCGTCCACGAGGCTGCCAGTGCTGGCGAGGCGCTGATCTGCGCCCGCACCTGGGGTCCGTGCGACCTGGTGGTGGTCGACCTGGACTTGCCCGACGGTCTGGCGTTGTCCCTGATCACCGACCTGCGGGGGTGGGGGTGGGAACGGATCATGGTGCAGGCCGGTACCACCGAGCCGGCACTGGCCGAGGCGGCCTTCCGGCTGGGTGCGCAGGGCTATCTGATCAAGGCTGCCCAGGGCGCTCTTGGCCGACTGCACCGCACCTTCATCGACTCCGAGAACCGGTTGCGCGACAGCTTCGTCGGTCCGGCGCAGGTCCAGAACGCCGACGGCTCGAACCAGGCACTATCCGGGCGCGAGGTCCAGGTGTTGCAGCTGGTCGCGCACGGCGAGACCAACCGCGAGATCGGTTTGCGCCTCGGGCTGTCTGCGCTGACGGTGAAGAGTCACCTCGCCCGAATCAGCCGCAAGCTCGGAACTGGGGACCGCGCACAGATGGTGAGCCTCATGATGCGCGCTGGCGTTCTCGAGTGAGACCCCCCGCCCCACTGGTGCCCGATCCCGCTGTGCCTAATCCCGCTGTGCCTAATCCCGCTGTGCCTAATCCCGCTGTGCCTAATCCCGCTGTGCCTAATCCCGCTGTGCCTAATCCCGCTGCGTCCGATCCCACTGTGCCTACTGCCGTCACACCCCTGCTGGTGCCCGCCGACGGGGTCCCGGACCTGCTCGACACCGCTGAGGGTGTTATTGGCGCGGCCGCCGCACTGGGTTCCGGTTCCGGGCCGGTCGCCTTGGATGCCGAGCGGGCCAGCGGATTCCGCTACTCCCCCCGGGCCTACTTGGTGCAGCTGCGCCGGGCCGGGGTTGGCTCGCTGTTGATCGATCCCATTCCGACGGCCGGGGCCATGGCCCCGCTCGCGGCTGCGCTGGATGGCCCGGAATGGGTGCTGCACGCGGCCAGCCAAGACCTCCCGTGCCTGGCAGAACTGGGCCTGCACCCCACTTCGCTGTTCGACACCGAGCTGGCTGGGCGGTTACTGGGCCACGAGCGGGTCGGCCTGGCGGCGATGGCGGCCAACGTCCTGGGCGTCGGGCTGCAGAAGGGGCACGGCGCCGCTGACTGGTCCACCCGCCCGTTGCCAGCCGACTGGCTGGTCTACGCGGCGTTGGACGTCGAGGTGCTGCTGGAGCTGCGCGAGGCCCTGACGGCAGAACTCGCCGCGCAAGGTAAGACCGAATGGGCGTACCAAGAATTCGAGCACGTCCGGCTGGCCACGCCCGCTGCGCCCCGCCCCGACCGCTGGCGGCGCACGTCCGGAATCCACGACCTACGCCGTCCCCGACAGCTGGCTGCGGTCCGGGAGCTGTGGCTGGCCCGCGACCGGGTGGCGGCGAGCAGGGACATTGCCCCCGGCCGGGTCCTGCCCGACTCCGCGATCGCCGCCGCCGCCGCGCAGAACCCCGCCGACGTGACCGCGCTGACGTCGCTACCCGTGTTCGGCGGACGCATGCAGCGGCGCCAGGCACACACCTGGCTGGCCGCCTTGCAGCGAGCCGGAAATCTGCCCGACGACGAACTCCCCCCGGCCCTGGCCCCGCATGATGGTCCGCCGCCGGTGAGCCGGTGGGCCGAACGGGACCCCGAGGCGCATGCCCGACTCGTCGCCGCCCGGATGCTGATGGTGGCCCTGGGTACCGAGCACCGGGTCCCGGTGGAGAACCTGCTGCTGCCCGACCTGCTGCGCCGGCTGTGCTGGAACCCACCCGAGCAACTCGACGCCGACGGCGTGGCGGATGCGCTCGCCGGGGGCGGAGCGCGGCCTTGGCAGCGGGAGTTGCTGGCCGCTGGACTCGGACGTGCACTGCAGGTCAGGCCCGACCGGGCGAAACAACCCGCGGCCGGGTAAGCAGGTCGGCTGCCTGAGCATGTTACCGACGGGTAATATCGGCTAGTGTTCAGCGACCCACCGCTGCTAGCCAGGAGGAACCCCGCGTGGCTGCACCTGTCACCACCCCCGCCGCCCGAAGCACTGCCGCACGTAGCGTGGTGTTCGTCGACGGCGTGCGCACCCCGTTCGGCAAGGCCGGACCGAAGGGTATGTACGCCGAGACCCGGGCCGACGACCTCGTCGTCAAGGCCATTCGCGAGTTGCTCCGCCGCTATCCTCAGCTGCCGCCGGAGCGGGTCGATGAGGTGGCCATCGCCGCCACCACCCAGACCGGGGATCAGGGCTTGACCATCGGGCGCACGGCGTCGCTGCTGGCCGGGTTGCCGCAGTCGGTGCCTGGTTTCGCCATCGACCGGATGTGCGCCGGGGCGATGACCGCGGTCACCACCACCGCCGCCGGTATCGCCTTCGGTGCCTACGACGTGGTGATCGCCGGTGGGGTGGAGCACATGGGCCACCATCCGATGGGTGAAGGGGTGGACCCCAACCCGCGGTTTCTCAGCGACAAGCTGGTCGACCCCTCAGCGTTGGTGATGGGCAACACCGCGGAGAACGTGCACGACCGCTACCCGCACCTGACCAAGGACCGTACCGACGCCTACGCGGCGGCCAGCCAGCAGCGTTTCGACGAGGCCGTGCGACGCGGGGACATCGAGGCCACTCTGGTGCCGGTCGCCACCCGCTCGGCAGCGCACGGCTGGGGCCTGGCCACCACCGACGAACCCCCCCGCCCCGGCACCACCGTCGCCGACCTGGCCGCCCTGAAGACCCCGTTCCGCCCGCACGGGCGGGTCACCGCGGGAAACGCCGCCGGGCTGAATGACGGGGCCACCGCCTGCCTGCTCGCCGGCGAGGACACCGCGGCTGAGCTGGGCCTGCCGGTGGGGATGCGCCTGGTGGGGTACGCCTTCGCCGGCGTCGACCCGGCTGTGATGGGAATCGGCCCGGTGCCAGCTACCGAGAAGGCACTGGCGCGCGCTGGGTTGAGCATCGACGACATCGGTTTGTTCGAGATCAACGAGGCCTTCGCCGTACAGGTGCTGGCGTTCCTGGATCACTTCGGCATCGCCGATGACGACCCCCGGGTGAACCCGTGGGGTGGGGCGATCGCCTGCGGGCACCCGCTGGCCAGTTCGGGGGTCCGGTTGATGACGCAGCTGTCCCGCCATTTCGCCGCTCGACGCGACGTGCGCTACGGCATCACCACCATGTGCATCGGGATCGGCATGGGCGGCACCGTGATCTGGGAGAACCCGCACTGGGTCGGCACCGACGAGGCAGGAGCAGCACTGTGAGTACCACCACCGCAGACACCGACATCACCGCCGCCTTCAGCGACGAGGTGGTCACCACCGCCCACACCCGGATGTTGCGCGTGCCCGGGGTGCCCGGGCCGGTCGCGCTGATCTCGCTGGACAACGGCCACGACCACACCAAGCCGTCCACCTTCGGCCCGGCGGGCCTGCTGAGCCTGGACGCCGCCCTGGACGCCGCGTTCGCCGCCGACCCGGTCGCCATCGCGGTCACCGGCAAGCCGTTCATCTTCGCCGTGGGAGCCGACCTAAGTGGGGTTCCCCGGGTTCGTGACCGGGCCACGGCGCTGCAGATCGGCCAGCTGGGCCATCGGGTATTCCGCCGGTTCCGTGAGTCGACGGTGCCCACGTTCGTCTTCATCAACGGCGCCGCGATGGGCGGTGGGTTGGAGCTGGCGTTGCACTGCCACTACCGCAGCGTTGCCGACAACGCCGCCGCATTAGCACTGCCTGAGTGCTTTCTCGGCCTGGTGCCCGGCTGGGGCGGCACCCAACTGCTTCCGAACCTGGTCGGCGCGTCCACCGCGGTGACGGTGATCCTGGAGAACGCGCTGAATCAGAACAGCATGCTCACCCCCGCCAAGGCCGCGCAGTTCGGGATCGTGGACGTGGTGCTCGGCTCCGCCGACTACCTGGAGCAGTCCTTGGCCTGGATGGCGCAGGTCCTGAAGGGGTCCGTGGTACCCACCCGACCGGAGATCGATCGGGGTGCGGCGTGGGAGCAAGCCGTGGCCCGCGGCGCCGGTGTGGTCGCCGCCCGCACCCACGGATTCGCCCCCGGTCCGCTGCGGGCCCTTGCCCTGCTCGAGCACGCCCGCGGGGTGGACCTCACCGACCCCGCCTCGCTAGACGCCGCGTTCGCTGCCGAGGACGAGGCGCTGGCTGACCTGCTGTGCTCCGACGAGCTGCGCGCCGGGCTGTACAGCTTCGACCTCGTGCAGAAACGGGCCCGTCGCCCGGCCGGGGCTCCCGATCGCGCCTTGGCCAGGCCGGTCACCACCGTCGGGGTGGTCGGTGCCGGGCTGATGGCCAGCCAGCTGGCGCTGCTGTTCGTCCGCCGGCTGCAGGTCCCGGTGATCCTCACCGACACCGACGCCACCCGACTGGACAAGGGGGTGAGCTGGGTGCACCAGGAGATCGAGACCCTGCTCGGCAAGAAGCGGATCTCCCCCGACAAAGCGAATCGGCTTACCGCGCTGGTCACCGGATCCCTGGACAAGGCCGACTTCGCCGCAGCGGACTTCGTCATCGAGGCGGTCTTCGAGGAGATGGGCGTCAAGAAGACCGTGCTCGCCCAACTCGAGGAGCACGTCAGCCCGCAGTGCGTGCTAGCCACGAACACCTCCTCGCTGTCGGTGACCGAGATGGCCGCCGACCTCGCGCACCCCGAACGGGTCGTGGGTTTTCACTTCTTCAATCCGGTCGCGGTGCTGCCGTTGCTGGAGGTGGTGCGCGCAGATCACACCGACGACGCCACCCTGGCCACGGCCTTCGCCACCGGCGCCACGCTGAAGAAGAGCTGCGTGCTCGTCAAGGACCGCCCGGCGTTCGTGTTCAACCGGTTGATCACCCGAGCCCTGGGTGAGGTGATTGCTGCCGTCGACGAAGGCACCCCGTTCGAGGTCGACGACGGTGCGCTGGACGCACTGGGCATGCCGCTGAGCCCATTCACCCTGCTCCAGCTGGTCGGCCCGGCCGTGGCGCTGCACACTGCGGAGTCGTTGCACGCGGAGTTCGGCGACCGCTTCGGTGACTCCCGCGGGTTCCGGGCGTTGGTGGACGCCGGCAAACCCGGTGTCTGGGTGTGGGGCGCCGACGGCAGCCGCACCGTGGACCCGGAGGTGGCCGCCCTCTGGCCGCAGGGCGCCAGCCCGGCCACCGCCGAGCAGGTGCTCGATCGGGCCCGCCGTGCGTTGGCCGAGGAAATCTCGCTCATGCTGGCGGAGGGGGTTGTGGTGGCCGCGCAGGACATCGACCTGTGTCTGCTGCTCGGTGGCGGCTTCGGATTCTTCAACGGCGGCATCACGCCCTACCTGGACCGCACCGGGGTGTCCGAGGCCGTCACCGGTCATCGTTTTCACCCGCCAGGGGTGGCCTCCATGCCCGTGTGAACCCGCCGCCTCAGAACCGCAAATAGCGGGCTATTTGCGGTTCTCAGGCGCTTTCGACGACAGATAGCCCGCTATTCGCGGGGGCGGGCGCGACGGCAGCGTCACCGTGACAGCCAAGCCGCCAACGGCGATCGGCTCGGCGTGCACCGTGCCGGAGTGGGCGGCGACAACCGCGCTGACCACCGCCAGCCCCAGCCCGGAGCCGCGGTGCCCGGTGCGCGCAGCCCCACCCCGGCGAAACGGCTGGAACAGTTGCGCCACCGTCCCGGGATCCACCGGCGCGCCCGAGGAGGAGACCACCAGCGACTGCGCGTCGCTGCGCACCAGCACCCATCCGTCGTCGTGGTTGTGCCGCACCGCGTTCTCCACCAGGTTGCCCACCACCCGCTCCAGCAGCGCCGGGTCACCACTGGTCCACAACGGCACCAGCTGGCACTGCACCCGCAACCGCCGGGCGACCACCTCCTCGCGCACGGCCTGCACCGCTCCTGGCACCAGCGCCGCCACGTCCACCGCCTCCTGGACGTCCAGCCCGGTCGCCCTGGTCCGGGCCACCACCAGCAAGCCGGCGACCATCGCCTCGGCCCGGTCGGTGGCCGCCCGCAGGACCACGCCCATCCGGCGCAGCTCGGCGACGTCGGCGTCCGGGTCGGCCAGGCTCACGTCGACCTCGGTGCGCATCACTGCCAGCGGTGTGCGCAGCTCGTGACTGGCGTCGGCGACGAACCGTTGTTGCGCGTCGAAAGCGGCCTGTAACCGGTCGAGCATGGTGTCGAAGGTGTCGGCAAGCTCGCGCACCTCATCACGCGGGCCGTGCAGGCGGATTCGCTCGGCCAGGCTCTCTTGCGACAGCCGACGCGCGGTGGCCGTCACCTGGTGCAACGGGCGCAACGCGCGCCCGGCAAGCACCCAGCTCAGCAATGCCGCCGCGGCCACCAACAAGGGCAGTGCCACCGCTGCGGTGCTCAGCACTGCACCCTGCGCCTGCCGGTGCACGGTCGCGGTCAGCACGGCCGCATCTGTCACCACCCCGTCCACCACCACCGGGGTGCTACCCGGCAGCGCGGCGCCGCCGGTAACCAACTGCCCGGCCAGCACCCAGACCAGTAGCATCAGCAGCGCAGCAGCCGTCGTCACGACCGCGGTGGACAGCAACGTCAGCCGCATCCGGAGCCCGAGTGCCGGCACGCGCACCCTCAGCCCGGGGTGGGGACCCGGTAGCCGGAGCCGACCACGGTCTCGATCAACCCGGGCTCACCGAGCTTCTTGCGCAGCGTCATGACCGTGACCCGCACCGTGGTGGTGAACGGGTCGGCGTTCTCGTCCCAGACCCGCTCCAAGAGTTCTTCGCTGCTGACCACCGTGCCCGCGGCCGCCATCAGCACCTCCAGGACGCCGAACTCCTTGCGGGTCAGCTCCAGGCGACGCCCGTCCTTGGTGACCAGGCGACGCGCCGGGTCCAGCTCCACGTCACCGCTGAGCATCGTCGGCGGGGTGGCCGGGGTGGCCCGGCGACCCAGGGCGCGGACCCGCGCCACCAGCTCGGCGAACGCGAACGGTTTGGTCAGGTAGTCGTCGGCACCCAGCGACAACCCCGACACCTTGTCGGCGACACTGCCGCTGGCGGTGAGCATGAGTACTCGGCTCAGCTCGGCGTTGCCGGTGATCAGCCGGCACAACTCGTCGCCGCCCATGCCCGGCAGGTCGCGGTCCAGGATCACCACATCGTAGCGGGTGATGCTCACCTTCTCGTGGCCGGCGTCACCGTCCAGGGCGACGTCCACCGCCATGCCCTCGCGTCGCAACCCGCGGGCGACCGCGTCGGCCAGCGCCGCTTCGTCCTCCACCACCAGTACCCGCACCCCGTCCAGGGTACGGACATAAGGACCCGCGCCGGGATCAGCGCAGGTCGGGGTCGTTGACCGGCATTGCCCGCTCGGTGGCACGGGGGGCTGGCCCCGGGTCGTCGGTGGCCATCCCCGCGACCCACCCGGTGATCCGCCGGGCCAGGTCCTGGGCGGTCAGCCCCAGCCGGTCCAGCAGCTCCACCCGGCTGGCATGTTCGAGGAACCGTTGCGGCACACCGAGGTCGCGGCACACTACGTCGATCTCCGCGGACCGCAGCACAGCGGACACCGCCGACCCGATGCCGCCGTGCGTGCCACCGTCCTCCAGGGTAAGTACCAACCGGTGCGTCCGGGCCAGCTCCAGCACGTCTGCACCCACCGGCAGCACCCAGCGCGGGTCCAGCACGGTGACACCGATCCCCTGCTGGGCCAACCGTTGCGCGGTGGCCAACGCGAGACCGGCCAGCACCCCGACGGCGATGAGCAGCACGTCGCTGGCCTCCCCCTCGGACGGGCGCCGCAGCAGGTCGGCGCCACCGGGCAGCCGTTGCAACGCCGGGACCTCGTCGACGACCGCCCCGGTCGGGAACCGCAGCACGGTCGGCCCGTCGTCGACGGCGACCGCCTCGCCCAGTTCCGCACGCAGCGTGGCGGCGTCGCGCGGGGCGGCCACCCGGATACCGGGCACGATGCCCAGCAACGATAGATCCCACACGCCGTGGTGGCTGGCCCCGTCCGGGCCGGTGATCCCGGCCCGGTCCAGGACCACGGTCACCGGCTGGCGCAGCAGCGCCACGTCCATCAGCAGTTGGTCGAAGGCCCGGTTCAGGAAGGTGGCGTACAGCGCGACCACCGGGTGCATGCCCCCCAGGGCCAACCCGGCTGCGGAGGTAATCGCGTGCTGCTCGGCGATCCCCACGTCGAAGAAGCGCCGCGGGTAGGCCTCGGCGAAGGCGGCCAGCCCGGTCGGTCCCGGCATGGCCGCGGTGATGGCCACCAGGTCGGCGCGACCAGCACCCAACGCGACCAACTCAGAGCTGAACACCGACGTCCAGCTGGGCAAGCTGGCGGCCAGGGCGGCGCCGGTGCCCGGGTCGATAACCCCGGTGGAGTGCATCTGGTCGGCCTCGTGGTTCTCCGCCGGGGCGTATCCCATGCCCTTACGGGTCACGGCGTGCACGATGACCGGGCCGCCGAACGCCTTCGCCCGACGCAACGCGGCCTCCATGGCGACCAAGTCGTGCCCGTCAACCGGCCCCAGGTACTTGATGCCCAGGTCGGAGAACATCACCTGCGGGGTCATCGCGTCCTTCAGGCCCACCTTCAGCCCGTGCAGCATGGTGAACAAGCTCGCCCCCACCAAGGGCAGTCGTTGCACCGTGTCGCGCCCCCTGGCCAGGACCTGTTCGTAGCGCGGTTGCAGCCGCAGCGCGGTGAGGTGATCGGCCAGTCCGCCGATGGTGGGCGAGTAGGAGCGGCCGTTGTCGTTGACCACGATGATCACCGAGCGGTCCTTGCCCGCGGCGATGTTGTTCAGCGCCTCCCAGCACATGCCACCGGTGAGCGCACCGTCACCCACCACGGCCACCACATGACGGCGCTGACCACGCAACGCGAACGCCTTGGCGAGTCCGTCGGCGTAGGACAGCGACGCCGAGGCGTGGCTGGACTCCACCCAGTCGTGCTCGCTCTCGGCCCGACTCGGATACCCCGACAGCCCGCCCTGCTTGCGCAGCGTGTCGAATCCCGCCTGGCGACCTGTGACGATCTTGTGCACGTAGGCCTGGTGCCCGGTGTCGAACACCACCGCGTCCGAAGGAGACTCGAATACCCGGTGCAGCGCCAGGGTCAGCTCCACCACACCGAGGTTCGGTCCGAGGTGCCCGCCGGTGGCCGAGACCTTGCGCACCAGGAAGTCCCGGATCTGCTGGGCCAGCTCTGCCAGCTCACCACGGTCGAGCCGGCGCAGGTCGGCGGGTGAGGACACGCTCTGCAGCAGCGACACCTCCGGTCACGACCTCTCGCCTAGGAATCCTTCGCCAATGGCCCCTCGCCAATAACACCGCGTTCCTCAGTCTACGGAGGACGCTGAACCCTGCGGGGTGAACTGCGCGATGCATTCCACGTGGTGGGTCATCGGGAAGGCGTCGAAGGCCCGCAACGCGCTGAGCTGGTAGCCCTGTGCGCCGAACAGCGCGACGTCACGCCCGAGTGCGGCGGGGTCGCATGCCACGTACACCACCGTGGCCGGCCCCTCGGCGGCGATCGCCTCGACGACGGCTCGACCCGCCCCGCTGCGGGGTGGATCCAGCACCACGGTGTGCACCGGGCGGGGCAGTCCGGCGAGCGCTGCTTCCACCGTGCCCGTGACGAACCGGATCTGGCCCAAATCGGCCAGCGCGGCGGTCGCGTCGGCGACGGCCAGCTTCGACGACTCCACCGAGATCACCTGCCCGGCTGGCCCGACCTGCTCGGCCAGCACCGCGGCGAACAACCCGACCCCCCCGTAGAGATCCCACGCCGTCCCGCCCACCGGTGCGCTCGCCCATTGCGCGACGACCTGGCTGTACACGGCCGCCGCCCCCACGTGGCCCTGCCAGAAACCGGTGGCCAGCACCTCCCAATCCCGGCCCGCGGCCTGCTGCACGGCCCGTCCGGTCCCGACGACCACCCGCGGACGGGTCCGCGGCCGCGTTCCTCGCCGGGGCCGCCGCCCGGGCGCGTCCGGCACCGCGACCAGCTCGATGACGTGCTGGTCGCCGGCGGAGTCCGACACCGCGGCCACCTCCGACCCCGGGGTCCAGCACCGTTCCAAGACACCCGCCAACACCCCGGGGGCAGCCTGCGGGCAGTCGGGTATCGCGAGCACCGTCGCGCTGCGGTGCGCGTGCAGCCCCGCGCGGCCGTCCGCGCCGACCGCCAACCGCACCCTGGTGCGCCACCGGAGCCCGTCCACCCCGCCGGGCAGCTCCTCCACCTCGACGTCCTCGGCGGTGCGATCCAGACCGCCAAGGCGGCGCAGCTGCTCGGCTACCACCGCCGATTTCAGCTTGCGCTGGGCGGCTGGCGTCGCATGCTGGAAGTCACACCCCCCGCAACGGCCGGGCCCGGCCATCGGACACGGCGGCGAGACCCGGTCGACGGACGCGCGCAGCACCACGACCGCGTCGGCGCGGCAGAACGACCCCCCGCGGTCCTCGGTGACCCGCACCCGCACCCGCTCACCCGGCAGACCGTGGCGCACGAAGACCACGCGGCCGTCGTGGCGGGCCACGCAGAACCCGCCGTGGCCCACCGCCCCCAGATCGAACTCCAGCTCGCGGCCCGTCCAGTCCAACCGCACCCCCACGTCGCTCACGACCGACCGTCTCCGTCGTACCCGCGGCGGAACGCACCCGGTGCCAGCTCGGCCCGCTGACGGGCGTCGTTGCCCTCAGAGGAGGTGAGCTGCCAGGGCACGCTGGTCACCATCACCCCCGGCTGGAACAGCAACCGGCTTTTCAACCGCAGCGCACTCTGATTGTGCAGCAGTTGCTCCCACCACCGTCCGACGACGTACTCCGGGATGAACACCGTGACCACGTCCCGGGGAGAGTCCTTGCGCACCCGCTTGACGTAGTCCAGCACCGGCTTGGTGATCTCCCGGTAGGGCGACTCGACCACCTTCAGCGGCACCGGGATCCCCCGCTCGCTCCATTCACGCACGAGAGCCCGCGTGTCGGTGTCGTCCACGTTGACGGTCACCGCCTCGAGCACATCAGGTCGACTGACCCGCGCATAGGCCAATGCCCGCAGGGTCGGCAGGTGGATCTTGGACACTAAGACGATGGTGTGGTTGCGGCTGGGCAGCACCCCGTCCCATTCCTGCGCGGCCAACTCGGCGGCGACCGTGTCGTAGTGCTTCCTGATCAGGCGCATGAGCACGAAGATGGCGGTCATTGCCACGATGGCGATCCACGCGCCCACCAGGAACTTCGTCACCAGCACGATCACCAGCACAGTGCCGGTCATCGCCAGGCCGATGCCGTTGACCACCCGGGCGCGGGTCATCCGGCGGCGGGCCTCGGGGTCGGTCTCGGTGCGCAACAACCTGGTCCAGTGCCGCACCATCCCCGTCTGGCTGAGGGTGAAGGACACGAACACCCCGACGATGTACAGCTGGATGAGCTGGGTCACCTCGGCCCGGAAGGACACCACGAACGCGATCGCACCCCCAGAGAGGAACAGGATGCCGTTGCTGAACGCCAGCCGGTCCCCGCGGGTGTGCAGTTGACGGGGCAGGAACCGGTCCTGGGCCAGGATCGAGCCCAGCACCGGGAAGCCGTTGAACGCCGTGTTGGCGGCGAGGACCAGGATCAGCGCCGTGACCGCCGCGATGAAGTAGAAGCCGATCGGGAACCCCTGGAACACCGCCTCGGCCAGCTGGGCCACCAGGGTCTTCTGCACGTAGCCCGCGGGCGCACCGACGAGCTGGATCGCGGGGTCCTCGGCGTAGTTCACCCGCAGCGCCCTGGCCAACACGATGATCCCCATGAACAGGGTGACGGCGACGGCGCCGAGCAGCGCCAGGGTGGTCGCGGCGTTGCGGGACTTGGGCTTGCGGAAGGCGGGCACCCCGTTGCTGATCGCCTCGACCCCGGTCAGTGCCGCGCACCCGGAGGAGAACGCCCTGGCCACCAGGAACACGAACGCGATACCGACGAGATTGGTGTTCTCCGCGCGCAGCGTGAACCCCGCCGACTCCGCTCGAACGTCCCACCCCAGCACCATCACCTGGGTGAGCCCCCACCCGAGCATGATCACCATGCCCGCCATGAACGCATAGGTGGGGATGGCGAACGCGGTGCCCGACTCACGGACCCCGCGCAGGTTCGCCGCGGTGAGCACCACGATCGCTGCGACGGCGAAAATCACCTTGTGCTGGGCGATGTACGGCACCGCCGAGCCGATGTTCTCCGCCGCCGCGGAGATCGACACCGCGACGGTGAGCACGTAGTCGACCAGCAGCGCCGCTCCGACGGTGAGGCCCGCCCCCGGCCCCAGGTTGGTGGTGGCCACCTCGTAATCACCCCCACCAGAGGGATAGGCCCGCACGTTCTGCCGGTAGCTGGCCACCACCACCAGCATGACCAGCGCCACCCCCAGCCCGATCCACGGTGTCAGCGCCACCGCCGACACCCCGGCAACGGAGAGCACCAGGAAGATCTCTTGCGGCGCGTAGGCCACCGAGGACATCGCGTCGGAGGCGAACACCGGCAGCGCGATACGTTTGGGCAGCAGGGTGTGCCCGAGGCTGTCGCTGCGGAAGGGCCGCCCCAGCAGGACACGCTTGGTGACGCTGGCGAGCTTGGGTCGGGAACCGGTGGCCACGACGACGCAGCGTAGGCGCCCGCGCGCGGTTGCCGGACCCGATGTACCGCCGAGGCGGTAGCGTCAGCCCGGCCATCCGCTCCAGCGTCGGTGAGGGGTCTGCTCAGTGCACGTGGTCATCATGGGATGTGGCCGGGTCGGGTCATCGCTCGCAGCGAGCCTGGAACGGCTCGGGCACGAGGTGGCGGTCATCGACCGCGACGCGTCCTCCTTCCGCAGACTGGGACCGGATTTCTCCGGCCAGCAGGTCGCCGGAATGGGTTTCGACCGCGACGTCCTGCTCGCCGCCGGGATCGAGCGGGCCGGGGCGTTCGCGGCGGTGTCCAGCGGGGACAACTCCAACATCATCTCTGCGCGGGTGGCGAGGGAAAGCTTCGGCGTGGATCGGGTGGTCGCCCGGATCTATGACGCGGGGCGGGCCAAGGTGTACGAACGGCTGGGCATCCCGACCGTGGCGACGGTGCCCTGGACCACCGACCGGTTCCTGCGGACCCTGCTCGACGACAGCAGCGCGCTGGCCTGGCGGGACCCGTCGGGCACGGTCGCGGTGGTGGCGGTGGACCTGCACGAGGACTGGGCCGGTCGCCGGGTCAGTGAGCTGGAGCAGACACTCGGGGCGAGGGTGGCCTTCATCGTCCGGTTCGGCAACGGCGTACTGCCCGACCGGCACACCGCCGTGCAGGCCCAGGACCAGGTCTTCATCGCGGCCGTGTCCGGCACGGTGGCCGAGGCCAAGGTGCTGGCGACCCAGGCACCGCCCACCGACTGATGACCGCAGAACAGGAGCACCGCCCATGAAGGTGACCATCGCCGGGGCCGGGGCCGTCGGCCGCTCGATCGCCCGTGAGTTGCTCGACAACCATCACCAGGTCATGCTGATCGAACGCAACCTGGCCCACATCGACGGCGAGTCGGTACCCGCTGCTGAATGGGTGAACGCCGACGCCTGCGAGCTGGCGTCGCTGGCGGAGGCGGGGCTGCAGGACAGCGACGTGGTGATCGCAGCGACCGGCGACGACAAGGTGAACCTGGTGGTCAGCCTGCTGGCGAAGACGGAGTTCGCCGTGCGCCGGGTGGTGGCCAGGGTGAACGACCCGCGCAATGAGTGGCTCTACACCCCGTCCTGGGGGGTCGACGTCGCGGTATCCACCCCGCGCATGCTGGCCGCCCTGGTCGAGGAGGCGGTGTCGGTGGGCGACCTGGTACGGCTCATGACCTTCCGGCAGGGGCAGGCCAACCTGGTGGAGGTAACGCTGCCACCGGAGACGGCGTTGGCCGGGCGAGCGGTGCGCTCCCTGAACCTGCCGCGCGACGCGGCGCTGGTGACCGTGCTGCGCGGCGGGCGGGTGATCGTGCCGCAACCCGACGATGCCATGGAGGCAGGCGACGAGCTGCTGTTCGTGGCCGGGGTGGACGTCGAGGACGAGATCCGCACGGTCCTGGGGCTGTCCTAGGTGGCTGGTGTCTTACGGCGTTCGCCGGGACATCGCGCGGTCGGGTGTTGGCTGTGGTGTTTATGTTCGGGCCTGAGGGGCGCCGTGAGGGGGTCGATGGAACGTTCACCAACGGTCCGAGGCTGGGCGTGTTGGGTGGGTGCGGGTCACCGGGCGTCCCTGGGCGGCCCCGGGTGAGGGCTGCC